>Ga0209212_1008122_pt1 | contig 11340 bp, 13 predicted proteins | sample RifGroC2_FD_183996 | JGI IMG/M metagenome (GOLD analysis project Ga0209212, IMG submission 183996) | Groundwater microbial communities from Rifle, Colorado, USA - Groundwater C2 (SPAdes) (version 2) | ecosystem: Environmental > Aquatic > Deep subsurface > Groundwater | place: Rifle, Colorado...
TACGGGTGCGGTCCTGCAACGCTTCCGATTATATAAAATGTATTCCAGACATTTGTAACCCAGTCCCGAAGCGCCTCATTCATTGCATCTTTTAATGTAGCGCTTCCTGAAGAAACAGGATTGACCTTTGCGCCGAGGAGTTTCATCCTGAATACATTCGGCTTCTGCCTTTCGATATCCTCTGTTCCCATGTAAATTTCGCACTCAAGACCAAACATTGCAGCGACTGCCGCTGTTGCAACGCCGTGCTGACCAGCGCCTGTCTCTGCAATAATCCTTGTTTTGCCCATCCTTTTTGCAAGAAGTATCTGCCCCATTGTATTGTTGATTTTATGAGCGCCTGTATGGCACAAATCCTCCCGCTTTAAATAGATTTTTGCGCCGCCGACCTTTTTTGTAAGCCTTTCTGCAAAATAAAGCGGAGTGGGTCTGCCTACATATTCTCTTAAGTAATAATTGAGTTCCTTTTTGAAAGCCGTATTATTTTTAAATTTCGTGTATTCCTTTTCAAGTTCCAAAACCGCAGGCATAAGTGTTTCGGAAATATACCTGCCGCCATATATGCCAAAATGTCCTTGTTTGTCTGGTAGATTTTGAAACCCTTGACCCTTGACCCTTGACCCTTGACCCTTCATAGCGCTCCCTTTGCCCTTTCTATAAATTCTTTTACCTTTTTTAAGTCCTTTTTGCCCGCATATTTTTCAACACCGCTTGAAACATCTACTGCATAAGGTTTGACCACCTTTACAGCCTCTGCAATATTTCCAGGATTGAGACCGCCTGCAAGTATTACCCTACCATACTCTACAGCCTTTTTTACAATATCCCAGTTAAATGTCTCTCCTGTGCCGCCCTCAACATCTTCTTTATATGTATCCAACAAATATGCAAAAACCTTGTACCTTTTCATCTCTTTTATTAGCCCATGGCTCCTAGTCCCTGATTCCTGTATCTTAAATGCCTTTATAACCTTTTTCTTTATTTTCTTACAGAATTCAGGGGATTCATCTCCGTGCAGCTGGACAGCATCCAGTCCAAGGTTATAAGCAATCTCATTTACCTTGTCAGCCTTTTCATTGACAAATACTCCTACAGTTGCAATAAACGGCGGAAGTGCCTTTATGATTTCCTTAACTGTCTTGATATTCACACATCGCTGACTTTTTTTGAAAAATATAAAACCCAGTGCATCTGCACCAAACTCCGCTGCCTTTAGTGCATCTTCCAGATTTGTTATCCCGCATATTTTGACCTTAATTCCCATTGCAAACACCTTTATAGCAATCTGCACGAATAAATTCGTGCCTACATTTTTTGTAGGCACGGTTTCAACCGTGCTTTAACTGTCAACGCAGCAGATGGGCATTTTTCAGCGTGAACCCTTAAACTCCCTTAATTTTTTGCCAATGTCGCTTTCTCTCATCAAAGCCTCGCCGATAAGGAACGCATTAACACCTGCCTCTTTCAATCTTAAAATATCCTCATGCGTACTTATGCCGCTTTCACTTACAACTATTCTGTCAGATGGAATCTCTTTAATAAGGTTTATGGTTGTATTTATATCTGTCTTAAATATCTTTAAGTCTCTGTTGTTTACGCCAATTATTTTTGCATCGGTTGATAAAGCCTTTTTAAGTTCCACTTTGTCATGTACCTCAACCAAGCAATACATCCCAACGCTGTGACTTAAATCCAGAAGTCTTTTTAACTCTTTTTCTCCTAATATCCCTGCTATAAGAAGTATTGCATCAGCACCTTTAACCCTTGCTTCATATATCTGATATTCACCAAATATAAAGTCTTTTCGCAGTACTGGCAGGTCTACAACATCCTTTACGATTTTAAGATAACCGATATTTCCTAAAAAATATTTTTCTTCTGTCAGGACTGAAATAGCAGAAGCACCATTTTCCTGATATATCGTTGCTATACGAGCAGGGTCAAATTCGTGTCGTATAATCCCCTTTGACGGTGATGCCTTTTTAATCTCTGCTATTATATTTATACCAATTCCTGAAATTGCCTTTATAAAATCTCGGGCAGGTTGTAAATTAGAAATCTCTTTCTTTAAAATATCTAATGGAACTTCTTTTTTTTGCCGCTCAAGAGATTCTTTTTTATAAAAAACTATCTCGTCAAGGATACTACCTGTAACCTGTCCTTTCACTATTTACCCCTCACCTTAACCCTCTCTGGTGGGACAGGCATCTTGCCTGTTTCCACAGGCTGGAAGCCTGTGCCACTGGGGAGAGGGAGAATTCTTTGTTATATTTTCCTCAGTTCACGCTCAAAAATGTCTCAGATGCAAGGCGGAGCAAGCCCCCGATAGATTCAATCGGGGGGAGGCATACTTTTACAGTATGTTGAGCGCAGAAACCGCAGCGACAACGAACGGGGCACCCAGCCGAGGCTGGGTCGGGGCATTTTTCAGCGTGAACTATTTGTCATCTCTTTCAACTTATTCAATTTCTCCATAGCAAGCCCTGAATCAATAGCACCCCGTGCCATTGCAATGCCTTCGGGAACAGTCTTTGCCCTGCCACCTGCAGCAATCGCAAATGCAGCATTCAAGATAACAATATCCCTCTTTGGAGATTTCTCGCCTTTAAATATATTCATTATTATCCCTGCGTTTTCTTCAGGGTCTCCGCCTTTTAAATCTTCTGGTTTGCATCTATCAAATCCAAAATCCTCTGGTTTTATGTAAAATGTTCTAATTTGCCCATCTCTAAGTTCTGTAACCTTTGTAGGTGCGGTAAGTGTTATTTCATCAAGCCCGTCCTCCCCGCAAACAACAAACACATGCTCCCCCCCAAGGTTTGCAATAACCTTACCTATTATATCCGTAAGTTTTTCATCATACACACCAATCACCTGACATCTTGCACCAGCAGGGTTTGTCAGTGGACCCAGAAGGTTAAATATTGTCCTTATGCCTATCTCCCGCCTTACAGGTGCAGCGTATTTCATAGCGCCATGGAGGAGCGGTGCAAATAAAAAACCAATCCCCACTGTATTCAGGCATTCTTCCACTCTCTGTGTTTCCACATCAATATTTACGCCAAGCGCTGTCAACACATCGGCGCTGCCGCATTTTGATGATATGCTCCTGTTCCCGTGCTTTGCAATTGTAAGCCCTGCGCCTGCTGCAACAAATGCAGAGGCAGTTGAGATATTGAATGTCATTGCCTCATCCCCGCCTGTGCCGCATGTGTCAACAACATTGCCTTTAACCTTTATCTTTGTTGACTTCTCCCTCATCACCCTTGCCGCGCCTGTTATTTCATCCACTGTTTCGCCTTTTATTCTGAGCGCAGTTAAAAAAGCGCCTATCTGTCCATGAGAAGCAGCACCTGTCATTATCTCATTCATCACATCAATCATTTCCAATTCTGTTAAATCAAGATTTTTAACAGCCTTTGCAATCGCCTCTTTTATCATGATTTCTCCTTATGTTTGGATATATCAAGAAAATTTTTCAATATATCTTTGCCAGACTTTGTCAGTATTGACTCTGGATGAAACTGAACGCCTTCAAGAATATTTTCCCCCTGACCCCTGACCCCTGACCCTTGACCCTTTTCTTTATACCTTATACCCATTATCTCTTCATCCTCTGTCCACGCGCTGATTTCAAGGCAGTCAGGTAGGGTCTCTTTTCTTATAACAAGGGAATGGTATCTGGTTGCATCAAACGGGTTTTCAATACCTTCAAATATGGTTTCTCCGTCGTGATAAATTTTGGATGTCTTTCCATGCATGAGTTTTTTTGCCCTTACAATCTCACCTCCATAAGCATAGCCGATGGACTGATGTCCAAGACAAACACCTAATATTGGAATCTTTCCAACAAATGTTTTGATTGCCTCTACAGAGATACCTGCCTTCTGCGGGTCGCATGGTCCCGGTGAAATGACAATCCTGTCAGGCTTTAATCCCTCAATCTCCTTTACAGTAATCTTGTCATTCCGATAAACCCTCACATCCTCGCCAAGTTCAGCAAGATACTGGACAAGGTTGTATGTAAAGGAATCGTAGTTGTCAATCATTAGAAGCATACTTTTATTTAAACAGTTCACGCTCAAAAACTGCCCATATGCAAGGCGCCGAGGAGCGAGCAGCGGAGCATACTTTTTTAGGTATGTGAGCAGCGCAGCGATGAAGGCAACACACGGGGCACCCATTGTGGAACAATGGGTCGGGGCATTTTTCAGCGTGAACTATTCCAATCCCTCCCTTGCCATCTCCACTGCCTTCAACATCGCCTTAGCCTTGTTTATTGTTTCCTGATATTCGTTTTCAGGCACAGAATCCGCAACAATCCCGGCGCCTGCCTGAATGTATATATTATCACCTTTTATAACAAGCGTCCTTATTGTTATCGCCATGTCCATGTTCCCTGAAAAACCGAAATATCCCACAGAGCCTCCGTAAGCGCCTCTTTTGCAAGGCTCAAGTTCTTCTATGATTTCCATTGCCCTAACCTTGGGCGCGCCTGTCAGAGTCCCTGCCGGAAAACATGCCCTGAGGGCATCAAATGAGTTTTTATCATCCTTTAATTTTCCATGCACATTTGAGACAATGTGCATTACATGAGAGTATTTTTCAACAGTCATAAATTCGTTTACATCTACTGTCCCTGTCTTGCATACCCTCCCCGCATCGTTCCTTCCGAGGTCAACAAGCATAATATGCTCTGCTATCTCTTTCGGGTCGCTTAAAAGTTCATGCTCAAGTTCTTTATCTTCGTTAATTGTTCTGCCGCGTCTCCTTGTGCCTGCAATAGGTCTTACATCTATCTCCTTCCCCTCAACCCTTACAAGTATCTCAGGTGAAGACCCGATAAGTTCAATATCAGGGAATTTCATGTAAAACATATATGGAGATGGGTTGACAATCCTCAAGCACCTGTATATGTCAAACGGGTCTACATCGAGTTTCGTATTGAACCGCTGAGAAAGGACGACCTGAATGGCATCCCCTGCCTGAATATACTCCTTTGCCTTTTCTACAGCATTTAAAAATCCCTCCTTTGAAAAATTAGAGGATACATCTTGAGACTTTAGACTTGAGACTTTAGACTTGAGACCATTATCTATCGGAACAGGTGATTTCAATCGGGTAACAATCTCATCTATCTTCTTTACAGCCTTTTCATAGACAGCATTCGGTGAGCGGTCAACCACCGCATTATACACAACCTTTATCTTCTGTTCCAGGTTATCAAATATTATAAGCAGCCCTGTTATAAGGAATATGGCATCATACAGGTCTGTATCTCTCTTGCTTATATCAGGGAGGCGCTCGAAAAACCTCACCATATCATAGCCTATATACCCGACAGCACCGCCATAAAATCTCGGGAGACCTGCTGCCTCAACAGGTGCAAACCCTTTTAATATATCCTTCAGGACATCCAGAGGGTCTCCTTTTTTACTGGTAACCCTGCTATTTTCTATTATCTCTATGTTATTACCCTTGCTCTTTAAAACAGTCCTCGGTTCAATACCGATGAAACTGTACCTGCCCCACTTCTCACTCCCTTCAACACTCTCAAGGAGAAATGCAGGCGCGGCTGTGCTTAATTTTTTAAATGCAGACACAGGGGTCTCCATATCTGCTAAAACTTCGCGGTATACAGGTATAACGCAATTCACACTTGCAATGCTGCAAAATTCCTCAACTGACGGAAAAACCTTACACTTTTCCATATGATCCAATCTAGCATACAGGTTATTTAGTGTCAAGGATGGGGAAATAACAAAGGGCAAGGTTATTTACCTTGCCCTTTGTTAATAAGTATGTGGAGTTTTGAGCAGAAAAATTAATGTAAGGTTTTCCTGGCTGATGTCTTCTTAACTATCCTGTTTGGTATCCCTTCCTCAACGAGTTCTATATAAGACATATGTGCTGAATCACCGGGTCTTACACCAAGTTTCAGTATCCGTGTATATCCACCGTTTCTGTCTTTATATTTAGGCGATATTTCTTTAAAGAGTTTTTTTACAACAGATTTGTCCCTCATAAAGGCAGCAGCACGTCTCTCAGAAGCAAGGTTGCCCTTTTTACCAAGTGTAACCATCTTTTCTGCAATACTCCTGAGTTCCTTTGCCTTCGCGGTAGTTGTCTTTATCCTGCCGTGTATAAAAAGTGAGTTTGTAAGGTTTGCCATCATGCACCTCAGATGGCCTACCCTTCTGTCAAACCTCTTTTCATCCCTGTTATGTCTCATTTTAATACCCCTTAACTAGAGTTTATAAAGTTACACAAACTTTACAACTTGATAACTTTATAACTGTTTTATTCAGGCATTCTGCAGTTTACTGCCTGTCTTTTCGAGATACATCCTGTCCAGTTCCTCCCTTGCAGGGAATGGCTCCAGATGTGTCCCGAAATCAAGCCCCATCTCGGAAATCAATTCTTTTATCTCATTTAAGGACTTTCTCCCAAAATTCTTTGTCTTCAGCATTTCAGCCTCTGTTTTCTGAACAAGTTCACCAATATATTTGATATCAGCATTCTTAAGACAGTTCGCAGACCTGACAGACAACTCTAACTCGTCAACAGGCCTGAAGAGGTTTTCGTTAATTTGCTGCTTCTGTTCTCTTATACCTTCCTCAATAATAACCGCTTTTTCCTTTTCATCAAAGGTTATGAATATACTGACCTGTTCTTTAAATACCTTTGCAGCAATACCTATTGCATCCTGAGGGGTCACTGCACCGGTAGTCCATAACTCCATGATTAGTTTATCGTAATCAGTCCTCTGACCAACCCTCGTATGAGTAACATTGTAATTCACCTTTGTTATAGGTGAAAATATTGCATCTATGGGTATCACACCTATAGGCTGGTTCTCCTCTTTATTCCTTTCAGCAGAGACATAACCCTTGCCTGCCTTCACGACCATCTCTGCATCAATTTTTGCATCTTTTGACATCGTCAGGATATGCAAGTCGGGATTAAGTATTTCTACAGCAGAGTCGCATATTATATCTCCAGCCTTAACCTCGCATTCACCCTTTGCCTTTATCCTTATTGTCTTGGGACCGCTACTGTGGAGTTTTATCTTCATCTGCTTAAGGCTCAGAATAATTTCTGCCATATCCTCCTTAATGCCAGGTATTACTGAAAACTCGTGGAGTGAAGGCATCCCCTCTATCCTGATGGATGTTATTGCCGCTCCCTGCAGAGAAGAAAGGAGTATTCTCCTCAGTGAATTGCCGATAGTTATGCCAAATCCCCTCTCAAGCGGTTCTGCTGTAAACTTGCCATATGTATTAGTAATGGTATCTCTATCAACTTCTAATCTCTTGGGCTTGATTAAATCTGACCAATTCTTTTGCATAGTTACCTCTCTTATTTTTATAAGGTAATTTCCTTTCGGTTTCTAATCAGTCTGCCAAATGAATTAATCAGGTAACTATTTTGAATACAGTTCTACAATGAGTTGTTCCTGAACCTGTATCCCGATGTCATCCCTCTTCGGCAATGCCTTTGCAACCCCTTTATAGTTTGCCTTGTCAAGTTCAAGCCATTGCGGAACACCTCTCCGTTCAACCGCAGCCAGTGACTCATTTATTTTTGCAGACTTCCTGCTTCTTTCCTTCAACTGGACTGCTTCGTCTGTCTTCAAAATATACGATGGGATATTTACAGTCTTTCCCTTTACCGTAAAGTGACCATGCATCACAAGTTGTCTCGCCTCTCTTCTTGAATCAGCAAAACCAAGACGATATACTACATTATCAAGCCTTCTCTCCAGGTAACTCAGAAGGTTCTCGCCTGTGATACCCTTCATTTTCTCAGCCTTCTTAAAACCGCCGCGGAACTGCCTTTCCATAACCCCGTATATCCTCTTGACCTTCTGCTTTTCTCTTAACTGGAGCAGGTATTCAGTTGCCTTACTCCTTCTTTGTCCATGTTGTCCTGGCGCATAACTCCTTCTCTCAAAGGCGCATTTATCTGTATAACACCTATCCCCTTTGAGAAATAGTTTCAAACCTTCCCTTCTGCAAAACTTGCAGACTGATTCAATATGTCTTGCCAATCTAACCTCCAACCAACAAAATTTGAAATTTGAAATTTGAAATTTGAAATTCCATCAAACCCTTCTCCTCTTCGGCGGTCTGCAGCCATTATGAGGGATCGGCGTTACATCCTTTATAAGGTTTATTCCGAAGCCTGCGGACTGTAAAGAGCGGAGTGCGGATTCCCTGCCGGAACCAGGACCCTTTACATAGACATCCACATTTCTGACGCCGTGCTCCATAGCCTTTTTTGCAGCAACATCTGCCGCAACCTGTGCAGCAAACGGGGTCCCCTTCCTTGAGCCTCTGAAACCATGTGACCCCGCACTTGACCACGCAATAACATTCCCGTTTATATCAGTGATTGTGATGATAGTGTTATTGAATGTAGACTGAATATGTACAACACCTTTTGAAATACCCTTCTTTTCTTTTTTTACTTTTGCCATCAGATCCTCCCTATGCTTCCTTCTTTCTTACTGAAACCGTCTTTCTTGGCCCCTTTCTTGTCCTTGCATTTGTATGAGTCCTCTGCCCCCTCACAGGTAATCCCTTTCTATGTCGGAGCCCCCTGTATGTACCTACATCCATAAGCCTCTTTATATCCATGGCAACCTCTCTTCTCAAATCACCCTCAACCTTATACTCCCGGTCCAGGATCTTCCTTATATTAGAGACCTGCACCTCTGTAAGGTTCTGTGTCCTTGTATCAAGGTCAACACCTGCCTCTTCAAGAATCTTTCTGGATGTTGTCCTTCCAATACCGTAAAGATATCTGAGTGCGATCTCTATCCTTTTGTTCTTCGGTAAATCTATACCTGCAATCCTTGCCAATTTAACCCCCTTTATAAAAAGTTAACTGTTTAAACTTCTTGAACTTCTTCTACTTCTTAAACTCTATTATCTATCCCTGCCTCTGTTTGTGTTTGGGCGTATCGCACACAACCCTGACAACACCTTTCCTTTTTATGACCTTACACTTATTGCATATCTTTTTTACTGAACTTCTGACCTTCATGTTTAACACCCTTTCAAGTTTAGGAGTTATGGAGTTGAGGAGTTAGGAGTTAAAACTCTCAAACTCTTGAACTCTTAAACTCTCTAACTTCTTTAACTGTTTTTATTTCGCCCTGTATATTATCCTCCCCCTGGTAAGGTCATAAGGCGATAGTTCAACTGTCACCTTATCACCAGGGAGTATCTTTATAAAATGCATTCTCATCTTGCCCGAAACATGCGCCAGCACCATATGCTTATTCTCCAGTTCCACCCTGAACATGGCGTTTGGCAATGTCTCTTTTACTGTACCTTCAACCTGTATAGCCTCTTCTTTGCTCATTTATTATCCTTGACTGTCTTATTCACAGCCTGCTCAATATATAAGGTTCGTTATCAGTTATCGCTATAGAATGTTCGAAATGTGCTGACAGACTTCCGTCTTTTGTAACCGCTGTCCAGCCATCACCAAGTATAACAACTTCGCATCTGCCCATATTTATCATAGGCTCTATTGCAAGCACCATGCCTGCCTTCAATCTGACACCCTTACCGCGCACTCCGAAATTAGGAACTTGCGGTGCCTCATGGAGGCTCTGTCCTATACCGTGCCCTACAAAATCCCTTACTACTGAAAAACCATTTGCCTCAACATAGCCCTGAATCGCTGCTCCTATATCAGACAGCCTGCTGCCCACCCTTGCTTCGTTTATACCAAGATATAAAGCCTTCTCTGCAACATCTATTAGTCTATTCACCTCTTCTGACACCCTGCCTACTGGGACTGTAACAGCAGAATCACCATAATATCCGTTATACAGTATTCCTAAATCTATACTCACTATATCACCGCCCTTAAGTACCCTTTTGGACGGCATCCCGTGAACGACTTGTTCATTAACAGATGTGCATATACAGTATGGATAGCCCCTGTAACCTTTAAATGCAGGTATTACCTTCCTCTTCCTTACCTCCTCCTCACATATCCTTTCAAGGTCAATGGTAGAAACGCCTGTCTTTACATTGCCCTTTAACTCGTTTAATATTTCAGCGACTATTATATTGCTCGCCCGCAGTCTTTCTATCTCATCAGAAGACCTTAATATTACTATTTCATTTCCCCCCAATGGCATTTATAATATCTTCTGTGATCTTATCCATCCCGCCAACGCCGTCTATTGACTTTAGCACTCCCATGTCGTTATAGAATTTCTTCAGAGGGGATGTTTGTTCGTCATAAATCTTCAATCTCGCATTTATTGTTTCTTCCCTGTCATCATTACGTTGGTAAAGTTCACCAGCGCACTTATCACATTTGTCAGCAATAAGCGGAGGGCTGAATACAACATGGTACCCCTGACCGCAGCCCCTGCATACCCTCCTGCCGCCCAGTCTTTTAACAACCTCTTTATCAGGGACATCTATGTTTATAACACGGTCAATACTTCTCCCCATATTTTTAAGCGTGTATTCAAGTGTCTCTGCCTGCCTTATCGTGCGCGGAAAACCGTCAAGTATAAAACCGCTAATGCAATCATTCCCTTTTAACCTCTCTGCAACTATACTGACCACAAGTTCGTCAGGAACCAGCGCACCCCTGTCCATGTAACCCTTTGCTTCCAGACCCAGCAATGTCTTATCCCTGACAGCAGCCCTCAGTATATCCCCTGTAGATATCTGCGGTATCCTGTACCTCTCTATCAGCCTCTGGCACTGCGTCCCCTTACCAGCACCCGGGGAACCCATGAGTATCAGATTCAGCACCTACCATCTCCTGCCTTTCAACTTTCCCTTTTTGAGGAGACCCTCATAAGACCTTGCAAGCATATGCGATTCAACCTGCTGTGCTGTATCAAGTGCAACACCGACTACTATCAAAAGCGCTGTGCCGCCGAAATAAAACGGCACATTGAATCTGCCTATAAGTATGGAAGGGATGACGCATACAAACGAAAGATACATGGCGCCCCACAATGTTATCCTCTTAAGTATCCTGTCTATATATTCTGCTGTATTTCTTCCAGGCCTTATGCCCGGCACAAAGCCGCCGTTCTTTTTAAGATTATCAGCGATGTCATTAGGATTGAATTGAATTGCAGTATAAAAATATGTAAACCCGATTATGGCAGGGATGTATAACAGGTTGTACCATACACCTGACGGATTCAGTGCATTTGCGATAGTCTGTATCCATGGTATATTTATAAAGTTTGCTGCTGTTGCAGGAAAGATTATCAGCGAAGATGCAAATATAGGCGGTATAACACCTGCTGAGTTTAGTTTTAAAGGCAGGTGCGTGCTCTGACCGCCGTAA
>Ga0209212_1008126_pt1 | contig 11338 bp, 15 predicted proteins | sample RifGroC2_FD_183996 | JGI IMG/M metagenome (GOLD analysis project Ga0209212, IMG submission 183996) | Groundwater microbial communities from Rifle, Colorado, USA - Groundwater C2 (SPAdes) (version 2) | ecosystem: Environmental > Aquatic > Deep subsurface > Groundwater | place: Rifle, Colorado...
TCGGCTGATACTCCGCCAGCCGTGTCTCCAGATCAACAAGTGGAGAGGTGAGCAGGGAGGATGGTAATGGCACGAATTCAGTCTCCATTGATCCCACCACGGAAAAAGGCAAGCTCATCCTTGAGGTTGGCGGACAGGTTCCAGGGGCCGGTGTTTATGCGGATGCCGGCCAGCAGGTCTTCGCTGACGCTGAAATTGAACTGCCGGGCCGCCGGGAAGATCTCACGGAAACGTTTCTCAAACTGTTCCGATACAGATTCGGCAAGCGGATGGGCGCTCACCACCCGCACCACGGCTTCTTCCCTGCCAAGCGCCTCGACGATGGCCCGGCGCTTATCATCGGGAAGTCCGGCCAGGTCTTCCAGCAGCATCTCCATCAGTTGGCCTCCCAGTTCCGGAGTGGCGACGCGTGTCAGCAGCCGGGCTGCAAAGCGTCCGGCATTGGCGATCGCCCGCTCTTCACTCAAACGCACTCGCTCCTCGGCCAAACGTTCTTCCGTCACCCGTGCCTTGTCCCGCATTCCCACAAGCTCCTGTTTCAGGCTTGTTGTCAGACGCTGACGTTCGGCAGCAATCTCAACCTGCAATTGGCGCCGCAACTCTGCCTTTTCCTCATCCCAGGAAGCCAGGCGTCCTTGGTATGCCTGTCCCAGTTCAGTCGCATCGTTACGCATTTGCTCGGCTTCGGACCGAGTCAGCTCCATGGCCGCCTGCCGTTTGGCGATGATTGCCTGCACCGGCTTGTAGAGCAGACGTTTCATGATCCAGACAAGGATCAGGAAGTTGGCGACTTCCATCAGAAAGGTGGTCAGATCGAGTTCCATACTGCACCCCCGTTATTTGAGGAGGTATTCCAGCAACGGATTCCGGAACAGCACGATCAGCACGATCACCAGACAATAAATAGCCAGTGACTCGATCATGGCAAGACCGATAAAGAGCGTTCTGCTGAGTGACTTTTCGGCTTCCGGCTGCCGGGCCAGGGATTCCAGCGCAGTACAGATCGCCTTGCCCATGGCGTTTGCCGGCGCAATGATCCCAACTGCCATGGCAATCAAGGCGACTACCGTTGATGCGAGTACAAACCAGGATATCGAGGTCATGATTCTTCCTCCTTCATCTGCCGGGCTTCCAGCGACTGGATAGCACCGGCGATATACATCAATGCCAGCATGCCAAAGATGTAAGCCTGCACCAGGGCCTCCACTATGTGAAGCATCAGCAGCGGGATCGGTGCAAATAGACCGGCCACCAGCAACACCAGCAGTGCTGCCATCTCCAGGCTCATCATATTGCCGAACAGGCGGACAGCCAGGGCCAGGGTACGAGTAACCTCACCGATGATGTGAAACGGCAACAGAATCGGGCTTGGCGAGAGGTAATGTTTCAGATAACAGCGTACTCCCTCGATCCTGATACCGAACCAATGGACAGAGCAAAAGACCAATACCGCCAGGGCGGTCGTGGCGGAAATATTTCCAGTGGGGGAATGGACACCGGGAACCAGGCTCGAGAGATTGGCTGTTCCGATGAAAAGCCAGAGCGTCGCCACAAAGGGGAACACGGAGTCGGCCCGACGTGGCAGCACCTCACTCACGGCGGCATGAATTGCCTGGACGATCCCCTCCACGGCAATCTGAAAAGGTCCGGGTTCGAGGCGCAGGCGCCGGGTGACGAGCCACGCAGACAAAGCCAGAACTATCATGATGCCCCACGTGGTAACAACAGTCGTTCCGATTGCCACAGGACCCAGATGAAACAGTGTCTGCGCACGGTCCAGCATGGTTTACTCCTTTAGCAGTAGATACACATTGACCACGCCGATGACGAGCCCCAGAAAAAGACATGAGAGTGTCCAGCGAACCGAATAGCCGGCAGCCATGCCATCGAGCCAGCGCCCCAGGTAGGCCCCGCCGACCACAGGCAACACCAGCAGTAGCCCCAGTGTACCCATGTACAGCGACTGCCCCAGCACAGTCGGCTTTTCCCGCTGGGCACGAACCAGCCGCTTTACCCGCTGCTCCACCTGCTGCTTGAGGTTGTCGTCAATCATGGCTTCCTCGCTCAATTTCCCTGAGTCGCCGGAGCATCTCCTCCTCCAGGCGGTGCAGGCTTTCCCGGATACCACCCAGAGCTTTCTGGTCAGCCTGCTGCAGTTCCGCCAACAACGTTCCCATCCGGCGTAATTCGGTATCATGCAGGTAGCGCCGGGTGCAGAGTGTCAAACAGTCGCCACCGCCGGAAAGGATACCACCGGGAAGCGCCAGGTAATGCCACTCGTCATTCCCGACACGGAAGCGGGCCAGTCCAGCGCCAAGTGCCGTCATCATCCGTGCATGACCGGGCAGGATGCCGAAACTTCCTGAGTCGTCCTCACCCACGAAGCTGGTGACGTTGTCGAAACATTCGGAGCCAGTCGCGTGCCGAAGCTGAAGCATCATGGCCCTCATGGCCGCGGACTCCCCATGGCGCCACGCATGTAACATTCATTCTCTGTCGTGCTGTCAAACTCGCCAGCCAGGAACAGTTCACAATCTGACAGTGTTTCCTCCAAAGGCACGGCGACGCCCTTCATACCAGTATGTTCGGCGGTCACATGGAACGGCTGGGTGAGATAACGTTGAAGCTTACGTGCCCGCAACACAACCAGCCGGTCGCGTTCCGAAAGTTCCTGAATGCCGAGCATGGCAATCACATCCTCCAGTTCATGGTAGCGTGCCAGGTGTTCGCGTACACCTTCGGCGACCCTGTAGTGACGGTCACCCAGAATGTGGCGATCCATGAGGCTCGTCGTGGATTGGAGCGGGTCAACTGCAGGGTAGATGCCTTTGGAGGCCTGGGAGCGGGACAGGATCACCATGGAGTCGAGGTGCCCCAGAATGGCATTGACTGCTGGGTCGGTCATGTCGTCGGCCGGGACATAGACCGCCTGTACGGAGGTGAGCGCCCCGGCCCTGGTGGAGATGATCCGGTCCTCCAGTTCAGCCACCTCGCTCATCAGGGTCGGCTGGTAGCCTACAGTGGCGGGGATGCGCCCCAGGAGCCCAGATATCTCGCTGCCGGCCTGGGCAAAGCGGAATACGTTATCCATCAGAAAGAGCACCTCGGTGCCAAGAGTGTCCCGCAGGTACTCGGCATAGGTGAGCGCCGAAAGGCCGACCCGGAAACGGATGCCGGGTGACTCATCCATCTGCCCGAGAATAATCAGGCTGTTCGGCATGACCCCGGCATCGCGCATTTCGTGCCACAGTTCGTGCCCTTCGCGGATACGTTCACCGACGCCGGCGAAGACTGATACCCCTTGGTGCAGCGCCACGATGGCGTGCATGAATTCCATGATCAGCACGGTCTTGCCAACCCCGGCCCCACCAAAGAGCCCGGTTTTTCCGCCACGCACAAAGGGGCTCAGGAGATCGATCACCTTGATGCCGGTTTCAAGGATTCCACTTGCGGACGTGGTTTCGTGAAAGGGGGCCGGATGGGCGTGGATGGGACGGCGTTCATTGCCGGCAAGTGGCGGACCTCCGTCCAGCGGTGCGCCAAAGGAGTCGAGAAGACGCCCCAGGCACTCTTCTGATACTGGAACTGACAAGGGGGCGCCGCTGTCGTACACCCGTATCCCGCGTTGCAAACCAGCAGGATTTTCAAGGGTAATGGCGCGGATGTTTTCCCGGTCTACATGCTGATAGACCTCGAAGGTATAGGCCGGATCTCTGTCGCGGGTAACCAGCGCCTGACGCAACGGTGGCAGCGGGTCGCAACGGATCAGTACCACCGGGCCATGCACCTCGACAATTCTGCCGACCGGTTCCGTGTCATTCATGTTGAGTACTGACAGCGGTTCCATGTGATGAACCTCATCCTGATCAGCTTCTACAAGACTATCTCAATCTGCGCTTCAACTATGATTTCGGATTTGACCGAGTTGGCCACCAGACTGTACTTGCGGGCAGCCTGCAGGGCACGCTCTGTACGGTTACGCACCACTACAGGATCTTCAGCGCCGGAGGAAATGCGGATTTTCGGCCAGAAACGCAGGTGGGTGAATATCTCCGTGCGGTCAAGCTCAATACGCTTGGTCCCTTCTGCCCGGCAATCATAGGAAAGCAGTTTGAGTTTGAAGCGTTCCGACGACCAGATAAACATCATCATGATACAGCTGTTGGCTGCGGCAACAAATGCGTCTTCAGGGGTCAGCACACCGGCATGGCCCTGCGCATCGGGTGGGGCGGAAAAATCCATTTCAGGGCCGTTCCCCATGACAATGTGCCCCCAATGTTCACCCTTCCAGGTCACTTCTGTATGATAGGTTGCGGTCTGGCTCATGCGTTCACACCCCGTCTTTTCCCAGCAGTTCATCAACCATTTCAATTAGTTGTTGTGACGCAATCTCGACCGCCAGCATCCCGGCAGCATCCAGCTTCCGGCAACCATGCGGTTGAACCAGACCATGCCGGGCAATCAGATCTGTAACCACAATAGCTGCGGCGGGGCGATTGGAATATTTTTCCGTTCCGCGAAAGGCGCAGCGTTTCTCGCATCCGTCCACGGCGATGGTCGGATGGGTCCGGGCAAAATTCCGGTCCCCTTCGCCGCCGGCCAGAAAGAGCGGCAGGCAAATCGTTACCGTGTCATCGGGACGCAACTGGTGCAGCACCCGCAATACCGCCAGGCGCGTAATGGTACCTTCGGGAAGTTCCTCTCCGGAACAGGCAATGATGCCAACCTTCTTGCGCGGCAGTTCAGGCATGGTTCACTCCTTTTGAAGGTTGTGCACATGCGTCGATCACTTCTACAACTACCTCTGCCAGGGCAACAACCAGCTTCTCGCCATCCTCGTTAAGTTCCGCTATGCCCTGCGGCTTCAAATCACGATGGTTACGTGCCGTTCCCAGCACTGAACACTCCCGAACAATCGTGCCGCCGCATTGCTGCACCATCTTCGTGGCACAGGCCTGCGGACAGCCGTCAATCGTGATCGCCGGACTTTCCGCCACGATCCTTCCGTATTCTTCGTCACCCATCACCAGCAGGGCCAACGGGACCAGGCGCGTCTGCTCAGGACGGTCTTCCTCCGTCACCTGATAGGCGGCTATTCGGCTAATTGTCCCGTACGGCTTGCCAATGCCGCTGCAAGGAACAATCGCAACTTTTCTTTGTGCACTGCTCATCATTTTTGGGCCTCCTCCGCCTCGCTCTTCATTTTTATGAAGTAGGCGTCTGCGTCCAGCAAATGCCCCTGATCGGCGTCCGGATTGTCAAATTCCACCTCGCACAACCACCCATCTCCAAAAGGGTCCTGATTTATGATCTCGGGCTTGGTTTCCAAGGCTGGGTTTACATGTATGATCTTCCCGGAAACCGGGGACGCCAGCATGACATTAGCCTTGACCGTTTCAATGGAGGCAAATTCATCGTCAGTCGCCAGAACGGTTCCTGCAGGTTTAACATCAACAAAGGCAATATCACCATTGCGTTGCTGCAGAAAATCCGAAAGACCAAGACGCGCCAAACCGTTATTAATTCGTAACCAGATACCTTCCTCAGAATAAAGGCAGGAGGGGTCAACCCGGAATGTGAATTTGTCAATGGTGGTTTCCAGAAATACCGTCATAGGTCTCTCCTTGAAGACTTTTATTATTTGTATTTAATTGTATCCCTTCATTGCCTAATCTCAAGCTTATCTGTCTGATTTTATGAAGAAACTGATTTAAGCTCTTGATATATCCGCAAAAGCAGATATATTTTCTTGAAAATATATCTCAGGAGTATGCCAATGTCCGAACACGTTTCCCGCAAGCTCTCTTTCCTCGACCGCTGGCTGACGCTCTGGATCTTTGCCGCCATGGCCCTGGGAGTTGGTCTCGGGTACTTCGTCCCCGGCACGGAAGCATTTATCAACTCCTTCCAGGTCGGCACCACCAATATCCCCATTGCCGTCGGCCTGATCCTGATGATGTACCCCCCGTTTGCCAAGGTGAAGTACGAGGATATGCCGGAGGTCTTTCAGAACAAGAAAATCCTCGGCATCTCGCTGATCCAGAACTGGCTGATCGGTCCGGTGTTGATGTTCGTGCTGGCGGCGCTGCTGCTGCCGGACAAGCCGGAGTATATGGTGGGGCTGATCATGATCGGCCTGGCGCGCTGTATCGCCATGGTGATCGTCTGGAACGAACTGGCCAAGGGCAACACCGAATATGCAGCCGGGCTGGTGGCCTTCAACAGCATCTTCCAGGTGCTGTTCTACAGTGTCTACGCCTGGTTCTTCATCACCGTCCTGCCTCCGCTGGTTGGGCTCAAAGGGGTGATCGTGGATGTCAGCATCCGCCAGATCGCCGAGAGCGTCTTCATCTACCTGGGCATCCCCTGTATCGCCGGGGCGCTGACGCGTTTCGTCGGTGTGAAGATCATGGGCAAGGAACGCTATCACCGTGAGTTCGTTCCGAAGATCGGCCCGATGACACTGATTGCCTTACTGTTTACCATCGTGGTCATGTTCAGCCTGAAGGGAAATCTTATTGTGCAGCTGCCGCTGGACGTCGTGCGGATCGCCATCCCTCTGGGCATCTACTTTATTGTCATGTTCGTGGTTTCGTTCTGGATGGGGAAGAAACTCGGGGCAGACTACAGCAAGACCACCACCCTGGCCTTTACCGCTGCCAGCAACAACTTCGAACTGGCCATTGCCGTGGCAGTGGCGGTCTTTGGTCTCAATTCAGGCGCGGCCTTTGCCGCGGTTATCGGACCATTGGTGGAGGTGCCGGTCATGATCGGGCTGGTGAATGTTGCGTTCTGGTTTCAGCGCAGGTGGTTCGCTGGAAAGACATCTCCAGGCGTATATTGAAAAAAACTGGAAGTTTTGTACTGAAGAACCTGTGTTGCTGGTGATCAATATAAAAACGGGCCGGGGAATTTTCCCCCGGCCCGTTTTGTTTAGCGTTGGTGTCTTTACCGCGATTATTCGTTAGACCTTGAACCAGGACGCCATCTGTTCCAGTTCCCCGGCAAGTTGATTCAAATGGGCAGCCGAGCGGCTGATATTGGCGGCGGCAGCCTCGGCATCTACTGTGATGGAGGCAATCTTCTCGACACCATGTGAAACCTGACCCGCAACCGCAGACTGCTCTTCTGCTGCCACGGCGATCTGGTTAACCACCGTTACACTCTGACTGGATGCCTCTACAATAGCTTTCAGAGACTCGTTGGCTTCATGGGCCAGGGTGATCCCTTCGTTAACCTTCACGGTCCCCTGACGCATGGCGCCCACGGAACGTTCGGTATCCTTCTGGATCTGGCCGATAGTTGAGGCGATCTCTTTGGTAGCGTCAGCAGTCTGCTGGGCAAGCCTGCGCACCTCATCCGCCACAACGGCAAAACCCATCCCGGCTTCACCAGCCCGGGCAGCTTCAATGGCTGCATTCAGGGCCAGCAGGTTGGTCTGGTCGGCAATATCGTTTATGGTGCTGATGATATCGCCGATCTTGGTCGAACTTTCCCCCAACGCCTCAATGACCCCGGCGGCATCACGAACCGAGGCGGCAATCTGCTCCATTCCGGTAACGGTTCGTTCCACAACCTCACGACCGGTTGTAGCCCGTTGCAAGGCGTTGCCGGACTCTGTTGCAGCTGTATGGGCGTTGCGCGCGACATCATCAATGGTCTGCGCCATCTCGGTCATGGCTGAGGCTGCCTGGGTAGATTCGCTGGATTGTCTTGCAGCACCGGTCGAGAGGTCGCCGGAGGCCCTGGCCAATTCCTGGGCGCCACTGTTCAGGTCGGTAATCGCCAAACGCAGGCTCTGAGTGATTTCTGCCAGTTTTGCCGTGGCAGCATTAAAATGAACCGCCAAGGCACCGAACTCATCCTTGCGCTTGTCATCCAGGCGGCCGGAGAAATCACCGCCACCGAAACGTTCCGCCATCTGTGACAGTTCAGTGATCGGCTTGCTGATGGAGCGCAGAACCAGACCACTCAGCAGCACACCGATGATCAACACGGCCAATCCCAGAATAGATACGGTGGCAATATTGGTCCGAAAAACCTTGTTGACAGACTTGACCGCCTTTTCCTGCTCGGCCTGGGCACTGGTCATGCCCTTCTTACCTTCTTCCCGCTGCGCCTGGAGCAGTTCCATCAGCTTTACGCTCAAATCCGCAGACTGTTTCTTGGCGGCCAGCAGATGTTCAATGGTCTCAGCCACCCCATACTTGGCCAGCAGTTGCCCCCTGACATCGTTCAGCGCGCCGATAACAGCGGACACGGCAGCCGCGCCGTCACCTTTGCCGCCTTTTTTGCCGCCCCCTTTTACCTGCAACGCTGCTGCCCTGTTAAAAGCCGCGTTCATGGCATCTTTGATGTCAGCAAGCTCCTTAGGGTTGGATGCGGTAAAGATATCCCGGATCAGGCGGCTGATCTCGGAACCTTCGGCAATCAGCTGGCTGGAGACACCCAGAATACTGCTGGCGCTGCCGGCGCCCTGCAAAGAAGCGTCGAACCGGCTGTCTTCCTGTGAAAAATCTTCTCCTGCCTTCTCAACGATATCCCCCATGACCACCGTCATCTGGGACATGCGCTGAATAGTCTGGGCAAGGGTCTGGGCAAACTTCTTACGTTTTTCTTCATCCGGCGTAGCCAGCAGGCTGATCTTCTGTGGAATCAGACCATCGGCACCGGTCACGCGTTCCTTGACATCAGTCACCCCTTCCAGCAGCGGCTTGGCAGCTGTCGGGTCGGCCTTGACCATTTCACTGCCGGCCAACTTGCGGATGGAAGCGTTGAACTTGCTGGTGGCAATGGTGACTCCGGTTTTGCTGTCGGCCGCAGCAACCTCCAGCACCGTCTGCTTTACCTCACTGAGGGCATTACCGGCATTCTGGACATCACGCAGTTTCTTGGTGATTCTCTTGACCCCCTGGTTGGAAGCGGAAAGCTGGGTCATGGAACCGGATTGTGATTTGCGCATGGAACTGTCCAATGAGCGGAGCTTCTGGGCAATCTGCTGCAGCTTCCCCTTCATGACCTGATCAGCGGCGCGCCCAGCTTCCTCGGCCTTCAGGCGCGAATCAGTGACCGCGATCATCTCCTTGGTGATTGTTGCAAGCTGCTCCACACCGGCAGAGGTATTCGAACCGGTGAATGAAGCCAGCTCTTTGGCCTTTGAAGTCACAATCACCATTGATTTGTCAACCTCGCCCTTGACAGCGGTAAATTCTGCCATGGTCTGGGCAACGGAAAGCTTCATAAGGCCTGAGGTATGTTCCTGTATAGCCCGCTGCAACTCAATTGTTTGCAACTGGTAGGGAGTTGACCGCTCCGTGAGGATATTGAGTTTGCCTTTAACAACAGTCATCCCGATCAGGCTGGAGCCGCCAATTGCCATAATGCCGACAACCGTGACCGCCATGATGAGATAAAGCTTGCTCTTGATTGTCATGAAAAACTCCCGATGTTCAATATCTGCTTTAACGGATGCAATTCAGATAAGAAAATGGGGCGTCGCATCGCGTACGCCCCTCTGTTAGATCTAGATTAATCCTTGATGTATTTCTTGCCTTCGCCCCTGAAAAAGTCGAGGATCTTTTGCACGGCTGGTGAAGGATCGCCCTTGGTGATCAGCATCAGCGGACGGCTGATGTTGGGTGTTTCCACGATCTTTACCTTCTCCTTGTTGCCCGGCAGATTGATAAAGCCCATGCTGACCGCGCCGATCCCTTCAGGGAACTGCCCGACATCTTCAATCTCCTTGCGGGTAGTCTCAACTTCAAGTGCCCCGGCTACATATTTGGTCCCGTCCATGATGACCTTCTGGAAAACCTTGCGCGTGGCAGAACCGAGGTGCGAGGTGACGACGATTACCGGCAGGTCAGGACCGCCGACCTTGCTCCAGTTGTCGATGGTGCCGTTGTGCAGGCCTTTTAATTGTTCCTTGTCCAGCTTGGAGACAGGGTTGGAGGGATTGACGATGACCTTGATAACATCATCGGTGATAACGTGCGGCTTGAGGTCGCCGGTGGCGGCCTTGCCGGAGGCATCCTTCATACTGGCAATTGCATCTGCCAGCTCTTCAGAGGCCATGCCCGCATCGCACTTGCCGCCGACCAGATCTTCCAGGCCGTTTCCTGTGCCGTTACCGACCAGCACCAATTCAACACCGGTGGCCTTTTTGAGGGCATCCTTGCCCGGCTCCATGATGCGCTTCTGGACGGTGGTTGAGCCATGAAGACGAACCGTTTCAGCACCGGCGATCACCGGGAACAACATGCTTGCGGCCAGCAGGGTACAGAGAATCCGTTTCATTCGTACTACCTCCTTTGGTGTTGGGTTACAAAGAATAAAAAAAACAACCACGTTAATAAGTGCCGATTTTAGACAGATAAAAACACAGTGTCAATTACGGCAACTATTAATTTGTATTTTATAATCTAGTTCCAAGAAACTCTTATCTATTCGGACCAAACCAACCCAATCATGTAATTCTGCCGTGACCAACCCAGGAAAAAAAGAGGCCGACAATTAATGCCGGCCGATAACATGAAGGAAGTACGTTTGCTGCATGAAACATGATTCAGGACTGCCATATCAGCAGCCTTGCATTTCGCTTACCTTGTCAACCTTGACGTTCTCACCAACCTTCAGTTCTGCAGCCTTTTTGGATTTGATTGTAATAGTTTTGCCTTCCATGGCGGTGATCTTGCCTGCCTTGCCGTTTATCTTGACACTGCCGCCTTTCTTCAGTTTTGCAGTATCTGACATCTCGACAATAATCTTGTCATCGCTGACGGACTTTACCTTGCCTTCAGCCGCAAAAGCAGCGGTGGTGGCAAACAGGGTCAGGGCTAAAAACAGTGCTGTTTTTTTCATGCGAGTATTCTCCTTTTATAAATGATGTTCGTTGTTAATCAGGAATCGGTTTGGCATTCCAATTGACACGGATTCCGGATTTCTTCTCGGGCGTCTTTTCAGCAGCTTTGACATCCGACTGCGGCTGCTTTTGCACCTGTACCTGGGTCGACGGCGTCGGCACAATGTCTTGAGTACTAGACTGTTGTTGTGGAGCTGATACACCAACAAACTGCCATGAGTTGATCCCCTGGCTCGGTTCATCCAGCACCACCGTCTGGGTCTTGCCGGAACGGTAGGTTATTACCAGCGAATCGGCTTGGCAGATGCCGTAGGCGAACAGAATCAAGACCATGGCGGATAGAACAGATACACGGTTCATATGGAGACTCCTTGTACGGGATGGGCTGCCGGATTTCCCCGGCAGCCGAAGATATCCCCTAGAATACCACCTGCAGCATCATACGGAAAGTGTCAAATGACTCGATGTTTGCGGTAT
>Ga0209212_1008127_pt1 | contig 11338 bp, 5 predicted proteins | sample RifGroC2_FD_183996 | JGI IMG/M metagenome (GOLD analysis project Ga0209212, IMG submission 183996) | Groundwater microbial communities from Rifle, Colorado, USA - Groundwater C2 (SPAdes) (version 2) | ecosystem: Environmental > Aquatic > Deep subsurface > Groundwater | place: Rifle, Colorado...
TGCGGATCATGCCGGCCTGTCTCCGGACGAAGCGGCGCGGCGGCTGCAGCAACATGGTTTGAACCGTCTGCCCGCCGCCAGGCGTGATAGTTTGCCGGTGCGTTTTGCGCGCCAGTTCCACAATGTGCTGATCTACGTGTTGCTGGCCTCCGCGCTGATTACCGGGCTGCTCGAACATTGGGTGGATTGCGGCGTGATCATCGGCGTGGTGCTGATCAACGCCATTATCGGGGTGATCCAGGAAGGCAAGGCGGAGCGCGCGCTGGACGCCATTCGCAACATGCTGTCGCCGAATGCCACGGTGTTGCGCGACGGGCGGCGGCGCGAAATTCCGGCCGAGCAGCTGGTGGCCGGCGACATCGTGCTGCTGGCATCCGGCGACAAGGTGCCTGCCGATTTGCGCCTGATTGAAGTGCGCCAGTTGCGCGTCGAGGAAGCCGCACTGACCGGCGAATCCGAGGCAATGGAAAAAAATGTGGCCGCCGTGGATACTCATGCCGTGATTGGCGACCGGCGCTGCATGGCCTATTCCGGCACGCTGGTGGTATACGGCCAGGCGCGCGGCGTGGTGGTCGCCATCGGGGCAGCGACGGAAATCGGCCGTATCAGCGGCCTGATCGCCGCCGTGACCAGCCTGGAAACGCCGCTGCTGCGCCAGATGGCGCGCTTCAGCCGGCAATTGACCAGCGTCATTCTGTTGCTGGCGGCGCTGACCTTTTCCTTCGGCGTATGGATACGCGGCTATGGCTGGTCGGAAATGTTCTTTGCCGCAGTTGGCCTGGCGGTGGCCGCAATACCCGAGGGGCTGCCCGCTATCATGACCATCACGCTGGCCGTCGGCGTGCAGCGCATGGCGCGGCGCAATGCCGTCATCCGCAGGCTTCCGGCAGTGGAAACGCTCGGCTCTGTGACGGTGATCTGCTCGGACAAGACCGGCACGCTGACCAAAAACGAGATGACCGTGCAGCGTCTCATCACCGCCGGAAGGATATTCGAAGTCAGCGGCAGCGGCTACGCGCCGCATGGCGGGTTTGCCATTGCCGGGCGCGAAGTGTTCGTGGAAGACTATCCCGAACTGGTCGAACTGGGGCGCGCCGCCCTGCTGTGCAATGATGCGGAACTGCTCGGTGCCGGCGATGAATGGGCGCTGGGGGGGGATCCCACCGAGGGGGCGCTGCTCACGCTGGCGGCGAAGACCGGTCTGGATCTGACTTTTGAGCGCGAGGCATTGCGTCGTACCGATCTCATCCCGTTCGAATCACAGCACCGTTTCATGGCCACGCTGCATCATGACCTGGAGGGGCGCGGCTTCATCTTTCTCAAGGGTGCACCGGAGCGGGTCATGGAAATATGTGACGCCGAACGCGCCGACGGCGAAGACCGGTCGCTGCGCCACGCCTGGTGGCAGCAGGCGATGCAGGATGCTGCGCAACAGGGTTTCCGGCTGCTCGCGATAGCGATGCGCCCCACTGCAAGCGAACAGCGCAGCCTCGGGTTTGCCGACGTGCGCGGCGGCTTTGCATTGCTGGGCATTTTTGCCATTGCCGACCCGCCGCGCGAGGAAGCAATCCGCGCCGTGGCGCACTGCCGTGCGGCAGGCATCCGGGTGAAAATGATTACCGGCGACCACCTCGACACTGCCTGCGCCATCGGCGCACGCTTCGGCCTGGCGGCGGAGGGTGCGCTGACCGGGGCGGAAATTGAGCAAATGGATATGGCCGCGTTGCGTGTTGCGGTAGCCGGGGCCGATATCTTTGCCCGTGCCAGCCCGGAACACAAACTCAGCCTGGTGCAGGCGTTGCAGGCCAACGGCGAGGTGGTGGCGATGACCGGCGATGGTGTGAACGATGCGCCCGCGTTGAAGCGTGCCGATGTCGGCATAGCAATGGGGCGCAAAGGCACCGAGGCAGCCAAGGAGGCCGCCGAGATGGTGCTGGCCGATGACAACTTTGCCTCAATCAGCGCGGCGGTGGAGGAGGGGCGCACGGTCTATGACAACCTGAAGAAATCCATCGTGTTCATTCTGCCTACCAACGGCGGCGAAGCGATGGTCATCGTCGCGGCGATCCTGCTCGGCATCACGCTGCCGATCACGCCGGTGCAGATACTGTGGGTAAACATGGTCACTGCGGTCACGCTGTCGCTGGCGCTGGCCTTCGAGCCCCCCGAGGCGGGGGTGATGCGCCGCCCGCCGCGCGATCCGGCGGAGCCGCTGCTCAGCCGGTTTTTGCTGTGGCGCGTGTTTTTTGTGTCCTGCCTGATGGTGGTCGGCGCGCTGGGTTTCTTCCTGTGGGAGCAGGCGCACGGCGCAAGTATTGAGGTTGCGCGCACGGCGGCGGTTAACGCGCTGGTGGTGGGCGAAATTTTTTACCTGTTCAATTGCCGCTTCCTGCGTGCGCCCTCCTCCGGGCTGCGCGGCTTCACCGGCTCGCGCCCAATATTCGTCGCCATCGCCTCGGTCGTGTTGTTGCAGCTGCTGTTTACCAACGCACCCTTGCTCCAGAAACTGTTCGGCACGGTGGCGCTGGATGCCGCTGCATGGGGGCGCATTGCCCTGTTCGGTGTGCTGCTGTTCGCTGCGGTAGAGCTGGAAAAGATGTGGTTCCGGTGGCGCTATGGCCGCTAGCCGCCTATTATTTGCCATCCGCATCTACTGCAGTTTTAAGCATCTCGAAAATATCCGGAATGGCGGCGCTCACCCGGTCCCAGTTTGGAATCAGGGGATTGCCCATGGGGTTCTCCACGAATGTCTGTGCTGCCATGGCGATGGCACGGGTAAACGCTTCCACAGCCTTAGCTTCCTCGTGCCGGTCGAAGCCGAGCCCGTTGATCATTGCGTCGGCCTCGTATTTCATCAGCGTATCCTCGGCCTGCCTGAGATAGGTCACGATCAATGACCTGAATAACCCCTCTGAAAACACCACACCATCCGAGGCCAGTGTCCTGAAAATGGATTTGCAGATGTCCACGGCCATTTTCATCAGGCCTTTTTCCGCGTTCTCAGACGAAAGCGCCTGATGCTTGTGCTCATAAGTCGCAGCGATATCCACCTGGCATACCCGGCGGGGCGAATAGTTGCGGTATACCTCGGCCAGCGAGCCGACCTCCAGCCCCCAGTCTGACGGGATCCTGTTGATCCGCGCCACGTCCACACTCATGCTGAATTCCCCGGCGAGGGAATAACGAAAGCTGTCGAGAAACGCGAGAAATCCGTGCTGCCCAGTCAACTGCTGGAGGGAACGGATCAGCGGCGTCACCAGCAGGCGCGTCACGCGGCCGTTCATCTTGTTGGTCACCCTGCTGTAATAGCCCTTGCAAAATACGTAATTCAGATTCGGGCTGGCGATCGGATAGCAGAGCCTTGCGAGCAACTCCCGGCTATAGGTGACGATGTCGCAATCATGCAGGGCGATCACATCCGACTGCCCGCGGGCCAATACATACCCGTAAGATAACCACGCCGAACGCCCCTTGCCTTGGGGCCCGGCATCCAACCCGTTGCGCTTAAGCGTTTCATACACTTCGGTGATGCGCTTGCCCTTGTTGTGAATAATTTTGACTTCCGCTGGAATTGGCGCCATGAATTCGCGCACCCGCTTAAAGTCGGCTTCCGAGGCCTGGTCCAGTGCCAGCACGATTTCATTCAGGTACTTCACCTTGGTCAGTTCCTGGACGATGCCCGGCATGGCTGGCCCCTCAAACTCGGAATACAGCGCCGGAAGCACCAGCGCGATCGGCCGCGTTTTTGCAAAGCCGAGCAGTTCGGACTCCAGCCGCTCCAGCGACGGTTTGCCCAACTGATGGAGTGTCGTGATGTTACCGGTCTGGTAAAAGTCGCTCATGTTTGGCTTACCTTTAAATATGCTCGATATCGTCCTGCGGCTTTTCCGGTCGTTCTTCGGCGATTTCCCGCTCGATAATCCGCTTTGCCGCGCCGATACCGCCCACGCCAAAAGCGATGGCGAGCGCGACCACGATCCCGCCGAACACGATCGAGAAAGCGGCGAGCACGATGCTGGTCGCGATCTGCAGTTGTTCCATGACCATGGCCAGAATCATCAGCATCAACAAAATGCGCACCGCTTCGGCGAGCAACTTGGCATAGTGGTAACCGCTGTTAGCCGCGGCGATCAGCACGCCCCGGCTGATGAAGCCGGAAACCACATAACCGACCACCAGGATCATTGCCGCAGAAAAGACACGCGGCAGGTAGCTGAAGAACTGTCCGACCAGATTATCGATGGCGGCAACCTTGAGCGCGCTCAGGCCGACCATCAGGGTGACGATAATCAGCATCCAGAACACGATCGTGCCGAGGACTGCAGAGGGTTTTACCCACAGATCGCCTTTGCGCATCAGGGTGGTGAATCCCATCCGGTCGGACCAATTGTCAAATTCGACCGCCACCAGAAATTTCACCAGAACAGTACGCAGCACCTTGGCCAGCAGAATCCCGAGCGCAAGAATCACCAGCATGGCCAGCAGACTGGGCACAAACTCCCTGAATTTTGAAAACACCTCTTGCAACGGTTCGAGTATCAGATTCAGAAAATCATTCATGACGCACCTCCTTAGGTTTATTTCCAACTGGTTACCAGATAATCCTTGTTGCTCTCAAATTCCATGCAAAGCTTTTCGATTACTGCATCCGCCTCGTGCTGTTCCATGGGTTCGGCCTCAAGAACAAACGAGGCTGTTTTCCCGATATAAAGCGGTAACAGCGACTTGATCAGATGTTCTCTTGGCAGTTTTTTCCGGTGGAAAGCGATGGCGTAATCGTAGATGATGCGCGCCCACAGCCCGGCGGGGAAATGGAACTCCGCATCGTCCAGCGCACCCAGCCGCTCCATCTCCCTGAAATCGCCCGCACCAAGGATGCTCAGCCAGATTTCGCGCAAGTTCAGCAGACCTTCGCGGAATAGTTTCAGCATCCTGGCGGTATTCACGTTCACATGCTCAAGCCCGACAGTGTACTCGAAGCCAAAGGTTGTCACCGGCTCCGACCCGCGGATGGGCATCCAGATAGCGGCATAGTTTTCCATGAGATCAAAAGTAGCGCTGACCACCTGGTAGAGCATGTTGCCCAGATCGGCGCCGGGATCTTTGGCATCGTGTATCTTGGCGCCGAGAAAAGATTGCGCCACCTTGAAGCCGTTCGCGATGGCCGTCGTGGTCATCCAGATGTCGATGCCGAAACGGGCCACGTCCGATTCCCATACATCCTTGGTCAGATAGAACTGCGCCAGTTTGCCGGAGAAGCCGAAATCGCCGCCGATCGGCTGCCGCACCCGCTTGCCATAAAGCGTGCGGGTGAGCGGGTAAACGATACTGTTGGTGATGGTGCCGTCGAACTTGTGCCGGTGGTAGAGCGGGGCGACATAGTCGAAACCGCCGTCCAGCACCGGCTTAACGAGCAGTTCGATCCACTCGGGCGTGATACTCCTGAGGTCGGAATCGACCACCACGCAGGCCTTGGCATCCAGCGTTTGCGCGATCTCGAAGATGGTGCGGAAGGCGCTCCCTTTGCCGGGAATTCCCGAATAGGGGAAGGCTATCTTGGCAATGGGCTGGATACGGTGATGCAGCAGAATGGCGCTAAAATCTTCGACTGAAGTATTTTGCACGACTTCCATGGTGCCGTCATTGGAACCGCCATCGGAATTCACGATCACTGCTTTGTGGTCGGGAAAGTATTTGGCCAAGCCGGCCTGCACCGCGCGCACCACATGACCGATGGTGCGCGCGTTGTTGAAGCTCGGGATGCCAACGATGATGTCGGCATTCCCTACCTTCTTGATCTGCTCGTGTATTTCAGCCCTGAATATAACGTTGCCCATGGTCCGGATTGCCCCTTGACTGCGTTTACCTTATCACGATGGCGGCTACGCCGCACCCCGCTTTTCCAGCAGCAGCACCTGCATGTCCATGACGTTTGTGCCGGTGGGCCCGGTGATGAAGTGGGTTTGCCCCCCCGACAAAGTGTCGAGTTGCCGGAAGAACGAGTAGGAATCATTGTCATCCAGATATTGGGCCGGATCGAGCCCGAGGCTGCGTGCCAGCATGGCCGTGTTGCCGTCGACGATTGCGCCCGCCGCATCGGTCGGACCGTCGCCGCCATCGGTGCCCGCGGAAAGCAGTGACACGCCTTCCAGCCTTTTGATCTCCAGCGCGAAGGCCAGCGCGAGTTCCTGGTTCCTGCCGCCTTTTCCTGTTCCCCTGACGGTGACGGTGGTCTCGCCGCCGCACAGCAGGCAGCAACGCTCGCCTGCCCGCAAGCCGGCATGCGTCGCGCGCGCGGTCTGTGCCAGGAAACGTGCGGCTTCGCGCGCCTCGCCCTGGAATTCCGTACTGATGATTTTCGTGGCGAACCCGAGTTGCCTGGATTTTTCCTGCGCAGCACCCAGCGCCAGGCTGATTGCGCCGATAATCACGTTGCGGGTTTTGTCGAGGCAGCGGTCGCCGTCTTTCACCGTCTCGGGAACTTGCCCGCCCGCGCCCTTTTCCAGATGCGCCATGACGCGCGCCGGCATTTTTTCCCGCAGCCCGTATTTCGCAATTACCGCCAAGGCATCGTCGAACGTCGAACCGTCCGGCGCAGTCGGTCCGGAGGCGATCACGTCCAGCCGGTCGCCGATGACATCGGAAAGCAGCAGCGTGACGACCTGCGCCGGATAGGCCGCCTGAGCCAGCCGGCCGCCCTTGACCGCGGAAAGATGCTTGCGCACCGCGTTCAATTCATCGATGGATGCACCCGCCTGCAATAGCAGGCCGGTCGCCTGCTGCTTATCCCGCAGCGTGATGCCCTCGGCCGGCGCAACCAGCAGCGCGGAGCCGCCGCCCGAAAGCAGGCAGACCACCAGCGTCTTCGCATCGGCCGCCTGCACCATTTCCAGTATGCGTTTCGTGCCCGCTTCGCCCGCTTCGTTCGGCACCGGGTGGGCGGCTTCCACCTGCTCGATGATGGTCAGCGGCAACCTGTGGCCATCCTTCACGACGATCAGCCCGGCGGAGATACGCTTGCCGAGCAACGCTTCGACCGCCTGCGCCATGCGCGCCGTGGCCTTGCCGGCGCCGACCACGATGATGCGCCCGAATGCAGCCAGGTCAAAACCGGCATCGCCTGCGCGCAACCGGCCATTTCCGATTTTCGCAAACTTGAGTACCGCGCGGTACGGATTGACGGCAGCGAGCGCGGTGCTGAAAATTTCGATCAGATTTTTATGCTGCCTGATCTGGTCGGGTGCTTCCGCACTGAAATTTTTACCGGATAGCAGTTGCAGCACAGCTTCATTCCAGCCTGCCGGCCCGGGAAGTTGCGTTTTCAGCAGATTGGGAACGGTGATGCGCGCGTCATGACTACCGTCTTCGTGCCGCACTAGCACCGGGTGATCCACCGCTTGCAGCATCTGCAGGTCGTTCAGGCTGTCGCCCAGGCCGATGCTCGCGACCGCACCATATTCATGTTGGTAAAGCGCTTTGAGCAGGCTCACGGCGTGTCCCTTGTCGTGGTCGCCCATGATGTGGAAGAACTGTCCCTGGGTCCAGCGCAGGCCGGATTCTTCAATAGCCTGCAGGAAGCGCTCGTCGGGCGCACCGTCGAATACGAAAGGTTCGTCGAAGTCGCGCTGTTTCGACAGCCTGGCCTCGTTGCAGGAGAGCCCGGTCAGCGCGGCGACCTCCTCGTCCGTCATGTCCGCAAAACCGCGCACCCCGGCCCCGAGCTGTTGGCGAAGCCTGACGAACCTGCTCCTGATCTCGGCATAGGGTATGCCGAGTCGGATAAGCCAATAGCCGTCGAATGTTTCGGCTTCGACTGGCTCCGAGAAATAGTCCCGCGGAATGAATATCCCGCCGCCGTTCTCGGTGATGAACGGATGCCGGTTATTCAGGCGCTGGCGATAACCCTCTATCTCCGTCCGCGTTTTACTGGAACACAGGACAAGCGGAATTCCGCGCGTCCGGACCACCTCGAGGGCGGGCTGCGCCGCCGCAAAGGAATAACTGGTCGAATCGAGCAGTGTTCCGTCAAGATCGCTGACGATGATCGTATCCGGCATGAGTCCTTTCCTGTCATCCGGGTGCGCCAAGAGGGCAAGTGCGGCCCGGACGGGCTGGTTATCCGGGCAGCCGATCGTGGCTGTCGGCTGGCAGGCTTTGTTGGATATTACCCGTTATGCAGCCACGCTTCCGCCTCCTGCAGCGCTTCCGGCAGGCCGAGCAGCACCAGTACATCGCCTGCCTGCAACAACATTTTCTCGCTCGGCTGCGCGCCGTGCACGCCGTGGCGGCGCAGCGCGTTCACCTCGACATTCAATGCCTCCAGGCCAACCTCGTGCAATCTTTTACCCACTGCTGTTGAGTCTTCCCTGAGCAGCACGCTCAGAAAGCGCTGTTGCAGGCTTTCGGTCGCTTCGCCAACTTCGCTCTGCATGGTGCGCAGATAGCCGCTGAATACCGCATAACGGCGCGCGCGGTTTTCCTGAACGCGGCGGATCACGCGGTTGAGCGGCACGCCCGCCATCAGCATGGCTTGCGAGGCGAGCATTACGCTGCCTTCCAGCACCTCGGCGACGACTTCCGCCGCGCCGGCATCCTTCAGCGCTTCCACATGGGTGTCGTCGGTGGTGCGCACCACCACCGGCAGGTCGGGGCGCAGCTCCTTGGTATGGCGCAGGATCGCCAGCGCGGAGTGCTTGTCGCTATAGGTCACCACCAACGCCTTGGCGCGCATCAAACCGGCGGCCATCAATACTTCGCGCTTGGCGGCATCGCCATACACCACACTCTTTTTTGCGGCGATAGCCTCGTGCACGCGGCGCGAATCCAGATCCAGCGCGATGAAGCTCAGGCCTTCATCTTCCAGAAAACTCGCCAGCTTCTGGCCGCTGCGCCCATAGCCGCACAGAATGATGTGTCCGCTGCTGCCCATGCTCTGGATGGCGATCTGGTGCATCTGCATGGCGCGGCTGGTCCATTCGGCAGCGGAAAACCGCCGCGCGATGGCTTCGGCATGTTGAATCATGAACGGCGCGGCCAGCATCGACAGCAGCATCGCCGCCAGCACGATTTGCATGGTCGCGCTGTCGAGCAGGTGCGCGCCGTCCGCCAGCGTCAGCAGCACGAAACCGAATTCGCCGGCCTGCGCCAGGCCGATCGCGCTGCGCAACGCTACCCCCCAGTCGCCTTCGAAGGCACGCGCCAGCAGCGCCACAACCAGCGCCTTGAACAGGATCAGCCCTGACAGCACCAGCAACACCCAGCCGAATTCCGCCATGACATTGCCCAGGTCGAGCTTCATGCCGATGGTGACGAAAAACAGGCCGAGCAGCACATCGCGGAACGGCTTGATATCCTCTTCCACCTGATAGCGGTATTCGGTCTCGGAAATCAGCATGCCGGCGACGAACGCGCCCAGCGCCAGCGACAGGCCCGCCAGTTCGGTGAAATAGGCCAACCCCAAGGTAATGAGCAGCACGTTGAGCATGAACAGCTCGGAGGATTTCTGCCGCGCCACGACGTGAAACCATGAGCGCATGACACGCTGCCCGAACACCAGCAGCAGCAGCAATACCGCCGCTGCCTTGAGCGTCGCAAAAGCAAGCGTGGCAGGCAGGTCTTCTGCGCTGGTCGCCAATGCCGGGATGATGATCAGCAGCGGGACGACCGCGATATCCTGAAACAGCAGCACGCCCATCATTTGCTGTCCGTAGGGCAAATTCAGTTCGGCGCGCTCGACCAGCATCTTGCTGACGATCGCCGTGGAGGACATCGCCAGCACGCCGCCCAGTGCCAGGCCGGTTCGCCAATCCAGGTCGAACAGCGCAGCCATTGCCATGACCAGCAGCATCGTCACCACCACCTGCGCGCCGCCCAGACCGAACACGGTGCGCTTCATCGCCCTCAGGCGCGTCAGGCTGAATTCCAGGCCGATGCTGAACATCAGGAACACCACGCCGAATTCGGCAAGATGCTGCGTCCCCACCGCGTCGGGGATCCACGCCAGCGCGTGCGGCCCGATCAGAATGCCGACGACAAGATAACCCAGCATTACCGGCAAATGCAGGATGCGGCATAGCACCACCACGAATACGGCGGAGGCGAGCAGAATAAGGACAAGTGAGAGCGAGTTTTCCATCCGGTCAGGTCGTTTTCTTGCAGGCGTCGATAATGCCGTACTAATGCGCGCTTTGCAAAGTTCCCTTTGCATCGGGCAGGCCAATTGTCCGGGATGGTTCGGGAAACGAAGGGATGCGCTGCGCATCGACGGGTAAATCTTGTCAGGATGTGCAAGGCGGTTGGTGGGGTATTGCGGCAACGCAAGGCGGAGATACTTTGCGGGCGATCTGCCATGAGGGCAAATCACAAGGCGAAACCGTGAACCTAAATTCCTCAGTTGAGGGGTTTGTAGGTGCGAATAAATTCGCACCTACAAAAGCGGCATAATTCGTTGAAATACCAAAATGTTCTTCGCCAACAGAGGAATATAGGTGAAGCGTCTCGCCTTGTGCTTGCATACAGTCTGCAGGGCTGCTGCGCGAAGCGCGGCTGCTTTGTCAGTGCTTTGGCTACGGCCGGTGCTATGCACCTTAACATCGCAAGCGATGTTAGCCTCCGCCCGAATAAAGATAAGCACACCTGCGGCGTGTGGGTTGCAAGCCTTGCTTACAACCCAGCATCGGCACGCAGTGCCGCTGCCTTATCTGTATTCTCCCACTTGAATTCCGGTTCTTCGCGGCCGAAGTGCCCGTAAGCCGCCGTTTTCTGGTAGATCGGACGCAGCAGGTCGAGCATCTGCACGATGCCCTTCGGGCGCAGGTCGAAATGTTTTTTGACCAGTTCCGCAATCTTCTCGTCGGAGACCTTGCCGGTGCCGTAAGTGGTAACCCAGATGCTGGTTGGCTGAGCCACGCCGATCGCGTAGGAAAGCTGGATCAGGCATTTGCTGGCCAGCCCGGCGGCAACGATGTTCTTGGCGACATAGCGGCCGGCGTAGGCGGCAGAGCGGTCGACCTTGGACGGATCCTTGCCGGAGAATGCGCCGCCGCCGTGCGGGGCCGCGCCGCCGTAGGTGTCGACGATGATCTTGCGCCCGGTCAGGCCGCAGTCGCCCTGCGGGCCGCCGACGACGAAACGACCGGTCGGGTTGACCAGGTATTTGATGTTGCCCTTCATCAGCTCCTTCGGCAGGATCGGCTTGATGATCTCTTCGATCACGGCATCGATCGCGGACTGCTTCATCTTCGGGCCGTCGGACATTTCCGGCGCGTGCTGGGTGGACAGCACCACGGTGTCGATGGAGTGCGGCTTGCCGTCCGCGTAGCGCACGGTGACCTGCGAT
>Ga0209212_1008128_pt1 | contig 11336 bp, 6 predicted proteins | sample RifGroC2_FD_183996 | JGI IMG/M metagenome (GOLD analysis project Ga0209212, IMG submission 183996) | Groundwater microbial communities from Rifle, Colorado, USA - Groundwater C2 (SPAdes) (version 2) | ecosystem: Environmental > Aquatic > Deep subsurface > Groundwater | place: Rifle, Colorado...
GGCCGGTGAACCTGGGCAACCCGGTTGAAAACACAATTCTTGAGTTTGCCGAGAAAATCATTACAATAACCGGGTCACGGTCGAAGGTCATCTTCAAACCGCTGCCCCAGGATGACCCCAAGCAGCGCCAGCCGAACATCTCGCTGGCAATTGATAAATTGGGATGGAAACCTCTGGTCGATCTTGAGACCGGACTCGGCCGGACCGCCGATTATTTCGCGGCTAGTAGAAACAATCTGTCGGATTTTCAGAATAATGATTAATATTAAAAAACTTATAGTTACCCAGGCCAACTATGTTTCAAGAGCGTAAATGGATTCCAGCAGTAAAAGTTTGCGTTGACATTATAGCACTGCAACTGTCGCTTTATCTGGCATGGCTGTCACGAGGCTTCCTGTCGTTCTGGTGGCCACTCGAAATGTCGAACCAAACTTATTGGGATTTAGCCCTAGGAATGTTTGTTATACCCTTAGGTTATTGGCTTGTCAGAATTTACCCAGGATATGGCCTCACGACTTCAGAACGTCTTCGCAGAAGAATCAGGGCTACTTTTGTTTTTTTTATGATTTTCGCCACTTCAGACGTCCTTCTGGAGCACACCAATCGTTCACGTGGAATTATGTTACTTGCATTCGTGTTTTGTCTAATTTTCCCTACCATAATTCAATCTTTTGTCCGCCACATCTTTATTAAGTCACAAGTATGGGGTATACCGGTTATAATTATTGGTGCCGGAAAGACAGGGGAGTATATTGTAAAGTCTCTAATAAAGGATTCAGATCTTGGCATGATTCCTGTTGCTATATTGGATGACGATCCAAATAAGAAAGGAAACTCAATTGCTGGCGTTCCAGTTGTAGGTGATTTAAGCAATGCTTCGCGATATATCGGCAAAGTCAACTGTGCACTCATTGCAATCCCTGGTGCCGGCAGGGAACTTGTTGTTGAACTTTCCCACAGCTTACCTTTCTTCAACATCACTATCATACCAGATTTGATTGGCCTTCAAAGTCTTTGGGTGGAAGCTCGCGACCTTGGTGGCATCATTGGACTTGAAATCCAGAAAAACCTTCTTCTTCGCAGAAACATTTTTATGAAAAAAATCATGGATTATACACTTGGAATACCATTGTTTCTTTTAAGTATTCCTATCCTTGCATTTATTTCCATATGGATATTTATTGTAAGTCCTGGAAATCCATTTTATTGTCAGATTCGAGAAGGGATCAATGGTAAAAAGTTCAAAGTTTGGAAATTACGAACAATGTATCCCCGTGCAGATACGATACTGCACGCCTATCTGGATTCAAATCCCGACGCTATGATTGAATGGAAGACTTTCTTCAAATTAAAAAAAGACCCTCGTATTATAAAATACATTGGTAGTTTTTTGCGTAAGTCCAGCCTTGACGAGCTACCGCAATTATGGAACGTGCTCTGTGGTGAGATGAGCCTTGTTGGTCCACGACCATTTCCTCATTACCATCTGGAAGAGTTCAACACTGAATTCAGATTGCTTCGCAGAAGCGTCATGCCTGGCATGACCGGTCTCTGGCAGGTGTCCGACCGTAGCAATGGAGACCTTGCAAGGCAGGAATCACTTGATACATATTATATTCGCAACTGGTCGATATGGATGGATTTTGATCTGTTGGCACGAACTTTTACAGTAGTTTTAACCGGTAAGGGTGCGTGCTGAAGGCAATTTGCTGAAGGCAATTTTGAATTTTGAATGATGAATTTTGGATTAGACGATATGACAGGTACTTGGTTAATCTGTCGGCAAGTAATTCCAAGATGCGTTCAAGATGACACTAAAATCACTGTCTTGCTGCCGAATAAATTCGGCACGGATTGGGCGAACACGACGGTTCGCCCCTACGCTTAAATGTCATCTTGAATGCAAATGCGAATAAGAAGGTGAGGTAACTATGATCAGGAATCTTGAGCAGGTATTGGATGCATTGCCAACTGAACGGCGTGCTGTTGTTGAGCATAGGGCCGCAGAGTTGGCTACCCTGAAGGATTTGCGTCAATCTCCATGACATTTTGAAGTGCTACCGGCTATGAGACTAAAAGAATTCGAGCAAAAGGCAATCGTATCCACGGTGAAACATCTCGATAATGATGCCAGTGTGTATCTGTTTGGTTCGCGCGTTGATGACACAAAAAAAGGTGGGGATATTGATCTGCTTGTGTTGTCGGGCAGCCTGACCAGCGATGACAAGAGATCCATCAAGATTAAACTGTACGAACTTCTTGGCGAACAGAAAATTGATCTTATCATCGCTGTTGATGACACGGATCCGTTTGTAAAACTGGCGCTTGAAAAGGGAGTAAAATTGTGACTGATCAGTTGCAGTTACTGCTGGAAAAAGAGCTGAAGATACTGAATGATGCCAGGGATGTGTTGTTATATTCATTCAATAAGTGCAATACAATTGGTATAAAAGACTCGTATGAACCGGAAGAGCTTGAAAGTTTTGAATCGTTTACCGGAAGATTTGCACGTTTAAGCGATATTCTTATTCAGAAGATCTTTCGTCTGGTGGATGAACTGGACTTGGACACACAAGGCACTATCAGAGACAGAATCAACAGGGCGGAAAAAAAAGAACTGATTGCCAGCAGTGATGTGTTTGTAGAGATTCGCATGATAAGAAACGAAATAGCCCATGAATATCTTCCGGAAGCTATTTATGAGATTTTTGGTAAAGTACTTGTCTTGACGCCACATCTGCTTGATGGCGTTGAACGTACCGTAAACTATTGCAGGAAATATACGTCCGGAGCCTTGTATTAGCAGGGTCAGTTGACTTCTAAAACCTATGCGTTTCAGCCAGACGATGCCTGACAAAAGAACGAAGACTGGCGACAAGAATACAATACAACGATTTCAGACCACACACTTCGCTGCACAATCTGACACCGAATGAGTATGCTGACCAGTACCAACAAGCCGGAAATCTCTAATTTAGGCCGGATCAGTTTTTGGGTGGGGCTCACAGGTCATCCAAAATTTAGTTGAGTCGGAACTATGACGGGTGAAATTTCCGTCATCCTAAAAAACAAATTTTTATCCATTTTAATCTTTTTCACTAACCCTTTTACCTGATTTTAGAGGTATCTATGAAAAGCAGGTTTCCGTTTTTGGCATTGTCAGCAATTCTGGCACTTTCTGTCGGTTCGTCTCTCGCTTTCAGCCTGACTACTCCGCTTCAACTTCCTCCTACAAAAATAATCAATCTTGAAACTGCTGCCGTATTACCCGAAAATTCCGTACAGACAGCCTATGGCGCCCATACCTTCCCCACGGGAAGTTACGGTGTTGGAACCGGTCTCCAAACGTTTAATCTTTCGATTGATGGCGGCGTCACCAAAAACCTCCAGTTGGGCTTAGCATGGACATTTTTCGATGATCAACTGGGAGAAAAGATCAACGGCAACGTCACTGACTTTGGACTTTTGGTATTCGCCCCCAATCTCAAATATAGAATATTGCAGGGTGATAATTATAGCTTGGCCGTTGCTGGGTCTTTGGAGCTTGGAAGATTTAGATCAAACAATGGCTTGTACACACCCGACAATTCTAAGAAAACTTCTTTGATTCTTGCAGAATCACTTCAGATCCCTCTCAGTGTAAAACTTGTGCCAGGTCTTGAAATGCACCTGGTTCCGGGAGCTGTTATTTATCCGGGGGAAATTAATGATGGCGGTAATTTTTATGGAACCTTCTTTACCATCGGCTCTGGGCTTAATTACAGCGCCAGTGACAGACTCTCCTTTTTTGCGAATCTGAATATACCCTTCGGCTCAGGTGGGAACTCAGTAAACACGAAGGGGCAAATTTTCAGCAAACCGGTATGGACTGCAGGCGTGTCTTATTTGCAAAGCCCCACCGTCGGAATAGATATTTACTCTACAAACGCGCTGGGGTCGACTCCGGCAACACAGATGCTGACTTTCGTACCTGACGGAGACCAATTTTCCGCAGGAGTAAATTTTCGCTTTACTCCTGATTTTGGACAGGGCTACCCCACCAGTTTTCGCAATGCCTCATCGGCGCCACTTTCGACCAGAGAAAAACAGCTGATGCTGAACAATGTTACGTTGACCAGCGCAAACACTATAAAGAGCGGTATGCTTGCTCTGCAAGGGGAACTGAACTCCGCCGCCAACTTTCAGCTCTCCTATGGCATGAGTGACAACGCTCAACTTGAGTTTATCGGACAAAAACTGATAGACACCGACAAGCCTGTTGGAACTTCGTTAAAGCTGGGAGTTGGTACTAAGATCAATCTGCTGGACCAATATCTGGGCGATCCATTTTCATTAGGCCTTAGAGGGAGTGCGCAGGAGTCGTCAAAACCGGCGCCATCTGATGGGCTTGGAATGTTTGAAGTTGAGTTGGCTACTTCCTACAACATCAACTCAGTATTAACACTGGTGGTTAACCCAAAAGCGAGCTTTTCCACCACTATTGATATTGCAGGAATTGGCACTGGATTAAATTACCGGATAACAGAAAATCTGCAGATGCTTGGAGAGGTGACCCCTATTATTACAGGTGGAACGCCTGTCTGGGCGACAGCGATTCGTTATTTCAATCCTTCGCTGAATGCCGGTATTGACCTTTATGCTAAAAACGCCATCGGAACTCATGACATAGGGGGTTTGATCGCCAAATCCAGCAACAGGGTTGGGGTTGGGGTAAACCTGTTATTTCTTCTGGGACGCTGAACCTGCGCCTCTCTTCCGAAGGGATAAGGGTATTCAACATCACTTACTTATAAACCATCATAGTTTCACCTGCTTGAATACCTGTTATACTACCTTCAGTTGCTCTGGAGGTTCACCATGAAGCGCAAACAAAAAACCGCTCTGGCTGCAATTTTTTCAATCGCGCTGCTGCTGTTGCTTTCATTCACGCTGCTTCCCAGGATCGTGCGCAGCCAGGCACTGAAAGCCGTGCAGGAGGCCACCGGACGGGTGGCGCGGATTGACAAGGTTGCCTTCAATCCGTTTACCTTAACGCTCACCGTCAGCGGCTTCGGGATCGAGGGCGAGCGCGGCGCTCCCTTCGTCAGCATCGGCAGCCTGCGGGTTTCGCTGGGCAGCGCCTCGCTCTTCAAACGCGCCCTGATACTCGACGAAGTCACCATCAACTCCCCCTCCCTCTCCTTTGCCCGCCTGGGCGCAAACAGCTACAGCTTCAGCGACATTGTCGAGCTTCAAAAGAAACAGCCCAAGAAGGAATCAAAAGGGGAATTTCGCTTCTCAATCAACAACATCAGCATACATGACGGCACAATCGACTTCGACGACAAGGCGCTTTCCGGCGGTAAATTGCATACCGTCAGAAAGCTGGAAATAGCGTTACCTTTCATCAGCAACATCCCCTACCTGCTGGAAACCTATACCGATCCCAAGCTGTCCGCGGTGATCGATGATGCCAGTTTCAGTTTCGGCGGCAAGGTAAAACCGCTCAGCAAGTCACGGGAGACTGCGGTCAAGCTTCAGTTCAACCGGCTAGACCTGCCCCGCTATATGGCCTATTCGCCGGTCAGGTTGCCGGTCGAGCTTGCTTCCGGCTCGCTGACCATCGACACCGAGATAAGATACAAGGTCTCGGCCGATATAAAACCGGAGCTGGATATAAAAGGGCTGTTGCAACTGGACAAAATTGCAATTAACCGCAAAAACGGCGAGCCGTTGGTAAAAGTCCCCCTGCTGCGGATCAATGCATCCGGAATTGAAGTTTTTGCGCGGAAGTTCGCCTTCGACGCAATCCTGCTTGACGGGGTGGAGATATTCGCCAGCCGGGATCGCAACGGCAAGTGGTTCTATTCCAGCCTGCTCCCGTCCGGCAACAGACCGGCTCCAACCAAGGCGAATGACGACCGCCCCTCCGACGCGAAGGCAGGAGCAGGGGCGGGCCAAACTCAGACATTCTTTTCGGTTGCCTCGCTGACGGTCAGCAATGCCTCACTGCATTTCAGCGACGCAGTGCCGTCGGGCGGCTTTAAATCCTCGGTTTCCGACTTTGATCTCGATATGAAGAACATCTCCAACGCACGGGATAAAAAAGCCGATTACGAGCTTTCGATGCTGCTGGACAACCAGGCCACCCTCGCTGCAGACGGCACGTTTACAATTTCTCCGTTCTCCGCTACTGCGGCGGTTGAATTGAGTGACCTGAAACTTCAAAACGCTTGGCCCTATCTCGCACAGTATCTGACCGCTCCGGTCAAGGGAACCCTCGCCGCCGGCGCATATGTAAGCTATAACAGGGAAAACGGCCTGGAAGCAGAAAATGGCTTCCTGAGCATCAGGAACCTTTCGACCGGTTACGGCAGGAAGGAAGGCTTTGAGCTGGCGCTGTTCGAAATCAAGGGGGCCGGATTCAGTCAAAAAAGCAATCGCGCGGTTGTCGATGACATGCGCCTGTCCAGGGGCTCGATTACGCTTTCAAAGGAAAGTGACGGCAGTATGTCGCTGCTTTCACTGCTCAAAAAGAAGAGTTCCGGGACAACGACAGCATCTACATCAGTTGCAACGGCAAAATCCACGAAAATCAAGGGCGGGCGAATACAAGATTCGCCCCTACGAGTTACAACCACGGTGAAATCGACGAAAAGCGTAAAACCGCTTTCCTGGTCGCTGAAGCGTTTCCAGCTCGATCGCTTCAACGCATCATTCACCGACCGCAGCCGTGAAGAAAAACCGAATTTCAGGCTGAACAACATCCAGCTCAACCTGACCAACCTGAACGGACCGAAATTCACCCCGGCCGGTTTGAGTTTTTCCTCCACCTTTAACAGGGATACAGCGCTCAAGGCCAGAGGATCATTGACGCCACTCCCGTTCCGCTACAAGGGGAACCTTTCGGCCGGACGTCTGCAGATACGCGACTTTGAAGATTACTTCCCCGAAGCGCTTAATGTTTTTGTGATCGGCGGCTCGATAGACACCGCGATGAATGTGGATATTGCGCTCAAGGACGGCAAACCGGTCGGCAGCTTCAAGGGCAGTTGCGGAGTGCGTTCGTTCCACAGCATTGACGCGGTTGCGGAAGAGGATCTGCTGAAATGGGAAAGCCTGCAGCTCGACCGGATAGAAGGTTCTCTGGAACCGGTGAGCCTGGCAATTCACGAGGTTGCGCTCAACAATGTCTACTCCCGGATCGTGGTCAGGAAAGACGGCACCCTCAACCTGCAGAACCTGGTGGACAAACCCGGGGCGGCAAGCCCGGCAACCGGAGACAAACTTCAAAAACCAGAGGTAAAACAGCCTGCTGCGGCAACCGCCAGTCAGGCATCGCCCCCCTCGCCCAAACCTCGGATCTCCATCGGCGCCGTCACGGTCCAGGACGGCACGATCTCGTTCACCGACCGACATCTCCCGCAGACCTTCAACAGCACCTTCCATAACCTGGGAGGGCGCGTCAGCGGCCTGTCATCGGAAGACACCCGGCTGGCGGACGTGGACCTGCGCGGAAACCTGGAGAACCATTCGCCACTGCAGATTACCGGCAGGATCAACCCGCTGCGCGAAGATCTGTTCATCGATCTCAAGATATCGTTCAAGGATATCGACCTGTCACCGGTCACCCCCTATTCGGGAACCTATCTGGGATATACGGTCGAGAAGGGAAAACTGTTCCTGGACCTGAAATACCTGATCGACAAGAAACAACTCATTTCGGAAAACAAGGTCTTTATCGACCAGTTCACCTTCGGCTCCAAGATCGAAAGCGAGAAGGCCACCGGTCTGCCAGTACGACTGGCGGTGGCCCTGTTGAAAGATCGCAAAGGGGAGATTCACCTCGACCTGCCGGTTACCGGCAGAACCGACGACCCCAAGTTCAGCATCTGGGGAGTGGTCTGGCAGGTTGTCAAGAATCTGGTCACCAAGGCGGTTACATCTCCTTTTGCGCTGCTCTCATCGATGATGGGCGGAGGCCAGGACTTCAGCTCGATTCAGTTTGCAATCGGATCAAGCAGGCTGAGTGCCCAGGAGCAGCAGAAATTGACGGCACTCTCCAAGGCTCTGGCCGACCGGCCGGGTCTGAAACTGGAGATCAAGGGTTATGTGGAACGGGAGAGGGACGCCGAAGGATACCGCCGGGAGCTGCTGGAGCAGAAATTGCGCAATGAAAAGTTCCTGTTGCTGGCCAAGGACCGACTGGTCAAGGAGGGCGACAGCGCCGATTCGGTACGCATCCTCCCGGAAGAGGCGTCCAGATTGCTGAAAGCGGTCTACAAAAAGGAAAAGTTCCCCAAACCGCGCAATGTGATCGGCCTGGTAAAGGATCTTCCCGATGACGAGATGCGCAAACTGATCATTGCCAATACCGTGGTCGGTGAGCCGGAGTTTCAGAAACTGGCACGAGAGAGAGGCACCGCAGTGATGGATTTCCTGGTAAAGCAAGGCGGGTTGCCGGCAGAGCGGCTCTTCCAGAAAAATGACGACATCCACAAGTCGCCGGAAAAGGAAGGCGCCGTTCGCAGCCGGGTCGAGTTCAACGCGATTGCACAATAGGTCTTATAGGCGCGTATCGCTCTGGAGCGTCTGCTATTGGAGGAGTTCATCGACGGTTACAATGAATTTGAAAGCTTTATTAACCGCCGAGAAAAGCGGATTCACGCCGAGTAAGGCAGAATCTTTGTTGGTAAACAAATGTCAATAAACAAATACTTGTGGTTTACCTCTGAATCTACGTTTTTTATGTTTTAAGTTTTTCTCGGCGTGTATCGGCGTTCATCGGCGGTTACAGTTTTTATGGATAATTTTGTAAAGTGGTAAAGATTTCTTGACCCTTGCCGCTTGACCCCTTACCCTGTTCTGATGACTTCCGATCTGACATCCGCACCGGTTGCGGAGCTTGTGCGCCGCCTGGCAATCCCGGCCGGGACCGGCTTTTTTTTCAACACGATGTTCAACGTGGTCGATACCTGGTACGGCGGGCGGCTCTCAACCACTTCCCTGGCAGCCATGTCGCTCTCCTTTCCGGTGTTCTTCATCATCCTGGCGATCGGCAGCGGTGTTTCCAGCGGCGCCACAACGCTGGTCGGCAATGCACTGGGCCGGAAACAGTCACGGGAAGCGCACACCTATGTGATTCAGTCCCTGTCGTTCACATTGATCCATGCTCTGTTGCTGATGGCCGCCGGACTGGCCCTGGCCCCGGCCATATTCAGGATGATGGGTGCCCGAGGCGATTATCTGTCACAGGCGCTGAGCTACATGAATGTCATATTTGCCGGCAGCCCCTTCTTTCTGCTAAACTTCGTGATGAACGCCATTCACAACTCGCACGGCAACACAAAGCCCTATCGCAATTTCCTGATATGCGGTTTCTTTCTGAACCTTGTCCTCGATCCCTGGTTCATGTATGGCGGTTTGGGGCTTCCCGCCTTCGGGTTGGCGGGCATCGCGCTGGCCACGATACTGATCCAATGCCTGGGCAACTTCTACCTTTTCAGCCGACTGTCAAAATCCGGCATTCTGACCTCCCTCCAGCTGAAAGAGCTGATCCCGAGATGGAAACCGTTTCGTGAACTTTTCAGACAGGGCTATCCATCGGCGTTGAACATGATGACGGTTTCAATCGGTATCTTTGTCATTACCTGGTACGTGGGACGCTTCGGCGAATCGGCGGTGGCAGCCTACGGCATCGGCACCCGCATCGAGCAGATCGCATTGCTGCCGATCATGGGACTCAACATATCGACCCTGGCGCTGACCGCCCAGAATTTTGGGGCCGGCCGCATCGACCGCATCCGCGAGACTCTGCGGGTCTCGCTCCGCTATGGCTTCGCAATTGCGCTGACCGGTACACTTGCGTCATTAATGTTCAGCAGCGAACTGATGGGACTGTTCACAGCGGATAGCGCTGTGGCTGCGATCGGCTCCGGTTTCCTGAGTATCGAGGCTTTTGTATTCCCGGCCTATGTTTTGCTCTACATCAGCATTTCCGCCATGCAAGGCATCAAACTGCCCGGCTTCGGCCTCCTGATCGGGCTGTACCGGCAGATAGCCGGACCGGTACTGGTATTTCACCTGCTGTCGGTCGTGCTGGGACTGGGGCTGGCCGGAATCTGGTGGGGAATTCTTGCGGTAACATGGTCAGCAGCGCTGATAGTGGTCGTATATGTCAGCCACACCCTTGCAAAACTTGAGAAGGAACAGATAACCATATGAAGAGAGTAGCAATCACCACGCTTGGATGCAAAACCAACCAGTACGAATCAGCGGCAATGATCGAGCAGCTTGAAAGAGCCGGATATCAAGTGGTCCCGTTCGACGAACCGGCGGACATCTGCATCATAAACTCCTGCACCGTGACCGCCCGCACCGACGCCGAGACCCGCCGTCTCATCAGGCGCGCCAGACGCCTGAACCCGCTCGCCCGGATTGTCGCCACCGGGTGCTATGCCCAGGTGGCGTCGGGTGATCTGGAACGGATGCCGGAACTGGACGGCGTGCTCGGCAACCGCGAGAAACAGGATATTTCGCTGCTGTTGGAATCAACCAACCATCAGGTTTCGGACATTTCCGTCGAAAGGGAAAGCCAGCCACTCAAGCTGACCAGCTTTGCCGAACATACCCGCGCGTTCCTCCAGGCCCAAAACGGCTGCAACTCGTTCTGCTCCTACTGTATCGTTCCATACGCCAGGGGGCGCAGCCGCAGTGTAAAATTGGATGAGGTGCTGCAGGGGGTGCGGGATCTGGCGGAAAACGGTTACCGGGAGGTGGTCCTGACCGGCATCCACCTGGGCGCCTACGGCCTGGACCTGACCCCGGCGACCTCGCTGACCGGGCTCGTCGCCCGGATCGACCGGGAACGGATCGTCCCGCGCCTGAGAATCGGCTCGGTTGAGCCAAACGAGTTAAGCGACGAACTGCTGGATCTGATGTCATCATCAAGCTGCATCTGCCCGCACCTGCACCTGCCGCTGCAGAGCGGATGCGATACGGTGCTGGAGAGGATGGGCAGACGTTACAGCGCCGGTTTTTTCCGCGATTTGACTGCAAGGGCAACGACAGCCCTACCGGACGCCTTTATCGGCGCCGACCTGATTGCAGGCTTTCCGGGCGAGAGCGAGGCTGAATTCAAGGAGACGCTGAAGCTGCTGGAGCAATTGCAGTTATCAGACCTGCACGTGTTCCCCTATTCCAGCCGTCCCGGCACCAAAGCCGCCGGCATGCCCGGACAGCTTCCGGGACAAATCATCAAGGAGCGGGCGGCCATTCTGCGAAAGGTTGCCGATCTAAAGAAGCTGGAGTTCATGGAACGTTTCATCGGCAGGGAGATGGAGGTGCTGGTGCAGGGA
>Ga0209212_1008129_pt1 | contig 11335 bp, 9 predicted proteins | sample RifGroC2_FD_183996 | JGI IMG/M metagenome (GOLD analysis project Ga0209212, IMG submission 183996) | Groundwater microbial communities from Rifle, Colorado, USA - Groundwater C2 (SPAdes) (version 2) | ecosystem: Environmental > Aquatic > Deep subsurface > Groundwater | place: Rifle, Colorado...
GGACGTGGTGCTCGTCGAATTGTTTCACCGCCACTACGACGTTTCTCTTCAGCGGAAATCATGTCTACAACAGAGGTACGGTTTCGGGTTACCGTTTGCTCAACATCTTGGCGAAAAGTACGTATCATAGGGATGGATGACTCAACTGGTTTAAATGATGGTTTTGGTACATCCTTCTCCAGTGCGCCAGGTATTATTTTCTGCGTCGCTTCAGATACGGGAGGTTCTGCGATAGGTGTTTCCTTTTTTCCCTCCTGTATCGGTGTTTCAGTTTTTGGATTACCCATGTCATGGAGACGTTCAGCAACTCCAGCAAGCACTTGCGCGTGTTTTGATGATGGACGAGGGCGATTTTGGGTGTCGTGTTGCAAATCATTTTTTGCTTCGGACATAGACGAAGCAATAGAAGAATCAAGTACTTTTTTGTTGCTTGATTCCAGAGGGTGTTGGCTGTTCGTTGCTTGGGATACCTCTTCTTTATGCGCACGTTCTCGCAGTGCAGAAAGGTTAGAAAGACCGTCAGATTTCTTCGGTTCCTCATGAGGAGATGTTTCTTTTGGTGATAGTTTTGATAGAGGATCTGTTTCCGATTTTTGTATTTTTGTATTTCCTGCAATAAACTCATTTTTTGTTTGCTTATCCGATTCTTCAGAATGTGCTACAGGTAAAATGATATCTTTCAATGCGTCATTATTTTTTGCATTGTCTACTATCTCGCGTACGTCAGAAACAAGTGGCTTTTGAGGGAATGTTGATTGAGAAAAGTTTTTTTGTTCAACTGGTTCAGTTTTTGTTTCAATTTTTTCTTTTTCAAATACCGGTGGTTTAGGAGTGATAGGTTTAGGTTTGTACGGCACCCTTGGTTTGGCAGCATCTTGTTCCCAAATGTCGAGTGGGTCGGGAACTGGAATTCTTGGTACTATTTCTTGAGGTATGGGCGCTTCTTCTACAATTCCTGTTTCTTCAAAAACTTCAGTAGGTTGCGGTATTTTTTCTTGTTGTACGTCTTGTGCTTCTTCTGAAGCAAGTTTTTTTTCTACTAAGGAGTAGAGGTTTGCCAAATCATCAGCCTCTTCAACTAGGGCTTTCTCTTGGAAATCCACAGGCGGTGCCTCCACTGGAATAGGACTTTCTACAGGGCTTAGTGATTCCTTTATCAAATCCTCTTCAACAGAAGATGTGTGTTCATCTGCGACAAATGAATTGATCGCCTCAGACTCTTGTTTTTGCGGTATTTTTGGTGCAGGTACCTGCACTTTTACTTCGGTTGCAATTTTCTTTTCTTGGACCTTCGGTATCTCTGCTGAAACAACAACCTTTTTCTCTAAAACCGTATCAGTCTTTGGTATTTCTGGAGTAACAACAATTTTTTCCTGAGCCGTATTAAAAGTTTTTGGTACAGGGAGAGGTGTAGTCTTTGCGTCCAGTATTGTTTCTTGTATTGCTACAGGCGGGATTTCGCGTTTAACCTCCTTCTCATTCTTTGGACTTGTAGATGGAACGGCATCTTTTTTTTCAGAGGCATCTAACACAATGGGCTGTTGGCCTTTGGGGGTAATGACGGCTGCGAGGATGTCTTCTTCTGTAACCTGGGCTGGTACCTTATTTGGTGGTAGTGGGGGAGCTGTAGGATTTGTTTTTTGTGCTGTAGGAGAATTTGCATCTGAAACATCCTTCCCTTCCTCTGGTTCTTCAGAATCTCCTAAAACATCCTTGAGGTGTAAGATGGGCACTCTATACGATTTTGGATCGTTATCCATATAGTAGATATTGTACTATGTTCGGGCCCTGTAAAACCAATTCTTAAAAATAACCTACTTTGTGGAGCAGGTTATTTTTATTTTACTGACGTGAGTTGCTGTTTCTATTTTGTGTTGTTGGTTGTATCCCTTTCCGTTCTGCAAATTGTGGGTCTGTCGCTTTGATAGAAAGATTGATTCTTCCCTTTTCATCTACTTCCTTCACCGCTACTTTTACAATCTCACCTTCTTTAAGCACATCGCGAATTCTCTCAATACGGAACGGGGCAATTTCAGACACATGAACCATACCTTCAGCATTTGTACCTATTTTTACAAACGCACCGAAGTCTAAAATTCGTGTCACCTCACCTTCGTACACTTCCCCGGGGAGGTATACATGCACCAAAGCTTCGATAAGAGCGAGCGCCTTCTCTGCACTGCCGTTTTTACCTGTGATAAATATAGAACCGTCATCTTCTATGGTAATATCCTCAACACCTGAAGCTTCTTTAATACCATTGATAGTCTTTCCTCCTCCGCCGATAACAAGACCTATTTGATCTACCTTTACCTTGAAGGTTAAAATTTTCGGTGCTCGTGGTGATATGTCTTTTCGTGGTTCTTTGATTTCTGCTTCTATCACATCAAGTATTTGCATACGAGCCTTCCGTGCTCCTTCGAGGGCCTCTATAAGGATAGGTACTGGTATACCTCCTGCTTTGATATCCATTTGTATTGCGGTAACTCCTTCCCTTGTACCAGCAACTTTGAAGTCCATGTGTCCGTGGTGGTCCTCTGGACCTTGAATGTCAGTAAGTACTTTGTGGGCACCTTCGTAGAGCATGAGTCCCATAGCTATTCCAGCAACTGGGCGTTTGATGGGCACACCTCCATCCATGAGAGCGAGGGTTGATGCGCATACAGCTCCTTGTGAGGTAGAGCCATTGCTTGCCATGCACTCGCTTACAAGACGAATAGTATACGGAAAGACATCCTTGCTTGGAAGCACAGCCTCAAGTGCCTTTTCTGCAAGTGCACCATGGCCAATAGCTCGTCTATTGAAACCTCCCATACGCCCCGCCTCGCCGACTGAGTATGGTGGGAAGTTATAGTGGTGCATAAAGCGTTTTTGAGAATCAGGTTTTTCTATTGAATCAACTATTAAGCTGTCCCCTGGTCCACCAAGAGTGAGAGCAGTAAGTACATGAGTACCTCCTCGATAAAAGATTCCCGTACCGTGTATGAGTTCACTGACACCTCCTGCTTGCGCATAGAGATTGCGAAGCTCATCCATTTTTCTTCCATCCCCTCTTTTATCTTCAAGCACTGCGCCTTTTTGCATCACCTCATCAAGATGTTCTTCAAAAATGTCTGCAGCAAGTTTCTTGTTCTCGTCAGGGAACTTTTCAGCAAAAAGAGTTACCCATATATCCTTGAGGAGGTTGATGCTCTTGTACCCAGCCTCATTTGAAAAAACATGAGCTGGTAGCTGAGGTGCTATTTCCTTTTTGAAAAGCAATTCAATGTCTGGATTAACCTCTTTTTTGCTTAGAACATGCTTTTCGACACCTATTGCAGCGATAATTTCTTTTTGCCACGCCTCGATTTCGTTGTTGATTGCAACAGCTCGCTCAAATGCTTGAGCAAGAGCTTCCTCCTTTGCCTCAGAGGCACCAGTCTCTACCATGTTTATTGTTCCCTCCTTTCCACAGGCAAGAAGGTCAAAATGGTAGTCTGCATGCGCGCGTTCTGTATAGGTAGGATTTATAATTAACTCACCATTGCACTTACCAATGCGTGTAGCACTTACCGGTCCATTCCATGGTATGTTAGAAACAGAGAGTGCAAGTGATGTTGCAATAACACCCATTACGTCAGGGTCCTCTTCGTCGATAGCCAGCACCGTTGCAACTATTTGCACGGCGTTTCTCGATGATTGGTCAAAAAGTGGTCGAATAGTACGGTCGATTACTCTGCCTGAGAGTACTGCGTCATCGGTTGGCTTGCCTTCCCGGCGCATAAAACGAGAACCGAGTATTTTTCCCACAGCGTAATTTTTCTCTTCGTAATCCACTGTAAGTGGGAAGTAATCTATATCGTTTCGCTCTGTGCCCATGACAGCTGTTGCAAACACAACGCTTTTGCCATAGTGAAGCATAACCGATCCACTTGCCTGATCTGCAAGATCACTAAACTCGGCGGTCATTGCTTTCCCACCGACTATTGTCGAAAACGTCTTTTTTATCATTATATTTAGGCTCGGAATCGGATTGAAGATCTGAAAAAGACATCTACTACTAGTTGTCTCTCTCCAGCTCTTTATCCGCCTCCGAACGATTATTTAATATGCTTGGACTATACCAAACACTGCGGTTTTTAGCAAAAAACAGTACGAGCCCTGAGTATGAAGCCTGGAGTATTGAGTAAAAAACTAGCCATAGGCTAGTTTTTTACAATGCTTTTTACTCTCGGCTCTCGGCTCTTTACTCTAGGCTAGGCGTTTCGCACTTCCCCAATTCCCTTTGGAATCACTGTTTGTTTTTCCGTGTGAGCCACCAGAACTTTTTATGGTGTAGCGCTTGATGTTGTCATCCATATCGACAAAATCATCAACCGCATCTTTGAGTCTACTTGAACTTGAGCGTCCAAATGAAATAACCTCTACTTGGCATCCACTTGTTGTTTTTAGGTACTCAACAGCAGGGACAAAGTCACCATCTCCGGTAGCTAGTACAACAGCATCAAGTTTCGGACCCATCTTGATAGCGTCAATAGCCATCCCGACGTCCCAGTCTGCCTTCTTCGCGCCACCAGCAAATACCTGAAGATCTTTCGTCTTTGCTTCAATGCCTATTTTTGAGAGAGCCTCAAAAAATCCTTGTTCTTCACCACTTTCTGTGGTTACGACGTACGCGATAGCTCGGACCAGGATTCGATCAGCAACTGCATCTTTTAAAACATTAACGAAGTTTACTTTTGCGTGATATAGGTTTTTTGCACTATGGTATAGGTTTTGCGTATCAATAAATACAGCGACGCGTTGCGCTTTGTGTTTTACAACTGACATATAATAGATATTAAAATTAGTAAGCTCCTGTGAACTTTTGAGAAATTACTCTCATGTATAAAAATGCCTTACCTACGTACAAGTATACGTCGGTATACACACAAAACAAAGAGAAGACATCAAGTCCTATACTATTTCTTAAGATCTAATTTCTTCAGAAGTGCGTTATAAGAACGTTTGTTTTTTTTCTCCAAATACTTAAGATGAGCACGACGATCAGCAACCATTCCGAGAAGTCCACGGCGTGAATGAAGGTCCTTAGGTTGTTTCTTCAAGTGCGAAGCAAGCTCCTCGATTTTTCGGGTCAATAAACTTACCTGTACTTCAGGCGAGCCAGTATCCGTATCATGTCGTGCTACGTTCTTTATGGCGTTCTGCTTCTTTCGGTGTGTTAACATATATTTATACTCTAGCACATGTTAAGAGATATTGCAAGTTTTTTGGATGGCTTATTTCCTGCTTATTTTTGCATGCAGCCTAAACAGGCTTCAATTAATAATAAAAAAAGAGCTCCATAAGAACCAAGGAGTCTTTATATATATAACTGTGTTGTGAATCAAATGACCCAACTGTCTAGGAGTATAGACGAACAACAATAGAAGTCAACACAAAAAATATAAGACAAATACTCACTACTTTGATTTTATTTTGGCACAAATTGTGCGACACTTACGGTATGGCGCAGAAAACAAAGCTTATATATTTAAAAGAAAAGTTTTTACATTCTTTGGAGACAGAGCAAGGGAAAAGTAAAAAAACGGTTGAAAATTATACTCGATATATAGACAGGTTTTTGTCGGATACACACGTCATCCGTCCAGATGACATCACCCTTAGTGTGGTCGAAGCGTATCGTGTGATGCTCAGTACATCGCAAAATGGTCGTAATGTGTTGAAAAGTAACACCCAAAACTATCACCTCACAGCGCTCAGAAGGTTCCTCGTGTACCTAGAGAGAGAGCACATATCTACACTGGCACCAAAAGAAATAAAGCTCACGCCAGTACCTATTTCCATAGCACCAAATATGACAGGAGATGAGGTAGAGGGTCTGTTACAAGCACCGCAAGGTAAAGACATAAAAAGCCTACGAGATTGCGCAATACTTCACCTACTTTTTTCAACAGGAGTGCGTGTATCAGAGCTTTGCGCGCTCAATGCCAATATTGATATGGCTAGTGATACACTCCTTGTGCAAGGAAAAGGTGCCAAACAACGTAGTGTGCAACTTTCAACTGAAGCAAAGGATGCGTTACACGCATTCCTTCACGCAAGAAGCGATACGAGTGAAGCTCTATTTGTAAATAACGGCAAACGTGTTTCATGTGCTGGTGAAACACGTTTGAGTGTTCGCTCAGTACAGAGAATAGTCAAGCAGTACGCCACACAGGCAGGTATCAAAATGACCGTGACACCACACACCCTTCGTCACGCACGTGCTCATGATCTTCTTGCACAAGGTGCCGATAGTACGTCTGTACAAACGATTCTTGGTCATGAAACAGCAACTTCACCTACAATCTATCAAAATCACACATAGTGTGTGCTATATGAGTTACTTGGTTGTATAAAAAACGAGGACCGTCATGCAGGCATGACGGTCCTATTTAATCTTTATCTTGACCAGTCCAAGTTCCTGGGGTCAAGACGGCTGCAATCTTTTGCTCGATCCTGCGGTACACCGTACCGTATATCAATTTCACGCTGACCGAGACACTCTTGATACCTTGCCTCAGCCATTTGGTGCTGCATCGCCCGTTCTTGTTCGGGCGAGTTTGAGGGTTGGTGTCCGTATCCGGAGTAGCCACTATTGTAGGAGGGTTGGATTCTTCGTTGCGGTTGACGTTGGTTAAGTGCCGCATCAAGTACAACTAATCCTGCGATAGCCCCAACAACTTCAAGTGGTTTCACATGGTGTCCCCGATGAGATCTGGGGTGTCTCGGTGGCGGGTTGTAGTGTCTGCGGGATTGGTACTCGTTCCCGCGGTAGTAGTTTCTGTCGTGGGCATATGACGCCTGACTGAAACCAACTACCAAGAACACGACAGCAATAAGTGTTGCAAGTATTTTCTTCATATCAACCTCCTCTGGTTGAAAGATTTTTTATAGAACCCTAGTTACTACATCTGGAAATATTATACCAGTTAATACATAAATGTCAACCAAATCGGTGGATAATTTGTGTCGGTTCAATCGACTATTGAGTTCACCTAGCGTACTATACTATCAATGAGAATAACGACATGGAACGTAAATGGTTTGCGTGCAGTGGTTCGAAAAGACCTTTTTGAGCCATTTTTTAAGGCAATTTCACCTGATATTGTTATACTGCAAGAAACAAAGGTAAAAGAGGAACAACTTCCGGAGGCCGTGCGTATCCTTCCCGGGTATCATGCATATTTTAATTCCTCGCTCACCCGCGCCGGCTACAGCGGTACAGGCTTGTATACCAAACAAAAACCCGTAGAAGTGACGTATGGAATAGGTAAATCAGCGTATGACCAAGAAGGTCGTATAATCACAGCATTTTATGACACTTTCACAGTATCTAACATCTATTTTCCTAACGGTGGGCAAGGTCCGGAAAGACTTGCGTACAAGCTAGAGTTTTATGAACACTTCCTTGAGTACGTAGAGATTTTGCGGAAGAAAAATCCCGTTATTTGGGGTGGAGACATAAATACAGCGCATGAGGAAATAGACCTTGCACGTCCAAAGGAAAATGAAAAGAACACAGGCTTCCTTCCTGAAGAACGAGCATGGCTCGATGAGGTAGTGGGCCTTGGTTGGATAGATACGTACCGACATTTTTACCCACACAAAACAGGCGCATATACCTATTGGGATATGAAAACAGCCGCGCGAGAAAGGAATGTAGGGTGGAGACTTGACTACTTGTTTGTGTCGCCTGATTTGTTGCCATCTCTACAGAAAGCGATTATCCACACTGAAATATACGGCTCAGATCATTGCCCCATGAGCCTTGATGTGAAAGGGTTGTTTTAACTTGCACAACGTTTAGATGGGGTGTGCTTATAAAGGACACTTATCCCCAGTTGTACACATGTATGTCCTTTACATGTCCTTGAGTACGAATATACTAGAACGTAGACCAGCGTGATGGTGATTCCAAAGAAATAGGTAGTACGTTCTTCGCGCGAAGATTCGTACCAAGAACGTACTACCTATCTCTGCGGAACAAGTTTGTTCTTTAGAAAAAATGTTCTTTCGAAGTATAAAAATCGGAAAAGTATTATGATAGTTCAAGAGTAGATGTTTCCACTCAAAAACTAAAAAATATTTAAAAAAAAGACACTCTACCAGAGAATATAGATATCAGAGTACTATAACCGAATACTACATGCTTCATACAACTGAATAAAGCAGCCCCAGCTCAAAAGCCACCCAGCCGCAACAAAAATGGATCTCCACCCATACGTTGCCCACTTGACAGATCGCAAAGAGCGCTTAACAAAGCCAAATTATCGACTTATGTCGAAAAAATAGCTTGAGCGTCCTTACGATCTGCCAAATGGAAAAGCAGGTGGCTTTTTTATTCTCGTTACTTAGGTAACGAGAAGTTAAAAGTTGAATGTTTAAAGTTAAAAGCAAAACCTACAGAGCAAAGCTCAGTAGGTTTTTTCTAATGTTACACGTGTAACATATTAGCTAAAAACAAGTATTTATAATGTGAAAACTGAACTTTTCATTACTTTCAACTTTGCACTTTTATATCCTTAAACTCCAAGTGCTACACATGTAACATACTAAAAAGCGCTAATTAGCGCTTTTTAGTAACTTTTCACTTTTAACATTAAACTTTCAACTTCCTAAACTTTATGTTTCTTCCGCAGTTCTTCAAGTTCCCTCTCCTCCTCTTCTGCTTTACGATTCTTCCCTTTCTTTCCAAGTAAAACTAGTTCCTCATCAGACAGCATAGAAAGAGCTACTGCACGACTTACAAGTATTTCCTCAGTATTTATACTTGGAGTATCCAATACCTCTTCCAGAAGCGCATGGAGTATGTTCCCTATTCTTGGTCCGGGCTTTTCATGTGTAACATCCATAATTCGTACCCCGTCAATTTTAAGCATGTCTACGGAAACAGGATCTCTCAGTGCTTCCTCGACCATGCTTTTGTACTTTCTAAATCTAAATGGCTGTTCTTTTGGCCTTCCTGAGCCAATACGATCACATATGCGGACATTAAGTAGGTCCCAAATATCGTCTGTCCCTACGTTTACAATCATTCTACGTACTGCTGAGAGAGAAATCTTGTCAGGATCGCTAAAGAACATGTGCCAACGTACCAATCTGACGACTTTTTCGACAGTTTCCTTAGGAAAACGAAGATCCTCTAAAGCTTTACGTGTTACACGTGAACCAATCACTTCATGTCCATAGAATGTATATTCATTCGTATTTTCAGCCTTCCTTTTGCTCATTGGTTTTCCTATATCATGGAAAAGTGCCGCAAGGCGTACTTCAAGGGAGTAGTTTTTATCAGCAGCATGTTGCAGGGCACGAAGGAGGTGCTCAAAAACAGTGTAAATATGAGAATGATTCTGGGTGATACCTATACCTGACGTGAGGTCGGGGAGTACGAAATCTAGCAATCCTGTTTGTTTCATGTGTAACAATGCCTCCATAGGGTAGGGGGACATGATGGTTTTTATCAACTCATCGCGAATGCGCTCTTTTGATATTTTCTCAAGCAAATGAGCGTTTTTTGATAAAGCTTCAAATGTTTTCTGTTCTATACCAAATCCCAGCTCAGCACCAAGGCGAATAGCACGAAGCATGCGAAGCGCATCTTCTTGAAATCGTTCGTCGGCATCACCCACTGCGCGGAGTTGCTTAGTCTCCAAATCCTCGTGTCCTTTATACGGGTCAACAACATGTCCTTTATCAAGGTCAAGTGCCAGCGCGTTTATAGTGAAGTCTCTGCGAGCAAGATCTTCTTCAAGTGTGACACCAAACTCAACCGTGTCGGGACGTCTACTGTCTGAGTAGATCCCGTCTGTGCGGTAGGGAGTTACTTCTACTACTTTTAGTGTTTGGTTGTCAGTTTCTCCGTTCACAACTCCCACAGTTCCAAAGTCATTGTTGTAGTATGTGTCCTCAAAAAGTGCTTGTATTTGGTCTGGGTGCGCATTAGTGGTAATGTCCCAATCTTTTGGTGCTTTCCCTAAAATAAGGTCGCGAACACAGCCACCTACCATATATGCTTCATATCCAGCCTCTTTAAGAGCGGATGTTACACGTGTAACCTCTGGGGGGATTGAGTAGTTTGCACTTTCCATAGCGCAATACTATCGCATTTTTATTGTTTTTCCTATACAATGCACACATTGCGCCCGTAGTGAAATGGATATCACTCCGGTCTTCGGAACCGTCATTCCAGGTTCGAGTCCTGGCGGGCGCACAAATAGTAAAATCCCCGAAAGGGGATTTTACTATTTGTGCGCCCGAACAAGACACTTGCGTGTCTTGTGTCCAGGACGAGAAGATGTTGAGTATATTTTCTTAAAGCTAGCCTGCCTGTGCAGGCTAGCTTTAAGAAAATACGAAACATGTACCGTCCATGTAATGGAAGAGTCCTGGCGGGCGCACCAAATACACAAAAACCTCATTACCATGAGGTTTTTGTGTATTTGGTGCGCCCGAATAAGGTGCCTATGCACCTTACGTCTTGATGACTCGCACCACAAAAGTATTTCATTTTCACTACAAGAGTACTTTTTGTTTTCTAGCTCTCCGCCAACTGGCGGATTACAAGAAAACAATATCGTGTGCATCTACGACTAGCAAAAATTGGTGGCATTTCCATTTTTCTAGTTCACTAAACTCATAAGAAAAATTGGTCAAGGTGCATTGTGATTCCAAAAGTTAAGTGTAATAAAAAAGCGATGTTTGAAAGAGAACTTTTTAAGTGTTTTAAAATAGACACTCCCCTCGGATGAATGAGGGGAGGTATTATGAGACGTTACATAAGATATGCTATAGGGACTTCGTAGCTTCTTGCTGCCGCGTGTTCTTGGAGGGCATCAAAGCTTTCGGAAAAATTTTCGGCGAAGTGAACGGTTGCAAAAATGCCACTTGTAATGAGTGGAATTGAAAAATCATGCAAATAAGGGTTAGGGTACCTTGTCATCTTCTGTTTAGCGAGAAGGTCCTCGATTTGAGGCTGAAAAGACAGTATATCGAGGACAACCCAGCCTTCTTTTGAGAGAGCTTCCAAGTGTCCCTCCGGTATTTGGTAATTTTCTCTCACCAATGTACCGTTTTCTTGGATCCTTTCACCGAGAACAACAGTTTTGCGAGACCCCCCAGCCTTTAGTACCAAATTGTACGCATGCACGTACAATTGATTAAACGCCTGACATTCTAGGGTTCTTTCTGCGCGCAGAATCATCTGTGTCACCTCCTTGTTTCTACGATTATTTTAAATCTTCCAGCAGTATACATAAACATGTAAATTTGTAAATATATATTTGACGAAAATATCGTCACAAGTATACTGGTA
>Ga0209212_1008131_pt1 | contig 11331 bp, 8 predicted proteins | sample RifGroC2_FD_183996 | JGI IMG/M metagenome (GOLD analysis project Ga0209212, IMG submission 183996) | Groundwater microbial communities from Rifle, Colorado, USA - Groundwater C2 (SPAdes) (version 2) | ecosystem: Environmental > Aquatic > Deep subsurface > Groundwater | place: Rifle, Colorado...
CAAATCGTCGATTTTAAAGAACAAGCCGATATTACTGTTATCAATACCTGCACTGTTACCGGACAAAGCGATCACAAATCGCGGAATACCATTCATCAGGCCATAAGCACCAATCCAAAAGCAAAAATAATAGTAACCGGCTGTATGGTCGGGCAATATAAAGAGGAACTTGAAAAAATTCCTGGAGTGACCCTTGTGGTGGATAATAAGAATAAAAATGCTATTCTTGAAATCCTTGAAAAAAAACAAACAGATGTTTCAGAGGTCAAAATTCCTTCGGGAGTTTTTAACTATCAACCGGTTCAGAAAAGTTTTCACACCCGGGCTGCTATAAAAATTCAGGATGGATGCGACAACTTTTGTACCTTCTGCATCATTCCACAAGTTCGTGGCAGGGCCGTCAGCCGTCCTGTAGATGAGGTCATTGAAAATATTAAGAAAACCATCGGACATGGGTTTAAGGAGGTGGTGCTTACCGGTGTGAATATTGGCCGTTATTATTCCAACGGCACCCGCTTTACCCAATTGCTCGAAAAAGTGCTTGAAATACCCGGCGATTTCCGGGTACGGATATCTTCGCTGGAACCTGATGGTTTTGGTAAAGACTTTATCGCGTTGTTTCGGCATCCGAAACTGACTCCCCACTTGCACCTTTGTTTACAATCGGGTTCCGACCCCGTTTTATTAAAGATGCGACGGATGTATAGCACCCAGAATTATTTGGAACTGATTGATCAAATAAAGAATTCCTATCCCGATTTTAATTTGACTACCGATATTATTGTGGGTTTTCCGGGTGAAACAGACGCACACTTTAAAGAAACCCTAAATATTGTTAAACAAATCGGGTTTAGCCATGTTCATACTTTTAAATATTCAGTGCGGACGGGTACTTATGCCGAACGGATGCCGAATCAAGTAGATGAGCTGATAAAGACCCAACGGAGCGAAAAACTCCGGATACTTTCTGAAAATAACAAAATGGAGTATTATCAACAATTTATCGGTAGCACGGAAAAGGTTTTGGTGGAAAAACCCATCAGCGGAAACTGGTATTTTGGTTATGGAGAACATTACATTCCCATTATTTTTCAACATTTTCAGAATTTAAAAAACCAATGGGTTGATGTGAAACTTACCAGAATTATTGGGGGAAAACGAATTTTAATGGAAGGCGAATCTGTTTTACCTTCGGTATTAAATCAGCAAACGATAAAAATTACGGATGAACCAAAATTGCATCATATCGGCTATTAACAAAGAATCGGCTGAGTATTTGGAAAATTTTCAACAGAACCAACTACTTGGCAACGAATTTAAACAAAGCTTATCGAGTGTTATTTTTCATTCGAATAAACAAGCCATTGCCAAGCATACCGAGCGGGGAAAACTTTTAGTCCGGCAGCGGATTGATTTATTGGTTGATGAGGGAACCAGCTTTCTTGAATTATCATCATTAGCAGCCTTTGGTCAATGGGATAATCAATTTCCGTCGGCAGGAATTGTTACCGGAATCGGTTTGGTAGAAGGGATTCAGTGCATGATTGTAGCGAATGATGCCACCGTAAAAGGGGGAACCTACATTAAGGAAACCATTAAAAAGCATGTAAGAGCTCAGGAAATGGCCATTCAGAACCAGCTTCCGTGTATATATTTGGTCGATTCGGGAGGTGTGTATCTGCCTGAGCAGGCCAACGTGTTTCCTGATCGGTTTGATTTTGGCCGGGTTTTCTACAACCAATCGAAGTTATCCGCCATGGGGCTTCCCCAAATATCGATAGTTATGGGTTCATGTACTGCTGGTGGTGCCTATGTTCCAGCCATGAGCGACCAAACCATTATAGTGAAAAATCAGGGAACCATTTTTATTGGCGGACCTCCCCTGGTAAAAGCGGCTACTGGTGAAGATGTTTCGGCCGAAGAGTTAGGCGGTGCATACGTGCACACCACCATCTCGGGAGTGGCTGATTATTTGGCCCAGGATGATGTGGATGCCATTAAGATTTGTCGCGATTTAATTGCCCAAAGCAATCAACGGAAAGCACCAAAAATCCAATCATTTAAGGAACCAAAGTATGCTATTGAAGAACTTTTGGGCATTATCCCCATTACGGGCAAAAAGGTAGTCCATCCACATGAAATTATTGCACGGGTTGCCGATGGCAGCGAGTTTCATGAATTTAAAAAAAGCTACGCCCCAAACCTTGTAACCGGATTTGTGCATATATGTGGCATTCAGGCAGGAATAATTGCTAACAACGGTTTTTTAACTGCTGAAGCAGCGCGAAAAGGAACACATTTTATTGAATTATGCGACCAACGGGGTATTCCACTTTTGTTTCTGCAAAATATTACCGGATTTATTGTGGGAAAAACCTACGAACATCAGGGAATTGCACGCGATGGTGCCAAAATGATTCACGCGGTGACCAATACAGGTGTTCCTAAAATTACGTTGGTTACAGGCGGTTCATACGGGGCAGGGAATTATGCCATGTCGGGAAGGGCATACGATCCGGAGTTTCTCTTTTTATGGCCAAATTCCAAAACGGCCGTAATGGGTGGAGAACAAGCTGCATCGGTGCTACAAACCATCAAAAACAAAGATCAACAGGAGGAACATCCGTTAATTAACCAGTTTCACGATGAAAGTACGGCCTATTATTCAACCTCCCGTCTTTGGGATGATGGAATTATTGATCCTTTAGAGACCAGAAAAATACTGGCCCAGGCACTTTCAATAGTTACGAACAAACCTATTAATAAAGGAGCATTTGGCGTTTATAGAATGTGAAAATGTACTCATTTTACTCATTTGCTCATTTGCTAATCAACTAATTGAAGAAATATGACAGACCTGATACAACTCGAAAAAAACAATAGCATTTTAACGGTGTGGTTGAACCGTCCCGAAAAGAAAAATGCGTTGAATGCAGAAATGATTTCCTCATTGATGCAGTTGACTCAAGAATTGCAAAATGATGAGAGCACCGATATTGTTATCCTAAAAGGAAAGGGAGACTGTTTTTGCGCAGGAGCCGATTTATCATGGTTTAAAGAGGCTGCCGGAATGCCCGAAAAAGAACGCGTTGAAACCCTGAAAGCACTTCCCATCTTTCTGAAAACCTGGAATCATCTACCCCAAACAACCATTACTGTGGGACATGGCTATTTGTATGGCGGGGCCTTGGGATTGCTTGCTGTAAGTGATTTTGTCATTCTCGATCAAAATAGCCATTTACGGCTCAGCGAAGTGTTATTGGGTTTAATTCCAGCCTCAATTTCACCTTACTTAATCAAGCGGATGGGATTTAAACGGAGTAAAGCGTTGATGTTGGGTGCTGAGTCCATCAATGCACAGCTGGCATTGGCATACGGCTTGGTGGACAAAATCGGTCCGTCCGAAAAATTGCCTGAAATTGAAGAACGGTTGATTGCCAACATCCAAAAATCGGCCATGCAAACCCGAAGGATGCTGAAAAATTATCTGTTCCAAATTGTGAATAAAGAATTTAACGATGAGTTGGTCGAATTTTCTGCCAAAGCTCTTTCAAAGGCTATTGATACTGAAATTGCCAAAGAGTTTATAGGCACATTTACAGCCAACGAAAAATAGAAAACCCGTACATGATTGCAAAAATATTGATTGCCAACCGGGGTGAAATTGCCCGTAGAATAATAAGAACGGCTAAAAAATTAGGACTTCAAACTGTTGGGTTGTACACAGCCGATGAAAAGGATGCCCTTTGGGCTACCGAAGCAGATTATTCGGTGTTGCTTGAAGGAAATCCGTTATCGGAAACCTATTTGAACGCAAAAAAAGTTATTGATATTGCCATAAAAACAGGCTGCAATGCCATCCATCCGGGTTATGGATTTTTATCGGAAAATTCCCAATTTGCCAGGATGTGTGCGGAAAATGGGTTGGTTTTTATTGGCCCAAATACCGAAGCTATTGAATTGATGGGCAACAAACAGTTAGCCAGGGAATTTTCTCGGAAACAAGGAGTCCCGTTACCGCTTAGTATCGAAGGAACTATTGACGAGATTGCAAGTAACACCCATCACCTGGGCTTTCCGGTAATTATAAAAGCAAGTGCTGGCGGGGGTGGAAAGGGCATGCAAACTGTACATAATCCCGATGAATTAGAAAACAAATTAGTGGTGGCTCAACGCGAGGCCAAGGCTTGGTTCGGGAAAGAGGCTGTTTTTGTAGAACAATATTTTGAAAATGCCCGCCATATTGAAGTGCAAATTCTTGCCGATAATTTTGGGAACGTGATTCACCTTTTTGAGCGGGAATGTACGTTGCAGCGCAATTACCAAAAAATTATGGAGGAGGCTCCCTCTCCCACGCTCAATGAACATCAGCGCAAAGAAATATGCGAAGCAGCTGTAAAGCTGGCTAAGGCAGCTAATTATTCCAATGCAGGAACCATCGAATTCTTGTGGTCCCAAGGGCAATTCTATTTCCTCGAAATGAATACCCGCATCCAGGTAGAGCACCCGGTAACAGAGATAATTACAGGTATTGATTTGGTTGAACAGCAAATCCTCATCAGCAATAACCTTCCGTTAGTAATTGAACAAAAAGATGTGAAAAGGAATGGATGTGCCATAGAAGCGCGTATCTACGCCGAAAACCCGGCACAGGATTTTAAACCCTCGGCTGGGAAAATTGGTTTTATAAGCTTTCCCAAGCAACAAAATGCCCGGTTTGAAAATGCCTATGAACAACCCACCCAGCTTTCAAACAATTTCGATGGATTGGTAAGCAAAGTAATTGTATATCAGACAGAACGAAATCAAGCCATTTCAGCATTAAAAAACGTACTTTCTGAAACTGTGGTACTTGGTGTAGAGACCAACAAAAACTTCCTGATTGGACTTTTGAGCCATCCTGACATCATTCAAAACACCATCCATACAAAATACCTCAATCAACATTTGGATGCGCTGAATGATTTTACACTGCAAATCATCCCACAGAATCTTAAGTATCTTCCTGTTATCGGATATTTAACCACATTTTTAGAACAACAGAATCCCACACCGTTGACTATCTGGCATCAATGGAATGGGTTAAGCATGGTATCCTACAAACAAGTGTATGACCACCACAGCCACTTCCATTGCATGATACAGAAAGATATTCATTCATGGAATTTGACCATTGATGGAATTTTATTTCAGCTTTTTGAATTTACAACAATCAATAACCTGCTCCGTGTTGTTATCAATGCCGTGGAATATAAAATGTTTGTTTACCGAAGTCCCGATTCGGTATGGATACAATTTATGGGGATAACCTACAAATTCAGAAGCCAGCATCGGCGGGGCGAAGCCATCATAGAACGAAGTATGGAGTTTCAAGCTTTAATAAAAGATTTTGAATTAAAATCGCCTATTCATGGCAAAGTATTGCGGTTACTGGTGGCACAGGGAGAAAAAGTTGAACCTGGAACAAACATTATTACCATTGAATCGATGAAAACCGAAAACCATATTGCCAGTCCTGTTTCAGGGACCGTAGATAAGATTTGGGTAGAAACGGACTTGAATGTAAAAGAAAACCAATTATTAGTAAGTTTTATAAACTAGATATTGAATCACTTTAAAACGAAAAAGTAGAATGAACGCGTTACTTAAAGAGCAACACCACCAATGGCGGCAAAAAATCCGCCGCTTTGCCGAGGAAAAGGTAAAACCAGTGATTGGCGAATATGATCGGAAGGCACTTTTTCCTCATCAATTGATTGAACAACTTGGCGAAGAGACCGGTGTTTTTGGAATGTACCTTCCTGAGCAATATGGCGGAAAAAATACCGATACCTTATCATACATCATTGCCGTAGAAGAACTGGCCCGGATTGACAGTTCAGTAGCAGCTACCGTGGCGGCACACAACAGCCTGGGAATTGGCCCGATATTAAATTTTGGGACCGAAGAACAGAAACTAAAATGGTTGCCTCGGCTTTGTACCGGTAAAGCGCTGTGGGCTATGGGATTGACCGAAATCAATGCTGGCAGTGATGCCAAAGCCGTTGAAACAACTGCTGACCTTAAAAATGGAAAATGGAAGATTAATGGCAACAAATTGTATATTACCAATGCCGCTTCGGTGCTTTCAAAGGGCATAACAGTAGCTGCCAAAACCGGTGAAAAAGATGGAAAACTTGAATTCTCAGCAATTTTATTGCCCTACCCCACTCCCGGCTTTGAACGAAAACTGATGGGTGACAAACTGGTTTGGCGGGCTGCCGATAATGGTGAATTGTTTTTTAACAGTTGTGAAGTTCCCGAAGATTATTTATTAGGGAAACGGGGCGATGGATTGAAAATCATTTTAAAAACCATTGATGCCGGGCGGTTATCTATTGCCGCCATGGGCGTTGGATTGGCCCAGGGAGCGTTTGAAATGGCCCGCGGATACGCCCTTAACCGCTACCAATTTGGTAAACCGATTGCCGAGTTACAGTCTATTGCTTTTAAACTGGCCGATATGGCGGTAAAAATTGAAAATGCCCGCAATACTTTATACAATGCCTGCTGGATGAAGGACCAGGGAATACCTTACGGGACCCAATCGGCCATGGCCAAGTTATACGCCAGCGAAATTGCACGCGAGGTAGCCGACGAAGCCGTACAGATTTTTGGAGGATCCGGTTTGATGGAATCGAACCCCATTGCCCGGTTTTACCGCGACCAACGATTGTTGCAGATAGGCGAAGGTACCTCTGAAATCCTCCGGCTGGTCATTTCGCGCAGTGTGTTGAATGACAAATAATGTAAATTGATGATTGAATTCAAGAATCAACTTGTTATTATTCAATTAAATAATTGCAATTAGATGGATTTGAATACAAGTTTTTCAAAACTTTCCAGAGAAGAAAAAATTCAATGGCTTTCGGTTTCCGGTGAATCGCAAAAGCTGCTTACCGATGCACTGAATCAAAACCCTGCGATTTCGGGCATTGTGGATCAACTGAGTGAAAATACCATTACGCATTATACCTTGCCACTTGGGGTTGCACCCAATGTGTTAATCAACGGGAAAAGTTATCATTTACCTTTGGTTACCGAGGAAAGCTCAGTGGTGGCAGCCATTGCCAAAGCTGCAAAATTTTGGTTTGCATTTGGCGGGTTTCAGACTCAAGTTTTAGGGACCGAAAAAAAAGGACAGGTCCATTTTTTCTGGAAAGGGAATAAAGAACTCCTACATCAAAAATTTGAACCCTTAAAAGATTTTATTTTATTACGGGTCAACTCGTTAACCAAAGAGATGCGGAAACGGGGCGGTGGCATTACTTCCATCCAACTTTTAGATAAAACCCATCTGTTGACCAACTATTTTCAGTTAGATGTCAGCTTTGAAACCGCCGATGCCATGGGAGCCAATTTTATCAATTCCTGTTTGGAGGAGATGAGCAAAGCCCTGAAACAATTTTTTTCGTGCGATTTGGAATTAGATGCCGAACTGTTGGAGGTAAACATGGCTATCTTGTCGAATTACACTTCCGGGTGCCGGGTTTTGGCAAAGGTTATGTGCGCTGTAGATGCTATAAATGCTTATGGCGAATCGTTGGAAACCCCTTTACTGGCTGAGAAATTGGTTCAAGCGGTTCAAATTGCACAGGTAAGTACAGAAAGGGCTGTAACCCATAACAAAGGAATCTTTAATGGAATTGATGCACTGGCACTTGCCACCGGAAACGACTGGCGGGCCATCGAAGCCTGTGGACATGCCTATGCTTCACGTTCAGGTACTTATGCTTCGCTTACAAAAGCATCCATCGTTGAACAGACCTTTATATTGGAATTGGAAATCCCTTTGTCCGTTGGAACCGTGGGAGGAATCACCAACCTTCATCCGTTGGCCAAAATTGCTCTTGAAATATTGCAAAAACCTACCGCACCCGAACTGATGCAGTTGATGGCTGTGAGCGGTTTGGCTGCCAATTTCTCGGCGTTATTAGCCTTAACCACCTCGGGCATCCAAAAAGGGCACATGAAAATGCACCTTTCAAATATTCTGCTCCAGCTCAATGCTACTGAGGAGCAAAGCAAATTGGCCCTGACTTTTTTTAAAGATAAAACGGTAAGTTTCACCGAGGTTAAAAAGTTTCTTTCTTCAAATTCTTGATTCATGGGTGAGAACATCGGTTCATTTTTTAGTCACGGAAAAATCCTCATCTCGGGAGAATATTTGGTGCTGAAAGGGGCCAAGGTATTAGCCATCCCTGTGAATTTAGGACAATCACTTACTGTTACATCGGCAAAGCCGGGTCATATAAATTGGGAAACTTTTGAAAGGGGGCAACTGACATTTACAGCCCAATTTCAATTACCCGGATTGGCTGTTTTAGAAACTTCGCATGATGAAAAAGCTCAGTATATTTCGAAACTCCTCATGGCAGTTCAAAAACTGGATGCTGCTTTTTTAAATTCCAATGAAGGATATGCCATAAAAACCCATATTGAGTTTGATACCCGTTGGGGCCTGGGTTCCAGCAGTTCATTAATAAATAATATTGCCCAATGGACACAGGTAAATGCCTTTGAATTAAACCAGAGGGTGTCGCAAGGTTCAGGTTACGATATTGCCTGCGCCCAATCAGAAACGCCGATTTTATATCAAATAAAAAATAATTTGCCTATAATTGAAAAAGCTCCCCTGTTGCCATTTTTTTTCCCGGAATTGATGCTGGTGCATTTAAACCAAAAAATGGCTACGGAAGCAAATATTTCCGGATTCCTTTCGAAACCAATGGACTTAGAGCCAGCTATCAAATCTATCAATATTTTAACCGAAAAGATGTTATGTTGTACCCAACTTTCTAAGTTTCAGGAATTGATGGAAACACATGAAAAAATAGTAGGGAAAGTTATTGGTCGAACCCCGGTAAAAGAAACCCTGTTTGCCGGTTTTGATGGTGCCGTAAAGTCGTTGGGCGCCTGGGGTGGCGATCTTGTCTTGGCAGCCTCTGCCCTGCCCTTTGAGGTACAAAAAAGCTACTTTGAACAAAAAGGATTTCCTACGGTTCTAAAACTCGGACAATTGTTAATTAGCTGATTAGTATATTAGCAAATAAACAAATTAGTAGATTTGCAGATTATTGTATTAATTCATTTTCACATTAACAAATTTTCATATTTGCTTATTAACAAATTTTCATATTAACATACTAACAATGAATAGAATAACCTGGCGCAGTCCATCAAACATAGCTTTAATTAAATACTGGGGAAAGACAGCCGGACAAATCCCCTCAAACCCATCCATCAGTTTTTCGCTGCAAGCCGCATATACCGAAACTTTGATTGAATTTTCCGGAGGGCATCAAGATACCGGAGTCAGTTTAGATTTCAGGTTCGAGGGCAAAGAGAACCCAAAATTCCAAAAACGGATCGCTGCGTTTATCGATTCCGTAACGGGTTACTTTCCGTCGTTAAATGGGCTGCATCTGCATATTGAATCGAGTAACAGTTTTCCTCATTCATCGGGAATTGCCAGTTCGGCCAGTGCCATGAGCGCTTTGGCGTTATGTTTGGTCTCTCTTGAAAAAAAGCTGAACGGCAAGCTGGAGTTTATGAATGACTTCCACCAAAAGGCCTCCTACATTGCCCGATTGGGTTCGGGAAGTGCCTCACGGAGTATTTATGCGGGATACACCCTTTGGGGATCTTTAAAAAACTACCCCCCTTTTACCAATGAATATGCCGTACCCATCAATGAACGGATTCATCCGGTATTTAAAACTTATGGCGATGCCGTGTTGCTGGTTTCACAGTCTGAAAAACAGGTAAGCAGTTCGGCCGGCCACCGGCTGATGGAGAAACACCCGTTTGCCAAATCAAAGTTTTCGCAATCGAATAAGAATACCCACCTGATGCTGGAGATACTTGAAAAAGGGGAACAGATGGATTTTATTTTATTGGCAGAGGTAGAGGCATTATCGCTACATGCGATGATGATGACCGGCAACCCATCCTATCTATTGATGGAACCCAACACGTTGGCTCTCATTCAAAAAATAAGGCAGTTCCGGCGCGAAACGCTGATTCCTGCCGGTTTTACCCTTGATGCCGGTGCCAATGTCCATTTCATTTACCCGGAACTGAACCGGAACGAGGTCCTTGGCTTTGTACAAAGTGATTTGCTTCCTTTATGCCAGCAACAGCAATGGATTGACGATAAAGTGGGCCACGGACCAGTATTGATAAAAGGAACCCTGTAACGAGGATCAATAAATTTCTATAATCGTCCGGTGACTTAAAGTCATCAGACGGCATGTAATTAAAAAAAACAAATGCAGGCATTCAGCAGTAAAATCATTTTGTTTGGCGAATATGCGCTTTTAAAGGGTGCGATGGGATTGGCCATCCCCTTTCCAAAATTTGCAGGGAAATTGGCGAAACCGGTAATCCCTGATATAACTCCGGAGCAACAGGAATCGAACGCGGTTATTGTAAAAATAGCCGAATGGATTGCCAGGCATTCCTTTCATTATTCTTGCGGCATTGAGAAGCTGAAACAGGATATGGCCCGAGGAATTTATTTTGAAAGCAACATCCCACAAGGTTATGGATTGGGGAGTTCGGGGGCTTTGGTTGCCGCCTTGTATGCCAATTATTTTCAGATTCCTGAAAAACCCGGATTGACATTTGTAAAAACCGATCTGTCCCAGTTGGAATCCTTCTTTCATGGAAAAAGTTCCGGGACCGATCCGTTGGTTTCGTTCATAAATCAACCCATTTGTTTGAATGCCAGGTTAAATACAACTGAATTCCGGCTACCTGAGAACCTGCACGTTTTTTTGATTGATTCCGGAAAGCCCAGCCATACCAAAGGGTTGGTAACTTCGTTCCTTCAAAAATCGGGAAATGAACCTCAACGGTTGAGCGCATTCATGACATTGAATGACCAATGTGTGCAGATGCTGCTCCAGCAATCCGGGGAAGTTTTTCAGATTATCAGGCAATTCTGTCAGTTTGAGCAACAATTTTTGCCAGCGATGTTTCCCAACAAAACACTCCTTAACGGAATTGCGAAAGACCTGAGACCGTATGTAGGTGTCAAACTATGTGGTTCGGGCGGAGGCGGTTTTCTGTTGGGTTTTGCCCAGGGAATATCATATTTGGAAATTGAAAGATATTTTACTCAGAAATCCATATCTACCCTGGAAATTTCCCATTCCGTGATTGATAACAAAAAGCTGGTATTTATCTAGTGGCAAATCAAATATAAAAAAGCGGGTAATATTCACCCGGTGACTTTTTGATAATAGCATTGTGCCTTATATTCGCAACCGGAGTCACCGGGGTGAATTG
>Ga0209212_1008133_pt1 | contig 11329 bp, 9 predicted proteins | sample RifGroC2_FD_183996 | JGI IMG/M metagenome (GOLD analysis project Ga0209212, IMG submission 183996) | Groundwater microbial communities from Rifle, Colorado, USA - Groundwater C2 (SPAdes) (version 2) | ecosystem: Environmental > Aquatic > Deep subsurface > Groundwater | place: Rifle, Colorado...
GAATTTCTCCGAGCCGGGCTGGTTTTGCTCGGTGTTGGTCTCTCCGCCGGCCTCGATCTTCAGCAGGATCGGCATCATGCGCTTGCCCAGGACATTGGAGGTCAGGATTTCGTACGAGGATTTTTCGCTGTGGACAAAGACGTCCGAGAGGGACTTGGGCGTTTGGACGGCCGCTTTATCTTCTTCCTTAATAATGGCGCTGTAGAGCTGGGTGATGTCCACCCCCAGGGCCCGGGCGATGTTCATGTGGGACTCCAGCGTGCCGGTCATCTTCATGTTTTCCATGCGGCTTAAGGTCGCGATCTGGACCCCGCTTTTTTCCGCCAGTTCGGTCAGGCTCATGCCTTTGACCTTGCGCAATTCCTGGACGCGTTTGCCGATGTACATCGTTTCCTCCTATTTAAAGACTAAAGACAGAACAGGCTGAGGTCATGTGACCCAGCCTGATTAGTCTTTGGTCTTTAGTCTGCAACAAAGTTTACCATGCCTTGACGTTTTGTCAATCGGTTTTAGCATTAAATCAATCATAATTTCAAAAAATAGATAATAATTTTTTATCACAAACATAACATATTGGAAAATATAATGTTATGTATTGTATTAAAATCAACAAAACTTGACAAAACAACAAAGCCATGTTATGCTTGACTCATTGTTGCGTCGTACGAAAGCGAGGAATGAAAAGATGAATTCGAATGAGCGATCTGAAAGCAACGCCAAAATCCCCCGCCAGCCATTTCCAAATATTTTCACCAGCTCCGCCAATTCCATCGCCATTTACACGATCCTGTGCATCTTGCGCCGGATGAAGCGTGAGGTCGGCCTGGAAGCGATGCTGGAATATCTGGATAAATACCTGGGGGCCATTGAAACGTATAATCCGCGGCTCAAGCAGGCGGTTACGAAGGCGCTGGGGATGATGAGTGTGGAGAAGATGTACAGAGAAGCAATGAAATAACAGTCGTAAGGGGTAAGTCGTAAGTGGGAAGCGGCAATTGGTCGTAAGTGATAAGTCGCCCTTAGAAATCGCATCGGCGATTTCAAGGGTAAAGTCCCGGAAATTTCAAAGAAATTTCTCGGGATAAGTCGTAAGCAAGAAAGGGTCGAAAATAATGGTTGTAAAGACTTTGAGAATGGTTGCTGCAAAATTATACAAATGTTTTAAGTTTTTTTACTTACGACTTATGACTTACAACTTACGGCTAGCCTTGCTTTGTATTTTTGCCTTTACGAGTGCCGGCTTCAGTTACCAATCCGCCGCTTGGCAAAAGGCTGGCAGCGGGATCTACGAGCCGGCCGTCGTCAAGCTCGCCGTCCATCCTCGCGACCCTTCCATAATATTCGCCGCGACGGATAAAACGCTGTATCAGTCCTCCGATGGCGGAAAGCATTACCGGTCTGTTTTTCAGGCTCCCGGCGGATTTCAGGGTATCAACGACATCTATATCGACCCCCTCCAGCCGCGGGGTATTTATGCCGCCACCGATGCGGGACTGTACGCGAGCTCCGACGCCGGCAACCACTGGCAAAGGACCTATTATTCCTCCGACGAACAGTCCCGCGAATGCCTGGCGCTTTTGCGCGCGGGAGAAACTTTATATCTGGGTACAGGCCGCGGGCTTTTCTATAAACCTGTGGAAGGAAAAGATTGGGTTTCCGTGGGCAACGAATTAAGCCGGAAGGCCGTGAACCATATCGCGGCCGGCGGGCGTTTTATTTATTTTGCCACGGACGATGCCGTTTACGATCTCGACCGCAAAACGAGCGGCTACAGCCGGATATTCACGGCGGGCAGCGCGCGGGGAACCGCCGTCGATGAAAGCGAGAATGTGTCCGAATCCGCGGAAGAGACCCCGCCGCCGCTGGTGCGGTTTATCCGCGTGGCGGCGGATGACGATACCACCATTTATATCGCGACCGCGCGCGGGATCTATTTAAGCGGCGACAGCGGGCGGCACTGGCGGATTTTGGGGAATCCTCCCGTTGATTTGGAAACATTGAACGCCTTTGTCATTCTGGGCGAGGAAGAGGACCGAAGACTTCTGGTGGGGACAAAAAGGGGAGCGTTTTTGTTCGACGACGGACGATGGACGCCCGTTTATCAGGGAATGGAAACCAACGCGATGAACGATCTGGTCAAGGACGCGCGAGGAAGGGTCTATGCTGCGACGGACAGGGGTGTTTTTTATTTGTCCAGCGGGCAAGCGTTTTCTCCTTTCCCATCAGAGGATCATTTGGGCAATGAGCCGACGGTCCAGCAGGTGCACCGCTGGGCCATCGATTATGCTGAAGTGAGTCCCGACAAGATCAAGAATTGGCGGGCGTTGGCCGGGAAAAGGGCGTTGCTGCCGGACCTTTCCGTCGGGCTCGACCGCGCGGAGGGCGAACTCTATCACTGGGACACGGGCCAAAATCCGGACAACTTGCTCAAGGGGCGCGATCTGCTCAACTGGGACGTCTCGCTGTCGTGGGACCTGGGCGATCTCATCTGGAGCACGGACCAGACGGCCATCGATTCGCGTTCGAAACTGATGGTGGAATTGCGCGAAGACGTCCTGGACCAGGTGACGCGGTTGTATTTCGAGCGGCGCCGCCTGCAAGCGGAACTCGCCGCTGTTGACTCGTCTGAGCCGCCTGTGCAGTTTGACAAGCAATTACGTATCGATGAGCTTACCGCGCTGCTAGACGCCTTTACCGGCGGAGAGTTCAGTCGGCGGCTCGTTCCGATGGAAGAAGCAAAGAAATAAGAAACAAGAGGCAGAGAAGTAAGAAATACAAGAGGTAAGAAGGGTCGGGAAATGAACGAAGATAAAGTCAAAAATATTGTTAGAACGTACCGAGATCTGAATGTTTACCAGTTGTCTTATACGCTTGCCATGAAACTCTTTGAACTCGCGAAAAGATTTCCTAAAGAGGAAACATACTCATTGACCGATCAAGTCAGACGGGCGTCAAGGTCTATTCCAGTCAATATAGCCGAAGGTTGGACGAAAAGAAAATATGAGAACGTTTTTATTCGGCATTTGATCGATTCTAACGGTTCCTGTGAAGAGACGAAGGTATGGCTGGATTTCGCCAGGGATTGCGCGTACCTCGATACGCGGGGACATAAGGATCTATTGGAACGATATAACGAAGTAGGCGCAATGTTAAATTCTTTAATAAAGAATTGGCAAACGTTTTGATCTTTGCCTCTTGAATCTTGTTTCTTGCATCTTTAAAGAATGTACAAACTAATAGCTGCCAACGGGAAAGCAAAGGAGGAGATACGATGATTCGAAGGTTAATGATGCTCGGGGTTTTGATGACTTTTCTTTCGGCCGCGGCGTTCGCGTCCGCCGATGAAGTGTTTATCACGCCCAACGGCACAAAATACCACAAAGAAACATGCCGCCTTATCAAAAATAAGGGGACTCTTAGCAAGGTCGATAAAGAGCAGGTTGTTAAGGATGGGTACGGCCCGTGCAAAAAGTGTTTCGCCGAGGATATCGCCGGCGCGGCACCGGACGCGGGGGATCAAATAAAAGGAAAAATCAAAAAAGGCAGTTAGTTTAAAGCAAGTTCTCGTTGGCGGCTATTGGTTTGTATGAGTGGCAAGTGATAAGTCGTAAGTGGTAAGTCGTAAGTAAAAGAAGGAAAGAAAAATGGTTATAGCGACGTTCAGGGATTTAAAAGTTTGGCATAAGGCGCACGGTCTGGTCCTTGATATTTACAGGATTACAAAGACCTTTCCTGTGGAAGAGAAATATGGACTTGTATCGCAAATCAGAAGGTCGGCCACTTCGATACCAACGAATATCGTTGAAGGTTTTAATCGAAAGAGCAAGAAAGATTACGCCCATTTTATCAATATTGCCAACGGTTCGCTGGAAGAGACAAAGTACCACATTTTGTTATCCAGGGATTTAGGGTATCTCGCAGAGAATGATTTTAATGCGCTGGGGAATGGTTGCGATGAGATCGGGAAAATGCTTTACGGGTTTTATCAAAGACTTTCTTTATAAGTTTTTTACTTACGACTTATAACTTACGACTTACGACTAAACAGGAGGAAGCCATGGAAAATATATCGATCAATGTTCAGCGGATCCACAAGTTAACGAACGGCAAGTCGCTCAAGGCCTTCGCCGACATCAACGTCAACGACGCGCTTTTGGTCAAGGGCGTGCGGGTGATGGACGGCAAAAAGGGGATCTTCGTGACCATGCCCCGGGAGCAATCGACGAAAGACAAGAAGTGGTACGACACGGTGCGGTGTTTGACGCAAGAGGTGCGTGAGGAAATCAGTGGAAAGGTATTGGAGGCTTATAAGGCGGAGTAAAAAGATTATCGGTTAAGGTAACGAAGCCCGTATCGGTTAGGGTAATGAAACTGGTATCGGTTAACGGTTAGGGTTAAGTCATGACAGATAAAAAGCGTATTATCAGCTTCAAAGACCTGGAAGTTTACAGGAATACCTATGAAGCAATGTTAATTGCTATGGGGAAGATTGTTCCAAAACTTCCGACTTCAGAAAAATATGATTTGGCGGATCAGATAAGTCGGGCTTGTAAATCTGCGCCTCGGTTGATCGCCGAAGGCTATGCAAAGCGCCATCAAAAGGCCGGCTTTCAAAAGTATCTGGATGACGCAATGGCTGAATGTAATGAGATGGTCGTCAGTCTAAGTCAATGCCGTGATATTTATCGCCAACACGTAGAGATTAAAGTTTGCGATGATCTGATCGATATTTATGACAAATCTGGGAGACAGCTCTATAGATTGGGCGAAGCTTGGACGAAGTTTAAGCGTTGAACGTTGCCGTCAGACGTAACCGATGCGGGCATCGTCACCGTAGCCCACGAACGTAAGCATTCTGCGATTTGTGATTTGTTTATTGCCGTTAGGCTCCATTTGGGAGGAATTTTCTGTTCTTTGTATCTTGGTCATTGATTATTTCAAAAGGGAGTGTCCGCACTCTTTAAGAGATTAAGGAGGACAAGAGTGCCCAAGGGGGATGACCTCACAAGGGGGAGTCAGCGGTACTCGCGGACGCTTCCTTTATTTTCGGTAAACGGCAAGGGTGACGAAGTTCTTCTTCGCTAAAGCTTCGGAGAAATCTCGCTGAAGTTTTAACGAAGGCGGACCGATATCGGCTCAGGGTTATGGTTAAGTCACGTTACCGTCAGACATTACCGATACGGGCATCGTAGCCGTCACCTTTAAACGAATTAAAGTATAGCGCCAGGGAGGACACCAATGTTTAAGAGATCATTATTGCTATTCACCGCGAGTCTTGTCATCTTCACGAACGTCACGCCCGCGCGGGCCGGTTCTCTTCCCGCGTTCACGGCCCTCTCCGCGGAAGCCGACCCGCACACGGGCAGCGCCAATTTCGCCGTCCCCATCGAAGTCCCGCCGGGGCGCGGAGGGGTCCAGCCCAATATCCAGCTTCAATATAATTCCAGTTCTCCCAACGACATCCTGGGGGTGGGATGGAACCTGGAGCTGGGGGTGATCCAGCGTTCTTCAAAGGGAGGAGTTCCCCGCTATGATGACACGGATACCTTCGTGCTGATCCAAAACGGCGGTGTTCAGGAATTGGTCTTTGATTCCGTAACGGGACTGTATCGGGGCAAGGTGGAAGGCAGTTTTATGAAGATCGAACGGACGGCCGGTTCCTGGAAAGTGACGGACAAAAGCGGCATCCAGTATTTCTTCGGCGAGACTACCGCTAGCCGGGCGCCCGGGAATACGACCCTGCCGATACCAGCCGCGTCTTTAGATGGTGCCTTAATAAAGTGGAAGACCCGCACGGCAATTATCTGACCGTCGAATATTTCCGTGATGAAAATAAATTGTATCCGCAGGATATCCGTTATACCGGCAATTCCCGGCGGGGATGGCCGACGTTCGCCCAGGTGGCCTTTGAGCGCGAAGCGCGCCCCGACGAGCAGATCGACCGTTACAATACCGGCTTCCGCGCGGCCACGCGTTATCGCATCAGCGCAATTACCGTCAAGGTTGATGGTAATTTGCAGAGAAGATATGAGCTGATCTATGACGACAGCCGCACGACGGGGCGGTCGCTCTTGACCTCCATCGCGCAATACGGTTCCGACGGGTCCAGCTCCCTGCCGCCGGTGACGTTTTCCTATCAAACCCCGAAGAATCCGGATTTTAATTATGCCGTGACGCCCATGAATAACTCCGTCGTGGGAGATAACCTCTGGAATTACCGCTCCGATTCGAGTTACGACCGCGGCCACGATAATTACGGCTCTTGCCCGCCGACCAATATGTGTAAGGGCGTCAATTGGGGGCCCCTCTCCACAAAAGGTGACGGCAACGGTAACGTCAGTTTTTCCAGCGGCCAGGATATCGCCCATTGGCTATGGACATATCTTTATGTCGACAAAGCCGTTACCTTGACGGTCCCCTATTCGACGGGAGGCTCTGACGGGATCTGGCTCAACGGCAATTATTCCCAATCTATGGGCGCTTCATGGCCGTTGCAGGCAGGGTACAATGTTGTCGAGATAACTCTTTATCATCAGCATAGCAGTTTCGGTTTTAACCTTAATTACGCCTTGGCAAATAACGTCGATCTGATGAGTTCTTCCACTGTGGTCCTGCCACAACTCTCCGGTGATTTTAACGCCGATGGGCGTACCGACATCGCGACATTTACTTCCAGCTCCGGCAAGATCGAGGTCGAGCGCTCCAATGGGACCGCCTTTTCGCCGAAGGTGACTTGGGCCAGCGGTTTCGCGACGAACGGCAAATTGGTCCTGGGCGATTTTAACGGGGACGGACGGATGGATATCAGTGGTTTCGACCCCGCCAGCGGCAACTGGCGCGTCGGCCTCTCCGATGGCAGCCGGTTCAACGACGCGGGGCTGTGGCTCTCCGGCTTCGGGGCTAATGAAGAGCCCAGCAACGGCGATTTTAACGGCGACGGCCTGACGGATATTCTGACATTTTACAAGGCATCGGGCAATTTATACGTCCGTATTGCCCTCAACAAAGGGGGGAGTTTCGCGGCCCTCTCCGGCGGGCAAAATATCCTCATCGGAAGCGGCAGTGACGTTCCCATTGTTGGGGATTTTAACGGCGACGGGCAGATCGATTTCGGGGCGTTCAATAAAGCGGGAGGAAATTGGAACATACGGCTCAACACGGGCGACATCCTGGCGGGGTTGCGGCAGATCCCTGCCGTTTCCGGTTTCGGGGCGGGCAGGAATACGGTTCTGTCGGATTTTAACTACGACGGCCTGACGGATATCGGGTATTATGACGACTCGACGGGAAAGGTGGTCTACCGCGTATCCAAAGGACTGTCCTTCGCTCCCGCGGTTGAACTGCCGTTTGTCTTTAACATTAAAGGCCCCAACACGCAGATCCAGTCCGGAGATTATAACGGCGATACCTTGATCGATTTCGCCGTGTATAATTTGATCGGAAAGCTGGAGATCGCGTTCTCAAGCGGTGTCATGCCCGATATCGCGTCGTCCATCGATAACGGCCTCGGCGGACAATCTTCCATTATCTATAACGCCGCCGTAAATTATCCGCAGACATTTTTGCCCTTCCCCATCCAGGTGATAAAATCCATCACAAAATCCAATGGTTTAGGGGAATCGTATACGATCAATAATTCCTATGAACAAGGATTGTGGGACGCGCAAAAAAGGGAATTCCGCGGCTTCGGCCTGGTGCGGACGACCGACCCCGACGGCAATTATTCCGAAACGGTCTTCGCGCAGGACGGCATCTATAAGGGGAGGGTCACCGGGCAACGGACGTACGACGCCATCGGGAAATTGTACGGTAAAGCAGTCCATACATGGGCCTATGAGGAGGTGGCCCCCGGAAGCGACTTTATCTATCTGAAACGAAAAGACAATTTTGTCTATGACGGCGATGCCACGGGCCGGCGCACAGCGGAAGAATTTTTCTTCGGGGAAACTCCGCAGATGGGCAATCTGACGAAAGCGGTACAAATGGGAGAAGTGGACCTTTCAACCGGCAGTGATATCGGCAATGACACGCGCACCGTTGAGACCGCGTATGTCCAGAACACCTCCGGCGGCAACTGGATCGTCGGCCTGCCGCGGCTGACGACGGTCAAGGACAACGCCGGCAATATTGTCCGCCAAGCGTGGTTTTATTATGATAACCAGGGCAATACGACGGCGCCGGTCAAAGGGCTCTTGACGAAAAAAGAGGACTGGGCCGGGACAGGGAACATCAATCCGGTCACGCAATACAGCTATGACACCATCGGCAATTTGCTCACGACGACGGACCCCAAGGGGAACGTCACGCGCGTCACGTATGACACGACGTATAATATGTTCCCGCTGACGACCGAAAATGCTCTGGGGCACAAGGTGGCGAATGAGTATTACGGCGTCAACGGTGTCCCGCTTTCCGGTGGAGGATTTAACGGCCTCTGGGGCCAGTCAAGATCCACGACAGACCCCAACAATCAAAACGGCAAGCGCGTGTACGACGTGTTCGGGCGCGCGGTGGCCGCGATCTCGCCTTTGGATTCGATCGCGTTTCCCACCCAAACCACCGCCATCGAATTCCTCGGCAGTTACACGAAAGTCACCACCCGCCAGCGTGTCGAGCACGGGAAAGCGGCGACGATCGACGCGGTGAGTTTCATCGACGGTTTCGGACGCCTGGCACAGACCAAGGCGCGCTCGGAGGTCACGGGCCGCTACGTGATCAACGGCCAGACCCAATACGATTCGCGGGGCTTGAAGAGCCGGCAGTATCTGCCCGCGTTTACCGCCAACCCCATGGGCGTGATCGATCTCATTGACACCGCCAAACCAAACACGCTCATCACCTACGACGCCATGGGCCGGCCGGTCAAGACGACCAATCCCGACGGGACTTTCGCGAACGTTTCTTATGACGATTGGTCAGCCACCGGCACCGATGAGAACGGGCACCGGCAGAGATCTTATTTTGACGCCTACGGGCGATTGATCAAAAAAGAAGAATATCTCGGCGCCGACGGCCGCAGTCCGAATTATCCGGCTAAACCTTATACACTTTACGCGGCGACTTTGTATGCTTACGATTCCGAGGGGAATCTTCTTCAGACAAAGGACGCGTACAACAATACGACGACGATCACCTACGACGTCCTGGGCCGCAAAACGGCGATGACCGATCCCGATATGGGGCGCTGGAGCTATCAGTATGATCTCAATGGCAGTCTAACCAAACAGATCGACGCCAAAGGCCAGACACTGGCCTTTACCTACGACACGCTCAACCGTCTGACTAACAAAACCGACGGCACCGGGGGGACGATTAACGTCAACTATGCCTACGACAACACGTCTAGCGCCAATTCTAAAGGCCGTCTGACACAGGCGGCATACACCGGCGGGAACACCCAATTCGCCTACGACGAGCTGGGCCGCGAACTGCAGTCGATCAAGGCGATGAACACGTCGAATTACAGCGTTAACCGTCAATACGACGCGCTGAACAATCTCGCGCAGGTCCAGTACCCGGACCAGAAAGGCGTCTCCTATAAATATAACGCGGCCGGACAGATCGAGGCCGTCACTAATGACCCGACGCTGGTCCCTACCGTCACGCTTAACGTGCCGGAATTGTACTTGGTCCAGACCGGAAGCACCGAGGTCAAACTTAACTGGGGCAGTGTTATCAATGCCAGCGGATACAAGATCAAATACGGAACGGTAAGCGGGAATTACACGACGACCCTTGACGCCGGTAACGCGTTAAGCAAGATCATCGCCGGGCTTGCAAACGGTACAACCTATTATTTCGCGGTCGCCGCTTACAACGTGAGTACGGAAAGCGGCAATTCCAATGAACGGTCGGCTACCCCCGCGGCCCCGACGGTAATCACTATGCCTTCGCCATGGATCCAGTATATGTTCAATGACAGCGCGGCCAATTCGACGGTTACGGACACCGGCAGCGGCACGCATCAGGCCACCACGGAGCAGACTTCAGCATATACTTCTGATTTAACCGGCAGCGGGACGGCCAGCGCGAGTTCCAGTTTAGGGGGCTATCCACCCGATGGGGCATTTAATAATAATTATTCTGAGTACGGGGGGTGGATTTCCAATAATACAAAAAGCGGTTGGCTGGCCTATGAATTTTCATCGGCGCAGAAAATTAACCGTTATGTCATTGCTCCACGTCAGCATATTTATCCCAATGACGATGGCAATCCGCGTAGCTGGACGTTCGAAGGACTTAACGGCTCCGGCTGGGATGTTCTGGATACGCGCAGCTACTCATCCTGGGTATGGCAGTCGCCAGTGACTTTCGACTTCGCTAATGATACCGCTTATCAAAAATACCGTTTGAACATATCTTCAAACGGCAATCACGTTGAGGTCGGAATAACCGAAATGGAGATGCTGGCGTACGCGCCGCTGTATACCAATACCATCGCCTCAAGCGGTAAATTAAACGGCGCCTTTGACTTTAACGGGACCAGCCGGCTGGTCAACGCCGACAGCTTGCTGGATGTGAAGAACCGTTCCGTCGGCGCGATCTCTGTGTGGTTGAGCCCTGACAGCCCTTCGGCCAGCGATGTTGTCTTCTCCTTCGGCGATACCGACGGCTCCAACCGGGTCGAACTGCGCGCGGGCAATGATCTGGAGTTTTACATCGCCAATTCGGTCACCGCGTTGAGAGTAAGCCTGCCGAACGCGTTAATAGCCGGGTTGTGGTCGCATATCGTGATCGCGCAGGACGGCAACGGCATTAAAGGGTATATCAACGGCAATGAAGTGGCGGCCACGGTCTTAGACCAGAGCCTGGGCCGGGACGCGTGGTTCAACAGCACCTGGGGGTTGGACAACGCCCGTATCGGCTGCATGAAAAATAATAGTCAAAGCAACTCCAATTATTACGACGGGCGGCTGGACGATTTCCGCTATTATGACTATCCGTTGAAGGCGTCGGAGGTCAAGGCCCTGTACAACGTGGGCTCCGGCACCGAAGCGAAGAATCCGCAATACACCGACTACACGCCGTTGAGCAAACTTGAAACAGGAAACTGGCCACAGGAAAAAAGAGAAGAACTAGCGTTAAAATCCGAAATACGAAGCACGAAATTCGAAACAAATCTAAATAATAAAAATTCTAATGACCAAAACACAGATGTTTTGAATTTAAAAAATTTGAATTTTGAGTTTGTTTCGGATTTCGGATTTCGAGTTTCGAATTTAAGGATGTCTTTTTCTAATGCTCTGGCTTGGTTAGAGCGCCACGTGCTCGGCGTGGGCGAGGCCGAGGCGCAGGCGGCGTTGCCGGACAGTTTCAAGCAGGAGAGCAG
>Ga0209212_1008134_pt1 | contig 11326 bp, 12 predicted proteins | sample RifGroC2_FD_183996 | JGI IMG/M metagenome (GOLD analysis project Ga0209212, IMG submission 183996) | Groundwater microbial communities from Rifle, Colorado, USA - Groundwater C2 (SPAdes) (version 2) | ecosystem: Environmental > Aquatic > Deep subsurface > Groundwater | place: Rifle, Colorado...
CATCGTTTTATATGCCCAAGAAGGTTTAATAAGTTATTCCTGCTAAACTTTTGCGTTTTTAACAAATACAAAATTGTTCATCACCTCTTTAAATTCTATAATACTTCTTGCTTTTCTTTTCAACCATCTCCATCCTTTCAATGCAATAAGCCGAAAGAATCTACATCCTTCGCCTATTGTTTCTAAGCCTCTTTTCAGTGGCTCTAAAATTTTGTGATGCTTACTTAGGGCTAGTTGAGTGTAAGCCACATGAACAGCGCATACGACTTTCTGTATTGCACCGAACTTGCGAACTTCATAATCCTCCAGCCCTAAGTTTTGTTTTGCATCACGATGAAGAACTTCAATATCCCATCTTTGCAGAAGAAAATACATTAGTTCTTCATCATTTTTATCAAAGATATTGGTAGTATAAATTTTTATGTTATCTTCAGCACCTTCTTTATATGAGATTAAAAGTTTTTCTTTTCCAACTCCTCGAGTATAAACTTCTTTTACATGAATATGGTAAATTTCATCTTCATAAATATGCGTGCTGAAATCCAAATCTGAAAGAGTGTTAAGATAATTTTCAACATTAATTCTTTTTCCTTTACTGATGCTTATTTTATTAGATATTCTAATTCCAATAATATATTTTTTATTAATCGATTTTATCTTATTCAAGAAAAAATCAGCATATAATCCTGCATCCGCCATCACTAACCAAAAAGGAATATTGTTCTTGATGGCAAAATCTAAATGCTCCATCCCAATTTCTCTCGTCGTTTTAAAGGGATTATTTTTGTCAGCATCAACTTCTCTTATATAAATATCTCCCCTTAATGGAAAACTATTTTTACCATCGGTAAAAATACTATGAACTAACTGGTGCCCCCATTCTTTTTCTTTAGTCAAACCATCATAGTGATAATTTGCTTTTTCCATGTGCTTTCCTGTTTTGTGCAAAAGAGTGGGGTCAATTATCAATATTCCTTCGGAAAGATTAAGTTTTTTCACTTGTTCCATTCTAATATTTTCAACTTCCTCTCTATCCCAAGAAGATAAAGTAAGAAATTTATTCAAACTGCTTTGGTCACATTCATTAAAGCAGTCATTAATTTCCTGAACAGTTTTGTTATCGGAAATTATTAATCCTGCAATTAACCTCTTAAAATGGTCAAATTGAGGTTTAGTAAAGATACTTTTGTAAACTTCTAGATTTGCCATTAATTGTTGTGGCTTTTCAATTACTGGAAGAGACATATTATTTCTTTACTCTTTTTAACTTGAGGGACTTCTTATCAATCAAAGTCCATTCACAGTCTTCTCCTTTCTCAAATTCCATAACCTCTGCAACTTGGTATGGAAAGTTTATGTACCACTGTTTAGATTTCTTTCGCTCTATCAACTGTACTTTTGTTTTATATCCCATCTATCTAGTTATATAACTAGATATATAAATGTTTCGGTTTTCTTATTTTTGGCTAAAATATATGATATTTAGAATGGACAAGCTCCACGAGGGATTTCGCAAAAGTTTAGTAATTGTAATCTTTAAATATCCATTTCACATAGTATAAACATGGCAAAAAAAGCAAGCAAAGGCAAGATGAAGATAAAAGAGCTAAAGCCAAGAATAAAAGAAATAAAAAATGAAGAAGAAAATCTAGACGAAGAGATTATAGAGGCAGATGAAGAAATATTTGATGATTTAGATTCAACTCGCACTGGTCCAGCAAATGCAGATGCTCTTGGAGCATCACATGCAAGAATTCCATTAACTTCAATAGCCGATTCATCACCGGGTCCGGCAACCACTTTTAAGTCAAATCCAAATGAAGAAAAATCATTTAATGAGCTCTATAGTGCAGGTTTTGGTCTTGGAGATTCAAGAAGAGTTTCATACAGACCAGGAAGCAGGAGCGTCGGTGCATCATCTTCTTCTCCAAGCCTATTAAGAAGAGAGGGAGAATTTGGAATGCAGCAGAGTGGTTCAATGGCAGAAAATGCGCTCACTGATCCAGCCCAGGCAAGAATAGGGCATAGAGATATAGGTGAAGAAAAGGATAAATACGAAACTCCCGAAGCAGACGCTCAAGGAGACAAGAAGGGCAGATACTGGATATAATTTTATTTGCAAGTTATATTATCCACTATTTGCTAAATATCCTCTCTTCCCCTAATTTAATCAGATAAAACCTACTCCCTTAATCAATAAATCCAACCACTAGAGATAATAAAATGAACAATAGACTTATTCACTAACCACTAGGTTTAAATAAATCTATTCCTTCTCAATAACAACAAAAGAGGAAAATGGCAGACTATTCAAAAAAGAACAATTTCTATGCGGGCGCAGACTATGGTCTAGACCCAGATTTCGGAAAAGGAGAATCATTTTTAGGTTTTGAAACATCCTACAGAACTCCTGCAGGTCAATTTGGTCTTACAACAGACCCAAGGTCAGCAAATCAACTGGGAGAAGTTTCAAAGAAGTTGTCCACTGGAGCAAAAACGATAGAAGTTGAGGGACTTACAAATGAAGTCTGGGAATCTGTTCCAAAACAACATCTAAAAGAATTATATAGATTAAAGAAACTTGTTGGAGCTGATTTAACTCTTCATGGTCCATTGGTAGAACCAACGGGAGTCTCAAGACAAGGATGGGATGAAAGTCAGAGAGAGCAGGCAGAAAGACAAATGTGGTCTGCAGTTCAAAGAGCACAGACATTAGATCCTGATGGAAACGTAGTAGTCACATTCCACTCTTCAAATGGTTTGCCAACTCCAGAAACAAAAGTCTTCAACGAACAAACAAAAAAAGAGGAAATAAAAGAATTCTGGGTAGTAGATAAAAGAACAGGAAATTTCCAAAACGTCCCAATAGAAAAGAATTATTTTGAAGGACAAACTGCTCCATTCACAAGAGAAGGAATAATCAAAGAATTAAAAAAGAAAAACGAAGACGCCTGGAATAAACAATTGCAGTCAGTTAGCTTTCATGCACATAATGGTTCGAGCATAGTTAAGCAAATGCTTGGAAAGGGTGGAGAAGGGGAAGAAGAAAAAGAACAAAGTGCCGAAGAAATAAAGGAAACTCTAAAATACTACAAACAATATGGTACTCCCGAAGGAGAGAAGATTCTGAAAGAGCAAGGAATCTTTAAAGAAGGAATTCAAAAGAGAATGCAAGAATTAGTTCACGGAGAACTTTATCTAAGAGATGCATATGGAGATCTGAGGAATTTATTCAACCAGGCATATGAAGCAGCAGGAATTAACAATGATGCAAAAACAATAACCAAATTAAATGATTATATAAACGAAATCGCTCCAAAAATTAAAGATATAAGGAATCCAGAAAAAATACCTGAGCTCGCTACAGAAATAATTAATGGGATAAACCTTCTAAAAGGAATCGATGCACCAAAAACATTCACACCTCTAAGAGATTTCGCAATAAAAAATGCTTCCGAAACAATTTCAAATGTTGCAATGTCTGCATACAAAGAATTCAAAGACAAAGCCCCATTGATAAGCATTGAAAATCCTCCAGTTGGAATGGGTCTTTCAAGAGCAGAAGATCTTAAAGATTTGATTGAAGCATCAAGAAAGAAATTTATTGAAAAAGCAAAGGAAAGTGGGATGTCCAGCTCTCAAGCAAATGATCATGCAAACAAATTAATCGGTGCAACCTGGGACGTCGGGCACATCAACATGCTCAGGAAGTTTGGCTATGGAGAAAAAGAATTATTGAAAGAAACTTCGAAAATCGCTCCATTTGTTAAACACATCCATCTTTCAGATAATTTTGGATTAGAACACACTGAACTTCCAATGGGGATGGGCAATGTTCCAATTAAGAAAGAGCTGGAAATTATTGGAGAGTACAATAAGAAAGCAAAGAAAATTATTGAAACAGGAGGAAACTGGTATCAATTCTTCCAAAAATCTCCATTGAGAGAAACACTTGAAGCATTCGGTTCTCCAATATATGGAATGAAGATGCAAAGCTATTGGAATCAAGTTCCCGCAATGTCTGGAGGATATTTCTCAGGACAAGGCGCCACTTTGCCAGACATACACTTCCAAACATACGGCACTGGCTTCTCAGGTCTTCCAACAGAACTAGGCGGCCAAATAGGCGGGCGTTCAAGAGTTTCCGGAAATCCTATGGAATAAATCATTTGAGAAACGGAGGTTTTTTAAAGTCTATAAATCATATATAAATAATAACTTTCCCGGTATGGTCTTAGGACAATACCGGATTCATGATTATTTTTCTAGTTTTATATTATCAATAATATTTTTTAGATTTATAGATTTATCACAAGTTTTTCTTAATTTTTTTGATGAAGTCGGCATAAAAAATGCATTTTCAGTTTTCTTTTTTAATTTTTTTAGTGTATCTATAACTGGAATAAAATCTTCGTCTCCAGACACTAATATTGCAGAATCGTATAAATTTTCATAGGCACCAACAAGCAGGTCATTGGCAAGATGAACATCATCCCCCTTAACTTCAAAACTGAAATTTCCATCTTCTTTTAAAGACTTTCTTAAGGTGCATAAAACTACCTTAAATTTAGGTATCTTTTCCAACTCTGCTAAAAACTTTTGATGTTTCCAATACGTTTTCTCATTTGAAGTAATATCCAATGGAGCAATATAATAAAATGCATTTATTAAAATTCTATCTTTAGAAAGAGTATTTACAAGCTTTTCAAAATCAATTTTAACTCCATTAAGTTTTTTCAAACTATGATATAAATTACTTCCATCTATGAAAATTGAAACTCTTTCAACCACACTATAAACAATCAAAGGTTATTTATCAATCTTTCTCCAATCTTTACCGCTCTCCCAGGAAGATTTAAAACTTCAACTCTTCTGAGTTGAATGGGTTAAAGATTGCAATTAGCAATCTTTAAATATAGATTTCCCTTGATAAAACCATAAAATGCCAAAAAAAGAGATAAAGGTCAGAAAGCTCCCTCTTGAAAAAGTAGAGCCAAAGACTGAAAAGGATATAGCAATGGATTTTGCCATTCAAGTACACAAAAAATTTGAATCTGTAATCAAAGCTTCAATTCTATTCGGTTCCCAGGCAAAAAACACTTCAGGTCCAGGTTCAGACATAGATATCATTTTAATTGTCGATGATGCTTCCATAAATTGGGACCTTGAATTAATAGCCTGGTATAGAGAAGAGCTTGGAAAATTAATTTCTTCAAATAAATATTCAAGAGAATTGCACATTAACACAGTTAAATTAACAAGCTGGTGGCAAGACCTTCTCTACGGAGACCCAGTTGTTCTAAATATCCTAAGATCTGGAGAAGCACTCATTGACTCTGGCGGTTTCTTCAATCCAATTAAAGCTCTTCTAATTCAGGGAAAGATAAAATCTACTCCTGAAGCAGTATATGCTGCCCTTCAAAGAGCGCCAGGACATCTAGGAAGGTCAAAATCTGCAGAGATGGGTGCAATTGAAGGAGTCTATTGGTGCATGGTTGATGCAGCTCAAGCCGCTCTAATTACCGCTGGAAAGTTGCCTCCAAGTCCAGAACATATTCCTGAAATGTTAAATGAAGCATTTGTAACTCCTGGAATGCTTAAGATAGATTATGTAAGGGCAATAAGAGATATTTACAATTTGCACAAAGGCATAGCTCATGGAGAAATCTCAAACATAAAAGGACAGGACATTGATAAATGGCAGGAAATAGCTCAAAGATTTCTATCTGAAATGACTAAGATTATAGATAATATAATTGAAAAGAGAAAATAAATTAATTTATTCTTCCAATTTATTGTGCTTTTGTAGGCCTATATGGTACCTCTCTCCAAAATACTCTCTAAAAGTTCCAGCACTTGATAATCTTTCAAATCCTTCTCTTATTCTCTCTTGAACTGCTTCAGAACTAGGCATAACTCAAAAATATTTCGCCAATCTTACAAGAGTTTTGTCTGTCATTTTGTTTTCTCCTATTTACCACTTAAGACCCATTCTTCGGTATTTATTCTCTGCCTTGTTTTTCTTTCTTTCTTTCTCATCATTGGCTATCTTATCTGCATCATCCTTTGCCTTGTCCTTTTCATAAACCTTATCAGTTATTGCAGTCAATAGAGGAGTTAATGAAGCTCTCATTTCATCAGTTCTGTCTCCAGAATCCCATCTATTATCTCTGTAAGCACTTTCAGCTATTTCAATTTCCTTCTCCAAAAGATTTATTGCTCTATTTGGTGTTAATATCCTCTGAACAACTTTACCCTGCTCCTGCATAATCATATTAAAGTACTTTTCAACTTGTCTTTGTCCTTCAAATTGCATCAAATAAACGCTTGTCTGAGAAATCTTACCCATTTTAATATATCTTTGAATTTCTTCATACATACCCTTATGTCTTTTTCCAGTATTCTCCTCATTTGCTATCTGTTGAAGCTTTCCAAGTCTTGTTATCTGAGAAACTAAGAAATCATGAGCCCTGTCTTCTCCGTCGGTATTAAATAATGGAGTGCTTAACACAATGCTTGTAGCTAAACTTCCATCCTTGTCTTCTTCTCTCAATCTATCCAAAAGAGTATGTCTATTATTAAATGCCCACCTAGATTCACTATCTCTATACTCCTGCATTCTCTGCTCAGAATCATGTTTAACTTGCCACAAATCAGTCTTACCATTCTCATCAGCATAGTGTGATTCATTACCAAATACTTTTTTGGCAAAATCCTTTCCAGCCTGAACATCCAACGGATCCTTTTGAATAGCAGCCCCATATTTATATATCTTTTTTTGAGTATAATTTGTATCTGCAAGTGTCTTCGGATCGTATCCTTCTCGAGGATTAAATCCCCCCCACTTAACATCCATTCTACCACTATCTCTAGCGTCATTAGCTTCTTTTTCTATATTATTTGTTAAATTGCTAACCATACTTTTCCTAGAAATAATGACTATTTAAATGTTTCGGTTTGTGTTACCTCTATAGTAGTAACAAATATCAATCTCTAGGCGTAAGAATCCATGCAGATCAATCAGTATTAAACTTCAAACTTCGATCTAGAAAAAACTATTAGATTTCCTTCTAAAATAGGTTTTCCAGATTGATAACAAATTCCCTGAACAGTATAAACATGAACCTTTTCTCCCCGACAATTATAGCTTTTCAAACTTAATCTAGCCTCAACTTCTCCCAATTCAGGTTTTGCAAACATTCTAAATGATGCTTGCTGATATCCCCCGTCTATCTTTCCTTTCTTAGCACAAAAATCAACCAATGCTGCTGGAAGTGTAGAAGCCAAAACCATTGCACTAGGCGTTTCCATTCTAGCACATCCAAGACATTGGGTAATATCATCCAATCTTTTTCTATCAATCGTATATTTTTTCTGATGATGCACCTTTCCAGCACTAGCCTGATCAAAAATTTCAAAACCCTCTCCAAGATTTATTCTCTTTATCGACGCCGCCTGGAAATCGCCGCCAGATTTGTTAGCCCCCATACGGTATATTTTTCCAGTATTTTCTGGACCAAATTCAAAGCGCAATTTATCTCCAGGATAACATGGACTATTAAGTGCAAAAGTTACTTCCTTTAAATTATCTCCATTTCTATCCTGCACAGCCAAAAGCAATTGCTCCTCTCCATGAATCATTGGAAAAACACCCATTGCTGGAGGCATAGGAAATGTATATTTTTCAGCTACAGCCTGATCTCTATGAAGAGGATTTGGATCTTCCAATACTCTAGCCATCTCTCCCGCAATAATCTCTGCACTTGGAACAACTACTTCCTTAGTGAGATCATTTCGCCAATTCATAAAAAATCCACAAATAACTAGCTTTTAAAACTTCCTACCTAGCTTTTTAAATTTATTTGTATCAATAGGTATTCTAACATTATATCCTCTAGACCATACACTTATATCTTCGCCAGAATTACTTCTTCCCTGAAATTTTATAATTGGTTTTCCATTATAACCTGTATTTACGCATGCAAAACGCATCCCATTCGCCACATCTACATTATCATTAAATGGTTGAACCCAATACCTTGGAAAAAACAATCTATCATCTCTCACAACAGCCATTTTTCTCTCATTTTGTTCAAAGATTTTTTCAACATAAACCCCACTTGAAGTAAAATATTTATAACCCGCATGTAAAGAAAATAGAATCGCAAGACCCCCAATCAAACTATTTCCTGCGATTTTAACTAATTTATTCATTTTATTACTTTAATCCTATCTACAAAATACAACTATTAAATCTTATTACTTTCTGATAAAAACACGAAATAGGTAAATTTATAAATGACTTTAAAAGATAAATCTTAACATGGGAAGAACACTAGATAACCTATTGGGAAGCAACACTGCCGCAGTTGTTTCAGGAATTGCTGCAGGAGCACTAGTTAGAGCTGGGATGGATCCATTAGCATTAGCAGTTGTACCAGCAGCAACTCTCCCTTTTAGTTATCAAAATGAATCTCCTATTAAAACAGGATTAAGATGGAGCGTAGTTTACAGTATTGGAGTAGCTTTGTCGCATGCAGATAAAATTTATCAATTCTTTATCTAATTACTTAGCCTGCTCAATCAATTCAGAATCAACTGGAATTGCATCATTCAATTCGGGAATATCTTTCCTAGAAGCCCCGCTCTCTTCACTTGCGCCAGGAGAATAATCCGTTGCCTTATCCAATTCTTCCAAAACAATATCTTCCATATCCTTGGCTTCCTTCTCTTCCTTCGCAAATTCTCTTATTGCCTGCATTATTGGAGCAGGTTCATTCGCAACACTATCCAAAGATTCCATCATCATTCCCGCATTTTCAGCAACAACATAATCAACATATATCTCTTCTTTCTTTTTGTTTTTCCCAGAACCAAGCGTAATGGACATTTTATTTTCAGAAGGAGTAACTTCAACATATTCAACTATTGATTTAGGAGAATTTTCAATCTCCTGAACAATCTGACTAGCTTTCAATGCAGCATCAGCATTTACAGATATTGAATCAATTCCCTCTGAAACAAGGAACCTAACCATTTCTTCCTTTGAGCCAGCCTGTCCGCATATTGAAGTCTCAACCCCATATTTCTTACATCTTCTTATCACATAACTAAGAGCAGAGAGAACAGCTGGATTCATTTCATCATACAATTTCTGCACATCGCTATTATTTCTATCAATTGCTAATATGTATTGTGTCAAATCATTTGTTCCAAAACTTATGAATTTTATTCCAGCTTCACACAACTGATTAATAACTTGAACTGCCGCAGGCGTCTCAACCATTATTCCAAGAACCAAATTTTCCGGAGCCCCAATTTTTTCAACAATCTTTTTTGTCTGTTCAACTTCATCAACAGAAATAATCTGAGGCATCATTATTCCAAACTTTTTATCTGGGTATTCCAGTGCCAATTTCTTAACAGCTTCAATCTCTGCTTTAAACAGCTGGGTATATTTCAATGAAAATCTTATTCCATGATTTCCTAACATTGGATTCCCCTCTGTTTCTTTGCTTGCTCCTTCCAAATGAACAAACTCATCACTTCTAATGTCAGAACTTCTTATCCACATCTCATTGAAATGAACAGCAATCTTCTTCAACCCTTTAAACAATACATCAGTGTAATCCTCAAACTTTCTATTCTTAGAATAATATAATGGGTGCTTTCCTCCCTCAGCAATTATTCCTTCCAATCTAGTAAGCCCGACAGCCTTACATCCAGATTTTGCAGCTCTTTCCGCAAAATCAGGTAAATCAACAATTACTTTTATTTTTGTCTTTGTTTCTACAACTCTCTGCACCTCTGCCAAGTGGCTTTCAACTTTTCCATCAAATACTCGTCCTCTTGAGCCATCAACAGTAATTACTTGCCCTTCCTTCAATGTTTCAGTTGCATTTCCCGTACCAACAACTGCAGGAATTCCCATTTCTCTTGAAACAATCGCCGCATGAGAAGTAATTCCTCCCTCATTTGTAACTATCGCCGCAGCCTTCTGCATAGAAACAACCATATCAGGATTAGTCATTACAGTAACTAGAACATCTCCCTTCTTCACCTTATTCAATTCAGCAATAGTATGAACAATCCTTACAGTTCCGGATGCACTTCCAGGGCTTGCTCCCAAACCATTAAGCAATACTTTTCCATTAAGTTCTTTTTTCTTCTCAACAGCTTTTGTGGTAACAGGTCTCGTCTGCACAATGAAAATATCATTATCCAATATTGCAAACTCAATATCCTGTGGCTTTCCATAGTGCTCCTCCAACTTCCTTGCATAATTAGCTAAAATCTTCAATTCGTGTCCGCTAAGAACCTGCTGTTTACTTCTTTGCTCAGTCAGTTTAACTTGTTTATTCTTCCCAGATGCTTCTCTTACAATCGCAATCTTCTTTTCAGCAATATTTTCTTCTATTATTTTGAAATCATCCAAATCTCCAGATATAACCTGCGTATCTGGTTTTATTCTTCCAGAAACAATTCCCTCTCCTAAACCCCAAACAGCCTCAATCATTATGCTGTTATCATTCTTTACAGGATTCTGAGAGAACATTACTCCTGCCTTATCAGCATTAATCATTTTCTGAATTACAACCGCCAAACTCGCTCCCTCTTTGAAATTCTTTTTAGTTCTATAATAAATAGCTCTTGAAGTAAACAAAGATGAGAAACACTTTTTAATTGAATGAATCAAATCGACATTTCCCTTCACATTAAGGAAACTCTCCTGCTGTCCAGCAAAACTCGCTGTAGCAAGATCTTCAGTTGTTGCACTTGAACGAACAGCAACAAATGGAGGTTCATGCGAATGTTTCAATATCGTCATCGCCCCAGCAGTCATTCCAGCAGCTCCCTTCTTATCCACATCCAAAATCTCATATGCTTCCAATATTGCCTCTTGCATCTCTTTAGGCATCTCCGCCTTCTCAATCAACTCTCTTATGTGCCTAGAAGCCTTATTCAATTCTTCAGTCTCTTCCCTGTCCACTTTCTTCAAAACATCCAATAACTTTTCCTTCAATCCAGCCTTTTCAATAAAATAATCGTATGCCTGAGCAGTTATGACGAATCCAGGAGGAACAGGAAATTTATGATTATACATCTCCCCCAAATTTGCCCCTTTTCCCCCAGCAATAGGAATATCCTTCTTTCCTATCTCAGAAAACCATTTGATAAAATCTACATTCCTCTGGACCTCTTTTTCCATGCCTATAAAACAGAAAAAGAGTTAATAAATATTTAGTTTTCACTTTAAATATTTATTATTCAGTCAAATTCATTCGTAAATTCTTCTGTTTTTGTATTCCCTCCCAGTAGCAACAGT
>Ga0209212_1008135_pt1 | contig 11324 bp, 5 predicted proteins | sample RifGroC2_FD_183996 | JGI IMG/M metagenome (GOLD analysis project Ga0209212, IMG submission 183996) | Groundwater microbial communities from Rifle, Colorado, USA - Groundwater C2 (SPAdes) (version 2) | ecosystem: Environmental > Aquatic > Deep subsurface > Groundwater | place: Rifle, Colorado...
GGACTGGATCAACTGGTAGCGCATCAACGCTTCATCGATGGTGTCCATCAACTCTTTGTTGTTCCATGGTTTTGTCACGAAACGATAAGCTTCGCTCTTATTAATGGCATCGATGGCAATGGAAAGGTCGGCATAGGCGGTCATCATGATCCGTATCGTATCAGGTTTTATCCCCTTGACCTTTGAAAGAAACTCGATCCCCCGCATACCCGGCATCAGATAGTCCGACACCACCACCCACACCTCTTCATGTGCCATGATATCCAGTCCTTCCTGGCCGGAAGCAGCAAACAGGCAGCGTACATCGTCACGTTCCAGGTACATGCGTTCTATGGCATTGCGGATGGGCTGTTCATCATCAACAAATAATACTGTTCGCAAGGTCACACCTCCAGAAATACCAACACAACGGTTTCGCTTTCGAAGAAAGACATGGTGCGCGCCACAACACGGCAAGGCCTGTCGCCAAGGGTGATTTCAACGGACAGGCTCTTTTCGCGTCGTACACGCTCAATCAGGTTATACAGTTCTATGTTGCAGGAATTTTCCACACTGGCGCCGAAAATGTCACAGCAAACAAACTTCAACCGTTCCATGGCAATATCATTGCAATAGGCGATCATATCATTTTCGTCAATCCCGGCCACCCCTACAGGGAGGTTGCCTAGCAGATTCTGGGAAAATTCCAGCGCCCGGTTACGAAGCTCCAGCTGCTCGGTGCGCTGCCGCACCTTTTCTTCCAGCGCCTGGTTGACAGCGGCAAGCTGCTCCAGCAGCTCATGATTTTTTTTCTGCAGGAAATAACGGTCCAGACAGTTCTGGATGGTGACCCGCAGTTCTTCATCGTTCCAGGGCTTGGGTATGAACCTGTAGATATGCCCCTCGTTAATGGCCGACACTATTGCACCGGCATCGGCATAACCGGAGAGCACGATGCGCACTGTTTCGGGCCAGCGGTCATAGACCGCCCTGAGAAACTCCACCCCGTTCATGACCGGCATGCGGTAATCGGAGATAACCACCTGGAAGGGGCCGGATTCTTCCATGGCCTGCAGCCCTTCTTCGGCAGAACCGGCAAGCACGATCTCGTAGTCGTCATCCAGAAAAATCCTCTCCAGCGCCCGCAGGACGTTGCGCTCGTCGTCGACGCAAAGGATTTTTACCGGTTCTTCAAATTGTGTCATATGAACGCCTCCAACAGAATGTAACTAATTTGCCTGAGCCTGATGTTCCTCATCGACACCGGAATCAATCGGCAGCCGCACCGTAAACTCGGTGCCCTCCCCCACCCTGCTGGAGACACTGATATCGCCGCCATGTTTGCGAACAATATCAGCGGAGATGGACAGCCCCAGACCGGTACCCTTGCCGGCCTCCTTGGTGGTGAAAAAGGGGTCGAAGATACGTTTTTGCACATCTTCCGGCATCCCCTTGCCGGAGTCCTCTACAGAGACAAAGACACTGGCGCTGTCGCTCCAGGTACGGACAATGATGCTGCCCTGCTTTTCCATGGCTTGGGCGGCATTAACCAGCAGGTTCAAAAAAACCTGGTTGAGCTGCTGCGGATAGCAGACAATATCCGGTATATCACCGAATTTCCGCTCAAGTGTGGCGATGTACTTTATCTCATTCCAGGCAATGTTGATGGTAGTCTCCAGCGCTTCGTTCAGGTTGGTTCGGCAGCGATCGGCCTGATCGACCCGTGAAAAGCTTTTCAGGTCCTGCACGATGCGGCGTACCCGGTTGGCACCATCCAGACTTTCATGGACCAGTCCCCGCATATCGCTGATGATATAATCCACTTTCAGCTTCTGGCGAAGCTTGTCAAGCTGATCCGTATCCGGATGAACCGCGCAGGAAACGAGTGAATGCTGCAGCGCTGCGATGTACTCATCTAACCGGTCGGCGTATTTTCCCAGCGAGGTCAGGTTGCTGGTGATGAATCCCATGGGATTATTGATTTCATGAGCTACACCCGCTGCAAGCTGCCCGATGGAGGCCATCTTTTCCTGCTGTATGATCTGGCCCTGCATCTGCTGGAGGAGAATTTCGCTATGCTTGCGCTCCGAAATATCGGTAAACGTAGCCACAATGCCTCCGGATTTGCCCTTGTCCAACAGATAGGGAGCCTTGGTGATAATGACATCGCAGTTCACACCATCGCTATTCACCAGGCTGGCTTCATAGCGGCAGGGCTGGTTGCTGCTCAGGCACTCCCGGTCCATCTGATCATGCAGTTCATGAGGTTCCATCAGTTTCAGACCGCGCATGCTGCGTTTGATCAATTCCATCTGTGTTAATCCGAAAAACTGTTCAAAAGCCCGATTACAGCCGATGTAATGTCCGACCTTGTCTTTATAGAACACCGGCGTGGGGATGGCGTTGATGATCTCCTGGGTAAAACGCAACTGCTGGTTGAGTCGCTCCAGCAGCATTTTCTCGCCATAATCTTCTGGTGTAGTACTCATTGGTGTTCCTTTTCTGTCTGTTGCGGCGTCATAATCGGAAGCCTGATCGTAAACGTAGAACCAACGCCGACTTCGCTCGACAGCATAATCTCCCCGCCATGTTTGCGAATGATCCCCGATGAGATCGACAGCCCCAGGCCGGTTCCCTTGCCGACTTCCTTGGTGGTGTAGAAAGCATTGAATATCTTATCACAGTTCTCCGGGGGGATACCGCAGCCGGTATCGGAGACCGATACGAAGACATTCTTGTCATCAGACCAGCTGCGGATGACGATCTCCCCGACCTCATCGCCCTTGGCCTGGATGGCTTGGGCAGCATTGATCAGCAGGTTCATGAAGACCTGGTTTATCTGCTGGACATTGCAGGAGACCCTGGGCAGGTCGCCGTATTCACGCCTCAGTTCCGCCGCGTATTTTATTTCGTTGATAACGATGTTGATGGTGCTGTCCATGCAGCTGTTAAGCTCCGCCGACCCCATGACAGATGAGTCGGCGCGGGAGAATGTCCGCAGATCCTGGACAATTCTTTTGACTCGATCGATTCCATCGTTGTTCTCATCAATAAGCAAATTAATATCGCGCATTACATAATCGAGTTTGAGCGACCGGCGCAGCTCCTGAATCTTTTCCGGCAGAATCCCGGACGAACCGGCTCTGATTTCCTGCTCAATCAGATCGATGTAGCGGTTATATTTTTCAATGTACTTTCCGAGCGAAATCATGTTGCTGCTGACAAAACCTATGGGGTTGTTGATCTCGTGTGCCACACCGGCCGCCAGTTGACCGATGGTGGCCAGTTTATCCTGCTGGAGAAGCTGGGTCTGCATCTCCCGAAGGTGTTCTTCGGCCTGCTTGCTGTCGGTGATATCGGCCACTACACCGGTCCAGAGAATCTCACCGGTGCCAAGTTTTCTGGGTACGGATTCAAATCGGACCCAGATGATGTTTTGATCATTACCAATTCGCCCTTCCCATTTGAAGGGGGTGATATTTGCAAGTGCCCGGGCATTCTTATCTATAAAATCAGCACGGTCAGCCGGATATACCAGGTCTGACACAATGCCGGGATTATACTTGATCTCCTGGGGGATAATTCCAAGGATATCGCAAAAACGGTCCGTTACCATATCGACCGAATAATGGGAATCAACCACGTCACACCAGCCGAGTGCATCACTGTCTACCATTGGGCTGACCCGCAGGCGGTACATACCGGCAGGCTGAGTGTCTATCAGATCCTTGTAAAGGGCTTTTTCTTCTATCAATACAGCTTCAATACACTTGAGCTCAGAGATATCGCGCACTATATGGACCGCACTGATAAATTCATCCTGACCCGATAAAATGGGATTTACATTAATTTCCAGCCATCGGCCATTGTTCTGGATAATCGCTGTTTCTGAATGAAGGGAACATTTCGCTTTAACCATAGGGCAATCAGGAATGGGGGCATCGGCGCCATGAAACAACTTCCAGCAGGGCTTATTGATGATGTCGGCAAAATCACGCTGCAACATGGTACATGTAGCCTTGTTGCAGCGTATGACCCTCTGATCGGCATCTATAAGCGAAATACTATCTTGTATCGCGTCAAAGGTGCTCTGCCACTCATGACCGGCTCGCAAAATCCGTTCTTCAAGCTTGAGACGGGCCGCAATCTTCCATAGTCCTTCCATCATCAGCGTCAACTGAAGCAGGTCACCCTGATCATAGGGGTTTGCCTTGTTGGCCACCCCGACAACCGCCACGATCTTGTCATTGTCAAATACCGGAATACTCAGGAAACGGGTTAGATGCACATGACCTTCAGGATACCCTTTTTTCAGATCCGATGGTGATGAATAGTCATTGATCATGATCGGACGCCTCTGCCGGACAACTTCACCCCAGAGACCGGTTTTTTCCAGGTGGTAGATTGTCTGAGGTTCGGTAACCCTGCAGGCAGCCATGACATCCTTTGACCAGGTATTCAATACGAACTGCTGATCTTCCTCATTGTAATGGTAAATGTAGCCGATGCTGCTTTCGGTCAGCGCAACAACCTTGTCAAGGGTAAAATCCAGCAATTCCTGAACGTTCTCGGCATGACACTGACTGACCTCCTGCATAAGTTCCAGTCGTGCATAATTACGCTTCAGCTCTTTTTCAGCAGCGAAGGTCTTCTGCCAGTTGCGATACGACTGCCATACCATCAAAACCGCCATACCCAGGAAAAGCCCGAAAAAACCAGCGACCACAAGCTGTTGCCGGCTGGTTTCCACAAGAACATCTTCCAATGCAAGACCGACATTTATGTATAAAGGATAGGGATGGATACGGCTGTAGGAGTATATGCGATTGATGCCGTCTGTAACGCTGGCAGAAGTATAGGTACCGTTCTGGAGTTTTCCCTGATTAAGCAGCGCTTGCCATGCAGAAGAAATCCTGGTGGAACCGATTGCCGATACATTATTTTCGTTATGTTTTGGCGAATAGCGGGTTATCAGGGTGAGATCATCCCTGCGAAGGCTTACGGAACCATGTGCGCCGACAGGGACACCCTCGAAGAGGTTGGAAAACAGCTGTAAAGGGAGTACAGCGTACACAACGCCGCCAAATGTACCGTCAGCCTTTTTAATGCTTCTGCCGCAGGTGATGACCCATTTCCTGCTGATCTTGCCGATTATCGGCTTCGAGATAACCATTTCAGCATCAGGGTGATCACGCAGATAGCTGAAATAGTCACGGTCAACAATGCTGACCGATACAGCTGGAAAATCACCGCTGCCCTGAAGAACTGTCCCATGCTCATCGGTCAGACGAAGACTATCGAGCTCAGGCATCAGCTGAAACTGGCGTTCGATGAATTTCCCCAAAATATCCGTTTGAACGCCGCCTGTAGCAGATTGATGCTCCACCTCGTCGACAACGTGACGAAGGGTCAGGTCTGTTTTATGAAGCATGGCTCCGATGGACTGCTGAAGAATGTTTGCCAGATCGGTACTGGAATTTTCCGCATGATGCAATGCCTGGGATCGGGCATGAAGCAGTTGATACACGCCAAGGGTTCCGACAACGGCTGTTATCAGCAAAAGTCCGATAACCAGACGCTTCAGGGGGGATGCATTTACGGCAAGCATCTGTTCCTGCTCAGGAGGCGGTATCAAGGTAGAGTGGTTACCCATGTACTGTTTCCCCTTCCAGTACTATCCGTGCTGAATATGACGAGCAATTCTTTTCCGTTGCAAGGATTATCTTCATTTTTTCCGGTCGTATCACGAAGCCAGGTTATCAAGGACTTTCCTGACCCTGGCAGCCAGATCAACCGGGGTGAATGGTTTTGTCATCAACTCTGTTCCCTCCTCAAGCGCTAAATCTCCCTGAAACTGTTCTTCGTTATAACCACTGATAAACAGTGCCCGGCATTCGGGTTTTATCTGTTTTATCTCTTTATACGCTTTCAAACCGCTTTTCCTGGGCATCTGCACATCAAGGATCAATAATTTGATGTCATCTTGACAGGCTGCGAACTTTTCAACGGCGTCAACTCCATCCGTTGCTGTTATGACTTCATAACCCATCTCTGAAAGCATCTCATTGAATAACTTCAGCAGCACGGGATCATCATCGGCAATAAGGATGGTTTCAGAACCACCCTGTAAAACAGCGGGAAATTCAGTGGCGGATCTGATGGAATCACGCTGCTCAATCAACGGGAAATACAGGTCAAATGTCGTTTTCTGTCCAGGTGTGGATGTAACGCATATATAACCATTATGCTGGGAAATAATGCCATATACGACCGACAGGCCGAGTCCGGTCCCCTTACCGACATCCTTGGTGGTGAAAAACGGCTCGAATATTTTCTCAATGGTTTCTTCGTCCATCCCTTGACCGTTGTCAGTCAAGGAAACCTGTGCATATTTACCAATAGGGATAGAGCAGAAAGGGGTCAATAACGGCTCGTACAGCACTGCGCATTGGGTAAGGATATCCAGTTCTCCGCCGTTCGGCATGGCATCACGGGCATTGGACATCAGATTCATGAATACCTGGGTCAGCAAACCCTGATCAGCATTGATAATGAGCGGGGCAACATCCAGGCTCTCCCGGATCATGATGTCATCACCCATGATCCGGCTGAAACTTTTCAGGGTCGAGTGAACAAGAACATTTACATCCAGGTTTTTCAGGGAAACATGCTGTTTGCGGCTGAAGGCAAGCAACCCTTTGGTAAGAACAGCGGCGCGCTCCGCAGCAGTCAAAATCTGGTCAAGGTCATGCATGCGGGTGGAGTCGGGTTCAAGCCCCTTGGCCATGACCTGGCCATATCCAAGGATCACCGAGAGTATGTTGTTGAATTCATGGGCTATCCCTCCAGCCAGATGCCCGATTGACTCCATTTTTTGGGCATGCATCAATTGCTCTTCGAGCGATTTGCTCCCTGTCAGGTCATTGATCGTCTCAAGAACATGGGTCATGTTCCCATTGCGGTCATATATGGGGGCTGTTTCAATAAGTAAATATCGATCCCTGCCATCGATCCGGGCAAACCATCCTTCAACCTTGTAGCCGTTCGGATTATGCGTTGACCTTGAAACATTGGTGTAACGCATGGGCAATCTGGTAAAATCGCCATCAAGAACAACATCCGCCAAGGTCGGCAGCTTTTTTTCATAAAACGCCTTCCAGTGATTATCGCTGCCAATCATGTCTTCCCGGGAAAATCCGGTTAATTTTTCACACGCCTTGTTCCAGACCTGCACATGATGGCTGCTGTCCAGTACAAACATCGCGATAGTGGAGTTGCGAACCAGGCTGTCGGTAAAATTCCGATGCTCCTTCAACGCTGATTCAGCCTGTTTTCTTTCGGTTATGTCACGCACTATATGGATGGCGCCCTTGCGCTCACCATCACGCCCTATGCGTGGGTATGCCTTCAATTCCAGATACTTGCCAAGGTGCTCCTCATAAAATTCACCGCACGAGGGTTGGCCGCTTATCATGGTCTGGCATGTGGGACATTCCGGCAGCGGATAATCGAGACCATGATAGGATTTGTAGCATTTTTGAGTGGTTAAAGTACTTAGGGGCGTATGCAGCAACTCTTCCGAGGCCTTGTTTGCCAGGATAATGTTGTAATCGTTGTCAAGAATGGTAATGGCATCATTGATTGACTGGAAGGTGTCTTCCCAATCCTGCCTGAATTGATCCTGCAGCTCCTCCAGCCTTTTGAATTCGACCGACTCGGCAATTATTTTCTGCTCCATCTCTTTGCGTGCCGTGATATCGGTCGCAATATGGATAACCTTGTCCAGGCTGCCGTCCGCATTTAAAATTGGGGTGCAGGAAACAAGGAATATTCCGTCCAGTGCCTCCACCTCCATATCGGTTGACTCCATAACGCCGGATTTCAGCATTTTTTCCATTGGGCAGCCGAAAGGCGCTCCACAGCTGGAGCGGTGAAACACCTCAAAGCAGTGCTTTCCCACTATTACATCCTGCGGCATCCCGGTCAGGCGAATACTGGCGCTGTTGGCCGCAATAATACGGTGGTCACAATCAAGGATTATGGCGGGATTATCTATGGCGTTAAAGATCGTATCCCAATGAATGCCACAATCATTTTCACGCATAGCTGATCCGGCATTATTATCTTCAGATTCCATAACAGGTTTCCTTCGTGTTTTTTGCCATTTCATCTCCTAAGCAAACAGTTTGCTCCTGTGACAGACCATCCACCGGCAGCCTTACAATAAAGGTCGTCCCTTGTCCAACCTCACTTTCCACACTAATCTCACCGCCATGCTTGCGAATGATCTCGTAACTGATGGATAGACCCAACCCGGTTCCCTTGCCGACTTCCTTGGTGGTAAAGAAAGGCTCGAAAATACGATGCCGGATTTCATCCGGGATGCCGCAGCCGGTGTCGGCAACCGAAACAAAGACGTTTTCTTTCTCGCTCCAGGTACGTACGGTTATGGTCCCCTGGTTTTCACCCATTGCATGGGCCGCATTGACCAGCAGATTAAGGAAGACCTGGTTAAGCTGCTGGGGAAAGCAGAGTATTTCGGGAATATCGCCGAATTCGCGATTAAGCGCGGCCACATATTTTATTTCATTCCAGGCGATGTTTATTGTGGTTTCCAGGGTTTCGTTAAGATTGATTAGGCCTTTTACTGACTGATCAACCCGGGAAAAGCTTTTCAGGTCCTGCACGATGCGTCGCACCCTTCCGGCGCCATCCTGGCTCTCTTCAATCAGCTGGCGGGCATCATCCATGATGTATTCGATCTTTAACCGCTTCCTCATGTCATGCATACGGCTCGCCTCAACACTGTCTCCGCAGGCTGCGACAGCTTGATCTCCCGCTGCAATGTATTCTGAAAGCCGGTCTACATATTTTTTTAGCGTACCGAGGTTGCTGGAGATGAATCCCATGGGATTGTTGATCTCGTGGGCCACCCCTGCAGCCAGTTGGCCGATGGAAGCCATCTTTTCCTGCTGGAAGATCTGCATCTGGGCATCCTTCAGCTCAGCATAGGCCTTTTGCAGTTCCTGGCCGGCCAAACGCAGCTCGGTGGTGTCGTTTATGGAAACAACAAGTCCGGTATACACTCCGTCTTCCTGGATTTCGAAGATGTTCAGATCATAACTTCTGCCGGAACGTCCATGGAAAACCTCGCCGCTGACACCGTTGAAGGCAACAAAAGTAAATCCCGCATCCGTGAGCAATATGCGCCAATCCTCCCCGACAAGTTCTTCAGCAGTTTTCCCGGACATTTCCGCCAGCAGCCTGTTGTAGCGCCTTACATGGTGTTTGTTATCGGTCAGAATCACGAAATCACGCAGATGATCCAGTGTATTCTCCCACTCTTGTTTTGCCTGTTCTACCTGGCTGAAAACCTGTTTGAGCTCGGCATGCTTGTTCTCCAGCTCCTGGCGATAACGGTACAGGCTAGCTTCAGCTTCCTTGCGTCCGGTAATGTCCTCCTTTACCGCCAGATATCCGGTAATCCCCCCATCTTTATCAAACAATGGAGAGATGGAGGCAAACTCCCAGTACAGCGAACCATCCTTGCGCACGTTATGAAACTCGCCTCGCCATTCCTTCCCGGAGGAGATGGTATTCCACAGTTCGGTATATCCCTCAGGCGACATTTCACCCGACTTGAGTACCCGGGTATGTTGGCCGATGGCCTCCTCAACAGTGTAGCCGGTGGTCTGGCAGAATTTGGGGTTAACGTATTCTATGACGCCGTCCAGATTGGTAATGACAATGGTCGCCGGACTCTGTTCCAAAGCTCTGGACATCTTACGAACCTGATCGTCCATCCTTTTTTGATCGGTGATATCGACAAAAGCGCCGACAATACCGGCCAGAGAGCCGTCCGAATGGGAAAATGGCGCCTTGCTGACAAGCACACGTCTTTTTTCACCACCATTACGTATCAGATCGGTTTCATATTGGACACTTCTGCAGGAGTTGATAATATCCTGATCCTTCTGCAAACTATGTCCTGTGTATTCTTCATGCATGATATCCTGAAGTTTTCTGCCGATAATCTGCTCTTCCGTTTTGTTGAAGAATTGCTTGAAAGCCGCATTGCATCCCAGATAATTACCTTCGATATTTTTGTAATATACCGGGTTGGGAATGGCGTTCATGATCTCCCGAAGAAAAACACTGTGCGTAGCGGACTCTTCCTGGGCCAGTTTCCTGTCTGTAATGTCTTCCAGCGTCTCAACGGCAGCTATGATCTCGTTATTGCTGTTTATGATCGGCGCTGCTTCAAAGAAAATATAACGGCGCTTGCCGCCCAGATTTTCATACCACCCCTCGGCCTGGAGAGAATCGGCCAGAAACAATGATGATGAATGATGTGAGTAATACTCATCAACGCGATTAAGGGAGTGATCTATCACCAGGTCGGCAAGTACCGGACGTATTGTATTATAGAAGGGTGTCCATTGACGGTTGGTGCCGATCATCTGACTAGAACTGAAACCGGTCAGTCCGGCAAGGGCGTTATTCCAGAAGATGATGTTGTGATGTCGGTCGATGACGAACATCGGGGCAGCAGCATTCTGGATAATGCCGCTGAAAAAATCCCTTTCGTCCTTGAGCATCTGCTTGGCATTCTGCACTTCGCCCATAGATGCATTGAAGACGTTGGCAAGACGCTCGATCTCATCGCCGGTGGACATTTCAATCGGCTGCCACTGTTGTTTTCCAGTGCCGAACGAATCGATATGATCGGACAATTGGAGCAAAGGAAGGATAACACGGCGTGTGACATACCAGAGCACGATCAATGAGAGCATGATGCCGAGGACTGATATGACAATGGAATTCAAGGCAAGTGTAAATTCGTGGGAAAGAACATTATTTTTGAGGAGATTCTGAAAGTAGAAGAATTGAACGGAGAAAACTATGATCATCAACAACGTGACTGCAGCCAAGATCGCCAATGTTATTTTTATCTTGCTGCTCATCTGAAGTATCTTGGTATGGGGTCTTAACAATTAACTACCTCCATGAAGGTACTTTTTGCTGCCAGTATTGCTGTTATTGAAATTCATTGAATAGAACTGTTTTAGTGCTCAATACTATCACAGGATCACCGTAATAGAAATTTCAAAATAAACACTGTTTTACCCGGATAGTAAATAAAAAAAGAGCGGATCAAAGACCCGCTCCTGCTATACCTGCTTTGTGACTAAACCTGATTTCAGTAACTGATATATCTCTAGTTAAAAAGTTCTTTTTCTTCCTGTGAAAACATCCGGTCAAGGTCGAGCAGCACCAGCAGTCTCTCCGACAGGTTGATCACGCCGGCGATGCAGTCCTGATCGATTCCGCCGCCCGCAACTGAC
>Ga0209212_1008136_pt1 | contig 11321 bp, 11 predicted proteins | sample RifGroC2_FD_183996 | JGI IMG/M metagenome (GOLD analysis project Ga0209212, IMG submission 183996) | Groundwater microbial communities from Rifle, Colorado, USA - Groundwater C2 (SPAdes) (version 2) | ecosystem: Environmental > Aquatic > Deep subsurface > Groundwater | place: Rifle, Colorado...
CTGAAGGGGAAAATTGTTCTATCACACAAAGAAATCGACCCCCCGGAAGGTCAGCCCTCCCGTAGCACCACCTTCAGCCTTCAACCTTTAGCCTGCATACTTTTCATATTAACCACACTCAACATGAATAAGCAATGTCCAATTATACGCCAGGCACACATGCAGCCGTGCAGTGGACCCCGATCACCACTTCCCCTTCCACGTAAGGTTCAGGATAAAGTCCGGCGCTCCGCTCGCATTCAGGTCTTCGGTGAGCGACAGTTCGTAGCTGCCCCGTTCTGCGTAGTACCGGCCGCCGAGCACCAGCAGCATCGCGGCCCGGTCGATCTGTCCAATGTCCGTACTGGGATAGGGAGAGGTCTGGATGCTCACCTGGCCGATCACGCTGAGGGAAGGCCAGGCCAGCGCCTCCAGGCCCATGCCAAAATATCCATAGTTCCTGAGCCTCACGGTCTGGTATCCCCTGAGATCGCCCGGGAAAACTGCCCCGAGGTTCGCGTACCACAGGTTGTCCTGTCCCAGGTGTTTGTCCATGAGCAGCGCCACGCCGGCGTCGACGCTCCCGTTCCCGTAGCCGGCCTTTGCGTCGCCCGTCGGGAGCTCCAGCGTACCCATGACGCTCACCAGGAGATCATCTGCAACAAGCTGCTTCTTGGCCGTCAGCCGCACATCGCCGAGGGCGGACTTGTCGTTCTCACCCATGACGACCGGCATGCCGTTTCTTTTGACCTCGTAGAGAAAAGCGTTGTCCGGCCTGCTGGTTCTGTTGTAATCAGGGAATCCCGAGGCGCGGTGGTACCAGGCCAGCGGACGGTCGAGGAAACCGCCTGTTGCGCGCACCAGCGGCAGATCAACGCCGAGCTCGGTCCCGCCCGGGAGTGTCCGACGATAGCGGAAATTGAGCTCCGTCAGCTCAAGGTCGAGATGAGCGGACCACGCCGGCGAATCTTCCATCACAAAAAGGCTCGAGTGGGAAAGGCTCACGGAGAAGGAGTCGGCCGATGCCGCTGGTTCGAGATAGGGCTGGTCGGTATACAGGAAGAGCGGAAACTGGTTCTTCACCTGGAACGGACCGGCGAGCTCAAGAGCCGCTGCAGGGCGGACAACGAACAGGAGCGCTGCAAAGCAGAAGGGAATGCATCGTTTGTTCATGCGCTACTGTACCATAGGAACAAGGGGAAATAAAGCCGGAAGAGAGACGCCGAGACACAGAGATATAAATTTTGAAATTATTAACGGCTACGGAAGCAGCAGATAATCGGCATCCCTGATCGTTACGTTCTGCCGGTCTATCTGCCCGGGCAGATAGGGCAGGATGGAACGGATGGTGAGCTTCGATTCAAGGGCCACCTGCTCGGGGACCCCCCGCTTCCATGCATGGCCGACCCCGGCAAGGACCACCATGGTCCGGTTCGGATTTTTCTTTCCATAAGCAATAAGATGCCAGGCCATGGACTTGTCCCTGACCATCTGCGCCTCGCAGAAGTTCAGGAAGGTCCGGCTGCGGGAATGGTCCGCATAGGCCCGCCTGATGAACTGCATATACTTTTCATCGACACTGCAGCTGATGCCCGGCGGCAGCGCCTTCTTTTCCGCCGGCGACAGGGCGGCGAACCCCTGTTGCGCCACCTTTGCAGCAACGCTATCGGAAATATTGAGCCCGATAAGAGGAATTTCGTGCTCGCGGACATAGAGAAAGATGTCCCGGTACAAGAGCAAGGGCAGATCCCAGTTGTCCTTATAGGCCGCGAGGAACCGGTCCTGAGAAAGGCCCCCCCCGGTCCAGGCATCAAGCGTGCCCTGGCTGTCGGCCCGAAACATCTCCAGCCCCACCGCCAGGGGAAGATCGGCCTCGTGGAAAGCCCTGATGACGGCAAGCTGGTCCCTGTGGTGCTTGTACATATTATGTACCTCGCCCACAAAAACGATGTCCGCGTTCTTCACGTCATCGATCATCTGCTTGAAGGGAACGACGGCCCCGTCTTTGACACGCAGCACCAGTTCGGCGCTGAAACCTTTCGCGGGGAACAAGGCTGTCACCAGGAGCAGCAGGACCGCATGCAAACTCATATAAGACCTCCCTCTTCTTGAGTGTAGCATATCTGCTCCTTTATTTTATTATCGTCTGTTCTGCAGTATGGTCGGGGGAACCAGTGACTTTTAACCTTTTTACCATAACGGTGTCTATACAAGAAAGGGGTGACAGTCCCCTGCCGGGGTGGGGTATAATGTAGTGAGACGTCTATCGTTCTATTTTGTTCTATTGGTTTTACCAGGAGGTGCAGCATGAAACGATTACTACTCGCAGCAGCGGCGCTGGTCATGCTGGTCCCGGCGCCTGCTTTTTCAGAAGACTCCGGCGATATGGGCCGCGTGCGCCTGAGCCTTATCAATGGTGATGTACAGGTGCTGATCAAGGACAGTACGGACTGGACGGACGCTGCCATCAACGTGCCCCTGGGCGAGGGAGACCGCCTCTGGTCGCCTGCCGAAGGCAGGGCCGAGGTCCAGATCCGCGGCGGGGTCTATGTCCGTGCCGGAGACAATACCTCCCTCGACATCCTGACCATGGGCGACAACGCAGCCCAGTTCTACCTGGACCGCGGGCACCTCTACATCAACAACCTTCGCGGCGGCGTCAGGACCGTCCAGATCGATACGCCCTTCTCGTCGATCCGGAGCGATGACAACTCCATCCTGATGATCGATGCGTCCGAGGGAAATGTGATCGAGGTCTCGGTCCTCCTGGGCTCTGCCTCGGCCGAGAACCGGACCGGGGCAACGCGCGTCACTGCCGGGAACACGCTTACGATCCGGGGCGAGACCGATGCGGAACTCGCGCCGATCAGCGGACCCGATGACTGGGAGCGCTGGAACCGGGAACGGGACAGCCGCGTGGCCGCCTGGGGGGAAAGCACCCGCTACCTGCCTGAGGAACTTCATGAATATGCCTCCGACTTTGACGGCAACGGGCGGTGGTACTACACGCCCGATTACGGCTACGTCTGGAACCCCATCGTGACCGATGCTTCCTGGGCGCCCTACACCTATGGCAGCTGGGTCTGGGTCCGCGGCAACTATGTCTGGATCGATTACCACCCCTGGGGCTGGGCGCCGTCCCATTACGGGCGCTGGACCTTTATCACGAGCTTCGGCTGGAGCTGGATCCCGCCGCCCATCGGCGCCGCTTTCTGGGGGCCGGGATACGTGGGGTGGATCTTTACACCGACCTATGTGGCCTGGGTGCCGCTGGCGCCGGGCGAGCTATACTACGGATACGGCCATTACGGACCCCACAGCGTCAACCTGCTGACAGTGAACATCAACACCGTCGTGGTCCATCGAACGTACGCCAATGCCCGTGTCAGGAATTCCGTGACCGTGGTACAGCGGGACTCCTTCGGCACCGGCCGCAGGGTGCCGATAACGGTCCGCGACAACCCGTTTCAGCGTGGAGAGCCGCGCCAAGGAAGGGACCGTGCCGAGTTCGTACCTCCGCACAAAAGGCCGGACAGTCCCATTGTGCTCGTTCCCCGGGAAATGCGCGACCGGGTACGTCAGCAGCCTGCGCAGCAGCGCGAGCGACCGGAACAGCGCGAACAGCAGGTCGTGAGGCCGTCAACGCCGCCGGTGCCGTCCCTCAGGACCGAGCCGCCAAGATCGGAACCACCAAGATCGCAGCGCCCGCCCGAGCGGGTGCAGAAAACGAACCCTGATAAGCTCAGGAGCGAGCGGCCCATGGCACGGGAACGCAATACCTCGGTATTCAGACCGGCCCCGCCTGAACAGCTGCCGGTGATACAAAAGAAGGAGCCGCGCAAGATCATCAGAAATCAGGACCGGCAGTCCGATCAACAGAAACAGAAACAGGACCAGGACGAAAGGCGGGGGGAAAGAAGACGGGACCGGTGAGCAGGGCAAGGGTGATCGCAGATAAGTTGGCCTGAAAACAACCGTTGGACGCAGATAGGCGCGGATCTTCACGGATAAAACCGGACATTCAGTCTGCTCTGTTTGTCCTGATCTGCTGACCTGTCTAATTCAACTGATTTTCAATGCTTTTAGTAGAACAAAAACAACATGGCCTTGAGCGGTAACCGCTCAAGGCCATGTTCATGTTCGGCAGTGCGTGATGGAACGCACCAGGGAAGCGCCTTTTGCTACAAGTCAACCTCTTCTGAGACTTCGCCATGCAGCTCATCCCGCCGCAGTGCTCTATTGATCCAGAGAGTGTTCACCATCAGGCCCAGCACCAGGCACAGACCCAGGCCGTTCAGAAAGGTGAGCATTCGCAGAACGATATAGTCCCAGGAACTGCTGATCGCAATGTACTTCGGGTTCATTACGATCATGCCGATGCAGAAAAAGACAGCCGCGGCAAGAAAGTTCAGTATTTCTCTATTGTTTTGTATTTTCATGGGCTTCATGGGGAAATAGTACCTCAAAATATCCGGCCGGTAAATCCCCCGGTCAGGGTAATTTAAGGGTATTACTTGCCTGCAGTGCCGTTCACGGCACCTTCAGCTCCGACGTGCAGAATGCGCAGCGTGTCGCTCTGACCGGTACGTTCGACAGACAATAGGGGCATTCCCTGGTTGTCGGGGTCGCGGGAGGCGCTTCCTCCTTCCGCCTGAGCCGCGCAACACCTCTGATCAGCAGAAAGATGACAAAGGCAACGATCAGGAGATTCACCACTGCATTCAGAAAAACTCCGTAGTTAATAGTTGCCGCGCCTGCGGCCTTGGCCGCGGCAAGCGATTGATAGGGAACGCTTGACAGGTTGATGAAGAGATTGCTGAAGTCCACGTTCCCTATGATGAGCCCCAGGGGCGGCATCAAAATATCGCTCACCAGCAGGGTCACGATCTTGCCGAAGGCCGCACCGATGATGACCGCCACAGCCAGGTCCAGCACATTGCCGCGCATGACAAAATCCTTGAAATCCTTAAGCATAGGGGGTCCTCCAGGTTAGGGTTATGAACGCTGCCACGTGAGCCACGCAGTAAAAAGCTTTTTCACGAACGGCGTGAGCCGTGTACGGTTGTACTGATCGGCCAGTTTCCTGATAGCCTCGGCCTGCGTCGGATAAGGATGGATCGTCCTGCCGATGGCCGAGAGGCCGAGCCCGGCGGTCATCGCCAGGGAAAGTTCGTTGATCATCTCGCCGGCATGGCGCGCCACGATCGTGGCTCCCAGTATCCTGTCGGTCCCTTTTCTCAGATGCACGCGCGCAAATCCCTCCGGTTCGTTGTCCAGAAGCGCGCGGTCCAGCTCGGCAAAGGGAACGGTCAGCGTCAGCACCGGAATGCCCCGGTCCGCGGCGTCCTTTTCGTACATGCCCACATGGGCGACCTCGGGATCGGTATAGGTGCACCAGGGAACGACCAGCGCTGAGGTTCTCTGCCTTCCCTTGAACAGCGCATTGGCGATCACGATACGGGCCAGCGCATCGGCAGTATGCGTGAACTGGTAGGGGGAACAGATGTCACCGGCTGCATAGACACGCGGGTTCGAGGTCCGGAGCATATCGTTTACGCTAACGCCCTTGTGCGGGTCATAGGCAACACCCGCTGCTTCAAGGTTCATCCCCTCGACGTTCGGCTTCCTGCCCGCACTGACCAGAATCTCGTCCCCCGCAAGTTCCCGAGTTGCGCCCTGCTGCTCCACGAAAAGAATTTTTTCCGCGCCCCGTTTTTCGACCTTCAAGACCTTCGCGTTCAGCACGAGCTGCACTTTGTCGCGCAGCATCGACTGCTGTACGATCGCTGCGGCATCAGCGTCCTCCCGCGAAAGCAGGCCATGCGCGGTTTCGATGATCGTTACTTCGCTCCCCAGGCGCGCGAACGCCTGCGAAAGCTCGCACCCCATGGGACCGCCGCCGATCACCAGAAGTCTTGCCGGGGCCTTGGTCAGCCAGAAGACGTTCTCGTTGGTCAGATAGCCTGCCTCCGCCATGCCGGGAATAGGCAAGGCTGCCGCCCGCGCACCGGTGCAGATCGCCGCCTTCTTGTAGACGAGGACCTTGCCCCCGACCTCGATACGATCGAGCCCGACGAATTTCCCGCTGCCCAGAAACACGTCGACCCCGAGCTCGTTGCTGAACCGCGCAGCGGAATCATGGGAACTGATCCCGGCCCTGACGCTCCGCATCCGCTCCATGGCGGCTCCAAAGTCGATCGATACCGGGCCGCAGTGTATGCCGAAGGCCGCTCCGATCTTCACGTCATGAGCCGCGCGGCCCGCCCTGACAAGCCCTTTGGACGGAACGCAGCCCGCGTTCAGGCAATCGCCGCCCATCAGGTGCCGCTCGATGAGCGCCACTTTCGCTCCCAGGCCCGCTGCTCCCGCTGCGCACACCAGCCCTGCCGTGCCTCCGCCGATGACCACGAGGTTATAGCACGCAGCCGGTTCGGGATTCTTCCAGCCTGCGGGATGAACGTTGTTGACGAGGGCCTTGTTATACTCGTCCTGCGGCAGCATCAGGGGTTTCTGTTCCATGAGAAAACCTCTATTTCAAACGGCAATCTTTACCGCGAAGGCGCGAAGAACGCGAGGACGTCAAAAAAAGACTTTCGCTTTAATACAAGATCTACAAGCTTTCCTCGCGACCTTCGCGCCTTCGCGGTGAAAAGGTCTTGTTCCAGTTTGTCCGGGTAGACACCGACGTTACGCCTCCATGCTCCTCTTCGCCGCATGCGCCGCAGCGCCCAGGAGGGCAGCCTGGTCGTTCATGATGACCTTCACCGGGATGCGCGTAACGATCGGCGAAAGACGGCCCTTGCTGGTGAAGGCCTTCATGAACGCGCCGTCCTTGAGCTTCCACCTGATCTTCGGCGCTATGCCGCCGCCGATGAACACCCCGCCCGTGGCCATGACCTGCAGCGCCAGGTTCCCTGCCGCGGCGCCGTAAATGGAGACGAACAGGTCCAGCGTTGCTTCGCAGAGCCTGCTTTTCCCCAGCCGCGCGGCTTCCGAGATCGCAGCAGCCGGGTCTTCCTGCTCCATCTGCAAGGACAACCAGGCCGGCTCTTTGCCGTATTTTCCCGTGTCGCGAAGGAACCGGTAGATGCTGAACAGACCGGACCCGGACAGGATCCGCTCATAGCTCACATGGCCGTATTGTTCGAACAGATACCGGAGCAGTCCCAGCTCCAGGCGGTCCTTGGGTCCGAAGTCCACATGGCCGCCTTCCGACGGCGAAGGGATATGGCGCGCGCCGTCCCAGAACAGGATCGCCGAGCCGAGGCCGGTCCCGGCCGACAGGAGCGCCCGGTTGCCGTCGGCCCGGCTGCCGCGGTTCAGGGTCATGAAATCCCCGGGCTGCATGACCTCGATGCCGTGGGCGTTGGCGACCAGATCGTTTACCAGCGAGACGGTGCGAAGGGAGAGAAATTTCTTAAGTGATCGCTCGGAGATCTTCCAGGGAAGGTTGGTGGCAACGGCCGTGCCGGAAACAACGGGCCCGGCCACGCCAAAGGTCGCAGCGGACAACTGCTCCTGCCCCTGAAGGAATATTGCTATGACGCTTTCAAGATCGTGGAAATTGCCGCTGGGGTAGGCCTGCGACAGGAGCAGGCGGCTGCCGGCGCTGTCCACGCGGAAAAGTCCAAGCCGCGTTTTTGTGCCACCCACGTCCCCGGCAAGGACCACTCGTGATCGTGAAGTTTTTTTCATTGTACCTCGCATGATAAGTTTAGGCAGGAAACCTTGGATCAAATTCTATTCAAAAAGGCAAAAATTTTTCTCGCAAAGCTCGCAAAGGGCGCCAAGAAAATCAAAAACAAGGCTTGCCTCTGCCTCTTAAAACCAAAAAAGATTTTTGACTCAAGGTTCCCTTTGCGTCCTTTGCGACCTTTGCGAGAGACGCCTTTCGCTTTTATCTTGTATTTTCGTCTTTTCGGAGCTGGCCGACCGGCCCGCTAGGTTGCTGCTCCCACTCACGTGGACCCCTGCCCGGCCGTGCAGCCGAAGCAGTGGTCGTCCACGCTTATGTTCCTGCGGCCGAGAGCGGCATGATCGAACTCACCGATATGCTGCGGCGCGTCAGGCGCCACGGGAATTCCGAGCACCTGGTTGAAGTCGCAGTCATAGAGCCTGCCGTCCCATCCCACGCTCACCAGCGACCGGCACATGATCCTTTCAAGGGTGGCAGGATTGAATGCTGAGGCGAGCATGTCCAGATAAGCTCCGCTGTTTCCGCTCTTGACCAGTGCTTCGCCGAACCTGCCGACCGGCATATTGGTAAAAGCGAACAGTTTGTTAAATACTATACCATACCGTGCTTTCAATTCTTTTTTGTAATCCGCTTCAAGCGCACTCTGCGCAGGGGCGAGAAAAGGTCCCGCGGGATTATAGACCAGGCTCAGGGAAAGTTTGCCTGATGCATCTCCATACCCCAGGCTGTTGAGCCTGCGCAGCGCGTCGATGCTCTTTTGGTACACACCGTTGCCCCGGATGGCATTGACGTTCTGTTCGAGGTAGCACGGGAGGGATGCGATCAGCTCCACTTCATGGTCCCGGTAAAATTCAGGGAAGATTCCCTTCCCCTCCTCAAAGAATACCGTAAGATTGGTGCGGGAAATGACCCTTTTTCCCATTTTTCTGGCGCTGCCGACGAGCAGGGGGAACAGCGGGTTCAATTCCGGAGCTCCGCCCGTGATGTCCAGCGTTTCGATGGAGCTGTTCTTCAGCACCTGCAGGACCGCATCGACCGTGTTTTTTCCCATGGTCTCTGAGCGGCCAGGTCCGGCGGATACATGGCAATGATTGCATGCCATGTTGCACTGATAGCCCATGTTGACCTGCAGGACTGTTATGCCGTTCGCTGCCAACGGCTCGCTGCTGACGGATCGTACTGTATCCAAGAACTTGCTTTTCTTCATAGACAACACCTACATTCTAAAATCAACCACGAAGCGCACTGAGAAAACCATTTTTTTGAACCACAAATCCTTTTGACAGAATATTAGCATACCACGGTATATGTTGGAATTCAAAAGGATGCACAGGCGACTTTTACAAGCCGGAGAAAATGCAGCCGCTAGTCAAGCGCCCCATGTTCTTTCGCAGTCTTGATCCAGTGTTCGGCCAGTTCGGCAGGATTTGCGCCCAGACCACGGCCAAGGTGCAGCGCCAGGCCCATCATTAATTCCGATGCTTTGCGGAAATCGGCGACCTTGTCCAGCGTGCCAAATGATTCCTGAGCTTTCAAGAGGAGGAGATCGTGATGCTGATGGGAAAAAGCCACGGGATCATGTAATCCATCCGTTACCTCAGGGAGCATCAGCAGATCGATCCACTGGGGACCAAGCCGGACCTGCAATTGCTCGGGCTCTTCTCTCCCCATCTCTCGCCAGAGACGCAAGGTCTGCCGGTCACCCGATTCGGCCAAACCGCTTTCCAGCAGAAGGGCGAAAGCGCTGTCAGCTAAATTTTGCATCAGTTCGAGATACTCATCCTGGGCAACTTCGAAGCGCTTCGTTGCCTGTCCTTCAATGTAGGCGGCGATACTCAATTGAGGTAGATGTAAGACTTCCGGACACCCTTCCAGACAGGGGAAATCTCTCCCCTGGTGCATGTAGTGCAGTTCCTCGCCCTGTCTTTGGCGGCCAAGAGGATATAACCGGCAGGCCAAGGGGCGCCCCAAATGCACGCTGCATCCAAAATCGGGTACATACTGGCTGCACGCCGGCTGCTGTCTCCATCCGGGTGCGCCATCAAAACGCAACTGGATGCCGCCAAAATCGCAGTATTGATCACGAAACGCCCTCGGGGTCAGTCCTTTTGCTTCAGACAGACACGCCAGTTCCCACGGGTTCAGCCTGACAGTTTTGCCGTGACAGCAGGTGCCTGAACGTGAACAAGTAAGCGGCAGATTATCAGTAAGGGTGAGTTTGGTCGTGACCGACATTGTGGGTTTTCCTTCGGTATTCCATTTGCTCAAATTGTTGCATAACACGCGGGTGAGACACGCCTCTCCGTGTTGCGTTCTTTAATGTTGAACAGCGCCTTAGTAACCGGGCGGAACTCAATTGCTGAGGAAGACATACTGTTTCAACAAATCGACTTTTCCAAGCGTATAGTCAAAAGGCAGCACGCGGGGAATTTGATATATCGGATTGACCCTCTTTTGCAGTTCCGCGAGCACGGGCATCGGCAGGAGAAAATGGTTCAGGATGACCTTGGCCGGAACTACGAATATCCTGCTGTCACGGACCTCCAGACGGAGCGCTGCATACCCTTCAAAGCGATCGTTTACCATGAACTTTTCGACGAGCTTTCTGTTTTTCGGGGGTATCGTACCGGCCGGAACGCTGAACTCCAGCTCAATATACGGGGGGCTGAATTTGATCAGAAATTTGTCGTAGTGAAAGTTCATCCTCCTCGCCGTTCTAATGAATTCATTTTTTATCGTTTGTTCCGAGAGCAGGAACCTGACGGCGAGATCCGAGTACGAAGTAATTTTGACGGTGTTTGCATTTCTTAACGCCTTGAGATCGATCTTCGGATCGGTATACTGCACGGTGACGTAGTCGACCGGGACACCGTTCATCGGGAGCGATACGAATTTCATGAACAAGGACTTCAGGTCGCCGTTTTTGTTGTCCCCGGTGTTCGTCTTGATCTCTATTCGTTCACACTTCACCGTTTTTCTCAGCGCTTTCGCAATCTCACCGTCAAGCGATTCCCGGGAATAGAGGGTGGACGCGCCGGATAAAAGTACGATTACAGCCGCCAAGGCGGTGATCAAGAAAATACTGACGGGATAGCTGACAAATCTATTTTTGATAAAATCTGCCGTCTTCAAGATAGAGGTCCTCTGCGTTATAGAGTTTGGGATTCGGTACGCTGATGCGATAGTGGCCGGCGCCGTTGGTCTCGGACAGGGCGTACAGGTACGGTGTTCCGCTCGCGGGATCGTTGCCGATACGATCAAGAAACGCGGGCTGAAGTTGTTCTAATTTTCTGGGGTATTCCATATGAACGACGAAGTAGGCCTCGACGGCTTTTGAAAGGTTCTGCAAATCCGTCTGAACCTGTTCTCGGGACGAAACGTACGTCTGTTTCGGCGGTTCATAGTTGTTGACGCCCCCTTTCCAGTAAAGGACGGCAACATAACCAAGGATAACCGCTGCAATCGCGATCAGGATGGAAAAAAATACGATGAGTCTATTCTTTCGCATAGGCTGACTTCCTATCTCATGGCGTTATCCCGGCAACCAATGCATGACCGTGTCTGCTCAGGAACAACATTGTGATTTCTTCATTTTACCTGATGCACAATCAATTATCCCGAACTTTCTTCTCATGCCGCGGTCGTA
>Ga0209212_1008140_pt1 | contig 11319 bp, 12 predicted proteins | sample RifGroC2_FD_183996 | JGI IMG/M metagenome (GOLD analysis project Ga0209212, IMG submission 183996) | Groundwater microbial communities from Rifle, Colorado, USA - Groundwater C2 (SPAdes) (version 2) | ecosystem: Environmental > Aquatic > Deep subsurface > Groundwater | place: Rifle, Colorado...
TAGAAAATTTGGCTCTAAACGCTTTTACCGTTATTATTCGTATTCGTTTCTTGAATTCCATAGTGGCCATGTAAGGCCACTATATATCAACATATGGTAGTGTCAAGAGAATAGTTTATAATCACTTATATTTATCGTAATTGTAGTGGCAAGGCGCGCCTTGCCACTACAATAAAAGAATTAATCGGGTAGATCCATAACTTTTAGTCAGGGAAACTATTTTGTCGAGTTGCGCCTGAGTAATTGGCATTTCAAACCTCCTTGTAGGCATAATTTCAAACAAAGAAATATATCTAATCGTCTGCAAAAGCTTAATTACATGGCCATCTGAGGGGCAAAGTTCATTTCTGCCTGGATACTCATTTTTTTAATGGGCCAAATAATGCTATCAAAAAAGAGCCCAGCAAAAAAACAAATAGAGCTAACCTAAAAAAGTACAATTTTCTGCAAACAATAAAAGCATTTGTATATATTTGATTTAAAACATCTTTTTCAAGAATAGATATTTCTTGGGATTTATAATATTTTTCTTTTATTTCTGATTCAAATCTTTCGAAGGTATCAAAAGAAGCTATATCTGAATAAAGAAAAAGATTTTTATAAGCGTTATTGGACAGACTTCTTATTTTAGCTTTAAGTTTATCGGGATGAGTAATTGGAATAAACGACCAAAAAGCTGTTATCAGTGCAATAACCACAAGAATATATCCAGATGCAAAAATAATCTGAACAAAATTATTAAAACATATCTTATCAAAAACTAAAGTGATTACTGCGCCAGAAGAAGCGAGTACAGCAGCATTCTTCGTTTCAGCAAACTTTATTATATCTTGCAAATTAACAAAATTTTTATGGATAGATTCCCTCAACTGGATATCATTACAATTTTCCAATACTTTGTCTCCTTAAAGATTTCATTGCATCAATAAAAAGAAGGTGACACCTCTTATATCTTTTATTGTTGCCGCATGGACAACGATCATTACGGCCAATTTTTAGATTATCCTTCCAATATTTTTTAAGTTTTATTCTTATTTCTGGAGAATCGCTCCCAATAAATCTTTCGTAGTAAAATATTTCCAATGCTTCAATGCCATGTGGTTCTTCATCTCCAGGCCATTTTCCAGTACATTCATATATTAATTGTTTTTTAAGGAAAGGTATGAGACTATCGAGGAAATCTAAAATAGTATGCTTCTTCTCAAAATCTAAATTTACCTTTTCTGGCAGATATAAACAAAATGAATTGTCAGTATTTATGTGTCTGTTAGGATTGTGTCCTCCAAATCTTTTATCAACGTTATAAGCTTTAGGCGCAGATGCAGGATAATCTGATGGAAAAACTATCTTTACCTTAATTTTTTTAGGTATCCCAGAACTTGTCTTTAGAACAATTTCACCTTCCAATGATAGACTATGTTCATCATATTTAAACTGTAGCGTCGGGTAAGATGCTCTTACTAATTTATTATCCCTGTCATAAATGTCTTTTCGTATTTCCCACCAAAGCATTTATTCGCTCCACGGACTTAAGTTTTTTACTTGCCTGTCCTTTTCATTGTATGAAGAACTTTTAATAGTGATTCCTGCCAAACTTGATGAAATATACAATGATTCATTCTTTAATTCTTTAGATTCGTTAATGGCATCGATATCTTCATGAGTCTTGTTTTTTGCAATATAATAAGAATTTTCTTTAGAGAATAAAGATTGTAAATCTTCTGCCAATGAATCGTATGTCTCTTGCGAAATTGCTATTTCTTTTGCCTTTGCTTTATGTTCAAGATTAGCAGCACCCATTACTGATTTTCCAATACAAATAATATCTCTATTACCTTTTGTACCGAGCTTTGACAATAGAACTGTTCCATAATCCAATCCAATAGCAACATGTATATCTCTACCACCAATAAAATCACTTAGCACAGACTCAAATGAACTTTGTAATCCAAAAGCGGCAAGAACAGAATCTTCAAAGAATTTTGCATGTTTATCTTGGGGCAGATAAAAAATACCTTGAATTCTATCTCCTTGATATTGGATTCTTGTACCGCCAAAATCTGTAACAACTACTTCTCTCATCTCTTTTCTTATAACGTGGAAGACTTTAATAAGTTCTTTAATTGTATCTTCATCTTGTTCTTTCTTGATCAACCTTGTAAACCCTGAAATATCAGCATAAAAAGTAACAGCATCAAGTTTCTTATTGTTTTTAATGCTCAAATTGTCTAAATCAACCTTAGTTGAAACACCTGAAACATCATTATCGTCTAATGTTATAGCGTCTCTATCTTTTTCCATTCTTTCGAAGGTCTTATCGTAGTTCCAATCTATTGCATAAATTTCAAATATTTCTTCCATGGAATTTTTATCACGAGATTCATTTATTAACTTCAAAATGTCTTTGGGTAATAAATTCTTCAAGTTTCCTGTTACTGTAATAGTGCTTGCCAATCCCTTATCGATTTTAGCTGCTTGATTCGCGCAATCACCCAAAAACAACAACTCTCTATCCCCACCTGTACCATTTTTTGTTCCTATGCTTTCACCTATATCAATTCCCGAACTTGTTCTGAAATCTTTATAATTTTCAAAGAGAGAACTAAAAGGATACCTGACTAAATACTCAATTACTAAAGCACATAAAGCTGCTTTTGTTGCTATTTTTTCAGTGTCATCAAAAGGTTTATAAAAAATGGCATGTAATTTAGAGCCTTGAAAGTGTATCTTAATCCCTTCAAAAACATTCTCTACAATTCTTGTTACTTCTTTTTGGTATACATGAAGACACCTAATTAATCTTGCATAATCATCTTTTTTAAGTGTTGTATCGCTTAGCAATATATCAAAATTAGAGATATCAGTATAAAGATGCGCTCCGTAAATCAATCGGCATTTTACCGGAGATAAGTTTTCAAGGTCCATGGTTTTACTGAGTTTTTCAAGTGCAATATCTTCTACTTTTAAATCGTCATAAGATTTTTTCACTCTCTCATAAGACTTATCATAATTCCATGCCATAATTATACCTCCTTCATTAATTAAGGTTTTTCGTTATACTCACCCTTAGTTTGCCTGTCAACAAACCTTGCATAAGGGCAGATTTAATATCAGATAATGCTTTCAGACAAGCATTCCCACATAATTCTATGTTGGAAATTGTATTAAGTGTTGAAACAATTTGTACTTGTTCTTTAAGAGATGGTAAAGGAATAGGAAATGACTTAAGTTGTGTTGAATTAACAGATGCTAAATTAGTTGTTTGCTTTGATGAATTAAGAAAGAATTCTTTTCCCCTAGGACTTGCAGCGTAGAGGGACAAGTAGCGAGGAGATATTTTAGAAGAACATCTGACAGCAAAAATATGGTTTTGATGCAAACAGGGATTAATTTGTGCTTCCCAAACGCAACCTCTTCCCAGTTTGTCATTATCGCCGCCTTCTGTGAAGAGAACATCTCCTTTTTGAAGCTGGAATCTTTTTACATCATTTTCATCTACAGAAACATGTTTAACTTCTGATAAATCTAAAAATCCATCTTGGACATTTGCAACCCTTAAATACGGAAGAATCATACAGTTTTTACTTTTGACATTTTTGTTTTTTGCTATCCCCGTTTGAACTTTTGCTACATCTTCCAACCTTGCCACTTCCCATTCATCAGGTATTTTCCCAATGAACGTTTTTTTTAAATTTTTATGCCGACCTGGAATACCGTTGGTGAACAGTTCTTGCATCAATCCCTTTTTCACAACCTTTGTCTGCTCAATAACTGTCTTTGTTATTTCAATTGCAGTATCAACAGATGAAAGAATTGTGGCGATTTTTTGTTGTTCTGGGAGAGGGGGAAGGTTAATTTTAAAAAATGATAAAGCAGGGTAGTTCACTGAGTCTCTAACTGTACCCTGGGTACTACTCTTAATAAAGTTCTTCGCTGGGTTACTCGTTAACCAATAAGAAAGAAATTCTTTATCTATATCAGGAAGTGCTTCAAAAACAACATACATAGGGCTATAATCCTTTAATAATGCTAAAGACCCAACGTTTAGACGGGAAGGATTATAGGCAAACTGCCCCTTACGAATCACCTTATAATTTCCAAGATTTTTACTATATACTTTACGATCAAAATACTCTTCCGATAATACAAAACCCTGCGTATTGGTAACGCTGAGAACGGGTACATCTTCATCATTTACATTTCTTTCTTTGATTTCGCGTATATATTTTCCCATCCTGTCTGATTTCCATCCTTTTGGAACTGCTTTACTCAATTCTTTGCCTCCGATTTGTTGTCGCCTGTAGTGGCAAGGCGTGCCTTGCCACTACAATCGAATACAGCGTGCATTCGTTTATTGTTCAATATATCCAGCAAATATCGGTTTCACCTTACTTATGAGATTGCGCAGGTTGGTATAGGGAATTAACTTTTCATATTGTAATCTTCCAACCACAATAGCAGGATGAATGCCGAGTTCCTGTGCAAATGCAATAACTGCGTTTCTCGAAAAATAGGGTTTAGTACGATTTACAAAATCTGTAAATCTGTCCGATGGGATAAGTAGGTCACCCGCAACCTGATTGACGCCTTTTTCAGCTTCACTTTCTGGTTCTGTTATATTACTGTCAATAAAGCGCACATTGTCTTTAGAAGTTTCCATGATATGTACCAGTTCATGCATCAAGGTAAACCAGAAATTATCAACCCTATCCATCCTGAATGAAAGGGCAACTACTGGAGATTTTTTGTTTAACCAGAATGTTGCGCCATCCACACGTGTCTGTGGTAAATGTGGCATAAAAACGAGACGGATGCCGAGATCGCCAAGTCTTTCGGGAATCTGACGGGTATCATCGTCATTTGTGGAAAGGGAGCTAAGGGTTTTTATAAACTGTTTACAGTTTGTCAGATTGAAAGGTGCGCATGAAATCTTCTTTGCCTCTATCTCGGCCTTTTTAACCCATACCAGAAGCGCTGGGCTATCGATAACTCCAGCGCTTGATTTGCGGTAGTTTACTCCTATGGTAACAGGTGTATCAAGGTTTGGAATGTCAAGAAAGTTGCAAACCCCTGCTTCTAATTGCTCAATTGATTTTGCATGTTTAATCCATCCGCGCTTGATAAGCTCTTTCACAGGAACCAGGCTATATAACTTCGCCTTTCGTGAGACGAGTTCCGCTTTATGTTTCTTTTGATGCAGGAGGTCTAGCCTATACGCAGATTCGAGATTAAGCCAGAATTCAGGGGATGTTCCAAGCGCTTCTGAAAAAAGAATGGCAGTTTCTGGCGTGATTGCCTTTTTGCCAGAGATTATTTCATTAATAGCCTGTAAAGGCCTACCTGTGATTTCTGCAAAGTCGCTTTGGGTCCACCCGCGGACATCAAGTTCCTCTTGCAATATCTCACCAGGTGTTATTGGTCTGTAGGGTCTTTTTCTCTCCTCCATATTATTCTCCATAGTGGTTATTTATTTCTATGATTACCACTGTTTTACCGTCTTTATTCTTCTCGAACGTTAATATCAGCCTCCACGACTTATTAAGCCTCATTGAATACTGATTTTTGGAGGACTTAAGCTTTTCAAAATGAAGGCTCTTCATTGCCCTGAAATCTCTTTCATCTGCCGCACCTTCTATGGTCCTTATCCGTTTGATAAAAGCCTCCACTACGCCTTGTGGATATTGCTCACTTCCAGTTCCGTAGGAGTAAAGCATTTTCAGTTTTTCATCGGCAAACCTGAAGATCAATCATTGTTCTCCAAAAGTATAGAATAGAATTGTTATATTGTCAAATCAATTTCACCCTATAGGTGATATTATATAATCAATATATTCAACCAATAAATCGATTTGGTACAAAATACAACATGGCATTATTCCCCTCTGTAGTGGCAAGGCGTGCCTTGCCTTTCCAAAGACACACCATACTACGTTCCATTTTTTACAATGGCATGGCAAGGCACGCCTTGCCACTACTAATACCCTAATTCTTTCAAATAAGCATTCATTGTTTTCTCAGCTTCGTTGCGCTGTCTTTCAAGTGCGTGCAATCTGGCAAGGGCTTCTTTTATGTCAATCTTTTGCTCAGGTTCAGTTATATTCACATAACGGCTGATGTTAAGGTTATAATCGTTCTCTTTAATTTCTTCGATGGGAACAACCCGGGAGAATCTTTCAATGTCCTTATATTCATTGAATGCCTTAACTATCTTTTCAATATCTTCATCGCGCAGTTTGTTCTGGTTTTTGCCTGCCTCATAGTATTCGGCGGCATGAATGAACAATATTTTATTTTTGCGTTCTTTTGGTTTATTGCGGTTTAAAATTAAAATTGCTGCTGGTATACCCGTCCCATAAAACAAATTCGGAGCTAAACCAATGGTAGCCTCAAAAAAATCTTCTTCTAGGAGGGCTTTCCTGATTTTGCCCTCTGAAGCACCTCTAAAAAGGACTCCGTGAGGCATTACTACGCCAACCATACCTCTGTCATTTACCGTTGCAATCATGTGTTGAACAAAGGCGCAGTCTCCTTTTGTTTTTGGAGGAACGCCATAGCGGAATCTGCCATAGCCATCATCCTGAGCTACTTCTACACCCCAGTCATCGAGGCTAAAAGGAGGATTTGCGATAACCCTATCAAAGAGCATTAATTCTCCGTCTTTTACTAATTTTGGGTCACGGACCACATCGCCTTTTTCGATGCTCGCATCGGGCAGACCGTGCAAAAGCATATTCATTTTACAAATTGCCCACGTGCCGAGGTTTTTTTCCTGGCCAAATAGAGAAATATTTTTTGGATTGCCATTCTTTCTTTCGATATAATGGGCGCATTCAATGAGCATACCGCCGGACCCGCAAGTTGGATCACAAATACGCATTCCTTCTTTTGGTCTTAAAAGCTCGACGATGAGTTGGACAACTTTTCTTGGTGTATAAAATTCTCCTCCTTTTTTACCAGCATCGTCAGCAAATTTTTCAATAAGATATTCGTATGCACGCCCCAGCATGTCCGGCTCTGCGAGGTCAGAGTTTTTTAGGCAAATCTGAGAAAAATGGTTAACGAGACGGGAAAGCACAGAATCTCGGTTTTTGGCATCACCAAGTTTATTGGAATTAAAGTCTATATCGGCAAGCACTCCTTCAAGGGTTTGATTCTGCTCTTCCAGCGCTCCGCATGCCTTGTTAATTGCTTCTCCGATTCCGTGTGAAACTTTTCTTATCTCTGGCCAACGGGCGCGCTTTGGCACAAAGAATTGATGTTCGTCTGTGTCTTCCCATGCAATCTTTTTGGCTTCAGTTTCAGATACGCCTCTTCTGAGTTCTCTTTTTTCAATCTTTTCGGCCTCTTCCTCAAAAACATCGGAAAGTCGTTTGAGGAAGAGAAAACCGAAAATATAATTTTTGTAGTCTGACGAATCAATCGATCCACGCAGGATATCGGCGGCGCCCCATAGGTAATTATTTAATTCGTTGCTCGTTAATTTTGCCAAATTACTCCTCCTTATATTTATTGAGAATATCAGTTATTACCTGATTGATAATCATATTTCGCAAATTTGCCAATTCTATATTTATCCTATATTGCTCCTCTGCGGTATTCATAAGACCTACTATTTTTTCCTGCAAAGATAAAGGTGGAACCGGAACATTGATTTCGCCTATGTCGGATACATTCAACACCAGCTGCATTGTGGAAGATGCGGTATTGGCAAGAAGCGTTCTTTGACCTTCCTTGGTTTTAAGATAAGCAGCTAAGCATATTGGAAGCATTTCATTGCCCAGGCGTACAGCTATTAAATTTGCTGTTATAAGCAACCTCTCTAAATTTTCAGGAACTACTGCTATTTTTAGTTGAGTACCACGACAGGTTATAAGCACATCGCCGGGGTAAACAAGGTAACGTTCTACATTCTTGAAATTTTCTATAGAAAATAATGAGAGATTATTAATTGAAATCTGACCATCCACAATGTCTTTAATATTAATTACAGGGACTCCGTTTTCGCTTTTAGTTAATTTGGAGATGCTATATAAGGGTGCTCCCGAAAATATCTTTGTTGCTAACGACTTTAATGGGTTGGTTGGTACGTTATTTTGCATATAGAATATCCAACAAAAAGAAGCTTTATAAAGAAATCTACGTCAGGATATCATAAGAAACATAATTTGTAAACATATTTTATATTAATCATATCGAATTTTAATATTTACAATATTGAATAATTTCATCATTTTGTATTTTTTCATAAAATGAAGTATCGCCTTCTCATTACAGATAGTTTAAAGTGCAACCAAATTGTTTCCACTTCTTAGGTTTTTGTAGTCATTTTTTATGTAGTTATAATTTAAATACTTATGATTATTGTTAGGAATTTAACATGAAACAAATTGTTTGCAGTTAGATTATCAAAAATAATTACAAAAATATTTTTACTTTTTATAACTCATTAAACAGAAAACGCTTAGAGCAATCTAAGCGTTTTTTATTTTTATAGGTATAGGTGTTGCGTAACAATCCTAGCGAAATAGAAAAATTTTCAAGAGGATTAGTAAGGGATGATGACAAAAAGAATATTGATTGTTGATGATGAGGAAGGATACAGAAAGGTACTGCTGAATTCATTAACAGACAGCGGTTACGAAACTAAGGCTGTGAAAAATGGTTTCGAGGCATTGGAGGAGATTAAAAGGCAAAGATACTCAATTATATTACTGGACGTGAAGATGCCGGGAATGGACGGAATCGAATTGTTAGAACTAATACAAGAGACACGATTTTCTTCTCATGCCCACATAGTGATTATTACAGCCTACACAGATCAGGATATTGCAAAGGAGGCAGTGAGAAAAGGCGCAAAAAAGGTGATTACAAAACCTTTTAGTATGAACGATATCGAGGCGTGTCTTAGTGAATTATAGTAACAATTCAGTCCACCGCAGAGACGCAGAGGACGCAAAGAAAAACGAGTTCCTCCCCCTTGACTTCGTCGTGAGCTCAGTCGAACGATGGGGGAGGTTAAAAGCCGTTGCCGAAGGTAGCCCAATTTACGTCAAGGAATTTCAAGTTGCAGTTGTAGTGCGAACTTTAGTTCGCATAGGATGTAAGCGAACTGAAGTTCGCACTACATTGAAAAAGCTGCCGAAGGCAGCCTAATTTAATGCTCAGGAATTTCAAACTATTACTCCTCCCCCTTGATGGGGGAGGCTGGGTGGGGGTGAAAGAAAAAACTACGCACCCTCCCCTAACCCCTCCCATCAAGGGAGGGGAATATTTAGTTGCCGAAGGCCTAATTTAAACTCAGGAGAGGTGAAATATGATAAAAATGTTTAAGGAACGCATAGTTTTTGTTATTGCTACGTTTGTATTTTTTGGGTTGTTTCCCTTAATTTTGTTTAAAATGCTTGCATTTCCAAAGGCAAGCACCGAGCTGAAACAGGGCGTCCAAAGGAATCTGGAAGGTATTGTAAATAAACAGAATGAGATACTTACTTTGCTGTGGGACGAAAAAAAGTCACATGCCAGGTCTATCTCAGACACTATTCAAAGCGCATTGTTTATTCAGAGTAATGATGATTTCGTAAGTCTTATAAACGGAAGAGACGGGCACGAATACTTGAGATTAAAGACGCAGTTAGAGTGCACAAAGGCAGATTATGGTTATAAGGGAATTTTTATTTGTGATGGAGCCGGTATTGTCCAAATAGCAACTGGGGATGAAAAATCATCAATAGGCATGAATATTATGAAAGAATTGCCTTTCCGTAATATTCAAGAGACCTTATATGACGGCAAAACGTATATTTCCGATGTGGTTAATTTTTCACCTATTGGAGATACTCCAGGAGAAAATGGAAACGGCTTGCCTTCGATGTTTATGTCTTACCCTGTTAAGGGTCAAAACCATGATGTGATTGGCGCTGTCATATTGTGGATGGATACATCGGTACTGAATAAGGCCATGAAGAACATCGCACTTGGGAAGACAGGCGAAGCCTATCTGGTAAACAAAGACGGCGTCATGATTACCAAATCGAAGTTTTCAAAGTACGTTAAAAATGCGAATGAAATGGACTCTCTGTCTTATAAGGTCGTTGAACCCGATACCCAGACGCTAACAAAAGGAGTTGAAAAGTGTATTACCGGCAAAATCAGCGGCTATGATCTGGAGGGATACAGGGATTATGACGGGTTAAAAGTAGTGGGTGCATGGACATGGCTTAAAGATTTGAACATGGGACTTATTGTAGAAATAGACGCAGATGAGGCTTCGGGCGTAGTAGACAACATTAATTCGCTGATAATACCACTTATGGTTGTGATGATAATTCCGGCTTTTATATTTGCAACGTTGATTTACCGGAAACTTTCCACGGGTTATGTGCTGAAAGACATGTCCCTGCCAAAGAAGGCGACACTGGGTGTTACAAGCATTATTATGGTGGGGTTTGTCATAGCTATCCTTGACGGCTACGAATTGAGGAAAGAGCGCGGGTATCTTCGGGAGCAGAAATACAAAGTTCATAATCCTTTGAATGTATTGGGTTCGATTGTGACGCAGAGGGACGAAGATTTTATTAAGAGTAATATTTCTAAATTCAAGGAGGCGCTTCCAATTTTCAAATCCGAAAATACTGTACATACAGAATGTGAGGAAAGAGAGGTCGTAAAAAGTATTATAAAACCAACGATAGAGACAACCGTAGCAACGTGGGAATTAAAACCTTAAAAAAGATTATTATAGGAGATAATGTTATGAATAACACAATGATATCAACAATAGATAAATCTAAGGCACTTCCTGATGTAAAAGATACAACAGGATGGTATGAGTATGAGCCTTCCTATGATGGCGTGGTTACGCATATCAACACGGCAGGCGCAAGGCTCTTTGGATTTACCTCGCCTGACGATGTTATCGGAAAAAAGATTAATGAGCTGTATGCACATCCCTTTGACCACGAAAAGACGTTATCCATGCTATTCAGGGATGGGCAGGCGCATGGTTTCTTTACCCTGATGAAGACACGGCATGGGAAACTGTTTTTTATAAGGCAATCCAGTTCTGTCATCCTGGAAGGTATAGATCAATATCCCATCAAGGTGAAGAGCGAATTTGAGCCGATACAGTCAATGCTGTCTGTATGATGGTAAGGAATTTCAAACTTCCTGATCGTACAGGTTTTGTGAGCTTGCGAGGCGGAGCAAATCATTAACACACCCCTGACCCCTCTCTAGAGGGGAATCAAAAAGTCCCCTCTTGGGAGGGGATAAAGGGGTGGGTAATGAATTCGCTTATATAAGAAAAATCGTTGGGTTTTA
>Ga0209212_1008141_pt1 | contig 11318 bp, 6 predicted proteins | sample RifGroC2_FD_183996 | JGI IMG/M metagenome (GOLD analysis project Ga0209212, IMG submission 183996) | Groundwater microbial communities from Rifle, Colorado, USA - Groundwater C2 (SPAdes) (version 2) | ecosystem: Environmental > Aquatic > Deep subsurface > Groundwater | place: Rifle, Colorado...
CCTTCAATGGTTGCTCCTCTGGCGATTGCATCCATCGGCTGGGCAACATGGATGTGGGTCAGCAATTTGCAGAAGCGAATTTGACTGGAAGATGCTTGCCTTCACCCATATTGCAGCGGGTTGTGCATCGTCGTTGCTGGTCTCGGGGGCGCTCAACGCGCAACCCTCGCAGACGATACTTGTGCTTGGCGGTGGAATCCTCGGAAGCATGATGCCGGATATCGACCACCCGCAAAGCGCATTTGGCAAACGTGTCCTGCCGCTCTCAATACCGATTGCAGCCGTATTCGGCCATCGCGGTATCACCCATAGTCTGCTTGCTGTTGCGGGCATGTCGTGGATGATTTGGTGGTCGCTGCATAATTTGCACTGGCATCAGGGATATGCAGTGCCGGTGGTAGTAGGAGTCGCGACGGGCTACCTGTCCCACCTGGTGGGCGACTGGCTCACCAACTCAGGCGTGCCGCTGCTGTGGCCAAGCAACAGGCGCTTCGTATCGCCGCTCAAGCTATGCACGGGCGATCTGCGCGAGTATCTGTTGGCGTTTGGGATGTATGGCTGGTCATTGATGGAATGTTTAAGGATGCTGAAGTAAATAATCCCAACCTGGTGCAGCAGGTCGCAATCAGGCGGCCAGCCTGACGCTGTTCAACTTGGCACTCTTCCTGTACGGCTTTCTACCAGGCACGCTGCTTGCCTCCTTTACCGCGCATAAATTGCATGGCGTTCAAGCCGCGCAGTGGGTGTTGCAGGTTGCCTCCTGTGTCTTCTACAGTGCGTGGAAGTGGCATATTTTCAAAATTCGATATCCAAAGTTCCTGCTTGGTAAGGTGAAGAAGTGTCCGTTCGCGTAGAATTAAGGACGATTTCACATGTTCGGCGAAATCGCGTTAACAGAGTCAATATCGGTTTTGACATATAGGGGGTAGTAATGATCGTCAGTGTGCACAATCCAGACCAGTACATGGCTAGTCTCCGACAGATCATTGCTCAAGGACGCAAGCGGATTGGCCTTTTAGTTGGTGCAGGAGCACCAGCCGGAATCTTTCCTCCCGGAAGCGATAAACCCTTAATCCCTGCTGTAGCTGGTCTTACCGTGATGGTGATTGAGGCTCTGAAGGCTGAATACGGCACAACTTTAGACGCTGTTAAAGATGAGATTGAAAATCCGAATATCGAATCAATCTTATCGCGCGTGCGCAGTCTGGCCGGAGTCATTGGTAAGACAAAGGTCAATGGCCTCGATGGGGATGGTTATAAGAAGCTGAGTGAGAAAATCTGCACGCAGATCGGTGACATCGTCAATAAGCCTCTCTATGAGGGTTGTTCGCCTTACACCAAGTTTGTGACTTGGATCAGCGGTACGGGACGCGAACATCCTGTGGAAATATTCACTACCAACTACGATCTGCTGTTTGAACAGGCGTTGGAGCGTGCACGCATTCCATATTTCGATGGCTTTAGCGGTGCTAGTGAGCCTTTTTTTGATCCATCATCGGTTGCAAGCAACGATTTACCAGCTCGCTGGACGCGATTGTGGAAACTTCATGGTTCACTCGGCTGGGCTGCTAACTCGCGAGGTGAAGTGATACGCACGGGATTGCCGACGGCGACGCATCTCGTATTTCCAGAGCATCTAAAATACGACCAGACGCAGAAAGCTCCCTATGCTGCGCTGTTTGACCGCTTGCGAGCGTTTTTGATGACACCTGACACGTTGTTGATCACAACCGGTTTTTCCTTTGCTGATGCACACATCTCAGCGAGGATCGACGAGTGCTTAGCCGCTAATCCGACGGCAAGTGTTTTCGCTTTTCAGTTCAAACCTCTCGATCAAGAAATCCATGCTCGTGACATCGCGGGACGGAGAGCCAACATGAGCTTGTATTCCCCTGACAAGGCAATGATCAACGGGATTGCTGCCCCGTGGAAGCCGGGCGACTTGCCGACGCGAGACTGGGGTGCCATAAGAGCTAGCTACTGGAGCACTGACGAGAAAAGTGGTGCAGCACAATTTCAGCTGGGTAAATTTGACCGGCTCGCCCGATTCTTCGCATCGTCGCGAACTGCCCAGCATTTTCCCCATGCTGCCCCAGTTGCTGAGCCTGCATCCGCCGCAGCGACATCTCCGAATGCAATTGTCGCGGACCATGATACTGCTCCTACAGAAGGTGTTGAATGAATGCAAAACCAACACTGATTGGGCATGTCGCTGCTGTAACTGGTGCTGCGATTAGCGTCCGACAGTCACCAAGTGTGGCATCTGGCATTGCCATCATTGGTGGGAAGAGCTATCGCATCGGCCAAGTTGGAAGCTTCGTGCGTATCCCTCAGGGATACCATGACCTGTACGGTATTGTCGCAGAGGTCGGTGCTAACGCAGCGCCGGAGTTGGCTCATGAACCGAATGATCGCGGTGACCGATGGATGACGATTCAGCTTGTTGGTGAAATTGTAGGCGCGTCTTTTGAGCGTGGTATCAGCCAATACCCGAACGTCAAGGATGAAGTCCACCTTGTCACGGAAGAAGATCTCGCTGTTATCTACGGTACTGAAGACAGTGGACAGGTGATGATCGGTCGGTTAGCGAGTGCTGAAGGAATTCCTGTTCGAATCGATCTTGACAAACTTGTTACACGACACAGTGCCGTACTGGGTTCGACGGGTTCAGGTAAATCGACGACTGTCGCCAGCTTGTTGAGGTCGATCGCTTTGGGCGGGGGTGTAGAGGACAGCGCCAGCTTTCCCAGTGCGAGGATTTTGTTATTGGACATTCACGGCGAGTACGGTCGTGCTCTTCAGTCGGTTTCGACCGTGTTTCGCGTCAATCCCGGCGCTGACGAGCAGCCGCTGCACATCCCATTCTGGGCGCTTGATCCAGCGGATTTACTGACTTTTCTAATGGGCAAGCTTGATGACAAAGCATTATCGCAGATTCTTGATCGCATCTTTGATCATAAGACCCAGCTGGTGAATGACACGACAGTCGCCGGTCTTGACCTGAGTTCGATGACCACCGACAGCCCTGTCCCCTATAGCCTGAAAAAGCTTTGGTTTGAACTGTTGGAGCCTGAAATCAAAACGTGGGCCGACCAACCGCGAACTATTCCTGCAATAGATGAAGATGGTGATGCAGAGACGCTGAAAGCGCCGCGCTACAAACCTCACGGTGCTGGTTCCGCAGCTCCGTTCATCAATCAGTTCGGTGTGCTGAGTATTCGCCGTCCTTTGGATCAAATGCGATCTCGCCTGTTGGATCGGCAATATGACTTCCTCTTGCATCCGGGGGCGTGGGAACCTGACCTCAATGGCAAATCTGAGAAGGATTTGCCGGAACTACTACAAGCATGGCTGGGACATGACAAGCCCATTACGATCCTTGATTTATCCGGCATACCCAGCACTGTGGTTGCTAGACTGATTGGTGCGATCCTCAAAATTATCTATGAAGGACTCTTCTGGGGCAGGGAGAAGAGCGAGGGTGGTATCGCACGCCCCTTGCTGGTAGTAATGGAAGAGGCTCATCGCTATCTCTCAAAAGATGCTGACGGTCCAGCACGATTGATGGTTCAACGAATCGTGAAGGAAGGCCGCAAGTTCGGTATCGGTGCGATGATCGTCAGTCAGCGGCCATCGGAAGTCGATGAAACGATTCTGTCTCAATGCGGCACGTTCATCGCACTACGGCTTTCGAACTCTTCGGATCGTTCGAAGGTTCAGGCTTCTTTGCCTGACAACTTGGCGGGTGTGGTTGACAGCCTCCCCGTGCTGCGCGTCGGTGAAGCTATCATTACAGGTGAGGCGGCGCGACTTCCTATCCGTTGTCGCATCACTTTGCCTGAGGAGAGGAACCGCCCGAATAGTGAAGACCCCGCTGTCGCCAAGCGTTGGCAAAGCACCCGATTGACTGAAAGTTATGAACGTGTCGCTGCATCGTGGCGTTCGCAAAATCCGATGTGGACTACATTGCGCGTACTGCGCACACCGCTTACACAAGAGGAGGTAGAGATCATGGAGCGAGAAATGGTGACTTCATCTACGGTACTTTCCATCGGCTACGAACCGACGAGTAGCACACTGGAAGTCGAGTTTAAGAACGGTGGGGTCTATCAGTACTACAATGTCCCAGAGATGATTTATCAGCAGCTCATGGCTTCGGACTCTAAGGGAAAATTTCTCCACGCTTACATTAAGCCAGCCTATCCTTGTTCGCGTGTGTGACCGATAACCAATTATTTAACCCATGGTTAAAAAAGTTGTACTTTGTGACTGGAATTTCTTGCAAACAACAAAAACCAGCCGTAATATTGCACCATGAGTTCAAATATACGACATTCTTTAATCAAAAACCTTCAGGTGTCCGCTCCGCGAGGGCGGCCTATGGACTTGGCTATGCTGGATGCACAAGGGGTGTCTGCCTTCCTAGCGGCCAAGCATGCCCGTAGCGGTTGGTTAAAGCGCTTGGCGCAAGGAGTGTATGCGTTTGCGGGAGACACGCTGAATCGTGATCAATGCCTGCTGTTTTTGCAGGGCCAGATATCCGGCCTGCATGTGGCAGGAAAGACCGCTCTGGCATGGCAAGGGGTGCGTCATAATTTGTCTCTCCGCGAGCACTTGATGCTATGGGGTGATGATAAACGGGCAAAGTTGCCACTATGGTTTGTTCAGCAATTCCCAGCCAGCTATCGATCCTCAACACTTTTTTCAACGAAGGCAACCTCTTCGGGTATCGGAACGCCACCCGGGATATTGGAGGGGGTTCGAGTCTCTGTACCGGAGCGCGCTGTGCTGGAGATGTTGTACGAGGTTGGAAAGTTACAAGAACTGGAAGAGGCCAGAAACCTGTTTGAGAGTGTGCGAGGCTTACGGTTTGAAGTAATGGGCGAGCTCCTGTCTCAATGCACCAGCATCAAAACCGTTCGTCTATTTTTGCTCTGGGCGAGAGAAACCGAAGTGTTGAATGTCAGCGCGCTACGAGAAAAATATTCACTGCCCGTCGGCAGTTCATCCAGATGGATGGGGCGCATGGCCGACGGCACATTATTGAGTCTGCCGAATGATTGACCAAGCCTATATCGACACCGTGCGACTCTTGCTAAGAGTTGTGCCGGACATCTTCAAGAATGAAATCTTCGCAATGAAGGGTGGTACGGCGATCAATCTGTTTGTGCAGGACATGCCTCGTCTTTCCGTGGATATTGATGTGGTCTATGTACCTCGTGATCCATCAAGGGAAGAGGCGTTACGTGCGATTTCAGACGAAATCAATTTGATTCAGAAGCGGCTTGAGAAATTTGGATTGTCGGTACGCTTGAGCAAGCTCAATTCCGATAGTGAAACCAAGCTGTTTATCGAGGATGATCGCAGCCAAGTCAAGGTTGAAGTGAATGTTGTATTCCGGGGAACAATTTTTCCGGTCATCACTCGGTCGCTTACCGCAAAGACAGCGCAGATGTTCAGCACGACAGTAGACGCGCCGGTTTTGGCCGAGGCCGAACTATATGGGAGCAAGATCGTTGCCGCGTTGGATCGTCAGCACCCGCGCGACCTGTTTGATGTGCTCAGGTTCTATGAGCAAGGTGATCTGACGCCGGATATTCTGGAAGCAGTCGTAATTTATCTGGCGGGACATAACCGACCAACACACGAGGTACTTTTTGGAACTGACAAAGATATCAGCACAAGTTATGTAAACAGCTTCGTGGGCATGACTTTTGAAGAATCGCCAAGCCTCGAAATGCTGGTGGATGTTCGGGCTAGGTTGCGCGCTGATGTAGCTCAGCGCCTGACAGAAAAACAACGAGACTTCTTGATCGGTTTGGCCGAAGCTAATCCTGATTGGTCACTCCTTGATTGCGAGCACGCAGAGAGTCTGCCCGGATTGCGTTGGAAGCTGATCAACTTGAAGAAATTTCAGGAGAATCGCCCTTCAGACTTCGCAAAGCAAGCTGAAGCGCTTAGAACTTTACTGGATAGATAGATGGCAAAATGACTGAAAGAAAGAAATTGCACCAGACGCTGAGGAGGTATGGCCAATTCGGGGGGCAGCGTCCCCCCAATCTCCATTGCAGCAGCATCGGCGGAACCCAGCACGGGTAACCTCACGCCCTATGCAATCATCCAATGAAGCTTTTTTTCGCGTCATCACCGACGGTCAACATTCCGCGCAAGGCTGGCATTTTGCCGCTGGTTATGGCGACCGTTACGAGATAGGGCTAGAAGGCGGCACACGCGCTGACAGTGTGCTGCGGACCGGCATGGCCGCTGGATCGAAGTGATCGAGGTCAAGTGATATGCCAGCGCCACCTCTGAACTTGCTTCTAAAAATGGCCGTTGTTGCTGGTGTGGAAACAGCGGTCCGACTGCATATCCGTCGTGGCGATGATCTGGATGCCCGCGACGGTGGCGGCTTGACCCCGCTCATGTTGGCAGCAAGTCGTAATAAGGCCAATATTTGCCGTCTTCTATTGGCGTCTGGCGTCAACCCTGATTTGGCGGACCCTTCTGGTCGGAATGCTCTTGCTATTGCCCATGCGACTGGAGCCTCCGATGCTGCTGCCGTTATTATCGAAGATGCCACTGCTAGACAAGCGCAACAGCTAGCCACGAATGAATCTGTTGTCGAAGATTACTATACTCAGCCAAGTCGAGTGGACACGTTGGCAACGCCTATCCCGATCATCGACACCATCGAACCACAGGATGCTGCTCGGGAATCATCTACTTCAGAACCTGAAGTCGGCCTGAGTGATAGAACGGGAAACTCTTCTTTTCAAAATATCGCAACAGTGAATGATGGCGGCTTGGAAAATATCGAGGTATCCAGTCGAGACGATATAACGTTGGAATATTTAGACGAGGAAGAAAGTTGCCTTGAACTTTCTGCCTGGGTGATTGAGGAGGACGGCTCACCTCCCAAAGGTGACGAAACCCTGGCAGAGGCGGCAATAAAACTCCACCAAGTTATCACCCGGCATAAGCCTGTAGATACGGCAGAGGACTGGGAGGATTTCGATCTTTTCCTTCCCGAGTTTGCCGTTCCATTGCTTCAAGCCGACGATGAGGAAGGACGTATCGGCCTGCGCCATCTCTTTTTAAGGGCGCTCAGGGAAGGCAGTGTGCCTGAAATAACAGTTCAGGTTCTTTGTGATAGTTCGAATGGTTCTCCGAACGAGGCTGTGGAAGACCTGCTAAATCTGGTTCTTCACGATATGGGGGCTGAAGCGGATGAGCGGTTGGAGATTGAAGCTCCTTATCTTTCCCAGAATGTCAGCGCCGAAGAAGACGATAACCTATCCGATGCACTCGCATTTCTAGACGATGTTTCGTCGGGCAGGAACGAGCCGCTCAGGTTCTACCAACGCGACATCGGGAAAGTCAAATTGCTGACGCGGGAAGGTGAGATAGTGATCGCCAAGCGCATCGAGGAGGGCCTCAAACACATGATCCAAGTCATGTCCGCTTGCCCGGTGCTCATTGCTGAAATACTTGCTCTGGCTGACAAGGTTGCTCGTGATGAGTTGAGCATAGACGAGGTGATCGACGGTTTTATCGATGCTGAATCCGATGGTAGGGAGCCTGCCATCGAGGATGTGCTGGCGGAAGGTGATAATGACGAGGAAGCACTTGCAGCGGCAGATCTGGCACAGCTTAAAGTGGATGCCTTGGAGCATTTCGCAGTCATCTCCGACTTGTTCACACAGATGGGCAATGCTTATGAAAATTTCGGCTACAAGAGCCAGCAATACGCCACACTGCAAGAACAGATTTCCAACGAGTTGATTCTGTTTCGCTTCGCCACCAAGCAAGTTCATGCTCTGTGCGGTACCATTCGTGATCTGGCTGAAGAAGCTCGTTACCATGAGCTTGATATGATGGAGCTATGCGTTACTAAAGCGAATATGCCGCAAGCGGACTTTTTCAAGGCCATCGCACAGAATGAAGAAAATCCGGGCTGGGTAGCGCACGAGATAGAGGCTGCCAAACCCTACAGTGAGTCGTTGGCTTTTTTTCAGGATGCAATCCTCGAACGGCAGAAAAAAATGCTCGAACTGCAACGGCGCATCGGAATACCCATAAAGGTTCTAAAAGAGGTAGACGGGGAGTTGTCCGACGGTGAAGCAAAAGTTCTGTTGGCCAAGTGCGATATGGTCGAGGCCAACCTGCGCCTGGTGACTTCCATCGCTATGAAATACAACAACAGGGGCCTGCCGTTTCTCGATCTCATCCAGGAAGGCAATATCGGACTGATGAACGCGGTGGACAGGTTCGAGCATCGCTTAGGTTACAAGTTCTCGACCTACGCAACCTGGTGGATACGCCAGGCCATCACCCGCTCCATCGCGGATCGGGCACGCACCATCCGCCTCCCGGTACATATGGTGGAGACCATCAACAAGATGGAACGCATTTCACGGCAGACCCTGCAAAGAACCGGTTCGGAGCCCGATGCCGCGACGCTTGCGGTGGAGATGGAGATGCCCGAGGAAAGAATTCTCAAGATATTGAATATCGCCAAAGAGCCTGCATCGCTGGAAACACTGGTGGGTGATATCGAAGATGAGAGCCTGATGCCGCAGTTCGATGCCATGGCGCAGGAAAGCTTGGTAAGAGTCGTGAAGGAGGTTCTCGATTCGATAGAGCCGCGAGAAGCAGATGTGTTGCGTATGCGTTTCGGCATCGATATGGATACCGATCACACGCTGGAAGAGGTGGGCCAGCAGTACAACGTCACGCGCGAGCGTATCCGCCAGATAGAAGCCAAGGCGTTGCGCAAGCTGAAACATCCATCCCGTTCGAAAAAGTTGGAAAGCTTCCTGACGGAAAAAACCAGGGAAGCCCGCCGCTTGAAAAAATTGGATAGCCTGTCGACGGCTGAAACCGACGAGTCGCTGGAATGCCAACAATGAATCGGAACGCGAACTTCAGAAACGCACCGCCCCGCGCCGGAGCCATGCTGGAATCCTTGAGGGGGCTGGGATACACGACCGCAGCAGCTCTGGCCGACATCGTCGATAACAGCATCTCGGTAGAAGCCACCGAAGTCAGGATCGATTTTAACTGGAGCGGTGCATCGAGTTGGGTAACGGTGCAGGACAACGGTTGGGGGATGGAAGATTCCGAACTCGAAAGTGCGATGCGGTTAGGCGATAGGAGTCCTCTGGAAAAACGCGATCGGGCAGATCTGGGGCGCTTCGGGATGGGGCTTAAAACAGCCTCTTTCTCGCAATGCCGCAGACTTACCGTAGCTTCCGTGAAGAACGGCGCAACCTCATGCCTGCGCTGGGACCTTGATGAGTTGGCCGCTAAACCCGACGGTGGATGGCTCCTGTTCGAAGGACCATCGCAAGGTTCAGAGGCATATCTTTCACCCATCGCCCAGATGAAGTCGGGCACCATCGTCCTCTGGGAGACCCTGGATCGGATAGTCACCGATGGCTACGTTGCCAACGACTTCAACGATCTGATAGACCGCGTCGAGCAGCACTTCGCCATGGTGTTCCATCGTCTCATTCAAGGACCTAATGCCAAGTTTAAGATTCTTCTGAATGGAAAACTTGTAGTGCCTTGGGATCCTTTCATGACGGGACATGCCGCGAAAACGTGGGACTCGCCCATCGCCAAGACTGCGACCCAATCGGGAGTCGTCGAGGTCGAATGCCATGTGTTGCCCCACCGTGACAAACTAACACCAGCCGAGTTCGATGCGGGCGGCGGTCCCGAAGGGTGGACCGCCCAGCAGGGCATCTACGTCTACCGCAACGAGCGACTTCTGGTGGCTGGTGGCTGGCTGGGACTGGGGCAAGGACGTGCGTGGAACCGCGAGGAAGCCTTCCGTCTGGCGCGCATCCGCCTCGACATTCCGAACACTGCGGACGCCGAGTGGAAGATAGACATCCGCAAATCTACGGCTAGGCCTCCCGTCTCTCTGCGCCCTTGGCTGACTCGTCTTGCGGAGGACACCCGCGAACGTGCCAGGAGGGTTTTCGCCTACCGGGGAAGTCCGGCACCTGGGTCCGGGGGAGCCACCGTAGAGCAGGCTTGGCGTGTGGAACATTCAAAATCTGGGGCGCGATACAAAATAGATGAAAAGCATCCCGTCATAGCAGCAGTGCTAGAAGGTGCGGGGGAGCTGCGTCCCATGGTGAAGGCCATGCTGCGCGTGGTCGAGGAGACGGTCCCCGTACAGAAGATCTGGCTCGATACCGTTGAAAACAAGGAAACGCCACGAACGGGCTTTGCAGGAGAACCACCCGAGAAGATTGTTGCGGTATTGAAAACGATCTACGCGGATATGGTCGGACGGCGGGGAATGTCGCCCGATAACGCCCAAAAAATGCTTGCCGTCACCGAACCCTTCCAGAACTATCCGGGACTCGTGGCTAGTCTGCCCGACGAACAAACCCCAGACGGGCAATAAATCAAAGGAAGCACTATGCCCCAAACCCCAAAAACTTTCACGCATATAGTGAGCATCGCACAGACCCTGCTGCTCCAGGAAAAGGACAGGGCGGAAATCACACCCACACTCATAGCGGAGAAGGTCGATCTGGCTGCCGGTATCGTAAATGCTTCCGGATGGGGCGAGATCGATAGGCAGGCCGCCATCGGTGAACTCATCCGCAGGTTCAGTTTATGGATAGGGCAGGATTCGACCCTGCACGATGCGGCCGGCCACGAGCACTGGCTCGTAGCGTCCCGGAAGAAGGACTGGCGCTACTGGCAGCGGTATCAGGGGTATCTGGAAAGGAAAATGTCGGCAACGGCGGTCGAGGCGTTGGACAGATCAACCGACAAGATATTGGAACTGCTCGAAGATCCCAACCGCGAAGGTGCCTGGGATAGGAGGGGGCTTGTGGTCGGACACGTTCAGTCGGGCAAAACGGGCAACTATTCGGGACTCGTCTGTAAGGCTGCGGATGCCGGTTACAAAATCATCATCGTGCTGGCGGGTCTTCACAACAACCTGCGCTCCCAAACCCAGATCCGTATGGAGGAGAGTTTTTTAGGCTACGAGACTTCCTCGGACGGTGAGTTGGGCCAGCCTATCGGTGTCGGCGAGATCGACAGTGATGCGAAGATCCAGCCCAACTGCGCCACCAACCGGTCCAACACCGGAGACTTCAACACCAAGGTGGCAAGGCATCTAGCCATCTCGCCCGAACAGAGGCCTTGGCTTTTCGTCGTGAAGAAGAACAAGACGGTCCTTGAACGTCTGCTGAAATGGATACGCGCACACGTGGCCGACGCCAACGACGCAGCGTCAGGCCGCAGGTTCGTATCCAACCTGCCGCTGCTCTTAATCGACGACGAATCCG
>Ga0209212_1008142_pt1 | contig 11318 bp, 7 predicted proteins | sample RifGroC2_FD_183996 | JGI IMG/M metagenome (GOLD analysis project Ga0209212, IMG submission 183996) | Groundwater microbial communities from Rifle, Colorado, USA - Groundwater C2 (SPAdes) (version 2) | ecosystem: Environmental > Aquatic > Deep subsurface > Groundwater | place: Rifle, Colorado...
GCCAGGAGCCGCGGATAGAACTTCTCCAGCGTGGGATAGCCGGCGCGGTCGTTCTCGTATATTTCCAGCATATTGTAAAAATCGCGGATGAACACGAATTTATGCTCGCGGACCTCGCGGAGCAGAAAGAGTTCCGCCGCCTCTTTGCCTTCCGTTTTTAGTACCAGCCTGGCGTGCACGGCCCTTACCAGGAGCTCGTACATCACGGTTTTCCAGCCGCTATAGGCCTGGGCGCTCATCTCCGCGGAGATCCCCCGCATCAGGAAGCCGTATTTCATAGCTTCAGGCAAGTGGCCGGTTACGGCTTGGTTGCAGAAAGAGTGGCCGAACTCGTGCAGGATAAGGAACTTGACGGCGTCCTCGTCGTCGTAGCCGTAGCCCATGAAATTAAAGATCGATTTTCCGATGCGCCCGCCGAAGCTGCCGCCCGGCGGCAGGTTCAGCGGGGAGGGCACTACGTAAAAATTATCGAAGCCGTAATTGCCGTGGTAGTCTTCGTGCAGCCGGGCCGGGTCGCCGGCTGGCAGTCGCCCGTAAACCGAGTCCACATAGGACTTGTACAGGCCCGCTTTGCCCAGGAAGAACTCCCCGAACCCCGAGACCCTGTAGAAATCCATCACCTGTTCCCAGTAGGCGTCCAGGTAGTTTATCTTTTCCTCTTTAGACATGCCGCGCAGCACGCGGGCGAGGAAGTCGTCGTCGTAATCGTGAATGCGGCGCCCCTCGGGGAGGGCCGAAAAATAGCCCGGGAATTCGCTGAAGGCGTCGTAGCAGAGGCCGTTCTTCCAGTTCAGGCTGCCGCCGGCATCCAATCCCGCCACGGCCGGGTGGTTCTTGAACTTGCCGAGTTCGATCAGTACGGCCGCGGCAAGGGGGTGCACCTGGCCGTCGCGCAGTGTCCTCGAATATTCGGTCAGGTGCAGTATCGAATACATCAGCTCCCGGTTGGGGTTGATGCCTACCTTCAGCTTGCCTGCCGACCTGACGAAAACCAGCGGGAAATCGCCGGTGATCTGCTTCAACTGCGGGGCGGAAGCCTCCGGGGCGCGTAAGAGGAGAACGGCCGGCTGCAGGCTCTTGACGAAAACGGTATGAGCGGCAGAGGGTTCCGTCGCGGCGTTCCCCGCGCAAGTCGTCACCATAATTGCGGTCATAAGTAGTATCTTTTTCATTGTTAATAGCTCCTGTAAATTTCTATATCATATCCAGAGCAATATCTATGCCAACGCGTACTTGGCACTGTTTTTGCTCCGGTTTACAGTGCGAATGTAAATAGGTAAAGTTAATTGAGCGCTATGAATAGAAAAACTTTGACGGCAGTGATCTTGTGTTCCCTCGTTCCTCTCTGCGCCGCCTTGGCGGTCATCTACCGGGGGGTAGTGAAAATGGGGGAGGCGCAGGTCATCGGCGTACTTTCAGGCGAGGCCGCCTCAAGGGCGAAAGCCATAAGCCTGGAACTGTCGCGCAGTAAAGAGAATCTGTCCATGCTGGCATCATTGTTGGGAGTGGGGGAGGCGGCCGCCGCGGGGCAGTATGCGGTGATCGAGGCGCGGCTCGGCGCCGTGCTTAAGAGGAATGCGAACTATGCGGCCGTCTGCTATGTGGACGCCGGCGGAAAAGTGCGCGCCGCCGCCGTCAATAGCGCAATAAACCGGAATGAGCTGCCACGCCTGGCCGGCGCGGTAAATTTCAAAAGCGTCTGGCCGTGGCAGTTCGTGGACTTTGGCGTCGGCCCGGTGCCTGTTGTGTTCGCGCCGCTGTCAGCCCCCAAGTCTAGCCCGGCCGGGTATGTCCTGGGCGTCGTTGAGCGCGGTTCACTCGAGGCGGCATTCGCTTCGTATGCGGCGTATTACGAGTTGTGGCGCAGGATAAAGCTGGACTACCTCGCCGCGTTCAACAGCGCAAGTGGCTACGTGCCGTTCGCGGTCTCTCCCGGCTTCGATCGCTCTGCTCCATCCGGTTCCGAATGGTATTCCGGGACCAGGAAGAAAGACGGGAAGCTTACCGTGTTCAATACTTACGGTCATGCTTACGGCGTGAGGGTCTATTTCCAACTGCCGGCCGGGGAGCTGGTTACCGGCGCGGCCGAGATGGGCTGGATCTTCTTCGCGTTCTTCGCTTTCCTCCTCTTGGCCGTAGGGCTGCTGGTGCTGTATATAACTAAATATTCATCCCGTTCCACTGCGGCGCTGCTCAGGAAGATGGAGGAGATGTCGAAAGGCGATTTTAGCCGTATAGCTACCCCCGGGACAGAAGGCGACAGATACGTGAACTATGCGAACGGCCTCATCGACCGCATACTCGCGTATGAAGAGGCTCACAGAAAGGAAGCACAGCTGGCCGCCTTGGGTAAGCTGGCCGCCCAGGTGGCCCACGATATCCGCTCCCCGCTGGCCGCCCTGGGGGCCGCGGCCAAAGGGCTTGAAATGCCGCAGGACCAGCGCGGCCTGATCCGCGCCGCTGTCGACAGGATACGGGACATCGCCGACGATCTTCTGGAACATTACCGCGCGCCCGGAGAAAGACCGGCCGCGCGGCAGGTGTATAACCTGGCTTCTATCATCGAGCCAGTGGTGGCGGAGAAGAAACTTCAGTATGCCGATCGCACAGGTCTGAAGATAGACTTCAGCGCGCCCGGCGCCGATCCCTCGGCGCTGGTGGACAAGAAGGAATTCCAGCGGATCATTTCAAACCTGCTTAATAATGCCGTGGAAGCGCAGGGTGCCGGCGGTGCCGTCTTGCTGGAATTGACGGCCGGGGAAGGAAAAGCTTTTGTGAAAGTTAAAGACAACGGCAAGGGCATCGCGCCCGCGGTGCTGGCCAGGCTTGGGCGCAAAGGCGAGACTCACGGCAAAGCCGGTGGTACCGGTCTGGGGCTGTATCATGCCAGTTCTACCCTTGAGGTTTGGGGCGGCAGCCTGAAGATCACCTCGATCCCGGGCGAGGGCACTATAGTGTCTTTTGAACTGCCTCTTTCGCAAACCGCCGGCCGCAGCTCCATGAAAGTGGTCCTCCTTGACGACGACCCGCTGGTGCATATGAACTGGCAACAGGCCGCTAAAAGGGCCGGCGTAGAGTTGATCGCCTTCAAAAGCCCGGCGGAATTGGATGCAGGCATGCAAGGGGTCGCGCTGGACGTGCCTGTTTATCTCGATTTCGAGCTAAGCGCCGGAGCCAGCGGCGAGGATATCGCTAAGGACCTGCACGACAAAGGCTTCACCGACATTACCATGTCCACCGGTTACGGCTCGGAGAAGTTTTCCCACCTCCCCTGGCTGAAAGTAACAGGCAAAGAGCCGCCGTTTTAGGAAAGCGCCAAGCTGCAGCTGAAAGACGGGCCCATTCGGGCTCGTTTTCTTTTCACACAGAAATAAACATTTTCAAATGAAAATATCGGCTATGCTGTTTTAACCGATTTCCAGTCAGAAACAGGCATATTGGAGCTTTGTTTGATGGTGGCATATAAATTGCTCTGTAGCGGGTGCAGGCGGATAAAATCTGAAAGAGAAGGAAGAAAATATGAAAAAGAGCAATATCCTAATAGCGGTGTTCGCGGTGATGGCTGCGGCCTCGGTGGCTAAAGCTGAGGGCGTAAATATGGACTTTGACGGAAAAAAGGGCGCGCCGATGTTCTCGCAGCTGCTTGCCCAGGCGCAGGAACTCCCAGCGGCAGAGCCGGCCGGCATTCCCTCTCGTGTTTTTACTACAACTGAACAGGAGGCGATGGACAAAGCCGTAGCCAGCGCCATCAAGTCCGCCAGGAGCCGGGGATATGTGGAATTGGCCGCCGGTTTCGATTGTCTGCTGAAATCCGGTACAACTGAACAAAAATCAGCCTTTATGAATTGGAACACCTCGGTGCCGTACAGATTGCCTGAGACCTGCTCGTTCAGGGCTGTTCAGAGGCCGGCCGAAAAAGGGCTCCTTAACTGGATCTGCCGCACTGTTACCGAGGCCATAATCAGTACTGTGTGCACTACGGATGAAAACGGGAAGCAGACCTGCATGGAGCAAACCGTTACAGCGGCGAGAGAGGCGTGTAATTGGGAGTAACAGCGGTAAAAAGATAGAATTCAAATATACAGGAGAAAATATGATAGAAACAATAATCTTCGGATTGGTGTTGATCGCGGCGTATATCATCCATGGCAGCGCCTCTGTAGCCGTTCTGTCCGCGGTGCTGACCGCGGCGGCGCTCGCGCTTGCGGCGGCAGTCTCGGCAATGCGCAAGAATGGACCGCTGGCGAAGCAGTTGGGGGTAAAGGCGGCGGCGTTCCTGGTTGTTGGCGGCGGTATCTACGGCCTGAATGCGCTCAGTACAAAGCATGCGCGGTCCGGCGCCGAGCAGCTTGCCGGCATCTGCGAAACCTATAAAGCAAAGACAGGGGCGTATCCTGAAGCGTTCAGCAAGCTTATTCCGGAGTATGCTAAGGATATTCCCTCCGCCCGTTTTACCGCGATGTGGGGGCAATACCGCCTTGTGGGAACGAGCATAATGTTCGTGATCGAGCCGGGCCTGCTGGCCGCTGCTTACGACATTCCCGAAAAAAAATGGAGCGCGGTCTCCTTTAGCGAGATGTTCCCGAAAAAGTAAGAATAGAGATCGCTTTCCTGGCCCGGTCAGACTCCGGGCCGGGGGCGCTTTCTGATAGTGCGCGCACCTCATCCTGAAAATAAATGAGACCTGCTATTAGGATATCGCTTCTCGTATAAATCTAAGTCCGCTCCGGGCATAGGCGGCTGCACTTTTTATTCTATTAAATGAAGGGGAAATATGAAAAAACTTGAACCGTTTAAAGTCACTAAGACCGGGCCGCTTTACAGGGTTAAGCGGCCTTCGCAGGTGGACCGGAAGCTGATCGACTCGGTAGAGTGGGGCAAGGAGCAACGCCTGCTTTCTTTTGATTTCAAGCCGGTGCGGGTTCCTTCAAAGCCGATTCCTTTCAAGATCCCGCGTAAATACTGCTGGCGCGCGGCTTGTTATTCTACCGGCCAGGGAATAAAGTCCGCGCTCAAGCCTTGCCCTGAGGCCGGCATAACCTCCCGCCCTCCCGCCAGCTTTGCTGAGCATCTTCGCGCCAGCCGGGCCGCTTATAGATCCTATAGGAAGAAGTGGGGGAAACTTGTTCCCCCTGGCATAATCGCGGCTTATCCTAAATATGTAAAAGAAAGCGTCAAAAAGTCTACTTCTTTGATGATCTTCAGAGGAAAGAAGCTAGTCGGGCTGTTCTCTCACTTGAAAACTACAGGAGTGCTGGGCGACAAGCAGAATTACGTATGCTGGTATGAACTCTTCCCTGGTCTGACCGCGGCCGAGCGGCGCAGCGCACGCTGCCAAGCGTCCCACTGGCTTAAAAAGACCGCTAAGCGCAGAGTGTCCGTTCTTGTGGAGAGCTACGAGAAGGACGCTTTCGAGTTCTTCTCCATGCTCGGCTTCATCACGCGCCGCGTGGTTATAGAGCGCCGCGCCTGATCCCGACCCCTGCAGCAGAAAGACGGGCCCCTCCGGGCCCGTTTTCTTTTCATATGAGAATTAATATTTTCATATGAGAATTTATCCAGCGGTTTTGCCGCGCATTTGGGGCTGATCGTGCGTTTTTAGGCATTGGCATATTTATTGCTTTGTATCCGGTAAAGAGAGTAGAACGGAGGAAAAATGAAACTGACTAACACTATAAAGATAGCGCTGCTGGCAATATCCACGCTGACTACCCCTTCCCTGGCCGGGAACAAGATGATCTATGGCGAGGATGACCGCGCCGATTACTATGCCATGCCCGAGAACCTGAAATGGGCGGCCGACTCTACCGTCGCTCTCTGGAAAAGGAACAGCATGTGGCTGGACCAGAAAGCCGGCGCCTATAACCTGGGCACTTATACCTTCGGCGAGGGCTACAACCTCTGTACCGGTGAAAAATTCAGGGAACAGCCTGCCGGCGCTTTCTGCTCGGGCGCGCTGGTAGGGGAGGACCTGGTAATGACGGCCGGGCATTGCATAGTCACCCAGGGCGACTGCAATTCAGCGGCTTTCGTCTTCGGCTACGCCGTCCATGAATCCGGCGGTAAGGCCAGGACGGAGATCCCCGCCGGGGAAGTGTATACCTGCTCCGAAATCGTAAAGCGGCAGCTCGTGAATGTCACCACCGCCGAGGATAATATGGAGAGTACCGTATACGGGCCCGATTACGCCTTGATAAGGCTGGACCGAAAGGTCAAAGGCCATAAGCCGCTGCCCGTAAACCGCGGCGGGGGGGTGAAAAAAGGAACGCCTCTTTTCGTGACCGGCCACCCCACCGGGCTGCCTTTAAAATTCGCGGGGAATGCCAGGGTGATAAAAGATGTGGACGGCGCCTCCGCTTATTTCGGCACGAACCTGGACACCTTCGGCGGGAATTCCGGCTCCCCCGTCTTCAACGCCGAGACCCTGCTGATAGAGGGCATCCACGTGCGCGGCGAGGGAGGACAGCACTTCATTCCCACTTTCGAGGGCTGCAATACATACCTGGTGCGCCCCCCGGGCACGGGTTCCGGCGGCCATGTGACCAAGGTGGACTTCCTTGCCGAAGAGATCCCTCCCACCGCCGGGGAAGCTGCTGCTCAGGCCTATGCGGGGGCTTCGCTTGAAAAGCTGCGCTGGCGGGAGTTCACTCCGGAGAAAATATTAAGCCTGGATTTTTAAAGCTGCGGGGACACGATTCTGTTTCTCTAACTCAGGATTACAAAAGGGAGTTTGGAAATGGCAAAATATGGAAGTCGGGTGCGGCAATTTAATACCGGATGTGGAGCGTGAAAATGTCCAGTCTATATTTTAAAGCCCCGTGGAGGAATTCTGTCATCATTGCCAGCGCCGGCAAAGGAGCAGTAAAATGAAAACTGCATTAATCTTATCCGTGTTAAGCCTTATCGTGCCCGCCTGTACGGCACGGGCCGCATCTGTTATGAAAAGTTTCGACGGGTACGGGCTGGAATATACTATAGACTATCCTGAAGTTAAAGATGTCACCCGGGTTATAGTTCTGATCCACGGGTCCGGACAGCATGATATGGACGAGGAGCTCAGCGCAGTGTCCGCCGGGAAAAAGAACCCGTTTTTCGCAGACGTTTCCGCCGCCCTCGTGAAAAAAGGGTTCGCGGTCATTCGCTACAACAAAAGGTCTTATCAATGGACGAAAACCGCGGAAAAGGATACCGCTTTCGTAAAGTCGAAGAAATTCAGGAAATTTACCGAGGATCCCCTTAAATATTTCGTGGAGGACGCCGCCTGGTTCGCCGGATTCGCGGCTAAGACCTTTCCGAAAGCCAAGGTGTACCTCCTGGGGCATAGCGAGGGGACTTACGTCGCCCTGCAGGTCGCGGACATGAACACAAGCATTGCGGGCGTTGCGCTGCTAGGATTCAAGACGCAAAGTCTGGACATTTCGCTGTTCGAACAAACCGTTTACAGGCCGCTTTACATTTTTGAAGCGCTGGACCTGGATAAAAACGGGGCGCTTGATACGGAGGAACTAAAAAAAGACGACCCGTCGGCTAAAAGCCTTAACGCGCAGCTGCAGATGCTTGACCTGAACAAGAATAGCGCGCTCGACCGCGATGAATTCATGGGCGGGAATTTAAGCCGTATACTTCTGGATGCGCCTTCCCTCCGGGAATACCGCAAGCGGGAGGCTTCATATAAACGGCCGGCGGAGATAATCAGGGACGCCCGGTTCGATGTCGAATTTTTTCAGGGCGAGCTGGATAATCAGACCCCGGCTTACAATGTTCGGGCGGTACAACTGATGAATACCCTCGTCTGGAAAAAGAACAACCTGCATTTCCGTTTCTTCGGCGGTTTGGGTCACGCGCTGGATAAACGGGTCGATTATCATGATATCGTATATCAAAGGGCCGACCCGCAAGCTCTTTCAGCTATGACCAGCGACCTGGATTCTTACTGGAAATAGTTCGGGTTAAGTGTTTTAGGTGCAATTGGGCAGAAAACCCGCTTTAAGGAATTAACTCCCTAATTTTAAGCGCCGGTATAGCCGCCCTGCTCGCAGCCTGGGTTAAACTCCGAAAGGCGGCTCTTTCCCGGTTACTTTCAGCCAAGGCAGATGGGAGAAATCGGCAGGTGAGCGGCCGGTGGCGAGTTTTATATCGGAGAAGCCTTTTTCCCGAAGGTCTTTGGCTATCTCCTCGCCCTTAACTCCGCCTCCTAGCTCCGAGTCTATATAAAGGGGGATGTCTTTGCGCAGTCCGCCAGCGGCGGCGTAAAGTTCTTCAGAAGTTTCAAACGCCTTCAATTCCGCCCCGGCGGTCCTCGCGGCCAGTTTCCAGTTCATGTGCACCAGTGGATCGTCGTCAAGCAGAATGGCGAAGCGAACCCCTGCCCCGGAGTCCGCTGGCAGAAAGATAGTGACGGTGGTGCCGGCGCCGGCCTTCGACTCTATTCTCAGCCTGCCGCCCCAGCTCTCCACGGCGGCGCGGGCATGGTAAAGGCCGAGCCCGGTCCCGCCGGCCTTGCCGTGAGTCTCTCCCTTCAGGCCCAGCTTCGGCAATATTCCCGGCGGTATTCCCTTCCCGTCGTCCTTCAATTCGATGGAGATCTCGCCGCCACCGGAGGACAAGGACACGGCAAGTGTTCCCGAGTTCTCCATGGCCTCGAGGGCGTTGTTCGCCAGGTTGGAGATAAGGCGCTGGAAAACTTTAGGATCTACGGAGGCCCTGGCCTCCGCGGCGCCGCCGAAAAGAATATTCACTCCAGCGCGGTCCTTATATTGCAGTCTTTTCTCGGCCAGAGTCCTTTCTATCAGCCCGGCCAGGAGGCAGGGTCTTGGCTTTTCCTCTTGCGCGCCCGGGGAGGGCGCCCCGTAGCGCCGCAACAGGTCGTCGGCTATCTCCCGAATGCGTTGCGCCGAGTTTTCCAGCAGCTCGCGCTGCCCGGCCGGCAGGTCCAGGCCCCCGGCGGCGGCGCCCAAAGCCGCCAGCGGCGAACGTATATCGTGGGCCACCTGAGCGGCCAGGTCCGAGGTGGCTTTTGAAACCGCCAGCTCGCTCTCCAGCCGCGAGGTCTCGCCCCGCGCCTCCTCCAGCCGCTCCTCCCTCTCACGCAGCCCGGCCACCATCTCGTTAAAACCGGCCTTGAGGTGGGCTACCTCGTCTGAGAAAAAGATGCGCGTCCTGGGGTAAGCCCCCTCGGCGACCAGCCGCATCTTTCCTATCAGCCCGTCCAGCGGCTGCTGAATGCTGTAAAAGACCACCCCCAGCCCTACGACTAAAGTGACGGAACAGGTCCCCATCAGGTTCAGCAGGTCCCCGGACCAGGCGGGGAACGGTGCCCCCCAGCGGCCGCCCACGGACACTATCGCGAAAGGCGCCAGCGCGCAGGAAAATACCAGCAGGACTATTTTAAGATAGAGGGGGATGGAGAATTCCCGGCGCAGGGTGTATAGTTCTTCCTTTTCATAGAGCAGTTCCATCACGAGCAGGTTCCTTGTGCGCATCCAGTCCACGGCGGTGGGGAGTATGCAGAGCTGGGCCAGCAGGCCCAGCAGCAGGGCCGGCAGCACCCCTTCCCTGACCTCCGAGGGCCTGAAGAAAACTGCCAGGATAAAGCGCGAAGCTGACAGCATCAGGAGCAGCGCGGCGGCATCGCGGTAGAGGGTGCTAAGGCGAAGGCGTATCTTTTGTTTTAGCTCAGGGGTGGGCATGTCCCTGTACTTGATAGCCGGCCTGTACCAAAGATAGACAAGCAGGAACATCAGAAGCACTGCGAGGCCGCTCCCGCCTTCGAGATTCTTGTAAGCGGGCGAGTCTTTGTTCGCGCCATAAAAGGCGGCCAGGTAAACCTTGGAGAAACTGGTTCCGACGATGCCCAGCCAGTACGGGATGCCGACAAAGCCGAAAATAGCCTTGAATTTTTTCTTATTCTCTTCGTCTAAAGTCTGCGTGGTCATGTTTTACCCCTTCGCCCTCCGGGAAACGCATATATTATGCCATTTACCTTTGGGTATTGAAGCATGCCGCTGCCCCCCAGTGCTGCGGCGGCTATTTTTTATATTGGCAGATAAAATGCTCTGCATCGTCTGCCGATGAAAAAGTATGAAAGACCGGGGAGTAATATCATGATAGAAAAAAGAATTTTGCCTCTGCTGAAAAAACACTCTAAATTTTCCGGTTTGCTGCTCCTGGGAGCCCTGGTCCAGGGTCTGCTGGGGTTCGTGGCCCCAGTGATCGTCCGGGAGATGCTGGAGGCTGTTTCGCTTCCGGCTCCGGAGGCCGACACTATGCTCTTTTACGCGGCGGTATTCGCGGGGTGCTTCCTGCTGGGCTACCTGTTGAACCTGGGTATTAACAGGCTCTACCTGCGGTTCTCCTTCCAGTTCAAGGTGAATTTCAGTTGGGAACTATACCAGGAGCTTTTCCGGATGGATTACAAGGCTTTCCAGGATAAGGAGGCCGGCTATTTCGTGAGCAGGATCAGGATGCTTACCGATCAGGCTTTCGCCCTTGCCGCGAACAGCCTGCCTTCCACCGCGGTCTCCATCGTGACAATAGTCGTAGCAACGGTTTTTATCGCTTCGGTGAATAGCTTTCTTTTCGCCCTCGCGGTACTGCTCGTGCCCCTCACTTTCTTCGGTTACAGGTCGGTAAACAGGAAACTGAAGAAAATGACGTCCGCTTTCCAGGGCAGCTACGCCGATAAACTGAAGAATATCTTCGGGGTAGTACAGAACATCGAGAGCATAAAGCAGCTCAATAACTACCCGTTCTTTTCTTCTTACGTGGCCAGGCACGTGGAAGAGATGGAAAAGGGTTCTAATGAACTGGGCCTGCACGCGAAGAACATAAGCCTGTTCATGCTTTTCCTCACGGACCTTCTTAGGAACGGCATACTGCTGGGGTCCATCTACTTGTTCCTGCTGAAAAAGATCTCGCTGCCCGACGTGATGTTCCTTAACATGATAATGGGCATATACTTCGGAGCGCTCGGTAGCCTGAACGGGATCTCCCTCGGGCTGCGGGACGTGCGGGCCAGTTTCGATTTCCTGGAACAGGAGCTCCGCGCCAAGGCCGAGAAGGGCGGCGCGGGGGAGCTGGCGAAAGTGGACGCGCTTTCTTTCGCCTTGGCCGGTTTTTCCTATAACGGGAAAAAAGACGTGATAAAGAATTTTTCCCTGGACCTTAAACCCGGGGACAGCGTGGCCATAGTGGGGCGTTCCGGCTGCGGGAAGTCCACCCTGGGAAAACTGCTTACCAGGCTGTACCTGGCCGACGGAGTGACCCTGAACGGGCGGCCGGCCGGGGAGTACTCGCTCGAGAGCCTGCGCAAAAAGGTG
>Ga0209212_1008143_pt1 | contig 11316 bp, 6 predicted proteins | sample RifGroC2_FD_183996 | JGI IMG/M metagenome (GOLD analysis project Ga0209212, IMG submission 183996) | Groundwater microbial communities from Rifle, Colorado, USA - Groundwater C2 (SPAdes) (version 2) | ecosystem: Environmental > Aquatic > Deep subsurface > Groundwater | place: Rifle, Colorado...
GACCGTCGATGCGCGGTGGTGTGCCGGTCTTCAGCCGCCCCGCCGGAAGATTCAATTCACGCAACCGGCGCGCCAGGCTGATGGAGGGCGGGTCGCCCGCGCGACCCGCCGGATAATTGGCCTGCCCGACATGGATCAGTCCGGACAGGAAAGTGCCCGCTGTCAGCACCACGGTTTTCGCGTTGAAGCGCAAGCCCAGTTGGGTGACCACCCCGCTTACCCGGTCTTGCCCAGTGGCAGATGACCCGACCAGCAGGTCATCCACCGCCTGCTGGAACAGCCAGAGGTTGGACTGATTCTCCAGCCTTGCGCGGATTGCCTGCTTGTAAAGCAGGCGGTCGGCCTGCGCGCGCGTAGCGCGCACCGCCGGACCCTTGCTCGAATTCAGGGTGCGGAACTGGATGCCGCTCTCGTCGGTTGCCGCCGCCATCGCGCCGCCCAGCGCATCCACCTCCCTGACCAGATGCCCCTTGCCGATTCCGCCAATCGAAGGATTGCAGGACATCTGCCCGAGCGTCTCGATGTTATGGCTGAGCAGCAAGGTCTTGCAGCCAGCGCGCGCGCTGGCCAAAGCGGCCTCCGTGCCGGCATGGCCGCCGCCCACCACGATCACATCGAATATATCGGGAAAATTCATGTTGCAACTGTTCCGGAAAGGACGCGCATCATACAACAGCAATCCCGGAATCCCAACAGGCATGATTAAAGATACCGCCATTGAAAACGAATATCGCCATGCCTGCCCCCTCTCCCCCACCCTCCACCGCTTGCGGGGGAGGGGCAAGCGATTTGCTGCGCAAGCTTTGCGTTAACCGCATTGTTTCACGTGAAACAATGGGATTTATTTTCCGATACAGAACCGGCTGAAAATCTCGCCGAGCAAATCATCCGGGGTGAATTCTCCGGTAATCTCGTTCAGCGCGCGTTGCGCCAGGCGCAGCTCCTCGGCAAACAACTCCGCGCTGGCCAGCACCGCCTGCGCCCTGGTCAAGTGGGTTTGCGCCAGCGTTAAGGCACGCACATGCCGTTCCCGCGCCATGAAGGCACCGCTTTCCTGGTCGCGCCAACCCACCGCCTCCAGCAGCTTGCCGCGCAACTCTTCCAGACCCGCGCCGGTTTTGGCAGAAACCAGAATAAATGGGGCGCTGGCAAGCGGTACGCTGGCGGGCACAGCAGCACTGTCGCCAAGCAGGTCGGTCTTGTTGAACACCAGCAACCGCGGAATGTCCGGCGGCAACCCGGCAAGAATTGCCTCATCCTGCGCCGTCAGCCCTTTGCTTGCATCCAACAAGAGCAGGATCAAATCGGCGCGGTGCAGCGTCTGGTGCGCGCGCGCGATGCCCAGTTTCTCCACCGTGTCCGCAGATTCGCGCAGCCCTGCCGTGTCCATGATGTGCAGCGGCACGCCGCGAATCTGGATCGCCTGGCGGATCACATCGCGGGTGGTGCCGGGAATATCGCTGACCAGCGCCACTTCCTCGCCGGCCAGGCGATTCAGCAGGCTGGACTTGCCGACATTCGGCTGCCCGGCAATCACCACGTATGCGCCCTCGCGCAGCAGGCTGCCCTGCTTTGCGGTGTCCAGCGTATGCCGCAAGCGCAACCGGACACTGTTAAGCAAGGCATCGCGACGCTCCGTGTCAAGGTTATCCACCTCCTCTTCCGGAAAATCCAGCATCGCCTCAACCAGCATGCGCAGGTTGATCAGCTCATCGACCATGCCGTGAATGACAGCAGAAAATTCCCCGCACAGGGAACGCATCGCGCTGCGCGCGGCTTCGGCGGAATTGGCATCGATCAGGTCGGCGACGCTTTCCGCCTGTGCCAGGTCAAGTTTGTTGTTCAGAAAGGCGCGGCGCGTGAATTCGCCGGGTTGCGCCAGCCGCGCACCCAAGTCGAGGCAGCGCTGCAACACCAGTTGCAATACGGCGGGGCCGCCGTGCCCTTGCAGCTCAAGCACATGCTCGCCGGTGTAGGAATGGGGAGCGGAAAAAAACAAGGCGATACCCTGATCCAGGGTGTCGCCGTTTTCGTTCAGAAAATTACCGCAAGTGGCATGCCGCGCAACGGGCAGCTTGCCCAGAATTCCGCATGCCAGCGTTTCGATATGCCGCCCGGATACCCTGACTACCCCAATTCCGCCGCGCCCCTGCGCGGTGGCAATGGCGGCAATGGTATCAGCGTTTGACAGCGACACCTTTGCTCGCTGCCTCTAACTCGGCAGCCCGGGTGATATACCACTGCTGGCCGATGGAAAGGATGTTATTCACAACAGAATACAACACCAGCCCGGCGGGAAAGAAGAAGAAAATCACGCTGAAGGCGATCGGCATAATTTGCATGATCCTGGCCTGCATCGGATCAGCCGGCTTGGGGTTGAGGCGCATCTGGATAATCATGCTCGCTCCCATGATCAACGGCAGGATGTAGTAAGGGTCCGCCGCCGACAGGTCGGTTATCCAGCCAAAAAATGGCGCGTAACGCATCTCGACGCTCGCCAGGATAGCCCAGTACAAAGCGATAAATACCGGGATTTGCACCACCACCGGCAAACATCCACCCAGCGGGTTGATCTTCTCCGTCTTGTATAGCTCCATCATGGCGCGGTTCAACTTTTCCCGGTCGCCGCCGCATTGCTGTTTAATTTTTTCCAGCTTCGGCGCAACCACGCGCATCTTGGCCATAGAGCGATAGCTTGCCGCAGACAACGGAAAAAACAACAACTTGATCAGGACGGTCAGCAGAATGATGGCGAGCCCCCAGTTGTGCGTCCAGTCATAAAATAGCGCCATGACCCAAAACAGCGGGGCAGAAAGTATGGTTAGCCAGCCATAATCCACTGTCAACCCCAGGCCGGGCGCAATTTTGTCCAGATCGACCTGTGCCGGGCCGGCATAAAGCGTGGTGCCTATGAGCACTTTCTGGCCTGGATTAACGGCCTGTTCGGGTAAGATCACACCCACCGAATATGAGTCGCCGTCCAGCTTGCGCGTGAAATATTCACGATTGGTCTTTTCCTTGGGCAGCCATACCGCAACGAAATAATGTTGCAGTATCCCAATCCAGCCTTCATCGGCTTGCTTGGGGTAATCTACTTTGCCTTTTTCTATTGCCGGAAAATCTACCTTTTGAAATTTTTCCTTATCGGTATAGACCGCAGCGCCAACATAAGTCGGCAAAAACATCGAACTGCCTGTCAGCGCGGCACTATCGCGAATGAGCTGAAAATAGCTGCTTGTCGTTGCTGCCTGTTGCCCGGTATTTTCCAATTCATAGGCAATATCAACCAAATAACTCCCTTTATGGAAGGTGATGATCTTTGCCACTTTCAGCGTGCCATCACCCTCTGCCTTCAGCCGTACCTGCACCTGTTCGGCATTCCCGGCAAGCACATATTGATCCTGCTCCGAAACAAACGGGCTGTTGTGGTTAGGCAACCCAGCTCCGAGCAGGCCGCTTTGCGCGACATAATTATGGGTGCCAGTGCCGCGCTGAAAGAGTACCAGCGGTTTATTCTTGTCCAGCCCATCCGGGTGCTTTAACAACGCCAGACGGCTGATATCTCCGCCAATGGTGCTGATTTCAGCCTCAAGGATATCGGTCTTGACGTGGATTATTTTTCCAGCTGATTGCCCGGCTGATTGCTGGGCAAGATCCTGGGCGATACTTGCCGGCGTTACCGCTGAAGAAGAGGCTACCTGGGGTTTGGGTACGCCCTCATTAATTGCCGCGCTTTGCTGAATATATTGTTCGGGATGCTGATGACGTTGCCAGCCATCCCAAACCAATCCCAGCGAAAACACAAAAATTAAAAACAAAAAAAGTCTTTGTAAATCCATGATTTGACCTGATATTAGGGTGCGGGATCGTATCCGCCGGGATTCCAGGGATTACAACGCAGCAATCGTTTAATGCCGAGCCATGCCCCTTTCATTACACCATGTTTCGCCAAGGCTTCGCAGGTGTAGTGGGAACAGGTTGGGGTAAATCTGCACGTTGGCGGGCTGAGCGGACTGATCAGGTATTGATAGCCATGAATCAGCTTAATCACGATTCTACGCATCTATTTTCTACCCGGCTAAACAGCATTTTCAAATCGCCAGCTTGCGCGCCACGCTCTTTGGGATAGGCACGTCTCACCATCACAACCACATCCAATTTGCACAGTTTGATATTGTGTTGGCGAAACGTTTCTCTGATGATTCTTTTTAAACGGTTTCGGTCTGCTGCGCCGGATAGCGTTTTTTTGCCCACAACCATTCCAAGCCTGGCGTTTTTTTTGTCATTGCGCACAAAAAAAATTTTGAACTGCTTATCCGCGATATTTTCAGCGCGGATGACATGATCAAAACCGTTTTCGCGCAATAATCGGTACGCAGCGGTAAATTCGCCCGATAAATTAGACTGCAAAGCCGATATGCTAAACCGCGAGTCTGACACGGCCCTTGGCGCGACGTGCTTTAATAACAGCGCGGCCTCCGCGTGTCTTCATGCGCACCAAAAAGCCATGAGTGCGTTTTCTTTTGGTTACGGACGGTTGATATGTACGTTTCATGTTCTTTTCCTAGTTAAGCCGTAAAACGCGCTATTACAAAGCCTTGAGGCTCAAGTGTCAAGTGTATTTTACTTTTTTGCCTGTGGATAAGTTTGCGCTTGCACTGTAGAATGCTGCAACTTTTACTGTTGCCGAGCCATTCCTTCCAACTAAATTTATGCAGAACATTTCTTTTTGGGATTCATGCCTCCGCTCGTTCGAAAAGAGCCTGCCGCCGCAACAATACAACTCATGGATAAAACCACTCCTCCTTCAAAATGAGAATGGATCACTGGTATTGACCGCACCAAACACCTTTACCCTGAAACTTGTCCAGGAACGGTTTCTTCCCGAAATCAGCCGGCAAGCAGGCCTGGCTTACTCTAAAATTCCGCTATTTGAATTTCGTGTTCTTGAAACAGAACCGGTGGTCAAACCACGCGAAATAATCCCCCAAAAAACTGCCGCCCCGGTTCACGATAGCAAACCGAAAATTGAAACTTCATTTCGTAGCTATGGAAAACTTAACCCCAACCTGACCTTCGATAACTTTGTGATCGGCAAAGCAAATCAACTTGCTTTTGCCGCAGCCACACAGGTCGCCGAATTGCCCGGCGCCTCCTACAACCCACTATTTATTTATGGCGGAGTAGGCTTGGGCAAAACCCACTTGATCCAAGCAATGGGCAATCAAATCAAGGTTAATAACCCACAAGCCAAAATTTGCTATATGCACGCCGAACGGTATGTTTCCGATGTGGTGCGCGCTTACCAGTCCAATAAATTTGAAGAATTTAAACAGTATTATCATTCTCTCGATATTTTACTGATCGACGATATTCAATTTTTCGCCGGTAAAACCAAGACACAAGAAGAATTTTTCTACGCTTTCAACACACTCATCGATTCGCATAAGCAAGTCATAATGACCAGCGATACCTTCCCCAAGGAAATTACCGGGCTTGATAGCCGTCTGGTTTCACGCTTCGGCTGGGGACTCACCGTCGCCATCGAACCGCCGGAATTGGAAATGCGTGTAGCTATTTTGCTGAAAAAGGCCAGCTTGGGTGGTTATATGCTTGACGAAACAGTCGCTTTTTTTATTGCCAAACACGTCAATTCAAATGTTCGTGAACTTGAGGGGGCTTTAAAGCGCGTCGAAGCCTATGCCAAATTTCATCGGCGTATCATTTCCATTGAAACGGCAAAAGAAGCCATGAAAGACATCCTGATTGCACAAAACCGGCAAATTTCCATCGATAATATTCAAAAAACGGTTGCTGATTATTACCATATCAAGATGGCTGACCTGCTTTCAAAGAAAAGAACGCGAAACTTGACAAGGCCGCGACAAACGGCCATGTCACTCGCCCGTGAATTGACTACCATGAGCCTGCCTGAAATTGGTACTGCTTTTGGCGGAAAAGACCATTCGACCGTAATACATGCCTGCAAAATGATCGTCAATCTTAGAGCGTCTGATACTACAATCGATGCAGATTACAAAATTCTGCTGCAAACTTTACGAGGATAACAAGTGAATTATGTGTGCACAGAATGTTAATAATTCATCGTTTTACAAAAAGTATATAAATTATCCACATTAGCGTTGCGACTTATCAACAACAATTCTTTGTAGTTTTTTGTTTTATACTTAAATGTATTAAAAGGTTTTTTTGAGTTATTAACACAATTTTGGATACTCTATTAGCTCTTATTAAAGGTTTATATTATGTTTATTGAAAAGATAGATAAAGAAATCATACTCAAACCACTGCAAGTCGTCATTGGTATCGTAGAACGAAAACAAACATTACCAATTCTATCAAATGTTCTGATCGAAAATCAGGATGGCAAAATACGCTTTACGGCAACAGACCTGGAAATACAAATTACTACCACCATCGATACCGGTACAAGAGGCGGGCAAAGCGCAGCTTTTACAGTTGGCGGCAAAAAATTTCAGGAAATACTGAGGGTTCTTCCCGACCAAAGTAAAATCACTATTGATACCAAAGAAAATAAGGCACAAATTAAAACGAACAAAAGCCGCTTCAGCCTGCAAACTTTGCCCGCACAAGATTTTCCTCAATTGAGCAATCAACTGGAAAATGCAAAAAAAATCGTGCTTCCACAAAAAGAATTGAAAAATTTATTATTTTCCGTTCAATACGCAATGGCGCAACAAGATGTGCGTTATTACCTCAATGGTGTGTTGCTGATTATCGATGGGAATAAACTCAAAGTGGTGGCTACCGACGGCCATCGCCTTGCTTACAATGCAGGTGTTATTGATGGCGATTATGAAAAACAGGAAATTATCCTGCCCCGTAAAGCCGTCACGGAATTATCCAAATTACTGGCGGATAGTGATGAAAGTGTCGAACTGGAATTTTCGCAACAACAGGTTAAGGTTAATTTTTCCGGCATCACTCTGATAACAAAAGTAATTGAAGGAAAATTTCCTGATTATGAACGCGTTATACCGAAATACGATAACCATCTCAATATGGAACGAGCCGTAATGCAACAGGCTTTGCAACGCGCCGCAATATTGTCCAATGAAAAATTCAGGGGCGTGCGTTTCGTGCTGACCGAAAAAAACCTCAGTATTATTAGCAGTAATAGCGAGCAGGAAGAGGCGCAGGAAGAAATCGAAACCGACTATCACGGCGAGCCATTGGATATCGGCTTTAATGTTAATTATCTGATGGACGGGCTGAATAATATCAGCAACAGCACCGCTACTTTTTCGTTCGGCGACCCGAACAGCAGCATCCTGATGACCACACCAGAGAATGATGAATTCCGCTATGTAGTCATGCCGATGCGTATTTAGGAATCTTTTGGTGTTTCACGTGAAACAAATTAAATATCAGGAAAAAACCAATGAATGAATATACTTCCGATAACATCAAGGTTTTAAGAGGATTGGAAGCTGTGCGCAAGCGCCCCGGCATGTATATCGGCGATACAAATGATGGGACCGGTTTACATCACATGGTGTTTGAGGCGGTGGATAATGCTGTAGATGAGGCTTTGGCGGGGCATTGCAACGAAATCAATGTAATTATTCATGCGGATAACTCAATTAGTGTCAGCGACAACGGGCGCGGCATTCCAACCGATATCCATAAGGAGGAAAATCGTTCCGCCGCCGAAGTTATCATGACCATCCTGCATGCGGGCGGTAAATTCGACAGCAATTCCTACAAGGTATCCGGCGGCTTGCACGGTGTGGGTGTGTCGGTGGTTAACGCGTTATCCGAGTGGTTGAAGTTGACGATTTACCGTGACGGAAAAGAACACTTTATAGAGTTTCGTCATGGCGATCCGGTTGAGCCTCTAAAAGTGGTGGGCAACTCAAACAAAAAAGGCACCCTCATTCATTTTTTGGCGGCCAAAGAAACCTTTGGCCTGGTCGAATTTCACTTTGATATTCTGGCAAAACGCCTGCGTGAACTGTCATTTCTCAATAATGGTGTAAAAATTGCGCTGATCGATCATCGCACCGGCAAGGAAGAAAATTTTGCGTTTTGCGGCGGAATTAAGGGTTTTGTCGAATATATGAACCGCAACAAATCGGCACTGCACCCAACCGTGTTCTACGCGATCGGCGAAAAGGACGGCATCACCGCCGAGATCGCGATGCAGTGGAACGACTCCTATCAGGAAACGGTGCAATGCTTCACCAATAACATTCCGCAACGCGACGGCGGCACCCACCTGACCGCGCTGCGCGCCGCAATGACGCGCACCCTGAACCAGTATATCGAAGCCGAACAACTGGCGAAAAAGGCCAAGGTGGAGACCACTGGCGACGATATGCGCGAAGGGTTGACTGCGGTGCTGTCGGTGAAATTGCCCGACCCGAAATTTTCGTCGCAAACCAAGGATAAGCTGGTGTCATCCGAAGTGCGCCCGGTGATCGAAGACCTGATTGCCCAGCAAATGAGCGCGTTCCTGCTGGAAAAACCCAATGACGCAAAGATCATCGTCAATAAAATTATTGAGGCCGCCCGCGCCCGCGAAGCGGCGCGCAAAGCCCGCGACCTGACGCGCCGTAAAGGCATCCTGGACGGCATGGGCCTGCCCGGCAAGCTTGCCGACTGCCAGGAAAAAGACCCTGCCCTTTCCGAACTGTACCTGGTCGAGGGGGATTCTGCGGGCGGCTCGGCCAAGCAGGGCCGCGACCGCAAGTTTCAGGCGATCCTGCCGCTCAAGGGCAAGATACTGAACGTGGAAAAGGCGCGTTTCGAAAAACTCATCGCCTCGCAGGAAATCGCCACGCTGATCACCGTGCTCGGCACCGGCATCGGCAAGGATGAATACAACGCCGACAAACTGCGCTACCACCGCATCATCATCATGACCGATGCGGATGTGGACGGTTCGCATATCCGCACCCTGCTGCTCACCTTCTTCTATCGGCAAATGCCCGAGCTGGTCGAGCGCGGCCATATCTATATCGCGCAACCGCCGCTGTACAAGATCAAGCAAGGCAAGGACGAACGTTATCTCAAGGACGACCAGGAGATGAAAATCTACATGCTCAAGTCCGCGCTGAACAACGCCGTGTTGCATCCGTCCGCCGATGGGACGCCGATTCAGGCAGATGCACTGGAATTGATCGCCAAGCAATACTTCCTCGCCGAAGCGGTGATCGATCGCCTGTCGCGCTTTACCGCGCCGGAGGCCAGCCACGCCTTGCTGATCCTGCCCACCCTGTCGCTGGATGACGCGGAACAGGCGCAACGCAGCGCAAAACAACTCGAAGCGGCTTGCGGCAGCAGTATCAAAGTCGTGGCAGAAACCGACGAAGCCGGTGAGTATCGCCTGCGCCTGGAAAAGTTGTATCACGGCAACTATTCGGTCAGCTACATGGATCGCGATTTTCTGAGGGGCAATGACTATGTGCAGATCCGCCAGGCTGCGGACATATTGAGCGGCCTGATCAAACCGGGCGCGTACATCGCCCGGGGCGAGCAGAAACGCGCCGTGTCCAGCTTCAAGCAAGCCATCGAATGGCTGCTGGAAGAAGCCAAGAAAGGGGTCAATATTCAGCGCTACAAGGGCTTGGGTGAGATGAACCCAAGCCAGTTGTGGGAAACTACCATGGACGTGACCAACCGTATCCTGCTCAGGGTGCAAATTGAAGACGCGATTACCGCTGATGAAATATTCACTACCCTGATGGGCGATGTGGTCGAGCCGCGCCGCGCATTTATCGAAAAAAACGCGCTGGGTGTGAAAAATCTGGACGTATAAAAGGCGCGGGGCTGCCTTCCATAAGACAGCCCCGGTATGCCGGTAAAAAATCTGCAGTTTCCTCCCTGTTCCAAATAACATTTCAAACTTGAAGCAAAATTTAGCTATGCCCATCCCCATGACGTTTTTCCCCCCTCGTTCTCAGGAGGCCGTTGAGGTCGTTTCGGAAACATCCCCCATTGTGGGCAGCCGCGTGGAATTGCAACTGCTCACCACCCTGACATGCAACCTGAAATGCAGCTATTGCTCGCTCGGCGTGGGCGATATGGTCGGTTCGCAGGGCAAGGTCTCCTATACTCCGGATGTGCTGGATGCCTTTATCAAGAGGCACCTTTCCGAGCATGAGATTTATGTCACTTTCTACGGCGGTGAGCCAACCCTGAATCTCTCTTTCATTGAAGAGGTTATGGCGCGTTATCCCACCTTCCGTTTCCAGCTCCAAACCAATGGCACGCTGCTGGACAACTTGCCGGATAACGTGCTGGCAAATCTTTCCAATATTCTGCTCTCCATCGACGGCGGCGAGGCAATCACCGACGGCTTCCGCGGACGTGGCGTGTACCGGCAGGTGGTCAAGAATACCCAGACGGTGCGCGACCGGATGACGGGCACCTTCACGGCGCGCGTGACCTGGAGCAGTGAGGAGACCTCGTTCGAGGAGCTTGACGAGCTGGCGGACACTTTTGATTATGTGTATTTCCAGTTCGTCGCCGGAGAAGGCACTTATACGCCCGCTGCGGTGGAGAAGAAAAAAGCGGTAATCACGCAACTGGTGGACAAATTTTTTTCCAGCGACAAGTTGTATCCCATGATCCCGATCATGGGAATCGTGCGCAACAAGGTGCTGCCGACGCGGGCGACCGAGCTGTATCACGGCAAGACCCAATGCCGGGTGTCTACGCACATCCTCAACGTGATGCCGGACGGCAAGATATTCCCCTGCCCCGACATGATGTACGTGCCCGAGATGCTGCAGGGCGACGTGATTGCGAACTGGCTCAAGCCCAGCCCGCTGCAGCCGCACCCCGACATGCCGTGCGACCAGTGTGAAGCGCAGCCGTGGTGCCGGGGCAATTGCCTGAAGAACCTCTACCTTGCTTACGTGAAAAACGACAAGGAATATCGCGACAAGGTCGTCGAGCCGATCTGCGATCTGGTCAGGTTTCTTGGGCGGGAAATAGACCGCCACGATCCGCTTGCCTGGTACGCAAAAGCCCCGCTGGACGTGCGCAAGACCCTGCGTGATTGTGAAGTCTATGAATATGTGGAGATTATGCCCTGATACGGCGGCGATGCGCGGCGTAATTGTCGGTCTCGACAACTCAACCTAGAAAAAGCAGTGGTTCGCAGATTACACAAAATTAAACAAAGGATTATCGAGATGAACAGGATAACCATTCGGGTGAGGAATCAGTTATTCCTGAATCCGTGCTCCATTCTGCCAACACCCTCTCCTGAGCTTTTGCCCATGATTTTTTCACCTGCCATCGCTCCCGAATCTGCCGTACCGGGCA
>Ga0209212_1008145_pt1 | contig 11315 bp, 9 predicted proteins | sample RifGroC2_FD_183996 | JGI IMG/M metagenome (GOLD analysis project Ga0209212, IMG submission 183996) | Groundwater microbial communities from Rifle, Colorado, USA - Groundwater C2 (SPAdes) (version 2) | ecosystem: Environmental > Aquatic > Deep subsurface > Groundwater | place: Rifle, Colorado...
TCAAATATTCGGTGAAGATCGTTGAGGTGGCCCCATAATGAGGTCTCAGATCGGTGAAACGGGCAGTGAAAGGTATCCGCTTTGGGTGGTGATCCACCACCAGATCCACCCTGCCCAATGACAGGCCGAAATAAGGGGGTTGTACGTCCACCAAGGCTAGCCTGGCCCTATCCTGGTGGAGATCTTCATATGTGATCCTGTCGATTTGAATCTCCAGCAGACGAAGCATGGCGAGATTTTCCGGCCGGGTCACGCCGCCGAACGTGACAATTGGGGTAGTGGCCCGATTGCGGCCCAACAGCTCGCGTAAAGCCAAAGCGCTGCCGATGGCATCCGGGTCGGGATCGTGCTGCAATAAAATATGGATCTTGTCCTTTTCCTTAAAAAGAGAGCGGATCCGATCCACCTTCTGACGGTTGAACGTATCCAGGAGTTGCGGAGCGCAAAACTCATGAAACATATCCTCCAGTGGAAGCTGGCGCAGATGCGGATCTTTGTGATTCCCAGTTGCATCCTGTTTAGACGAGAGGGAGAGAATCGGCAGCTTGCCATTCAGGCGTCTGAGATTTTGATAGACGCGCTCGCGCAGGTTGGGATCTCTGATGAAGAGAATCGCCTGGCTGATATGCTTTAGATGTTTATTCTTGTAGGTGGATTGGTTTTTCAGATTGCCCCACTGACTGCTTCCGCCCTGCCGCCTGATCCGCCTGGCTACCCCCTCCTCCTCGACCAAAAAAAGGACCTCGCCCCGCCTGGTTGCCAGCTTGCGCATGAATTGAAAAAGCAGGTCATCTTCACAGATCGCCAGGTATTTCATAGGTTCATCCCTCGAAGGGGATAATTAGAATGGTAAAACGAGGATCTCTAGATGAGCGGTAAAGCAACCGGTTGTCACGCACAGAACTCTAGCATCTCACGTCCTCTTTTTCCAGATGCGGGGTTTAACGATTCTCATCCGGAGAGGTGACCGCTCTTGCGTGCTGTCTGGTGAAAGGACCCAGCTGAAATAGCCGCCGAAGAAAGTGGCAACTTTTGCCATAGCCTCCCTTGAAGCGTTTTGTTAAAATGTTGAAAGTTACTCTTTTTTGCTATTTGCCATAATTTCTACAATTTGGGAAGAATCGTCTAACTGCTTGATTCAAAAGAGAATTAATTCCTTCCGTCTTCCAGCGTCCCTGCCAGTTGAGGATTCTTTTCAAAAATGACAATCCCGTCAGGGTGGTCCCGGTTTTGCATCGAGATGTGGATAACTTCCCAATAACCCAAAATAAGGATCAGAAGGGGGTGAAGAAGAACTTCCAGTCTGGGTAGGGGGGGGAAGAAGAAGGATGAATGAGAGGTTAAAATAGGATATCTATAAAAAGGGGAGGAAAGAAATTTATGGACAGATTAAGATTGAAGGCCGAAGGGGGTTTTACCCTCATCGAGTTGCTGGTGGTTATAGCGATCATCGGTATCTTGGCTGCCATCGCTATTCCGCAGTTCTCTGCATACCGGCGTCGGGGTTACGACTCTGACGTGAAATCGAACGTGAAGAACGCCTCTACATCTCAGGAGGCCTATTTCACGGATAAGAACACTTATTCCGCTGCAGTAAGTGACCTGTTAGCCAGGGGCTTCAAGCAGAGCGCCAATGTCGGCATGGGAGCGCCGGCGCCGACTGCGACTGATTTTGTCATTACCGGAACGGTGGTGACAGGCTGTACGAGCAGTACCGGAGTATGGTCGTTTGCCAGCACGACCGGCGTGCTCACAGGGACGCCGTGCGGGTAGTCTAGGGGAGCCAAAGAACTTTTCCATAGGAGGGGCTTCGCTTAACGGCGAAGCCCCTCTGCTATTTCTTCTGCGCTAAAATCAAGGTTGTTCCAGGTAGAGTATTAGGAATATCTCCGCGGCTCTCAACGGAGTTGAACCCGGCATCCTTAAGCCAGGCAGAGTATTGGGATAAAGTCCAACACTCGCCCTCCGGAGTGTGGGTCAGGGCGTAGACTGAGAAGCGCAGAACGAACGGAGGACCCGTCCGTTCCTCGTTCGGGATAAAGTCATTGACTGCGAGAAATCCGCCGGGCTTGAGCGCGTGGTAAGCCTTGCGAAACAGTTCCTGATTCCCGCTGAGTGACTCAAAGCGGCAAAAGTTGCTTGCTACGATCAGATCATAACTATTATCCTCGATCGATGCCGAGCGAAAATCCCCGTCAATGAAACGGATCCTTCCCTCCAGGCCCCGTTCTCGGTTGAGCTTCTTCGCCACAGTATTTATGCTAGCCCAATCAAGCTGCGTTACCTGCGCTGAAGGGTCACAAGTGAGGACCGTCATCCCGAATATGCTGGAGCCTCCAGCGATATCCAGCATGTGGAGCCCCTTTTTTCTCTTCCCAACTCCTAGAAACTCGCAGAGAGTTTTTGCCACAGGCTCCGTGATCGGGATGATTCCCACTACCAGCTTTTTCCACACCTCAAGTTCATCCCCCGTATCCAAGCGGCTCAGCGGTTTGCCTGTTTTTAGCGTCTCTTTGAGGTGTGCCATGCCATCCCAGAGCGCCAACGCTACATAACTGAAGTCTCCCATGTAAGAAGGTTGGCCGCGGACTAGATAAGTCTCGCTGATGGGCGCCAAGAAATATTTTCCGTTGCGCTTTTCCACCAGGGATAGGGCAAGGAGGCTGTCGAGAACGATGCGCGTAGCTCGAGGCGCCGTACCCGCCTCACGGGCAACCGCTTCATAGGTGACAAAGCCGCGGTGGATCAAGGTGAAAAAATCGTACTCTATAGCGGCCTCAAGGATTCGACTGTTGCCGAAGTCCCCCAGTAGACGCATTAACGGGTTAGAAGAGAGCGCCTCTTTTGTGTTTTGCCGTTGCCCGGTCATATAGGGAAGAAAGGTTGCGCATAAAATATTTAATGTTAAACTAATTGTCAAGGACATGCAGGACATGCCGAAAGAGTTAAGATTGTTATATGTTGACATTAACCACTCCTTCTGCTAGGGGTTCAACAGAATTTAGATTCGTGGCGTTTCGTTAATAATAGGACTAGGAGGGTAAACATATGGCCGAGCAAACAGCCCAAGAGGTACTGTTGGATGTTAAGGTGGCTGAGGCTTCCCAACTCTATAAATTTTATCTCAATCAGGAAAAGAAGATCTTGGGCATCACCGCTGTAACCATTTTTCTCACTATCTGGGAACTAATGGGAGGGGTCTTTCAGGTGATCAACCCTATGTTTATGAGCGCCCCGTCGCTCATCTGGAAGGCCGGTGTCCAGATGTTCGTTTCAGGCGAAATCTATAACGACCTCTATGTAAGCGGTATCGAATTCGCCTGGGGGTATTTCCTTTCGGTTATCTTTGCTGTCCCCTTTGGCATCGCAATCGGATGGTACAAGAAGCTCGCCTACACCTTTGATCCCTTTGTCAATGCGATGAATGCCACCCCGCGCGTCGCCCTTCTCCCTCTTGTCATTATCTGGCTGGGGATCGGCATCCTCTCCAAGGTCGGCATCATCTTTCTCGGCGCTGTTTTTCCCCTGCTAATCAATACGCGGGACGGGGTCAAGACCACGCCCCACAACCTCCTCAACGCGGCCAGAAGCTTTGGCGCTTCGGAGTGGCAGATCTTCAAGAGCGTGGTGCTTCCTTCAACCGTTCCTTTTATCTTGACGGGCTTAAGGCTGGCGGTCGGCCGGGCCCTGATCGGCGTCATGGTGGGGGAGCTTTACGCCGCGACAGCCGGGATTGGTTTTATGATCACAGTGGCCGGTGCCACCTTCCAAACCGACAAGGTCTTTGTCGGCGTCCTTATCTTTGCTATCACGGGCATGATTGCTACGGAGATGTTGGACAAAGTCGAAAGGCGGTTCGACAAATGGCGGCCGAAGGTTGGGGCGCTATAACTCTCTTGCACGCTGTCGCCTAGGTTTTAGAGGTGGCTTCCGGTGTTACCCGGAGCCACCTTTTTTTTTGGTTTTAAAAAAATATAAGGTCTTGGCCCTTTGGGAAGGACCAGGGACTGCTTAGCGATGAAGACGAAAGGTGAAATAGAGGCCGAAGTCAGTGAGGCCATGGTCAGGTTTGAGATCGAGTATATGGGACGCGGGCCGAAGGAGGCCCGCACCTATATCATTGAGGACATGGTGCTGGTCCGGCTTAAAGGAGTCTTAACCCCGGCGGAACAACAGCTGACTAAGAGCCAGGATGGGGTGGAGTTGATCAAGAAGATGCGATCAACCCTCATCGAGAACGCCAAGGCTCACCTCTCTCAAGTCTTAGCTGATATTACTGGAACGAAAGTTCTAGGCCTCTATACAGATATCAGCACGGTTTCCGGTGAGCGGGTCATTGTCTTCACGCTGGACCGCGATATCGAGAAAGATCTCCCACGGAAAAAAAACTGTTGACTTGCCCTTTCTTATCAAATACGATGAAAGCGGTTTGAAGATGGCCCAAAGGGTTGTTCTCTAATTGGGGAGCATCCAGTTGGGACATGGGCCGACCTTAAGAGGGAAACATCAGGTCGGCTTTTTTATTGGTTCTAAATAGACGGTAGGCCCGGCAGAGAGTAGCCCTTTTAGGGCGACTAGCTCAAAGGCAGGCCAGCTTATCCCGTAAGGGGGAAGCTGGCCTTTTTTGTTATGGAAGAGAGGTAAGACAATGGCTGACCAGACGGCTCAAGAAGAGGTACTATTAGACGTTAGGGTAGCCGAGGCTTCCAACCTCTATAAGTTTTATCTCAATCAGGAAAAGAAGATATTGGGCACGAGTGCCGTAGTTGCTTTCCTTACGGTCTGGGAATTGATCGGCTCGACGTTCCAGCTCATCAATCCCATGTTTATGAGCGCGCCTTCGCTAATCTGGAAAGCTGCTGTCCAGATGTTCGCTTCGGGTGAGATCTATAATGACCTTTACGTGAGCGGTCTAGAGTTCGCCTGGGGATATTCCCTTTCGGTCATCGTTGGTATCCCCTTTGGCATCGCGATAGGGTGGTATCGAAAGATGGCCTACACCTTTGATCCTTTCGTTAACGCAATGAATGCCACACCACGTGTGGCCCTTCTACCTCTGATCATTATCTGGCTGGGGATCGGTATCCTTTCTAAGATCGGTATCATTTTTCTTGGCGCTGTCTTCCCGCTGATGATCAACACGCGGGATGGCGTAAAGACCACCCCCCACAACCTCCTGAACGCGGCCCGAAGCTTTGGCGCTTCGGAGTGGCAGATCTTTAGGAGCGTGGTGCTTCCCTCGACCGTGCCTTTTATCCTGACAGGTTTAAGGCTGGCGGTCGGCCGGGCCCTGATTGGCGTCATGGTGGGTGAACTCTATGCCGCCACCGCCGGGATCGGTTTCATGATCACGGTGGCAGGCGCCACCTTCCAGACCGACAAGGTCTTTGTCGGCGTCCTTATATTTGCCATAACCGGGATGATCGCAACGGAAGTGCTGGACAAGCTAGAGCACCGCTTCGATAAGTGGCGGCCGAAGGTGGGAGCGATGTAGTAGTTTACCTCCCAGCCGGCGCATAGGTTAAAGGGGTTGCTCCGGGCAGAATCCGGAGCCACCTCTTGGTAGCATGAAATGTTAGAGACAAATCCTCAGATTCGGAGCGTAAGAATCTAAAGCTATCATGACGCTATAAAAGGAGGCAAAGATGAATACTTTTTTGTTGTTTGCCATTCCGTCGGTATTGGTAATCGTAGGGATGATCTTGAATAATCTTGGACTTTCATTTGATCAACCTGAAAGTTCGCCGGAGCAAGATCCCGCGAAGAAGCTGGCAGCCGAAAGGGAAGCTTACCGCAAATTCTTCGATCACCAGAGAACTCGATTTTTAAAAAGGCAGCAAAGGGTCGGTCAGTATGCTTGGTTACTACTTATCGCATTTGTTGCATCCTACTGGTGGATGTATTTTGATACAGTAAATAAAACGACAGCCTCGAATCAAATTGCCGCGATTCAAACAGTGTCCGCAGCGGAAAAAAAAGAGGTGATCCTATCGGTGACTCGTGACGACGGGACTAATGTAAAATACCTCATCAAATCGGAAAAAGCCGACACATCGGGTGTCGCCGGGAAGGAAGGACTCACGAAAGAACCGGTCCCATCTTGGGAGGTATCCAGATTAGGAACGGCTTTGAGTATCGGCGATAGCGCATTGCCTCTCGGCATCGCTCTGAAAATTTCGAACTAAGGAAATGGCAGTATTTCCCCCTCGATATTCAGGTAGCCGGTAGGCCGGTTAGAGAGTAGCTCTTTCAGGGCGGCTAGCTTAGAGGCAGGCCAACTCAGCCATTATGGTTGATGGTGGCCTTATTGCTTTCTTGAGAAGGGAGAGATGGGAAAATGGATGCCCGTAATAAGCAAACTCTCCTTTCGATGCTTAGACAATGAGGCAAACGACAAACGCTCGGTCGACAAAGCTAGGTATGAGGAAGCCCGGCTTAAAAGCGCGCCTCCGCCATACTCTAGGGGAGTTCTTGGCGCGGCGGGTGGGGGGATTGGAGCATACGGAACTCAAGATCGTTGGCGACCTGATTCTTCTCCGATGCAAGGACGCAATTTCTCCCTCGGAGGTTAACCTGGGCACTTTGAAGTCCGGCCGGTTGCTTCTCCAGGAGGTCAACGAAAGGGTCTGTCGGGAGCTTCAGCCGGACCTTGATAGGGTTCTCCGGGAGATCACTGGCCTGGATCTTGTTGATATTTGTGTGGGATTGTTTTTGGAGCGGCGGGAAAAGATTTTTCTCTTCACCATGACTGATAGGGTGAAGCAATAGACAGACGGCATCAATTGAAAATGAAAGGAAGGTGAAATGAATACCCTGAAAACGACTTTTTTGATGGCGCTATTAACTGTTCTCCTGGTAACAGCCGGTGGGGCGCTGGGGGGTGAAGGGGGCATGATGATGGCCTTCGTCTTTGCCCTGGTTATGAACGGTGTCAGTTACTGGTTCAGTGACAAGATCGTCCTGCGCATGTACGGGGCAAAGGAGATTGGCCCGGAAGAAGCGCCGAAGCTTCATCATGTTGTCCAAGACCTGACACAGCGCGCGCAGATGCCTATGCCCAAACTCTATCTAATTCCCCAGGACGCTCCGAATGCCTTTGCCACGGGCCGAGACGAGAAGCATGCAGCCGTCGCAGTTACGGAAGGCATACTGCGCATTTTAGATGAGGCGGAACTTCGAGGAGTGTTGGCTCATGAGCTATCCCACATCAAAAATCGCGATATCCTCGTTGGGACCATCGCAGCTGCCATGGCTGGAGCGATCTCGATGTTGGCCAACATAGCCCATTGGGGGATGATTTTCGGAGGAAGGGGCAACGATGATCGGGAAGGAGGCCATCCGATCGTCGCTCTGGCCATGATCATCATTGCGCCGTTGGCCGCCCTCCTGGTTCAGATGGCCATCTCACGGAGCCGTGAATTTGGAGCTGATGCAACCGGAGCGGCGATTTCGGGTGATCCCTTGAGTCTCGCCAATGCGCTCAAAAAGCTTCAACAAGCCGCCGAACGGGTTCCCATGGAGGCCAACCCTGCCACCGCCCATATGTTTATCGTCAATCCCTTGACCGGTGGAGGTCTCATGACGCTCTTCAGCACACATCCACCCATGGAAGAGCGGATTAGGCGTCTTGAGGAGATGGGAGGAGGGAGAGAGTAGGGAGATTTCGTGACTCCGGACCGATTATTTTTATGGCAAGGTTGGTTAGCCCAGAAACTTGGCGGCAAAGAGTAGCGCCGAGCTCTGAGGACATCTAAGACGAGGGCGCCCATGGCGAAGCTACCGTGGCATTCGATGGAGATCGATTCCCTCCTCGGGGAGTTGGACACAGATCCTCGGCAAGGATTGGCCGTAGAGGAGGCTCGAAGGCGCCTTGAAACATACGGCTACAACGAGCTAAAAGAGGAAGAGAAGGCTTCTCCTTTCACCCTTTTCATCAACCAGTTTAAGAATACCCTCATTATCATCCTCCTCTTTGCCACGATCCTATCGGCGCTCATCGGGGAGCTTATTGATGCCGGCATCATCATGGCGATCGTCATCTTCTGCGCTGTCTTGGGATTTATCCAGGAGTATCGCGCAGAGCGAGCGCTGGCGGCTTTAAAGAAGATGCTGACCCCGACCATCACGGCCCTCAGAGGAGGAAAGGACCATGAGATCCCTGCAAAGGAACTTGTCCCAGGAGATATTATTCTCCTTGAGGCGGGAGATAAGATTCCCGCCGACGGCCGCTTGATCGAAATCCATTCGCTGCAGTGCGACGAGGCGCCCCTGACTGGAGAGTCCTTTCCTGTGGAGAAGGAGCTAAGCGTTTTACCTCAGGGTGTGCCTGTAGGCGATAGAAAAAATATGGTGTTTACGGGCACCAGCGTGACTTACGGGCGGGGAAAGGCAGTCGTGACGGCGACGGGGGTAAACACCGAGTTCGGCAAGATCGCCGCCGAGCTGGCATCCGTATCGCAGGAGAAGACTCCTCTAGAGAGGAGGACAGAAGAGATCGGTAAATGGCTCGGAATCATCGCCGTGGGCGTCTGTGTTTTGGTTGTCGGCGTGAGCATCGTCCGAGAATCCATAAGGGGAAGCTTGGATCTTCCATTTACATTGACGATGCTGATGTTCGCCATTGCGCTCGCGGTGGCTGCTGTTCCGGAAGCGCTCGCTGCGATTGTAACGGGCGCCCTGGCCATCGGGATGCACGAAATGGCAAAGCGTAACGCGCTGATAAGGAAGATGCCGGCCGTGGAGACGCTGGGCTGCACAACGGTTATCTGCTCGGACAAGACCGGAACCCTGACGAAGGGAGAGATGACAGTCCGCCGCCTATTTACGGGAGGAAGGCTCATAGAGGTGAGCGGTGTGGGCTATGCCCCTCAAGGGGACTTCAACCCCAGCTCCAAGGAACTATCTCGGAACAGGCTCCTTGAAGGAGGAGTCCTGTGCAACGATGCCAGGCTTTTCGAAGAGGAAGGGAAATGGTCTGTAAGAGGTGACCCAACCGAGGGCGCCCTTGTGGTCCTTGCAGCTAAGTCAGGGCTGGGCCAGGAGGAGACGAGGCAAAAATACCCTAGGATAAAGGAGTTTCCCTTCAGCTCGGACAGAAAGAGAATGACGACGATCCACAGGATAGAGGATGGCAAGGGAAGGGCTTTTGTGAAGGGGGCTCCGGAGGTCGTCCTCGATAGATGTTCATCTTTGCTAAATGGAGATGAGACAGCGGCCTTAAGCGACAGCGAACGTGAAAGCATCCTGAAGGCAAACGAGGAAATGGCTAAGGACGCCTTAAGGGTTCTTGCCATAGCCTACAAAGATCTCTCCGAGACGGATGGATATAGCGAAGATCTCGTGGAAGGAGACCTAGTGTTCCTGGGCCTGGTCGGGATGATGGATCCGCCTAGGGAAGAGGCTATAGAGGCGGTGAGGGTCTGTCGCCAGGTACAAATCAAACCCATCATGATCACGGGGGACCATAAGCTCACCGCAGTGGCCGTCGCCAAGGAAATCGGAATTTACCGCGAGGGTGACCTCGTGCTGACGGGGGAAGAGCTCAATAGAACAGAAGATAAGGAATTCGAACGCGTTGTGGACAAAGTCACGGTTTACGCCAGGGTCTCTCCCCTCGATAAGCTAAAGATCGTCAGGGCGTGGAAAAGTAGGGGCGAAGTGGTCGCCATGACGGGCGATGGGGTCAACGACGCCCCCGCCCTAAAACATGCTGACATTGGGATAGCCATGGGGATCACCGGCACAGAGGTCGCCAAGGAAGCATCGGATATGGTGTTGAGCGATGATAATTTTGCCACCATCGTCCGTGCCATTGAGCGCGGCAGATGGATTTACGACAACATTAAAAAATATCTTACCTATCTCCTGAGGGCAAACATTACCGAGGTGGTCGTGTTGGGCGGCGTGGTTATGGTCATGGGCCCAGAGTACCTGCCCCTTCTCCCAGCGGCAATCCTATATATCAATCTCGCCACGGACGGACTTCCGGCCCTGGCCCTCGGGGTGGCACCTCCCGATCCGGACATCATGCGAAAACCTCCACGAAATCCCAGGGAAAGCGTGTTTTCACGGGACGTGAGAACGCTCGTCCTGATGGGAGTATTAATCGAGTGCCCTATATTCCTGTGGATGTTCTTCCAGACCCTGCCGGACATGGAGCTTGCAAGGACCCGGATATTCTTCATGTTCGTTTTCATTGAGCTCATCATCGCTATTAACTTTCGCTCTTTGAGATACGGTCTCATCCAAGCCCCTCCCCACAAATGGCTTCTTCTTGCCATCGCATGGGAATTGGGTCTGATCGCTGCGCTAATCCAACTTCCGGCTGTCCGTGACGCCTTTGGCATCATAATGCCGCCGGCCTCCGACTTCGGGATAATTCTGGCTCTGGGCGTCATCGTTGTCATTGCGATAGAGATCGTCAAGGCTGCTTTTAGAACTAGGGAACGTGCGCCCAAGGTGGCGTAAAGAGGGGTCAAAAAGTAGTTCTCCAGCTCTCCTCACTCAGCATACTGATTGCATTCCATGCTCGACTTCTATAGCATTCAGCCAGAATTGTTTCGGGGGTCTGACCGACAGGAGGGGTAAGATGAGAAAATTAACCGGGCTGTTTTTCTTCGCTGTCTTGTTTCTTATCGTGTTTTTCGGCCAGGCGATATCGCTTTACACCGACTGGCTCTGGTATCAGGAGGTTGGCTACGCCGAGATCTTTACTACTACCCTGACCTTTAAGGTTGCCCTGGCATTGGTTTTTGGCGCTCTTTTTGCCCTGCTGCTATATTTTAATATTAAGCTGGCGGCCCACGCGCCGAGGAACATTCGTTTTTTGGAACAAGAGAACGCCATCGAACTACCCAGTCCGGAGCTTATAGACCCGCTCATTCAACGCCTGCTTCTGCCAGGCGCCATTCTCCTTGGCTTGTTAGCTGCGCCGCAAGCAGCGGGCCATTGGCAGTCTTTGCTGCTATTTTTCAACTCGGTTGCTTTCGGCGTCGCGGACCCTCTCTTCAATCATGATATCGGCTTCTATGTTTTTCGTCTGCCGGCCCTCACTGCCTTATACAACTGGTTGACCTTCTCCCTCGGGCTGACCATTTTGGCGACCGCCTTTACTTATCTCCTTTACCGGGGGGTCCAGTACGGTCCGCGAGGGCTGTTTCTCAGCGAGCGGGCTAGGAGCCACCTCCTTTGGCTCCTTGCCGTTTTCCTCCTGGTTAAGGCCGGAGGCTACTTCCTTGACACCTTCAGCCTCCTTTATTCATCCAGTGGCGCGGCCTTCGGCGCAAGCTATGCGGATGTCTATGCCAACCTGCCTG
>Ga0209212_1008147_pt1 | contig 11314 bp, 8 predicted proteins | sample RifGroC2_FD_183996 | JGI IMG/M metagenome (GOLD analysis project Ga0209212, IMG submission 183996) | Groundwater microbial communities from Rifle, Colorado, USA - Groundwater C2 (SPAdes) (version 2) | ecosystem: Environmental > Aquatic > Deep subsurface > Groundwater | place: Rifle, Colorado...
CAAAAGAGAGGTACTGGATGCCCGTCGATCTCTATGTCGGGGGAGTGGAACACGCCGTTTTGCACCTGCTCTATGCGCGGTTTTGGCACAAGGTTCTCTACGACTCCGATCTGGTCTCGACAAAGGAGCCCTTCCAGACGCTTCGCAACCAGGGACTGGTCACTGCGCATGCATACAAACGTGAAGGGGGCGGATACGTTGCGCCCGACGAGGTTGCAATAAGAGACAAAAAGGCCTATGACAAAAAAACTCAGGAGAAGCTCGTTACTCTGGTCGAAAAGATGTCAAAATCCAAGCTCAATGGCGTGGCGCCCGATGAGATGGTTGCTGAGCATGGAGCCGATGCCTTGCGTCTCTATGAGATGTTCATGGGACCCTTTGAACAGGAGAAGTTGTGGAATACCGACGCCATGCACGGCTGCCATCGCTTTTTGTCGCGCGTCTATGATCTTGTCTTTTCCGAGAAGCTCGTCGATCAAGAGGATGAGGTAGCGTCAAAGCTCGCCCATCGCCTCGTGCATAGCGTCGAGCGCGATGTGGAGACGCTCTCCTTTAATACGGCCATTGCAAAAATGATGGAGTTCATCAACGCTTTCCAGCCTTTGGAAAAGTATCCCAGGTCGGCTCTTTGTTTTCTCATCCAGGCGCTCTATCCCTTTGCCCCCCATCTTGCCGAAGAGGCTTGGGAGCATCTGGGAGGAAGCGAGAGTCTGACCTATCATCCCTTTCCATCAATAAATCCTGTTTACTTAGAGGATCTCACGGTCCTTTATATCGTTCAAATCAATGGCAAGATGAGGGGAAAGTGGGAGCTTCCAAAAGACAAGAACGAAGAAGAGCTTCTCTGCTTCATCAAAAAGCAGCCTCAAATTGCAAAATATTTGAAGAAAGAGATAAAAAAAGTCATCTATGTTCCTAACAAATTGATCAATCTTGTTGTCGATGGTTAGTTGCTTATATAATCTATTCTTATTCATTTTTGGTCTTTTTTCTTTACCCAAACTGCTCTGGAAGAAAAAAAACTCATGGAAGATGCTTAAGGCCAAGCTGGGCCTGGAGCTTCCCATTCTTTCCAAAGAGAGGACCACTTTAAAGCCCGTTTTTTGGATTCATGCCGTCTCTTTAGGAGAGACCAGAGCGGCAATCCCTCTCGTTCGTCTGATCAAGCAGAAATTTCCCAAGAGTTGCCTTGTCGTCTCTTCGACAACTGAGACGGGATTCGATGAGGCAAAAAAGAGTCTTGCAGAGGCCGACTCCCGTTTCTTTCTGCCCTTAGATTTTTCCTCTGTGATGCGCAAACTCGTCTCGATGGTTAAACCCGACGTTCTCATTTTGATGGAAGGAGAGTTTTGGTACCATTTGCTTCAAGAGGCAAAAACACAGGGCGCCGCCATCCTGCTTGCCAATGGCAAGCTCTCGGAGATTTCAAGGGAACGGTTCGCTCTTTTTTCCTTTTTTACAAAGCGCCTCTTTTCTCTTATCGATCACTTCTGCCTGCAGAGCTCCTGCCATGAGGAGCGCTTTTTGGAATTGGGTATCTCAAAAGAGAAGATGACCGTGACGGGAAATCTTAAGTTTGACACTCCCGTTCAAAGACTCACTGCTTCGGAAAAAGAGTACTGGAAAATGGAATTGGGGATTGGCCCTGACGATCGCCTGCTGACCATCGGCTCAACACATGCCAGTGAAGAGAAGAGACTCTTAACGGCTCTACTTCCTCTTTTCCAGGAGATTCCCCACTTGAAAGTCCTTCTCGTTCCCCGCCATCCCGAGCGCTTCTTGGAGGTAAAGGCTCTCTTAGAAAGGAGCGAAATGCCCTTTCTCGTCTATTCCAAACGTGAGGAAAAGAACTTTCGAGAAAGAGTGGTCTTAATGGATGAGATGGGACTTTTGAGAACGTGTTATCAGCTCTCTGAGCTGGCCCTAGTCGGAGGGAGTTTTATCCGAGGAATCGGCGGGCACAACGTCTTTGAGCCGATTCAATGCGGAATTCCTGTCCTCTTCGGACCGCATATGGAGGCGCAAAGAGACTTTACTCACCTCCTGTTGCAGGCCCAAGCGGCAAGACAGCTCTCATTAGAAGAACTTCCCCGAGCTCTTTTGGAGCTCTTTCAAAATGGACAGCTGCGCGCCCGCATGACAGCCTCCGGTGATAAGCTTATCAAGTGTTCAAAGGGAGCTCTGCAAAGAACCTGGGAACAAGTTCTAGAGAGGGTTTAATAGATGATGCAAGATGTTGCTTCTCCCATCCTGTACATTCCGATTAAGGGAGCACAATGGCATCTGTGATCGATGCATTAAATAGATAACGGCTTTTAGTCGTCGGATTGTTTTTCAGGCCGAGCTCGTGATCGAGTTTCCAGCAAGATGGAGCGACATAGACTCCATGATAGAGAGTGACCACTTCATGCGCTGTATGGGAAAGGGAAGAGGTTCGACTCCTGGTCATGCGCTGATCGGAAGGGAGGCAAAGGGCGCAGTCGACTGCCACAATGTGATCTTTCCATTCGGTTGGGAGAAGATGCGTTACGCATCCGGGAAGAGAAAGATCCCTGGATCGATCACATAATTGAAAAAAGTAATATCCTTCACGGGTTAAGTTGTCGATCCGATAGATGCCTTGAGACTGCGTGGGAGAAATCGAGATCCTATCGCGTCTCTTCCATGCTTCAGAAGAGATCGGCTCTTTCGCAGAGAGGATGTGTCCATTGACAAGAATTTCCCCATCGAGACAAGAGACATCTTGAAGTGTTGTCTGTAGAATTTGTATGGCCATGACACTCTCCTCCTGAAAAAAATGAGGACTTATCATAGTCGCAGCCGCCATTTTTACTCACTATAATCCAAACAAATTCAAAAATCGGTTTTAGGCTTGAGCCTAAAAGAGGATAGGAGTATAGTTGCAACTTCTTTGAAGAGCTATCGCGGGGTAGAGCAGTGGTTAGCTCGTTGGGCTCATAACCCAAAGGTCGTAGGTTCGACTCCTACCCCCGCTATTCTTTTTGGCGGCATAGCTCAGTTGGTTAGAGCAACGGAATCATAATCCGCAGGTCGTTGGTTCAAATCCGACTGCCGCTACATCTCCTGTTTTCACAGACTGCTATTCAATAAGATAAATGAAGCTATAAAAATGAGTTTAGAAACAGTATTAAAAATGAGCAACAATATCATTCCAGGTCTCTCCTTGATCGAGGCGAATCATCACAGTAATGGATGACTGAAGAATTTGTGTTCTGAGATCCGGGTCTAACGCTAGAATTTGGTTAAATGTCACATTTCTACTCATTAATATGTTTACAGCAGCGGATGACTGAAGAATTTGTGTTCGGAGATCCGGGTCTAACGCTAGAATTTGGTTAAATGTCACACCTCTATTCATTAATATTCGTACAGCAGTGGATGACTGAAGAATTTGTATTCTGAGATCCGGGTCTAACGCTAGAATTTGGTCAAATGTCACACCTCCATACATTAATGTGCTTACATCATTAGGTGACTGAAGAATTTGTGTTCTGAGATCCGGGTCTAACGCTAGAATTTGGTCAAATGTTACACCTCCACTCATTAATATATTTACATCAGCGTATGACTGAAGAATTTGTGTTCTGAGATCCGGGTCTAACGCTAGAATTTGGTTAAATGTCACACCTCTATTCATTAATCTGCGTACAGCAGTGGATGACTGAAGAATTTGTGTTCTGAGATCCGGGTCTAACTCTAGAATTTGGTCAAATGTCACACCTCCACTCATGAATATATTTACATCAGCGTATGACTGAAGAATTTGTGTTCTGAGATCCGGGTCTAACGCTAGAATTTGGTTAAATGTCACACCTCTATTCATTAATATGCGTACAGCAGTGGATGACTGAAAAATTTGTGTTCTGAGATCCGGGTCTAACGCTAGAATTTGGTTAAGTGTCACACCTCCAATCATTAATATGCGTACAGCAATGCCTAGGTCAAGAAGAGCAGGTGATATTCCTTCTCGCTGGAATTGCTGTTGCAGTTCAGCGAGATATGCTGCTTCTGTTAATGTTCGCGCTTCACCGGTTGGTGGTTGAGCCGTAGCAAGTTGGGCTTGCGTCCTTTGAACCTCTTCTCTTTGTTTTTGTTGATTTTCAATATAATCTTTTTTTTCCTGCGGTGACATTGTCTCAAACTCTTTTATTTTAGATTTTATTCTATCTATTATGATGTCTTTGAATAGGTTATAATTTATTTCGAGCTCTACGTAGATTTCTGGGTGGTCCAACAGTGCTTTTATGTCTATAACTCTTTCCCTTAACTCATCAGAGCCGGTCCCTACCTCGTTTTTTTCTAGTAAGTATTTAAGGCAGACTTCAGTAGTTTTGAAATCTGTTTCTGTATAGACAGGAATGTGATCTAAGTACGTATTTGCTAGTTCAGTATAATCTGCATTGAGTTTTGATGAAAACCCTTCTACTGACATGATAGGACATCTTTTTTATTGTTTCACAATCTCTGTCTTTATTTAATTAAATGAGCGATTTAATTGCAAATTTTATTCTTATTGTGTGTGCTTATTGAGTCTTCTAGCTTTGACAGTTACTTTTTTTTAAGGAACTTACATGCAATGATTTAAGTCTTAAAAATTAGACACAACAGCAAGCTTCTGTTATCGTAGGACGCTCGATGGGCAAGCCCAGCGCTTGAAAGATGTCTTTTTGCCTCAACAGTTAGCATCGAATGCATTTTTCCCAGCTTATTGGCGCTTGTATCCTCGAAAAATATTGTAAGCACCCCGGCTAAGGCGTGGTGTATTTTGTCCGGAGAAAGAGGCGTCCCCTTATCACGAAGCTGCATTTCCAAAAACTTTTCTAAAAACAGTGTTTAAAAACTCAGCAGAATATGCACCCTTATGCGCCGTGGCACCCAATGAAACATCGAATTAGGAACTTTGTATCGACATGAACCCTTGTTTATTGCTATTCAATAAGATAAATGAAGGTATAAAAATGAGTTTAGAAACAGTACATCTTCAGTTTGATCATCAAGGCGAACATTATGATCTCACTTTTCGCGAGCAAGAGAAGCCAACAGCTGAGAGTGTTCAAATAAATGGAAGACAATTTGCAATTTTAGGTGAGTCCTCTCAAATGGCTTTTTTAAGAGGAGCGATTTCAGATCTCTCATCTGAAAAAGATATGCCTCCCAGTGATCTTCGGGGACGGTTAAGTAGTCTTGCTGATGTAAAAAACCTTTCCGTAGAATCTTCTCTTACCTCTGCAGAGCTAGCAGCGCGGATGGAGGCATACATCAGAAAAATGGCGGATGAAAGGGGATATAGCGGCTCCGTACTCGTTAAAAAAAATGGAGAGAGATTAGTTTTTCAAGGATATGGCGCTGCAGATGCGGCCACTCCAAATACCCCGCAAACCCGCTTCTGTATAGGATCAGTAACCAAACAATTTACAGGCGTTGCTATCATGCTTCTGATTCAAGAGGGACGTCTTGCTTTAAATGATAAAATCAATACGGTTCTTCCTGAAAGATTTAGAAATAGGAAGTGGGAGGGGATCACCGTCAGACATCTCTTAACGCATGCCACGGGCATCCCCGACTACGGCCCCTCTCCTGGAGATGAGGATCGTGCGTCATTTTTCACTTTGGATGAGATCATTGCTCAATTTTCAGATAGGGATCCGGCCTTCAATCCGGGGGAGATGTTCGAATATAGCAATGCAAACTATGCTCTGCTTGGTGCGATTATTGAAGAGAGCTCTAAGCCTCCTCAAAGTTATGAAGATTTTATGCGCGATCATATTTTCCATCGCGCAGGCAGTGACATGCGAAACACAGGAATGTACTCCTCTTATGCAGCTGCTCTACCCGCTGCAGGCTTTTACCTGGATGACGATGGAAAGCTGAAAAGTGTTGAACATAGAGCAATGCCGATTCATGTCTCCAAAGCGCATGCCGCAGGCGCCATTATTTCAACACTTGAAGATATGGAAAAGTGGGATCGTGCGCTTTATGATGACACTTTTTTAACTCCTGCATCCCGAAAAGAAATAGCTAACGCAGAGGGTAGAATCATATTTAATCCAAAAAAAAAATCATATGATCATGATGCCCAGGGGAGAGCTATTCCAAAAGCCGGTGAAGAGTATGATCGAACATGTTACGGCTTTGGTGTATTCGTTGAAGGGAATGGAGAGGCATTGCTTCATCCAGGAGGCATTCCGGGTTTTACATCATTTATCGCTCGAAATACTGACGCAAAAGATTGTGTGGTTGTCCTAGGTAATCAATGTCGCGATGACGGATCCCCAATAAAAACACCTGTTACTCAAGTGGTTGCTCTGCATCTATGGGAGATGCTCAAATGGTAAACGCGTAAGCGGGAAATGAACCCATCTTTTTAACGACTTTGAAAACTGCTACATGCTCATTATTAAAAATGAGCAGCAATATCATTCCAGGTCTCTCCTTTATCGAGGCGTAGTATCACAGCAGTTAGATAAAATCCCATTCAATTCCTCTTCTTAATACTCTCATCTCATAAAAATCATTAACTATCTTTGAAGCCCGATGACAATTATCTTTGATTGTACAAAGTCGAGCTTCAAGGTTCGATGTCCTTTTCAGGGAGCTGGCTCCAGCTCTTTTGTTTGAAGCACAAAATAAAATTCGGGGTTAAACAGATGAGAATCAAAACGAGCGAAAACCAGGGGGTGTAGTGCAGGCTGCTTAAATTCAACATGTATTGAGGCAAAAGGAAGGCCAGAACGAAGACGATGACGGAAGTTGCCAATCCCAATCCTGCAACAAGCCAGATGCCCGGCATCCCTCCTGGAATTTGATAGGGTCTGGGAACATCGGGCTTAGAATAACGCAACTTAATTGCTGCGGCAAAAATAAAAAAATAGGCAATAAAATAGAGCATAATAATCAAGGCAACGGCTATCCAAGAGAGAGCCTCCGCTTGGGGCAAAAAGATGAATAAAAGTGAGAACGCAAAGCCGAAGAAGGCTTGCACGAAAATGAGAAGAGTGGGCATGCCTTGAGCATTGATGCGTCGAAAACAGGGGGGGAGATCCCCATGCTTGGCAACAGCAAGCAGGCCTTTAATGGGTCCAGTATACCAGCCATTCATCTCAGTAAACATCCCCAGAAGGATAAGGACGAGCATGAAAGGAAAAAGAGCCGGAACATTTAACGTTTTAAAAAAAAGTTCCAGGATGTCTGCGTCGTTTTGAAAGAGATTGATTTTTTTTTGCTCCACAACTGAGATCAGAGCTAATGTTCCGAACAAATAGAGGGCGAACGAGATGGGAGCTGTGAGAAAGGCCGCTTTGGGATAATTTTTTTTGGGCTCTTTGACGCCGAGGGCATGATAGGTTGAAATTTCGATACCGGCAAAGGTCGTCAATATGGAAGCGAAGGTGCTCCAATTTTTAATGTTGGTAATATCTTTTGTGAAGGATTCTAGCGAAAACGTGAGCGCCAGGGGCTCTTTGTTCCAAATCCAGAAAAATCCAAAAGTCATGATGATCCCTGCCGGAAGGATCATTCCCAGCATAACTCCGAAAAAGTTGATCCAGCGCAAGAGACGCAGGCCCCGTAAAAAGGCAACGGTCATCAACACGATGAGAGCGGCAACAGCCAAGAGCTGGAATCGCCTATTCAGGGTTAAAGAGGGGTAGAAGAGCGATGCAGAAGACGTGGCGATGATTAAAAGAGGAACGGGATACCAAAAGATCTGTTGAATCCACATGATCCAGACAGCAGTAAATGCGGCGCGATGTCCAAAGGCCTCCTTGACCCAGACATAAATTCCCCCCGTCTGATGCCAGGTAGAAGCCAGCTCTGCTGTCACAAAGACGGAAGGGAGGAAAAAGAGAAGGCCTGCCAAGAGAAAGAAAAAGAGCGAAATGGAGCCGTAGCTCCCGAGAAGCGCCCAATTATTGATGCTGCCGATAACTGCAAGATTAGCCAGAGTAAGAGAGAGAAATCCCCAACTTTTTGGCAGACGTTGCTTCATGACTCCTTGCTTTTAGGCGCAACAGCCGGAGCGCACAAGATGGGAGAGGTCATCCGACGCAATCTTGTGCGCTCCGGTTCATCTTTTTTACGCTAAACGAGTAAAAAAAAAAAGTCTATGGAAGCCTGCGCGAAAAAACGATCTTAGATTGTCAAGGTCTTTGTGAAACGGTCCTTCTTTCGTGAGGTTCAATCTTATAGACCTCCGGACTCTTGCCGGAGTTTACAGGCTTGGAATGTGACCTGGGTCTCTATCTCTTCTACAAGCTCAGATTTCCAGCTGGCTTTTTTGAACAAAAGAATAAATTGAGGAAGAAGGCAAAAGAGGGACAAACCGAGAACAAACCAGGGAAAGTAGATTAAGCTGCTAAAATTCAACACATATTCAGGAAGAAGAAATGAGAGAATAAAGATGGCGAGGGATGTGGTAAATCCCAAGCCTGCAATGAGCCAAATCCCGATCTTTCCTCCCGGAATTTGATAGGGCCTATTAACGTGAGGATTTGAGTAACGCAACTTGATCACCGCTGCAAAAATAATGAGGTAGACAATTAAATAGAGCATAATGACAAAAGCTATGAAAATCCAATAAATGTAATTCACATTAGGAAAAAGGATATACAAGATAGAGAGAACGGAAACAATCAATGCTTGCAGAATCATCAGCGTCGTGGGCATTCCGCGAGAGTTGGTATGGCGAAATACAGGAGGAAGATCCCCATGATTGGCGATCGCCAGTATTCCTTTAATCGGGGCCGCGTACCAGGCGTTCATTTCCACATAGAGTCCAATGATGAAGAGGACAAGGGCAAATGGAAATAGGCCCGGTATTGGAAAGGAATTGAAAAAAATCTGAAGCACATCGACATCATTTTGAAAAAGGGAGATGCTGCTTTGTCCGACAACGGAGAGAATCGCCAGTGTGCCAAAAAAAGCCAGCGTATAAGAGATAGGCGATGAGATAAAAGCGGCTCTGGGGTAATTTTTTTGAGGATTTTTGACGCTAGGGGCATGAAAGGCAGACATTTCTATGCCGACGACAGTCGTCATGATGCCAGACAAGATACTCCAGTTTTTTACATTGCCGATGTCACGCATGAACCCATCGAAGGAAAACGTAAAAGCCAGAGGATATCCTTTCAAGATCCAGATGATTCCGAACGTAATGGTCAGAACACCCATGAGGAGGATCCCAAAGAGCGCTCCGAAGGCATTGATTCTGCTGTGCACTCTGATCCCCTGGAAAAAGACAAAGGTGGTGATCCAGAGCAGCACCAGGACAAAGATGAGTTGGTAAAAAGTATGATTGCCCCAAGAGGAGTGAAAGAGCAAGGCGGACGAAGAGGCAAGGATCACCAGGGGAAGGGGAAACCAGAACATGGCTTGCAGCCATATCAGCCAGGCGGCTGTAAAGGCGGCCCGATGACCGAAGGCCTTCTTAACCCACATGTAGAGCCCTCCCTCCTGATGCCAGGTTGAAGCAAGCTCGGCAGTCACCAAGATAGAGGGAATAAAGAAAAAAAGGGAGAGAATTCCGGAGCTCCCAAAAATCGGCCAATTGTTCACGTTTCCCAAGATGGCGATATTCGTCAGGATGAGAGCGATTAAACTCAGTCTTCTTGGGAAGCGCGCTTTCACGGCGTCAACATCTCCTTGCTAGGACTCGTAAGAAAGGCTTGCACCTCCATCTCTTCCGAGGGGGCCGATTTCCAGCTGGCTTTTTTGAACATTAAGATGAACTGCGGCGCGAGACAGATGAGGACCAATCCTAGAGAAAACCAGGGAAAATAGGTTAAACTGCTGAAATTTAAAACATAGTCAGGGAGCAAGAAGGCCAGGATAGAGACGACCAGGGAGGTTGCCAATCCTGTTCCCGCCACCAGCCAAATGCCGATCTTCCCTCCAGGTATTTTGTAGGGCCTTGGAACATCTGTTTTCTTATAGCGAAGTTTAATGGCAGCAGAAAAAATAAATAAGTAAGACAACAAGTATAGCATAATTGTAAGAGCGACAAAAATCCAGTAAATGTAATTAACTTGCGGGAAGAGAATGTATAAGATTGAGAGAACGGAAATGATCAACGCTTGAAGGATCATCAGAGTTGTGGGCATGCCTTGCTGGTTGACTTGGCGGAAAAGAGGAGGGAGGTCTCCATGGGTTGCAATTGCAAGGAGTCCCTTTATCGAGGAAGCATACCACGCGTTAATGCTCATATAGAGTCCCAAGATAAAGAGGATGAGCACCAGGGGAAAGAGTCCGGGGAGATTAAAGGCATGATAAAAAATCTCGATCACCTCCATCTCGTTTTGTGAGGCAATGATCTGTTTTTGCGCTACGACTGCAACAATAGCAAAGGTTCCTAAAAAGGCGAGAATAAAGGAGATGGGAGCGGAGATAAAGGCGGCTCTGGGATAATTTTTTTTTGGGTCTTTGACGCTTTGCGCATGAAAAGCAGAAATTTCTATCCCCTGAAGGGTAGTCAAGACGGCGGCAAAGGTGCGCCAGTTTTTTATATGGGAAAGGTCGTGCGTGAAGGTTTTTACAGAAAACAAAAGACCCAGAGGCTGTTCTTTCCAGATCCAGATAAAACCTAAGATAGTAATCAACACTCCGGATGTGAGGAGTCCCATCCCCCCTATGGAATTAAGTCGGCTTTGAACTCCCATGCCTTGAAAAAAGATAAAGGTAGTGACCCAGAGCAGCACAAGAGAAAAGATGAGTTGGTAAAAAGTATCGGTCATAGCGGGGGAATGAAACAACAGAGCAGTGGATGAGTTGATCAAGATAAGGGGAAGTGGAAACCAGAAGATCTGAGAGATCCACATCAGCCAGGCTGCTGTAAAAGCGGCTCGATGGCCAAAGGCTTCTTTAACCCAAACGTAGAGTCCGCCCGCTTGGCGCCAAGTAGAGGCCAGTTCTGCTGTAACAAAGACGGAAGGAACAAAAAAGAGGAGTCCTGCAAGCAGGAAGAAAAAAAGAGAGAGCGCGCCCGCATTTCCGATTAAGGGCCAATTTTCAACGCCTCCAAGAACGACAATATTAGTCAGGATGAGAGAGATAAAACCAATTTGTTTAGGAAAACGAGGACGCATCTTGCTTTTTAGTTCCCTTCTTTTCAGGCTAAAAGAGTACTTAAAAAAAGTCTACCGAGGTTCCAAGTTTGCAAAAAAAGAAAAGCACATTACAGTAAAAAAGGACCGATACCGAGCAAGTCATGCTTCCTCTTTTTTTCATCTTTGTCTATTCGCTCGCCAAAGCGGGGATTGTCTTAATTTTTCCCTCGATCATTAAAGAAGAGGCTGCCTAT
>Ga0209212_1008149_pt1 | contig 11314 bp, 11 predicted proteins | sample RifGroC2_FD_183996 | JGI IMG/M metagenome (GOLD analysis project Ga0209212, IMG submission 183996) | Groundwater microbial communities from Rifle, Colorado, USA - Groundwater C2 (SPAdes) (version 2) | ecosystem: Environmental > Aquatic > Deep subsurface > Groundwater | place: Rifle, Colorado...
GCAACTGACTGGATGTGGACTTACAATCACGAACGCCCCAACATGGCGCTCGGCGGCATTACCCCGAAACAGAAGCTAGCTTTAACCAACTCTACTTCTGACCGCTGCTAATAATGGGGGGATTACCGATCCGCATATGTAGTTACATTTAAAAATATTAGCCTATATATATAGGCTTTTCGGCATATATGAATTCTAAATCACTTGGTGTATGGTGCGGTTCGCAGCTCTGAACTTAACTAATAAAAACTGAGCGAGGTCTACTTCATGCTGATAGGCTCCCCCCCCCCCCCCCCCCCCCCGCAATTACATTGCAGTAATTCTCCTCATATCATTTTTGTGCGTACCTTCCTCCGCCGCTGAACGCTTGGAATGGAGGCGCGCGATATGAAAGAATTGCCGATAGCTCTGAAGACCCCTGAGAGAATATTGATTGCGGTGGGTTTGATCGTCCTGGTTGGCGAGTTTTTGATCATGATGCTGATCGAAAGCATTCATACTGCCACCCTGAAAGTTGGTTTTCTGGAAAATGTGGATTGGAAGTTCGTCGATCCCATCATGCTCGCCGCGTTTGTTGCTCCCGCCCTCTATTTCCTGATTTTCCGGGCGCTGAACCAGCAAGCCGAGCTTGAGCGGCAACTCGACGAGTTGCGCCGCTTCCAGAATGTGACGGTCGGGCGCGAACTGCGCATAAAAGAATTGGTGGAGGAAATTGCCGCACTGCGCAAACCGCTTTCCACTAAACCAGCAGCTGATATTCCAGTCACGAGCAGTTCTCTGGAACCACCGCGCAATGCAGCAGAGCAGTCCACCGCCATCCATCCGACAGAAGGGAGCCAACGCAGCGCGCTGCTGTTCATGCTCGAAGACCTGAAGGACACGCGCAAGAAAATCGAACAGGCGCACCAGGAATGGATAACCGCGCTGGATGTGGTGAACGACCCGATTTTCCTGCACGACAAGGAGTTCCGCATCCTGCGCTGCAACAAGGCTTACCAACAACGCGCCGGAATGCCATTCAAGCAGATCATCGGCAAGCCCTATTACGAAATTTTCCCGAAAACCGGTGTATCGCTACCTTGCTGTCTGCGGGTAATGGAAAAGGCAGAAGCGGCGGCAAACGAAGAAGAAATGATATTTGGCGATGCAACCTACCGTTCGCGCACCTTCTCCGTATACAGCAAGCAAGGAGTCTATATCCACTCCGTGCACATCCTCGAGGACATCACCAAGCACAAGCAGGCAGAAGCCGCCATTGAACACGCCAACCGCGCCCTTGCCACCTTGGGCGCAGTGAATAGCACTCTGGTGCATGCGACGAACGTAGACGAACTGCTGCAAGCGATCTGCCAGGCCATCGTGGATCAGCGCGGTTACCGGCTGGCCTGGGTGGGTTATGTACAGCACGATGAGCGCAAGTTGATCAAGATCATGGCGCATGCCGGACAGGATGAAGGCTATCTGGATGCCATGCAGCTTACCTGGGCGGATACCGAGTACGGCATGGGCTCGAGCGGACGCGCCATCCGCAGCGGTGCGACACAGTTGTGCCAGGACATTGCCAACGACCCGCTTTTTCTGCCGTGGCGCGACGCGGCACTCAAACACGGCTATGCGGCCAACATTGCGTTGCCGCTGACGGACGAGGATAACACGGTATTCGGCATACTCAATGTGTATGCCAAAGAAGCAAATGCATTTACCCCTAATGAAATCGTTCTGCTGGAAGAAATGGCCGGGGATTTGGCGTTCGGGGTGCGCTCTATGCGAATGCGCCAGCAACGTGATAACGCATTAGCGCAGAGCCAGCGACAACTGGTACAACTGCGAGACAGCCTGGAAGATACCGTGCGGGCGATGGCCGCTATCGTTGAAATGCGCGATCCCTATACCGCCGGCCACCAGGTCCGCGTCGCCAATCTGGCTGCGGCCATCGCCAAACAGATGGCACTGCCCGAGGAACAAATACATGCCATTCACCTCGCTGGGGTGGTGCATGACTTGGGGAAAATCAATGTTCCAGCGGAGATACTCAGCAAGCCGGGGAAGCTCACCGATATTGAAATTGGTTTAATCAAAGTCCATTCCCAGGCGGGTTACGATATCCTGAAAGGCATTGACTTCCCTTGGCCGATCGCGCAGATGGTGCTGCAACACCACGAACGCCTCGATGGTTCGGGCTATCCGCAAGGGCTCAAAGGCGAGGCCATCCTGCTGGGGGCGCGCATCCTCGCGGTGGCGGACGCGACCGAGGCCATCTGCTCGCACCGCCCTTACCGCCCTGGCTTGGGGGTTGACGTGGCACTGGCAGAAATCACCAAGCAACGTGGTGCGCACTATGATCCACAAGTGGTGGATGCGTGCCTGACGTTGTTCCGTGAACAGCATTACAGCTTCAAGAGCTGAATGCTATTGGGAAGTTGATTCAGGCAGATTTTTTTGGTCGTCCGCCTTTTGAGCCGTTGGCACGGGCTGCAGCCGCCTTGGCGGGTGATGTGGCTGCGCCGCCACGGCGAGCAAGTTCATGCATCCACGCCTTGCTGCCGAAGATACCGACCACCAGCGATGGGATACTCAAATCGGCATCCAGTTTTTCCCAGTGCAAACCGAAGCCCTTGCCCAACACCTTCACATCCGCCAAGTCTTTGTTGGAAGCCCCTGCCAGTCCTTGCGCTTTGTCCACCGGGAAAATGAAGGAGCAGCCGTTGGTTAATTCAACGACGACTTGGCGGCGAGTCGGGCTGTAGCGGACGGCCTTAGCCCTCGGCTCATTTTCAAGAGCTGCAACGCCGGCTTTTTTCGCCTGCTTAATCTGCTTATCCAGATCGTGATCGTTAATTGCCCAAGTTCCCATGAATGCACCTCCAAGCGGTCAATAATGCTTCTTGATGTTCTGCTACCATTTCCCAAGCCTGCCGCACTTCCTGTTTGGTTAATCCGTAAATTGTTATGAGACACGGAGCCTCGTCGTCATTGCCAATATTGATCTTTGCTTCGCCTTCGCCCTTGAATACGTGGACATGCGGCGGTTCGTGATCGGCTGGCCAGATGATGAAGCGAAAGCCGTTGATATTGAGAATGGTTGGCACGAGTGAATTATACCCTTCCGCTTGGGTTTTTCAACCCAGCCTCTTGGCTAAATCTTCCGCCCGTGGATGGTAATACCGTGCCAGCATTGCAGCAGACTTATGGCCGGTGATTTTCATTAGTTCGTGCATGTGGAATTTATCGGCCAGACGTGAGCAACCCTCATGCCGCAGATCATGAAACCTTAAATCCTTGATCCCGGCACGAGCGCAAGCACGTACCCAAACCTTGTTAAAACTGTCAGCAGCTTTCCACCGATAGAACACTTTTCCACTAATATGGCGGGGCAATGATTGCAAGGTTTTAAGCGTTTCAACAGCGCGGGTTGATAGAGGAATCGAACGATCTTCCCCGTTTTTTGTATCCATAAGCTGTGCTGTTCGCTTGTCCAGGTTGATGCGCCGCCAATCAAGTTTCAGCAGTTCACCGAGCCGGGCGGCAGTCTCAATGCCGATAATGGCTATTGCCTCAAGCTCCGGGGATGATTGACGGCAGACAGTCAGTAACTGGGCTTCCTCGCCATCTTCTAGCCGCCGATCCCGCCCTTTAGGTTCTGTTGGCCGCTTGACCGTCGAGCAGGGATTGACTGCTACAGGGATGCCCCACTCTTGACCGGCAAGGTCGATGATCTTGGACAGCAGATTGAGTTCTTTCTTGGCGGTAGATTCGGCGACGGTCTTAAGTCGATCATCCCGGTACTTGCTGATCATCTCGCTGGTCACGCTGGATAGTGCGTAAACACCGAAAACAGGCTCCAGAGCGTTCAAGGCAGGTTTGATGTGCTTGCCCCCAAGGCTCGGCAACACATCACGCTTATATCGTTCTATGAGTTCGCTGATCGTTGTCTTTTCAGCTTTCGTCCGGTCGAAGAATAGGCCGCGCTCAATAGCCACCTCAGTTTCTTTCGCCCACCGCTCCGCATCGGCTTTGTTGGTGAATGTTCGCGTTTGCGTTGGGTAGCCTTTTTTGCGTACCTGTACATGCCATTGCAAATTACCTTTCTTCCGTATCGTTGCCATAATGTACCCCTCTCCGCAAATCAGTGTGCCAAAAATGTGCCAACAATAACAAAATGAGGCTCAAAGTCAATAAACATGTGGCATGTGCAATACCCTTGTAAGCGGTAGGTCGTCAGTTCGAATCCGACAAGCGGCACCATCATTTTCAGCGGCCACAGATCTCTGTGGAGCTCATCTCCAAAATATTTTTGTGTTAAGCCTCCCTTAAGCTTGGCCTTTTATCCTGCACGCCTCAACGTTTAATTCAGGAGTTCAAAAATGTTTCGTATATCCTATATATTGGGTTTGGTGTTTGTTGCCGGATTGGCGGCGCAACCGGTTTTTGCGGAAACCCCCAACGAGATACTGGCTTCCATTCAAAAGGAAGCGGCGGGCACGCCAGGTTTCCAGGGGTTCTCGGTCGCGCGCGGGGAAAGTTTTTTCAAGGCAAAGCATGGCGGAGAATGGAGCTGCGCTTCCTGCCATACTGAAAATCCAGCCGCCCTGGGCAAGCATGCCAAGACCGGCAAGGTCATCGACCCGCTTGCGCCGTCTGCCAACGCGGAGCGGTTCACCAACCCGAAAAAAGTGGACAAGTGGTTTAAACGCAATTGCAACGATGTGCTGAATCGCGTCTGCACGCCGCAGGAAAAGGGCGATATGCTTACCTATCTGCTGACCGTCAAGAAATAAGGGGAGTGCCATGTCGAAGCATAAGCAAAAAAATTTCCGGATGCTTGCAGTTGCCTTGCTGGCGATGGGCGTAACGATGTCTGCCGCGCAGGCCGATGACGACCGCGATGAAAGATATGGCGGGAGAGCCGGCGAGAAATCCGCTGGCAAGTATGGCGGCGAAAACCGCGGCAAGTCGCTTCAGCCCGCGCAAACCAACGCCAAATTCCAGAAGGAATGTTCCGATTGCCATATCGCCTATGCGCCCGGGCTGCTGCCCGCAGAATCCTGGCGCAAGGTCATGGCCGGTTTGGACAAGCACTTCGGCACGGACGCGTCGCTGGATGCCCAGGACAACAAGGAGATCACCGCCTTCCTGGTGAACAACGCCTCCAACCGCTGGAGCGCCCCGACAGCGCCGTTGAAAATTACTGAAACCGCCTGGTTCAAGCGCAAGCACGACGACCATGAAATTTCGCCTGCAGTATGGAAAAACCCGCTGGTAAAAAGCCCGGCCAATTGCGCGGCATGCCACCCGCAGGCGGAGCGCGGCGATTTCAGCGAACGCAATATAAAAATGCCAAAATAACGCATCAAAAAGGAGATCATCATGAGCCAACGAGTCTTGGTTTGGGACGTGCCGACGCGGGTTTTTCACTGGCTGCTGGTGCTGTCATTTACCGGTGCCTATCTGACCGCCGAATCGGAGCTTGACCGCGATATCCATGTGGTGCTCGGCTATACATTGCTGGGTCTGCTTGCATTCAGGCTGCTGTGGGGATTTTTCGGCACACGCTATGCGCGGTTCCGCTCGTTCCTGTTCAAGCCCGGCGAAATTGTTGCCTACTCGTTATCTATGCTCAAGGGCAAGCCCGCGCATTACCTCGGACACAATCCGCTGGGCAGCGTGTCGGTCTGGCTGCTGCTCGGGCTGGGCATCTTGTCTGCGGTGAGCGGGGTGCTGACGTTCCAGGATATCGGCGGCGATATGCTGGAGGAGATGCATGAGCTCACATCCAATGCCATGCTGGCCGTGGTGTTGATCCATATCGCCGGAGTGGTGGTAAGCAGCTTGCTGCATCGGGAGAATTTGGTGCGTGCGATGGTCACCGGTTTCAAATATGCCGAACCGGAGCAAGGCATCCGTCGCTCATATCTCTGGCTGGGTGTCATAATGCTGATCGCTGTCGTGGCATTCTGGGTCATCTATCCGGCCATTGCGCTGGCGACGCCGAGCGCGGAGACGGCACAGGTCAAACACCACGATGACGATTGATTGACGTTTTATTCATAGGTGGATGATGCGCGTTCTGGTAGTCGAAGACGATGCCCTGCTGGGCGATGCGATTCAGGCTGGTTTGAAGCAGTCCGGCTACGCCGTGGACTGGATGAAAGACGGCGTGTCGGCGGAACAGGCGCTCGCCACCGAGCCTTACGCGGCGGTGGTGCTGGATTTGGGTCTGCCGCGTCTTTCCGGGCTGGAGGTGTTGCGCCGCCTGCGCGGCCGCAATATTCCCATTCCCGTGCTGATCCTGACCGCGATGGACACGGTGGACGATCGCATCAGGGGACTGGATGCCGGCGCGGACGACTATCTGGTCAAGCCGTTCGACATGGGCGAGCTGGCGGCGCGGCTGCGCGCGCTGATACGCCGCGCCAGCGGGAAAACCGAGCCTTGGCTGGAGGTTGCCGGGGTCAGGCTCGATCCCGCCGCCCATCGCGTGCTATACCGCGACAAACAGGTCGAACTTTCGGCCAGGGAATTCGCGCTGCTGCACGCGCTGATGCTCAATGCGGGAAAAGTGCTGTCGCGCGCCCAGCTTGAAGAGCAGCTTTACGCGTGGGGCGACGAGATCGAAAGCAATGCGGTGGAAGTGCATATCCATCATCTGCGCCGCAAGCTTTTCCCGGAACTGATCGAAACCATACGCGGCGTCGGCTATCTGATGCAACGCGACAAGGCCACCTGAAATGTCACAACGCACATCACTCAAACAACGGCTGCTTGTGCTGGCATTGGCGGCGATTACGCTGGTCTGGCTCGGCGCGACCGCCTTCACCTACCTCGATGCGCGCGAGGAATTCGACGAGGTGCTGGATGCGCATCTGGCACAGGCCGCTGCGCTGCTGGTCGTCCAGGCAACGCATGAGATCGATGAGCTCGAAACCGAACATGCGCCGCTGCTGCACAAATACGCGCGCCGCGTCGCGTTCCAGGTATGGGAGAAAGGGCAGCAGCTCCGGCTGCATTCCGCCAACGCCCCGCAACAGCCGCTGGCGAACAGGGAGCGCGGCTTCAGCGACAACACCATCGACGGAAAACGCTGGCGCGTCTTCAGCACCTGGGACGAATCCGGCGAATACCTGATTCATGTCGCGGAACGCACCGACGTGCGCGAGGAACTGGCGCGCGACATCGCCGGCAACCTGCTGCGGCCGATGTGGTTCTCGCTGCCGCTGCTGGCATTGCTGCTGTGGATCGCGGTGCTGCGCGGCTTGCGCCCGCTCGACAAGCTGGCCCGCGAAGTGGAGCAGCGCGAACCGGACAATCTCGCCGCGCTCGATGCATCGACCGCGCCGCGCGAAGTGGTGCCGCTGATCGAACGGCTCAACCGGCTGTTTTTGCGCATCGAGGCTTCCATGCAAAAAGAGCGGCGCTTCACCGCGGACGCCGCGCATGAATTGCGCACCCCGGTGGCCGCGATCAAGGCGCAGGCGCAGGTGGCGCGCGCCGCATCCTCAGAGGCGGAACGCATCCATGCGCTCGACAACGCGATTCTCGGCTGCGACCGCGCCGCCCATCTGATCGATCAACTGCTGACGCTGGCGCGGGTCGACACGCTGGACCGCGGTATGGCGGAGCCATGCCGGCTCAGGGACATCGCCGCCGAAACGATTGCCGCGCTTGCGCCGGCCGCGCTGGAAAAGGGCGTGCAACTGGAATTGCTGGCGGGCGACGAAATTGTTGTGCGCGGCAATCCGGGGCTGTTGCGGGTGCTGCTGCGCAACCTGCTCGACAATTCGATGCGGCACAGCCCGTCCGGCACGACGGTGCAGGTCAGCATCGCCCAGGAGCCGGGAGCGGTCTGCCTGTCGGTGAGCGACAACGGGCCGGGCATTCCGGAGCAGGAGCGGGACAAGGTGCTGGAGCGGTTTTACCGGCCGCTGGGCACGCAGGCCAGCGGCAGCGGCCTGGGGTTGTCCATCGTCAAACGGATCGCCGAGGTGCATGACGCAGTCTTGCAGATACTGCCGGCGAGCGAGGGGCAGGGATTGCGGGTGACGGTGAGCTTCAAGCCTTGATGCGGCAGGCGGCAGGCTCGTCGCGCCGCATGCAGAGTAGTCCCCATGATTACTGAAGTGCCCGTCCTTCCCCTGCCTCCTCAAAGGTCCGTCCATCGCGGATATGGTAGATGCGCTTGAAGGTAGGGATGATTTTTTCGTCATGAGTCACGACGATGATGGCAGTCTGGTACTGGCTGGCCATCTGGTTAAGGATACGCATCACGGCCAGCGCACGCTCGCTGTCCAGTGGCGCGGTGGGCTCGTCGGCGAGAATCACCGGGGGCCGGTTGGCCAGTGCGCGGGCGATGGAGACCCGCTGCTGTTCGCCGCCGGAAAGTTCGGAGGGTTGCGCTTTCGCCCGGTGCGCCACGTCGAGCGCACGCAGCAGTTCCAGCGCCCTTGTGCGGGCTTCCCCATTGGGTCGCCCTGCCAGCATCGGCAGCAGCGCCACGTTGTCGGTTACATCCAGAAACGGGATCAGATAAGGCGCCTGGAAGATGAAGCCGATGCGATCACGGCGCAGCATTCGCAGGTCGGGAATCTTCCATTCATTGTCGTAAATCACCTCGCCACCCAGGGTCATGCGGCCCTGCGTCGGTTCGATGACCGCCCCCAGACATTTGAGCAGCGTGCTTTTGCCGGCGCCGCTGGGGCCGACGAGGCCGACCACCTCGCCGGGGGCGACACTCATGTTCACTTCCTTTAGCGCATCGACGGCGGTCTCGCCTGCGCCGTAACGCTTGCTCAAACCTTCGATGTGGATGCCGATACCTTTGTCCATGTCAGCCTCCGATTGCCGTCGCCGGATCGATTTTGAGCGCCGCGCGTATTGCCAGCGTGCTGGCGAGAGTGCAAACGAGCATCACGATGACGAAGCCGCGCACCGCGTCACCCGGTTCAAGCAGCACATATTTCGGGAAGGCGGGTCCCCAGACGGTGGCGGCGATTTTGCCGACGGCGAAGCCGATCACGCCCAAGCCCAGCGCCTGTTGCAGGATCATGCCCGCAATGGTGCGGTTGCGGGTGCCGATCAGCTTCAGCACGGCAATCTCCCTGATTTTGCCCAGAGTCATGGTATAGATGATGAAAGCGACAATGGCCGCGCTGACGATGGTCAGGATCACCAGAAACATGCCGATCTGTTTGGCGGAGGTGGCGATCAGCTTGGCGACCAGAATTTCTTCCATCTGCTCGCGGGTAAAGACCTGCAAATGTTTCCAGCGGCGGATGTCCTGCGCCACTACCTCGGCAGAGCGCCCCTCGGCCACTCGCACCAAGACGGCATTGACATTGTGATTGCTGGATTGCGATGCCTCGATCGCATTCAGCAGGCCCGGCACACCGGGGCGGTTGAGAGCGGGATTGGCGGCAGTGCGGGCGCGCTCGTTGACAATGGCGTCGTTATCCTTGAGAAATTGCGCCTCCTGTGCGTCCTTGAGCGGAATGAACACCATCGGGTCGCCGCCGGAGGACACCATGCGCCGGCTGAGGCCGACCACGGTGTAATCATGGCGGCGGATGCGGATACGGTCGCCCAAGGCAAACCCGCTTTTGACATCGGCCACCGCCTCGTAATGGCCGCGGGTAATACGCCGGCCCGCCACCAGGTAACCCGGTTCGCCCGGCTGTCCGGGCTCGAAGCCCACCACCATGGCGCGCACGTCAGAATTGCCTTTACGCACCTGCATGGTGAGATAAGTGACGTTGGCGGCCTGCGCCACGCCGGGCATGCCGAGAATACCGCGATAGACGTCGTCGTGAATGCTGGATGACTCGGCATAGGGACCCTGGGTATCCTTCTGCACCACCCACATATCGGCACCGCTGTTGCTGAGCAACACCTTGGCATCATCCACCATGCCGCGATAAACCCCCGCCATGGTGAACGTGACACCGATGAGCAGCCCGAGCCCCAGACCGGTAAGAACAAATTTGCTCCAGGAATGCAGGATGTCGCGGCCGGCAAGGCTGATCATTTTGCTTTTCCGGTCAACGAAGCAACCACCTTGATGCGGCTGCCATCATCGAGGTCGCGTTCGCTGTAGACCACTATTTCGTCGCCGGCCTTCAGCCCCTCGACAATCTGCACCTTGCCGTCGAGACCCTCCGCTCCCGTTTTCACCGGAGCGAAGCGCAGATGTCCGTCCTCACGCAGCCAGACACCGGACTGGGCACCGCGATAGCGCAGGCTGGCATTGGGAATGAGCAGCGCGTCGCCGATCGCCGTCAGGCGCAGCGTCACCTCGGCCATTTCGCCGATGGACGCGCCTTGCGGCATGAGATCGAAAGCCACCTGGGCGATGCGCTCCTCGGTCACGCTGTCGCTGTTCGGCTCGACGCGGGCGACCTTGCCTGCAAGGGGTTTGCCGGGGTTGGAGCGGAGCGTGATTTCGGCCGGCAGTCCCGCCTGGAGACCGGCGGAACGCCCCTGATCCAGCCTCACCGTGACCCACAGACTGTCCGGCTGCACCAGTTTGACCACCGCCTGTCCGGCCACGACGGTGGCGCCGGGCTCGGCATCGCGCGAGGTCACCACGCCGTCGGTGGGCGCGACGAGGCGGATATTCACCCGTTGCTGCTTCACCCCCTCGCGATCGGCATCCAGGCGCGCCAGGTCTTGCCGGGCGCCCGCCAGAGTGGATTCGGCGGCGGCAAGCTGGGCATCCGCCGACTGTTGCTGCTGCAATCTGCCATCCACCACGCTAGCGCTAACGAACCCCTTGTTCCCCAGGTCAACATAACGGCGCGCCTCGCTGGCAGCCAATGCCTGGCGGCCCTGCGCATCCTGCACCTGGGCCTGCGCCGTTGCCACGGCACTTTTGGCGCGGGCCGCAGCCGCAGCCGCAGAGTTCACCCGCGCATCGAGATCCACCGGATCCATTTCCGCCAGCAACTGCCCAGCCTGAACCGTATCACCTACATCGACCAGCACATGCCCGACCCGGCCGGCGGCGGTCGGCCCGATCAGATAAGCGCGCCGCGCCTCCACCGTGCCGATGCCGAACAAAGCGGGGGAAACCTCCCCCTTGGCGACCTGGGTTACGGTCACCTGTATCGGCGCGAGCGGGCCGCTCTTCAAAGCCACCCAGATCAAGGCAAGCAGCAGCGCAACGCCGAAGGCGGCAAACCAGATCTGTCGTGGCAAGGTTATGGGAATTTTCATCGTTTTTCCTAAATGTGAGCTGGATAATGGATTTTTAGTTTAGGGCATTGAGATTCTTTGACTTCGCCCGTATCAATAATGACGCGATTTCTACCTTCTCTTTTTGCGC
>Ga0209212_1008158_pt1 | contig 11303 bp, 4 predicted proteins | sample RifGroC2_FD_183996 | JGI IMG/M metagenome (GOLD analysis project Ga0209212, IMG submission 183996) | Groundwater microbial communities from Rifle, Colorado, USA - Groundwater C2 (SPAdes) (version 2) | ecosystem: Environmental > Aquatic > Deep subsurface > Groundwater | place: Rifle, Colorado...
CCAGTATTTCCGGGGACAGCCACAACTATGGCCGGGTCTGCACCACCTGCCACGAGCACCGCTTTGCCGACAGCCACGCCAGCCAGCAGAGCTGCGACAGCTGTCACGAAAGCAGCAAGCCGATTCCGAAGCACACTGCCTTCGGCCTGCCGCGCGACTGCACCAAATGTCACACGGGGACGGTCGGCTTGCGGATGGACGTCATGGGGCAGATGAAATCCAACTCACACCACGTCCAGGGGGTCGATGTCACCAACAAGCACTGCTACGCCTGCCACTGGGAAGCGACGCCGGAAGGGCTTATCGATAACCAGTACCATACCGGCTATAACTACAAGACCTACACTTCGGTGAAAAACGACGTTTCAGACATGGTCATCTGGGGTCCGGGTGTCACCCCGACCGTCGGCGTCCGCCCGACGGTGTATCGCACCATGTCGTCGGCTGCGGGAAGGGCGACGGCCGTGACATTCTTTGCCGGCAACATAGGGACCGGCAACGAGCGGACCGAGTCGGCCAAACTGAATAAGCACTGTCTGAGCTGCCACAGCGATCAGAACAACGATGCCATTCCGTTCGACGACTGCAAGACCCCGCGCCAGTACGCATGGGATTACCAGAGCATTGATGCGCGATATTCCCAGACAGGCACCACTACCTGGGGCAAGTACAACTCCTCCACCTATACCAATGCAAACCAGAAGTCGGGAATCACCAAGGCTCTGTCGGCTCACGGCAACGCTGTTGCCAGCCAGGGCGGGTTCGCTACGGCCACCGGCTACGATGCTGCCTTTACCGGCACCCGCGGCGGCGTCAACAACGTCACCTGTTTCGACTGCCACAGTTCGCACGGCTCGAAGGCAGTGGGGATCACCTCCAGCTACGTCTCCTTTAACGGTTTGCGCAACGGGGGGAACCTGAAGGAAACTCAGGCAGGGAAGGGCGGCTACGCCATGGCGTACAAGGCCGAGGCCAATACGGATAGCAATTCCGTCAACCCATACAGCACCGGCGCTGCCCAGTGCTTCGACTGCCACCTGACCCAGACCTCAGGGACCACCCCGTGGGGGTACAATTCGACCTACGGCGCAACCGCGCCAATCAGCGGTTACCGCGATTCGGCCAGGTTCGGCCAAGGCACCAAGCAGTTCATTACGAACTCCCCGGGCAATTTCCGGAGCACAAGAAGCACGATAAAAGGCGGACACCTGAAGGCTTCCAGCATGCTGAATTATACGACCCTGCTGCAGGACCGCGTCAACGGTCTCTGCACGCCATGCCACGACCCGCACGGCGTGAGCCCGACGCTGGGTAGCAACAAGAATTACGCCGTACCTCTTCTCAAGGGAACCTGGCTTACGTCGCTCTATAAGGACGATCAACCGCAGCCGACCGGTACGGGATCGAATCTGACGCCGATCTGGCGGATCGACCGTAACACGCTCTCGACCACCAACATCTATAACAATAATAATCGCATCAGCGAGAGTGACAGCCAGTTTGCAGGACTGTGCCTCAAGTGCCACAGGAAAGACACGTTGACCGATGGGGCAAACAAGAACGGTGCCTTCAAGAGTCTCGACAGGATTCACGAGTCGGTCCAGGGATGGGGCGCCAACGATGAGCACTCGTTCCCATGTTCCAAGTGCCACCAGCCCCACAACTCGGGTCTGCCGCGACTCATGCAGACGAACTGCCTGAATTATTCCCATCGCGGCAATGCTGCTTCCGGCGGATCGCCGGCGAAGAGTCCGCCGCGGGGAGGGAACTGGCAAGGCTTCCCACGAGGAACTTACAATAACTACCTCCGTTGCCACGGCGACGGTCCCCAGAGCGAGTTCGCTGATCCCCACACCGGGCATCCCGATCACTTCCTTGGCTGGCCGGGCAGGTATAAATGGAACAATGTGACGAATTGGTAGGTTCTTTTGAAGCTGAGGCAACGATAGCTAGAGCGTGCGATGAAGAAACAAGCCAAACCAAATAAGGTTCAGTTGACCATGATGACGAGGACTGTACCCGCAGTCGTGACGCTGCTAGTTCTGGCGGTCGTGTCGGTTCTGTTCAGCCGGTCGGTTGCAGAAGCAAAAGGCGGGGACGAGATTGCTCCGTTTCCTGTCGTGGACACTCGTGCTGATAAGCAGGAAGCCAAGGCAATGGCTATCGACTCCGATGGCAACATCATCGCTGTCGGCTATACCAGTAGCAACAGCAACGACTATTGGGTCGTCAAATTAAATGCGGACGGGTCGGGACCGGCATGGGCCGAACCGGCGACCTTCGGCGGCTCGGGCGCCGACGTTGCGACGGCGGTGGCGGTCGATACGGCGAAGAACATCATCGTTACCGGCTACACCTGGAACGGCACCGATTACGATGTCCACACAGTGAAGTACAGCGGCGTCGATGGAAGCGTGCTCTGGCAGCATACCTTCGATGACGGAACGGCCAACGGCAACGATATGGCTATCGGCGTGGCCGTGGATGCTTCCGACGACATCTATGTGGCAGGGACTTCCGCCAACGGGACGAAGAAAGACGACTTCCTCATCATAAAATATCCTTCGGCGGGAAACATTCCGACGTGGCAGGAACTGTACGACGACGTCGACTACCCGAACAACGATAACCGGATTCTCGCGCTCGCAGTGGGGGGCGCCGGCATAGCGGTTACCGGCTATTCATCGAAAGGCGGGGCTGATTTCGATGTTCTGACGCGCAAATACGGGTTCGACAAAACGCTTGTGCGGCAGTGGCGCCACTCTTCCACGGGGAGCGCAGATGACAGGGGGCTGGCCGTCAAGCTCGATTCGTTGGGGAATGTGGTCGTCGCCGGATATGTATCCGTCTCGGCGAGCAACACCGACATGTACACCGTCAAATACGATCCGGCCAGCGATACCCCCATCTGGGCGAAAACCTATGGTGGCAACGGGATCGACGAGCCGAGAGCTATATGGCTGGACAGCGCCGATGAGGTGTTTGTTGCCGGCTATACGACGACCTTGTCGGGCAACCAGGACTATGTAACTCTGCGGTATGCCAGCGCACCTGGCGATAACCCGGTGTGGGTGACGGTGCATGATTCCGGAAACGGCGCAACGGATATACCTTTCGCCATTACCGGCGACAACGCGGCGGACGGAGGAGTCTTCGCCGCCGGCTACACCAACGTGTCAGGCAACGAAAACTTCCTGACCCTGAAGTACAGAAAAGACAACGGAATCATCCTGTGGCAGAAGAGCTGGAATGGGAGCGGCAACAAGCACGACCGGGCGATCGGCATCGGTCTCCATTCCCGCAACGTGTGCGTTGCCGGCTGGTCGGACGGCGCCACAAGCTACGACTTCGTCTTCCAGAAATACGATTTCGGCGCGCTCAACGCGCCGAATGACCTGGTTGCCACGGTGCAGCCGGACCTGGAAACATCCATCATCCTTACGTGGACCGACAATTCATCGAATGAGGACACCTTTTTCATTCAGAGAAAGTTGGGGGAAGGTGGGACATATGCAGACATCGTTACCGATCCGGTGACCCTGCCGGCAGGAACTACCACCTATACCGACACCGGTCTTTCCGCCAACAACTACTATTACTATCGTGTCAGGGCCTTTAACGCCGCCAATGGCGATTCCAATTACAGCAATGAAGCCCGCGCTCTTACCAAGATCATCAGCTACCAGGTGCCGGCGTGGGATTACCTGTATGACGGGAACAGCAACGAGGATTATGCGACATCCGTGGCCGTCGGTTCCGACGACCACCCTGTCGTCACTGGGTACAGCCTGCTCCCCGATTCCGGAGCCGACTCGTTCGACTACATTACCATCAAGCTGAACAGGGCCACCAAAGCGCAGATCTGGAAGACGCCGTTCGACAGCGGCGATAACGGGAACGACTCCGCGGAAAGCGTCGCCGTCGATGGTAACAACGATGTGCTGGTCACCGGCACGGCATACCTTTTCCTTGCCGGTGGAGAAGAAAATAGCGACGACCTTTACACGACGAAGTACCTCTCCGCCACCGGTGCCCAGGTAACCGGCCAATCGTGGCCCCGCCAGTACGGCACGGCCAATTATGCGGACAGCGCCAGGGCGATCGTAACCGGCCCGAACAACTCCAGCGTCGTCATCGGCCAAGGCATGAACGGTGGAGCAGGGTTGGGGAACTTCGATATCTACGTCATCAAATACAATGTCGACGGCAGTCCTGCATGGGCACAGACCTACATTTACAACAGCGGCAGGGACGATTACCCGTCAGCCGTCGCCGTCGACGGGTCGGGCGACGTGTTGTTCACCGGGTATACGAAGAATCTTTCGGGGAACACCGACTGGTTCACCGCCAAATTGAACGGCAGCAACGGAACGCTCATCTGGTCCGACCAGGTCGACGGCGCCGGACACGGTAACGATCAGGCGGTTTCCATTGCCGTGGATTCGGCAGGCGATGCCTATGTAACAGGATTTGTGGTCAATGCATCGAACAACAAAGATATTCATACGGTGAAATACAAAGGTTCTCCCCCGTCGCCTCCTGCCGCGGAACGGGTGTGGGAGAAATTCCATGACGGCCCGGCCCATGGCGACGACCGTGGCGTTGCGGTTCGCATCGACCCTGTCGACGGAGCGGCCGTCGTCGGCGGCACAAGCTACACAGCCGCCACCGACAGCGACTTGTACCTCATCCGCTATAACGCCGCCGATGGCGCGGTCACCTGGGAGGAAAACTTCGACAGGCCGGCGACGTACGACTATGCCACTGCAATGACGCTGGATTCGTCGGGGTATATCTATCTGGCGGGTAACAGCCGTGGTGGAGTGGATACCAATTCCGACTTCGATGCGACATCCAACATCCTGTCGATCATCTACGATTTCGAAGGGACGTTCCTCGGGGCGATCGACTACAATGGCGCAGCCAACAGGCAGGACGAGGCAAAATCCGTCACCGCAAACTACAGGGGCGAGGCGTTCATAGCAGGATTCTCCCGCAATGCGACGGATATCGCCGACTATGCGGTGGTGAAGCAGGTCAATACCTACATTCTCGTGCCCGCGCCTTTAACGGCCGTTGCGCAAGCCGATTACAGCAAGGTCGATCTTTCCTGGCGTGAAAATACCCCCGGCACCTCCTTCCGAATCTGGCGCACCCTCGGGCCTTCCACTTCCGAAAGTGAATGGACGCTGGTTACCACCAAGAGTTCTGGAACGATTACCCACACCGATACGGGATTGACGCAGGGAACGAACTACTGTTATCGGGTCGACGCCTATGTGGGAAGCCTCAACTCGCGTCTGATTGAGAAGTGCGTTACCACCGTTCTTCCCGCTCCGGTAATGAACCCCCTGGTGGTCAATTCAACTACGGAAATTGCCGTAAGCTGGGGTCAGGTAACCGACAACACCGGTTACAAACTGGAACGGAAAACCGGGGCAGGGGGGACCTGGGGGACCATCGCCACTAAGGCGGCAGGTGAAAATTCCCATACCGACACCGGACTCACCCCGGGAACGCTCTATTATTACCGCGTCAGCACCATAAGTGCTGGCGGCACTTCGCTGTCGAGCGGCGAAGTGAGTGCCGTAACCAAGCCGGCAGCGCCGGTGCTGAATGCTCCGACGGGGATAACCACTACCCAGGTCACCCTCGGCTGGACCAACGTCGAGGGGGAAACCGGGTACAAGGTCGAGCGCAAACAGGGGGCCGGAGAGTGGAGCGAAATAACGACCCGTGGAGTCAACGTCGTTTCCTTTACGGACACCGGGTTAACCTCCAATACCCAGTATTACTACCGGGTACGGGCGTCAAACGCATCGGGCGATTCCGCCTACAGCGGCGAACAACCGGTTTTGACCCTGTTCACGTCTCCCACCCTTATCAGCGCCGCCGGCAGCTCGATGACGCAGATCGATCTTGCCTGGTCCAATGTCGAGGACGAAACCGGCTACACCGTTCAGGTGGCGAGCTGCAATTACAACAATAACGGTGACAGCGACGTCGTCTATTGCACCACTGCCTATTCGTACTGGTCATCCTGGTCGAACATCGCCACCCCCGGCGCCGATGTGACGTCTCACTCGCACACCGGTCTTTCATCCGGCTATGCTTACAAGTACCGGGTCATTGCCAACACCACGGGGAACAGTTCCGCCCCCAGCAACGAAATCGTCGGCTGGACCCATATGACGGCTCCGACGCTTACCATCGCTCCCGTCGATATTACCTCGCTCGGCCTTTCCTGGACGAACATTCTTGCGGCTACGAATTACACCCTGCAGCGGAAACAGCTGGTCGGCGATCCATGGGTCGACGTTACAGGGGCCATAGGGATGTCCAAAAGCACCACCACGTTCACTAACACCGGCCTTGCCGAGCAGACCAATTATTATTACCGGATCAGGGCCTACAGCACGCTGACGAACGGTCCGCCGGAAATTTACAGCAACGAGCCGAACATGTCGACGCCGCTGCCGGCGCCGTCGCTGAACGCGCCTGTCGCCATGTCCACGACGCAGGTCGATCTTTCCTGGAATAATATCACCGGCAATACGGGGTACGAGGTTGAACGCTGCACGTCCGCCAACCTGCAGGAACCGACCAATCTGACAACGTTCAATTCCTGCAGCACGATAGCGACGCTTGCCGCCGATACCGTCAGTTACTCCAGTACGGGGCTCACCGCCGGATATACCTACCGATACCGCGTACGCGACACCTATACCGGCGGCACCTCGGGTTGGAGCGCCGCGGCCTATGCCACGACCATCCCTCCGGCGCCTGTTCTCAATGTCCCGACGGCGGCTTCCATGACTCAGATAGACCTGGCTTGGAACAATGTGAACGGTGAAACCGGATACAAACTCGAATGGAAGCTGCGTTCAGGCGCCGACTGTACTGCCGGAGAATGGAGCGCGCCGATCTCCATTGCAAAGAATGCGGTGGCATACAATCATACCGGCCTTACCGCCGCAACGTATTACTGCTACCGGATACGCGCGGCCTATCTCCTTGAATCCGATAATAGCGCCGAGCGGTCCCAGACGACACTGTTGACGGCTCCGACCCTGAACGCGTTGACCGGGGTAACGATATCTAAAATTGACCTGACCTGGGAAAACGTTGCCGGTAACACCGGGTACAAGGTGGAGCGGAGCGTGGACGGCGGAGCGTGGAGTCAGGTCGGCAGCGATTTGGCGACCGACGTGACGACACTGTCGAACGGTTCCCTGACCGCCGGCACCCTCTATTCATACCGTGTATCCGCCAAAAACGCGGGAGGGTATTCCGCTGCCAGCAACGTACAATCGACGACGACAACGCCCAGTCTTCCAGTGCTAACAGCGACAGTGGCGTCAGCATCGTCCATTACCCTTTCTTGGCCCGTCGTCAAAGGCGCGACCGAATACCTGGTCGAACAAAAAACGGGTACCGATCCCTATGGGTCCATCGGTACCGTGGTCAAAGGCGCGACCGAATACCTGGTCGAACAAAAAACGGGCACCGATCCCTATGGGTCCATCGGTACCGTGGTCAAATCATACAGCCTGTCATACTGCGGCTACCCTGCTCCGAGAATAGGGTGCACCTCCCTTACCCCGGACAGTGCCGGCTTCTCGGTCACCGGCTTGACCGAAAGCACCCAGTATTGCTTCCAGATCAAGGCCTGGAACAGCACCGGTCTGTACTCGCTGCCCAGCACGGAACGATGTGTGACGACGTCCGCCATGGCCAACCAGAGCCTGATCGCGACGCCGGTCAACTCCCTTACCATCAGGCTCGACTGGACACCGGTCGCCTGTGCTCCCAATCCGTGCGATGATCCCGATACGTACGAAATCGAAAGGGATGCGTGGAGTGGGAACTGGGTACGAATAAAGACGGTGACCGGTGATACGTCGACCTTTATCGACACTGTCGGAATCGACCCGTTGAAGACCTACCGGTATCGTATCCGCTCCTACAAGGGAAGCGATTACTCACCCTACAGTAATGTGGAAACGGCTTCGACGTCAGCCTACCAGGCGGGGGACAATACCTGTCAATAGCAGGTTGAATCGCACCCGGACAACCTTTTTCCCCACGCTGAAAAACAGTTGGCTCGCGGCCGTCCTTCAAGATTTAAATTTCGAGGGCTTAAAGATTTGAAGGACGTAGAACCAGCCAGTTGCGTCATGAATCAATCAGGGATACTATAATGTAGGCTTTGCGATACCCGATCAGGCGCTGCCTGTGAAGGAGGCTCTGTGTCCCTGGAACTGTGCGAAATGTCGCTGCAGCAAATACAGTCGCTGCTGCGTCTGACGGACGATACGCTGCAGAATATCTGTTGCCGGCGCTTTACCACGGAAGAGCTTTTTGTAGATGCGTTGCGCAAGGTTCTCGGCGGACTCGGGCGACGCGGCCCCGCGGGTATCTTTACCGTCTTTCGCCGGGAGGACGGCACCACCTGCTGTGGAAGGGTTTTTCAGCTGCGACAGGGAGAGGTCGTAGAGCGGTCTGACGAGATCGTGATGGACCCGTCATCAAGCTACGCGGTAAATCTGGCGGAGACGCAGAATCAGGCTGAAACGGTAATATCCAACTGGGCTGACAGCGGCGAAAGCATCGACGATTACCAGGCCAATTTTTCCCCGGCAGTAACTGCGGCAGTCGGCGCTCCCATCAAGAACTTCATCACCTGCCGGATCAGCGGCGAACGTCCCGGTTCTCTCATAGCATTCAATTACCCGGGCAGGGCAACCAGCTATGATGGGGATGTTCTTCATGGACTGGCGGTTCTGATCGGCTCCGTCGTCGCTCTCTCGGAAAAGATGCGGGAAACGGAGAATGCCTTCCAATATACTATTGAAGCGCTGGCTCGCGCCTGTGAAGCAGCGGAAGAGGGGACCGGAAAGCATATTTCCCGGGTAAATCGCTATGCGGGAGCGCTTGCTGCCAATGCCGGATTTGCATCCGATTTCGTTCAGGCGGTTTCCTTTTCGGCCCAGATGCATGATGTGGGTAAGATCAAGATCCCGAACTCGGTACTGCTGAAACAGGGTCCCCTCGACAGGGCCGAGAATGAGATGATCTTAATGCATCCTGTCTATGGTGAGAAGATTCTAGGCAACTCTCCCCGACTGGAGGTCGCCCGCGAGATTGCCATCTCTCATCACGAGAACTGGGACGGAAGCGGTTATCCCTACAACCTCCGCGGAGATACGATCCCCGTGGCAGGGCGTGTGGTAAAAATTGCAGATGTGTACGATGCGCTCCGTTCACGGCGCAGTTACAAAGAGTCGCTTTCGCACCGGGATGCGCTGGAAATTTTTAGAAATGGGGACGAGCGGATCGATCCGCAGAACCATTTCGATCCGATGCTGCTGAAGACCTTTTTCGATATCGAGCATATCTTCGAGAAGATCTACGACAGCCTGGCGGGTGAGGAAGTGGGCACGGAGTAGGCGGGGTGTGTTTTTTATTCTTCCTTGGTGATGCGGATGACCTGAAGTACGCCGGGCATCGCCTCCAGGGTGGCGGTTTCCAGCGCTTCCGTGTTGCCGATGACGCCGATGATGATGCGGTTGGCGCCCGTCGATTGATGGATGTCGTAATCCTTGCTGATGAGATATTCCTTCACCTGGTCAAGTGCGATTTCGTCGGCGGTTTTTCTCATGATGATCAGCACGTTTACTCGTCCTCCCCGTGTGACATGATTCTTTCCAGTCTTCTCGATTCATCGATGACGCGCTCGAACAGCCTGACGATCGCCTGATCGTCCAACGGCCCGGGATTCTGTTCCCTCATTCGCTTGAAAATCCTCTTTTCCCGTGCCGGGTCGTATACCGGGAGAGCCACATCCTTCTTGATCAGGCCTATCTTCAGGGCGATATCCGCCCGTTCGTTGAAAATCCTCAACAGTTCGTCGTCGAGCCGGTCAATCTCAGTCCGCAGGTCATCGATGCTCATCGTTTCTTTCCCTGCCATCAGAACTGCTTCTTCACGAATGTGTCTTTTTTCCAGTGGAGGTCATCCCGCTCGGGGTAGTCGATGGTGTAATGCAGGCCGCGGGATTCCTTACGCTGCTGGGCGCACAGCACGATCAACTCAGCGACGGTGGAAATGTTGCGCAGCTCGATAAGGTCGGAGGTGATGGTGAAGTTCCAGTAATAGTCCTCGATCTCTTCCTGAATGAGCTTGATGCGCCGCATGGCCCGCTCCAGCCGCTTGTTGGTGCGGACGATACCGACGTAATTCCACATGAACCGGCGGATCTCGTCCCAGTTCTGGGATACTACGACCATTTCGTCGCTGTTGGTGGCGGTTCCGGCATCCCATTCCTGTATTTCGGGGAATTCGAAGGTTGCTGACTTCAGGATTTCCACCGAATGCTTGTATGCCCGTCCCGCATACACGGCAGCTTCCAGGAGGGAGTTGCTCGCCAGGCGGTTGGCCCCGTGCAGGCCGGTAAAGGCCACTTCCCCGATCGCGTAAAGATGCTGGACGTCGGTCTCGGCATTGGCGTCCACGGCGACTCCTCCGCAGAGGTAGTGGGCGGCGGGGACGACAGGCAGCCCCTCCTTGGTCATGTCGAGGCCATACTCCAGGCAGGTCTGATAAATATTCGGGAACCGGTTGCGGACGTAATCGGGTTCTTTGTGCGTGATATCCAGATAGACGCAGTCATCGCCGTAGGTCTTCATTTCGTTGTCTATGGCGCGTGCGACGATATCGCGGGGGGCCAGGTCCTTCAGCTTGTGGTATTTTTCCATGAAGGCGGTGCCGTCGCGACGGCGCAGGATTGCCCCTTCACCTCGGACTGCCTCTGAGATCAGGAAAGATTTCGCGTGAGGGTGGAAGAGGGTGGTCGGGTGAAACTGCATGAATTCCATGTTGGCGATGGTGGCGCCGGCCCGGTATGCCATGGCGACACCGTCACCGGTTGCCACATCGGGGTTGCAGGTATAGAGGTACACCTTGCCAGCTCCTCCCGAAGCCAGCAGGGTAATCTTTGCGGTGAACGTCTTGACCCTGCCGCTGGCGATATCGAGGACGTGGGCGCCGAGGCATCTGTTCGGGGCTACCCGTTTCCGCATCACTTTCGATTCGGTTATCAGGTCAATTGCAATGTGATGCTCGTAAATGACTATATTCTCGTTGGCTCGCGCTGCCTCTACCAGGGCTCGCTCGATTTCGCGACCGGTGACGTCGTCGGCGTGGAGGATGCGCCGCTGGCTGTGCCCTCCCTCCCGGGTCAGGTCGTATGAATCGCCGCTGGTGGTGAAGTGGACTCCCCAGTCGATAAGGCTGTTGATGAC
>Ga0209212_1008159_pt1 | contig 11303 bp, 6 predicted proteins | sample RifGroC2_FD_183996 | JGI IMG/M metagenome (GOLD analysis project Ga0209212, IMG submission 183996) | Groundwater microbial communities from Rifle, Colorado, USA - Groundwater C2 (SPAdes) (version 2) | ecosystem: Environmental > Aquatic > Deep subsurface > Groundwater | place: Rifle, Colorado...
CGCCAACGCGAGTTGGCTTTTGCTGCGGGGCAGGGTGCGGCAGGACGGCTTTAACGTTGCTGTTGTCTATGTAGGGGGCGCGATTAACCAGCCACTTACCCATTGTTTTTTGATGGGTTAGTGGAATGGCTATGCAAAGCTATCGCGCCCTTCTTCTGGTGCATGAATAGATCAGGGCGCGATAAATCGCGCCCCTACCGAGAGTTGTTCGGCCATTGAAATAGAATCAGAACGGCAGCCGCAAATGCGGCGCAGCCCGTTGGAATATTGCGCGAAAGTCGTTCTGGATGCGCTGCAATGCATCCGCAGTATCCGCCTCGAAGCGCAACACGATCACCGGCGTGGTGTTGCTGGGGCGCGCCAGGCCGAAGCCGTCGGCATATTCCACGCGCAGCCCGTCCAGCGTGATGATTTCCCTTGCATCAGTAAACATGGGTGCGTCGGCAAACTTTGCGGTTTGTTGCAGTTGCGCCAGCAGCGCATGGTTCTCGCCTTCGGCGGTGTGAATATGCAGCTCCGGGGTGCAGAACGCATCCGGCAGGGCGTTCAGCGTGGCGCTCGGATTCGCCACCTTGCTCAGGATTTCCAGCAGGCGCGCGCCGGCATACAACCCGTCGTCGAAGCCGTACCAGCGTTCCTTGAAAAATATATGCCCGCTCATCTCGCCGGCCAGCAGCGCGCCGGTTTCCTTCATCTTGGCCTTGACCAGCGAATGGCCGGTCTTCCACAGCGTCGGTTTGCCGCCGCGCTCGCGTATCCAGCCGAACAGATTGCGCGTGGATTTCACGTCAAAAATGATTTCCGCGCCGGGGTTGCGGCTCAGCACATCGGCGGCGAACAGCATCAACTGGCGATCAGGGTAAATGATCCTGCCGTCTTTGGTGACCACGCCGAGGCGGTCGCCGTCGCCGTCGAACGCCAGCCCCAGTTCGCTGTCGTTGTCGCGTAACGCGGCGATCAGGTCTTCGAGGTTGTGCGGGTCGGACGGATCGGGGTGGTGGTTGGGGAAATGCCCGTCCACCTCGCAATACATTTCTTCCACTTCACAACCGAGCTGGCGATACAGGTTGGCAACGTAAGCGCCGGCCACGCCGTTGCCGCAATCCACGGTGATTTTCATCGGGCGGGAAAGTTTGATGTCGGAGACGATGCGCGCGATGTAGGCAGCGCCGATGTCCTGTTGCGTGTAGCTGCCGGAGCCTTGCGCGAGATCATTTTGTTCGATGCGCGCGCGCAGCTTCTGGATGGTCTCGCCGGATAGCGTCTCTCCGGCCAGCACCATCTTCAGCCCGTTGTAATCCGGCGGGTTGTGGCTGCCGGTGAGCATCACCGCGCAGTTGGTGTGCAACTGGTAGGCGGCGAAATACACCATCGGCGTGGCGACCAGCCCCACGTCGATCACGTCGATGCCGCTTTTTTGGATGCCGCGCGCCAGCGCGGCGATCAGTTCCGGGCCGGACAGACGACCGTCGCGCCCGATGGCAATCGTGTTCTGCCCGCGAGCAGCGGCTTCCGAGCCGAGCGCGTGGCCGATGGCTTCCACCACGTCTGGCGTCAGCGTCTTGCCGACGATGCCGCGAATGTCGTAGGCCTTGAAGATTTCCTTGGGCAGGTTTTTCATGATGGTTGGCCTCGGTTGTAGGGGCGCGATTCATCGCGCCCTGTTTCAGAGAAGGGCGCGATAAATCGCGCCCCTACGGTTAATTTTTCCCACACCATATCCGGGGTAAGTTGCATCATGCAGTTGAAGTGTCCGAATGGGCATTCGCGCTCGAAGCACGGACTGCACTCGATGTCGATTTTTACCACATGCGCCTGCGCGGACAGCGGCGGGGTGAACTGCGGGCTGCTGGAGCCGAACAGCGCGAGCAGCGGCCGATCCAGCGCGGCGGCCAGGTGCATCAGGCCGGAGTCGTTGCTGATGACCAGTTGCGCGCTGGCCAGCAGCGCGAGCGCATCGCCCAGATCGGTGCTGCCGCACAGGTTGGTGCATTGCGCGCCTGCGAGACGATCGATTTCATCCGCGATGGGTTTGTCCTTGGCAGAGCCGATCAGCCATACCGCATAGCCGCGTTGCAGCAGGCGTTGCGCGATGTCTGCGTAGTAGGCTGCCGGCCAGCGCTTGGCGGAGCCGTACTCGGCGCCCGGGCAGAATACTGCGACGGGTTGATTCGTGGTCAAGTTCAGCTTGCGCAGCGCAGCGCTGCACGGCGCTTCGCTGATCGCCAGCTTGGGATTCGCCAGGGGGCGCGGGATTTCTCCTTGCGCATCCTCGGCGAGTTGCGCGAAGCGTTCCACCATCAGCGGCAGCTTCCGCTTGTCGAGTTTGCGCGCGTCGTTGAGCAGGACATGGCGCGACTCGCCGATAAAGCCGGTGCGCAGCGGGATATGCGCGAAGAACGGCACGAGCGCGGATTTCCATGAGTTGGGCAGCACGATGGCCTGATCGTAGCGTGCGGCGCGCAGTTGTTTGCCGAGCCGGTAGCGCGCCGCCAGCCGCAGCGCGCCGTGCGGGAACGGGTTGGCGATGACCTCATGCACCTCCGGCATGGCGCGCAACAGTTTCTCCGTCCACGGCGGAGCCAGCACGTCGATGCGGCAACCGGGGTGGCGTTGCCCGAGGCGCATCAGCATCGGCTGCATCAGCATGCAGTCGCCTACCCAGCTCGGGCCGACAATTAAAATTTTGCGTATTGCGGCTTGGTGCATCAGCAGGGTGTGGTACGGGTATCTTGATTTTCTGTAGGGTGCGTTTCACGCACCATGGTGCGTGAAACGCACCCTGCGTGAACCAATGCGTGCATCGAGTTAATGGTGCGCCTTGGGTAATTCACCCTTGAATTTATACAGCGTGCCGCAATACGGGCAACGCGCTTCGCCGCCATGATTGAGCGGGATCATGACTTTAGGGTGGGCATTCCACAGGCTCATGCCCGGCATCGGGCAGGTCAACGGCAAGTCATGTGCGGTCACTTCGATGTAACGCTGGGTGATGTTTTCGTTGTTCACGATATTCTCCCTTAAACGTAGGACAACCAATCGGTGTGCTGCGGGTGCTTGCCGGTGACACAATCGAAGAAAGCCTGTTGCAGCTTGGTGGTAATCGGGCCGCGCGAACCGATACCGATGGTGCGGTTGTCCAGTTCGCGGATCGGGGTGACCTCGGCCGCGGTACCGGTAAAGAACGCTTCGTCCGCAGTGTAGACTTCATCGCGGGTGATGCGTTTCTCGATCAACTCGATGCCGAGTTCTTTCGCCAGCGTGATAATCGTGTCGCGCGAGATGCCTTCCAGGCACGAGGTCAGATCGGGCGTATACAGATTGCCTTTCTTGACGATGAAGATGTTTTCGCCGGCACCCTCCGCAACGTAACCGTCCACATCCAGCAGCAATGCTTCATCGTAGCCATCGTGCGCTACTTCCTGGTGAGCCAGGATGGAGTTGGTATAAGTACCCACAGATTTGGAGCGGCACATGTTGATGTTGACATGATGGCGGGTGAAGCTGGAAGTCTTGACGCGGATACCTTTTGCCATGCCCTCTTCGCCCAGATATGCGCCCCACGGCCATGCGGCCACGGCAACGTGGGTACTGAGGGCAGTGGCGGCGATACCCATCGCCTCGGAACCGTAAAATACGATCGGGCGGATGTAACAGGATTCCAGCTTGTTGGCGCGCACTACTTCGCGATGTGCTTCTATGATGGTTTCTTTGTCAAAGGGCATCTTCATCTGGAAGATGTATGCGGAATTGAACAACCGTTCGGTATGCTCCTGCAAACGGAAAATCGCCGTGCCCTTTTCCGTCTTGTAGGCGCGCAAGCCTTCGAACACGCCCATGCCGTAATGCAGCGTGTGGGTCAGCACATGGGTGGTGGCATCGCGCCAAGGCACAAGCTTGCCGTCATACCAGATAAAGCCGTCGCGATCGGACATCGACATAATGGGGGGTTCCTTTGATGGGTCGGTTGCAAAGCGCGGATTCTAGCGTTTTCTGGCCGGTTTATGAAGAAGCTTGGTTAAATAACCCGGTTAACCGGCCTTATTTTTTAGCCGGTAGTTCGGGCAGGGCTCCCTGATTATTTTCAAAAAGCACTTCCCATAACTTCCGGCACGCGGCAACTTCGATCTGGCCGTGTTCAACGCGGCACGGCAACTGGCTGTTGAGCCGGATGCGGTGCTGCGCCTGGCGCAACGTGCGGTACAGTGTGCGGGTCTGTTCGGCAAGGTCTGTGGGAATCAGGCCGAGCTCGCCCGCCAGTTTGAGCAACGCCAGATTGCCGATATTGGCGGCCAGTTGCGGGTGCTGATGGGCGTAGGCGAGCACCAGGTATTGCACCATGAACTCGATGTCCACCATGCCGCCCCGGTCGTGCTTGATGTCGAACAGGCCGCTGTCATTGGGGTGGCCGTCGAGCATTTTCTGGCGCATCGCCAGAATCTCTTTGCGCAAGGTAGCCGGGTCGCGTGGCTGGCACAGCACCTGACGGCGGATGCCTTCAAAGGCGGTGCCGACCGCTGCATCGCCCGCGCTGAAGCGCGCGCGCGTCAGCGCCTGATGCTCCCACATCCAGGCGTGCTTCTGCTGATATTCCGCGAACGCTTCGACCGTGCTGACCAGCAAGCCGCTCGCGCCGTTCGGGCGCAGGCGCAAATCGGTTTCGTACAGGCGGCCGGTCGAGGTGTGGCTGCTCAGCATGGTGTTGATGCGCTGCCCCAGCCGCGCATAGTTTTCCTGCGCATCGGGGTGGCCGTCGTCGTAGAGAAAAATCAGGTCGAGGTCGGAGGCGTAGCCCAGCTCTTTGCCGCCCAGTTTGCCATACGCGATGATGGCGAATTTCGGCTCATCGCGATGCCGTTTGCGCGCGGTTGCCCAGCTCAGCTCAAGCACATGGCGCAGCAGCAAATCGGCCAAGTCGCTTATATGGTCGCTGAGTTTTTCCAGCGGCAACAGGCCTTGCAGGTCCATCGCCAGCAACTGGAAGGTCTGTTCCTGCTGGACCAGACGCAACACATCCAGTTGCCGCTCGGCGTCCCCGGCACAGTCATCCAGGCGGCTTTGCAAGTTGTGGTCAAGCTGTTGCCATTCGGGCGGCTGATACATCTCGCGCGCATCCAGCAACTCGTCGAGCAGCGCCGGATGCTGGGCCATGTATTCGCCCGCCCAACTGCTGGCGGCGACCATCCGGGTCAAGCGCTGCATCGCCTGCGGATACTCGGCGAGGAAGGCGAGGTAGGCGGCGCGGCGGCTGATGCCTTCCAGCAGGGCGAGCAATCTGGACAGCGTTTCATCCGGATTGGCTTGCTGCGCACACAGGCCGATGAATTGCGGGATCAGCTTGTCCAGCCGCTGCCTGCTGAGTTCCGGCAATTGCCGGTAGCGGCTGCCGGCTTGCAGTTGCAACAGGCGTTGCGCGCTGTCGTTTGCGGCGCGGTAGCCGAATTTTTCGAGGCGGGGTTGCAATTCTTCGGCACTGATACCTTCGTGCCAGAATTGCTCGTCGTCCTGCCCTTCCTCGGGCGCGCCGAAAATCAGTTCGAATTGCTGGTTGACCAGCGCGCGATGGCGGTTGAGGTCGTCCAGCAGCGCGGCGTAATTCGCGTAGTTCATGGCATTTGCGATGATTGCCCGGTCTTCGGGTTTTTCGGGAAGTTCCTGGGTTTGCTGGTCATCCAGATATTGCAGGCGGTGTTCGAGGTTGCGCAAAAAAATGTAGGCCGCATCCAGCCCGGCGACGACCGGCTCGGGGATTTGCCCGTTTTTTGCGAGGTACTGCAATGCCGCCTGGGTGGGACGGATGCGCAACTGGGCGTCGCGCCCGCCGCGTATCAACTGGAATACCTGCGCGGTGAACTCGATCTCGCGGATGCCGCCCGGGCCGAGCTTGATGTTGTTGAGCCGGTCGCGGCGCTGCACTTCCTGGCGGATTTGCGCGTGCAGCTTGCGCATCGAATCGATCGCGCCGAAGTCGAGATATTTGCGGAATATGAACGGTTGCACGAGTCGCATCAGTTCGGCGGTTTGCGGGCAGTGCGCTTTCGAGCTTTGCATTTTCGAACTTTCTTGGGGCGCAACGACGCGCGCCTTGATCCAGGCATAGCGTTCCCATTCGCGTCCCTGGCTGACCAGGTATTCCTCCAGCGCGGCGAAACTCATCACCAGCGGGCCGCTGTCGCCGTAGGGGCGCAGCCGCATGTCCACGCGGAACACATAGCCGTCGCCGGTCGGTTCGTTGATCAGGTTGATCAGGCGGCGGCCCAGCCGGGTGAAGAACTCATGGTTGCTCAACTTGCGCGATCCATCCGTTTCGCCGTCTTCCGGGTAAACGAAAATCAAATCGATGTCGGACGAAACGTTCAGTTCGCCGCCGCCCAGTTTGCCCATGCCGATGACCAGCAAGGGCTGCGGCGTCGTGCCGTTTTCGCCCAGCGGGACGCCGAATTGCGCCTGCAAGGACTGCATCAAACAGGCCTGCGCCCGCTGTATGCACACCTCCGCCAGCGCGGTCATCGCCTGCATCACCTCGTCAAGATCGCACAAGCCATTGAGGTCGCGCAGGATCAGCTTGACCATCACCAGCTTGCGCAGCTTGCGTACGGCGCGCGCCAAGCCGGTTTCGTCGTCGGGGCCGAGGCCGTATTGCTGCAATAAAGTCTGCATTTCCGCGCGGTCGCACGGTGTGAGGTAATTTTCCTGCAACCAATTCAGCAGCGACGGGTCTGCTTCCAGGACGTGTTTGGCATAACGGCTGCAGCGCAGCGTTTTTTGCAACAGGTCATCGAAGGGCAGCAAGTTTGCGGTATTCATAGATAGGGCTTCAAGTTAAAATGAAAATCGTTTTGTGATTATCCTTAAAAAAATGGTTGGCGGGTTGGCAGGCGCGAATTTATCCGCATCGGCCAATGCAGCCCGCGCAATTTGTAGGGTGCGTTTCACGCACCCTACGCAATGCTTCATAACGGTCAACGCCCAAATTCATGTTGAGATATCTTCCCATCCGCCTGCTCTGGCACAGTCTCAACTGGCTGACGCGGCTTGCCATCGTCGCGTCGGCGGTGATGGCCGTGCTGACGGGGCTGGCGATCCTGATGTTGCGCTATTGGCTGTTGCCGAATGTCGGGCAGTATCACGAGCAGATCGTCGCTTCTCTGGCGGGCGCGATCGGTAATCCGGTCACTATCGGCAGGATCGAAGGCGATTGGCAGGGCTTTCAGCCGCGCCTCAGCTTTACCGAAGTGCATCTCCTGAACGAGCAGCGGCAACCCGCGCTGGTGCTGCCACGCATTGACGGCAGCGTGTCGTGGATGTCGCTGTTCGCCGCCGAGCTACGGCTGGCCAGCCTGGAAATCAACAGGCCGGAATTACTGATACGCCGCGATGCGCAAGGGAAAATTTTTATCGGCGGCGTGGCGCTTTCCAAGCAAGGCGGCGGTAACGACCTGGCCGACTGGCTGCTGCACCAGTCGCGCATGGTGGCGCGCGACGCGCTCATCGTCTGGGTGGACGAGCAGCGCGATGCGCCGCCGCTGGTGCTGCAACGGGTCAATTTGCGCATCGAAAACCTGTTCAGCCATCACCGCTTCGCGTTGCGCGCCGTGCCGCCAGACGAACTGGCGACCCCGCTGGACGTGCGCGGCGATTTTTACGGCGCAAGTTTTGATGACTTGAGCGCCTGGCGCGGCCAGCTGTTTACCCAGCTCGATTACACCAATGTGACAGCCTGGCGGCCCTGGCTGGATTTGCCGGGCGAATTCAGCCGGGGGCGCGGCGCGCTGCGCGGCTGGCTGGATGTCAAAGCTGGCAAAGTGACAGGGATCACCGCCGATCTGGGCTTGCGCGATGTGGTGACCAAACTGGGCGATGACGTGCCGGAAATGAGATTGCTCGATTTGCGCGGCCGCGCCGCATGGAAAGAAGTGGCGGGCGGCATGGAAGTTTCCACCCGGAATTTGGCGCTGCGCATGCAAAACGGTGTCGAGCTGCAACCCACGGATTTTTATTTCCGCACCGCAAAGGCTGTCAAGAGGCAACCTGACGCCAGCGAGATACGCGCCAATCTGTTGCAACTGGAAAGTCTCGCCAGCCTGGCCAATTTTCTGCCGCTGGAAGCCGGCTTGCGCGCCAGGCTGGATGCATACATGCCAAGAGGAAGAGTGTCCAATTTGGATGCGCAATGGCAGGGTGCGCTCGAAAAATCGAACCATTTCAAGATCAGGGGGCGGTTCGAAAACCTGGCGCTGCGCCAGGTCGGCAATATGCCAGGTTTTTCCGGCCTGTCGGCGGATGTGGATGGCAGCGAGGCGGGCGGCAGGCTGAATATCAATGCGCGCCAATTGAAGGTAGACGCGCCGGGGGCGATGCGCGAGCCGCTGATTTTCGCCACGTTGACCGGACAGGCCGGCTGGCAGCGCAAGGGCGGGGAATGGTCGATAAAAGTCGATAATGTTGCCGTCGCCAACGACGACCTGGCGGGCAACTTGTATGGCAGCTACCAGACCAAGGCAGATACGCTGGGCGTGCTGGATCTGACCGTCAGCCTGACGCGCGGTGATGTCAGGCGCGCCGCCCGCTACACCCCGCTGGTCGCGCTGGACAAGGAAGACAACGACTGGCTGAACGGCGCGATGCTGGCGGGGCATACCGAGGATTTTCGCGTGCGCGTCAAGGGCAACCTGAGCGATTTTCCCTTGGACGGCACGGAAGATGCGTTGCTCGAAATCGGCGGGCATGCGCGGGATGTTGTGGTGGAATTTGACAAGGATTGGCCGCGCATCGAAAACATCTCGGGCGAATTCTGGATACGCGGCAACACGCTGGAGGTGAAGTCGCCGTCCGCGACGATCCTGGGTGCGCATGTGCAGAATGTCACCGTCACTATCGCGGATTTGCTGAGCGACGATTTGCCGCTGGAAATAAAGGGAAACGTGGCGGGCGCGAGCAATACCTTTCTGCAATATATCCAGCAAAGCCCGGTACGCGGCTACATAGACGGGTTCACCGACGGCATGAGCGCCAAAGGTAACGGGCACCTGGATCTGTTTGTGCATGTTCCGTTGAAGGGCGACAAACCGGTAAAAGTGACGGGAGCCTTGCGCGTACAGGATAACGATATTGATTTGGGTGAAGGGGTGCCGCTGTTGCGCAAGGCGCGCGGCGAGTTGGCGTTCACCGAATCGGGGATGCAGGCCAGCGGCGTATCGGCGGAAATACTGGGCGGGGCGGCCAGCATTGACGTGCAAACCGCTCCTGGCGGCGTGGTGCATGCCGCCGTGAAAGGGCGCAGCAACCTCGATGCGTTGCGCAAGAGTAACCCGCATCCGCTGTTGAACTATTTGTCCGGCGGCGCAGCATGGGATGCCGATATTGCCGTGGTGAAAAAATCCGCGCAGTTGACCATCAATTCCAATTTGCTGGGCCTTGGCTCAAATCTGCCGCAGCCCTTTACCAAATCTGCCAATGAAGCGATGCCGTTGCGCGTGGAGAAGAAGATTGTCGCCGACGGGCAGGATGTCATTATTGCGCAACTGGGCAAGCTGCTCAGCGCGCGATTGGCGCGGCGCGAGGAAAACGGCGCAATGGTTGTCAGACGCGGCGTTATCAATTTTGGCGCAGAAAATGCTTCCGGCAATCAGGGGAGGAGATCGGATATCCGGAGGCTGCAAGAGCCGCTTCCGGGTGCTGGAGCCGGTGGGGATACTCCGCGAAGCCGGACAGACCCTGCGACCGATATCCGGACAGGCGTGTGGCTGAGGGGCAGTCTGCCGGAGCTGTCTTTGCAGGGCTGGGGCGACTTGCTTGATGCGGCTGGCGGCATGGAGGGCGGCGTGTCGATTGCCGGCGCAAATCTCGCAATCGGCAAAGTGAGCGGCTTCGGCATGCATATCGACGACCTGAATATCAAAGCCGGCAAGCGCGGCGACGGATTGTCCGCGCAGTTATCTGGCAGCACGCTGAATGGCGAGGTGGAGTGGCAGCCGCGCGGGGAAGGCAAATTGACAGTACGGTTGCAGAATCTGCTGTGGGGCGGCGATGACCGCACGGCTGCCGTCCCCGCTCAGCCTGCCAAGCCCGCATCGGTGTCACCCGGCAGCCTGCCCGCGCTGCAAATTGCCATCGAGAATTTGCAGATGGGCGGTAAGCAGGTCGGGCGGTTGGAGCTGGTGGGGCATCCCGACGGCAATGACTGGCGGTTGCGCCGGTTGAACATCGTCAACCAGGACGGCAGCTTGGCCGGGGACGGGGTTTGGCGCGTCAATCAAACCAATGCACAGGGCCAGGCCAGCACGCAGACCCAGGCCGATCTGTTGCTGCAAATCAGCGATGCCGGGAAAATCCTGGCGCGCTCCGGTTACCCTGGTACCGTCAAGGGCGGCAGCGGCAAACTGGCGGCAAATTTGACATGGGACGGCAATCCCGGCGAATTCAACTATGCCACGCTGGACGGTTCGCTTAAGCTGGATACCAGCAAGGGGCAATTCCTGAAAATGGATCCCGGCATCGGTAAATTGCTTGGCATTCTCAGTTTGCAGGCATTGCCCAAACGCATCACGCTGGATTTTACCGACGTGTTCAGCGATGGCTTTCAGTTCGATAATATCAACGGCAATGCCGCGATCAGGCATGGTGTGATGGACACGCAGGATTTTCACATCGACGGATCTTCCGCCAAAGTGACCATGAAAGGCAGCGTCGACTTGAACAGCGAAACCCAGAATTTGCGCGTAAGAATTTTGCCGACGCTGGGCGATAGCGTGTCGCTGCTCGGCGCTTTTGCCGCCGGTCCGGTGGTGGGTCTCGGTTCGCTCATCGTCAATAAAATATTAGGTAATCCGCTCGATAAGTTAGTCTCGTTTGAATACAATGTCAGCGGCACCTGGAGCGATCCCAGGGTGATCAAGGTTGGCGAAGTGCCAGTTGAGGTGCCGGCCAAGGAAAATAATCAGAGTAAATAGAAGGGAGCCTCTAAAAATCCAGATTTCATCCCAACTGCTGCGTTGCAGAAAAAATTTCTTGCTTACATATAAAACATATGCGGCGCTACGAAATTTTTTCCGCGCCTTGCATTTGGGCGAACTCTGAATTTTTGGTTCGTCAGTAAAATGAGTGGGTAAGCTTTGGTTCGGGTAATTTCCCAAGTACATGATATAGCGCGAGTTCCAGCATTTTGAATGTCCTGAAACCGTAAGCTTTTCTCATAGTGACTTTGGCTTTGTTGTTCAGGCCTTCGACAATGCCGCTAGAAAACGCTTTTCTGGCCCGGAAATAGTTGAGCAGGAGTTCGCGGTGATTGCGGACGGTGCGGA
>Ga0209212_1008160_pt1 | contig 11302 bp, 12 predicted proteins | sample RifGroC2_FD_183996 | JGI IMG/M metagenome (GOLD analysis project Ga0209212, IMG submission 183996) | Groundwater microbial communities from Rifle, Colorado, USA - Groundwater C2 (SPAdes) (version 2) | ecosystem: Environmental > Aquatic > Deep subsurface > Groundwater | place: Rifle, Colorado...
TACCGATTCAATGCAAAACAAAAACAAAATTTTTATTTATCTTCTAGTGGTTTTTTTTGCCGTGTTTATAGGTACGGGCCTTTTTTTGCTTCTTTCTGGTAAATCGAAGGCCCCGAGCGAAAAAATTAATACTGTTAAAATTGATGAAAATGTAGATACGAATAGTGATTTTCCAGTTGAAGACCAAAATCAAGGACTTGTTATCCCTACAGTTATTCCAACAAGCGGTAGCCTAACCCTTGTGACCAATTTACCTGACAATCAGATGAATGTAGGAGACATGGTTGAGCTCAAATTAGTCGCTGATTCAAATGGCAAAAATATCGTCGGCTACGACGTAGTAATGTACTATGATTCATTGGCTTTTGATTTCGATAAAGCATTATCAATGCTACCTGACTACAATATATTTACTTATAAAAAAGGCCACTTTTTTACAGTTACTGGTTTAAAAAATTTAAAAAGCGCTCCGTCACCAATGACAAAAACTACGGTTGCAACATTCACGTTTACCGCGACTAAGGCCGGCAAATTCGAGTTTTCATTAAGAGCATCAAATGACAAAGATAAGACAGATCTGATCACTGATAATACGGAAGTACTAGTTCCGTCCTTAAATCAGGTGACGGTTGATGTCAAATAAAATCCTAAATCCTAAGTACCAATAATCAAATAAGCACTAAATTCTAAATACTAAAAGAGTTTAGAATTTGGAATTTAATATTTAGAATTTACTTGCTTGCGCAAGCAAGTTTGGATCTTAGAATTTAGGATTTATTATTTTAAATGAAAAAACTACTTAAACTAATTCCGGCAATGCTAATTTTTTTTGCTGTCGTTCCCTTATTGTTCGGTGTTGAAGCCGCGTCTTTAAAGTTTGATAAGTCAACGGCAACGGCCGCAAATGGCGCCACTTTCCAGATTTCAGTAACCGTTGATCCTGGATCCGATGCTCTTAATTCGACTGACGCCTATGTAACTTATGATTCGACATTACTTAAGGCAACGGCAGTTGCAGACGGCGCGCTTTTCCCAACGGTTTCAAATGATATATCAACAAGTGGCAAGGTATATATAGCCGGTATGGTCAATGACCCGGCTTCATCGGTTTCAACAGCGGGGACTCTAGCCACAATCACATTCCAAGGGTTAAAAGATGGAACGGGGTCACTTGCATTTGACTGCGCAACATCAAAAATAATAAAGAATGATATAAATGCGACCAATGTGATTACCTGCTCGTCAAATGGGACAGCAGCCATCACAATCGGATCGGGTGGTGGGGCGACGCCAGTACCTCCAGCTCAATTACCTGAGACAGGGATTTTTGACAATCTTATTAAATTTGCAGTACCAGGTGCAATTCTGTTATTATTAGGAGGAGCGCTGAGATTTGTTCTTTAAAATTTTCATTTTGAATTTCTCATTTTTCATTGATTTTTCAGTTTGAAAACTGACTCATTGAAAAATTTAAATTGAAAATTGAAAATTATAATAATATGAAAAATCCCGTAGTTACAAAAATTCTCGCAATCGTCGTTGGTATAGTCATTTTTATTGGGATATTAGTAATTGGATTTCAGTTAGTGGGCACTAGAGCTGCAGATGTTGAACCTCGAGATGTTGTAGTCTCCAATATAGAAAAAAACTCGGTAAAAATTTCTTGGGCAACAGGCGTCGATACTCAGGCAGTTGTAGAATACGGTACAACTCCAACGACGCTTAATTTCTTTGCACCAGAGGCGACCAAGGGGAAGACTCATACTTTAGATCTGACTCTTCTTTCCCCGAATACGACTTATTATTTTGATATAAGAATTGGTGACCAGAAGTTTGACAATGGTGGTGTTCCTTGGACCTTTTCTACCAAAAATACGGAAGGATCAGTTGCCTCGCCGACTGCAACCATAGCCCCAATTGATCCGGCTGCTGGATCTACATCACCTACACCGGTTCAATCGTTAAGCATCCCGGATGGAAGCAACGGGTGTAGTTATACTGACTGTGCGGTCATAAAGACGAATTTAGGTAAAGGCTGCTCGACCCAAGACTACTTCTTGTGTCTGAGAAAATTGACACCAACCCCGTAAATAAGTCCTTAAAGTCGAAAGTCTATAAGGTCTTTAAAGTTATGTAAATATATTAATGATGTGTTTGACTTTAAAGACTTTATGAACTTTATAAACTTTATAGACTTACATTATTCCTCCGCTTGGGACTAGCAGATTGTAAAAGAAGTTGACGACAGGTCTCAAGATTCCATCAAGCATCGAAGTCTTTCCAAACGGGATAATCATTAGTATTAAAAAAATCATCCCATATCTTTTAAGAGAGTACCATTCACGGGCTTTTTCCTCCGGCAAAAACCCACCGACTATTTTAAATCCGTCTAATGGATCAATGGGTAATAGATTAAAAATACCTAAAACTAAATTCATATGAATCATCGGGAGAAATAAAAACATACCTATAGTAGCCAAAACATTTAGTTTAACTAATATGAACAGTTTAAGCAGAAGAGAGAGTAGCAAGGCCAAAATAAAATTAGACATTGGGCCAGCTATTGAGATCCAAGCTGCGTCACGTCGAGGATTTTTTAGGTTATAAGGATCAAACTCGACCTGCTTACCCCAACCAAAGCCAAAAAGGAGTAGAAATAGCATACCGAACTTATCTATATGTACTCGTGGATCAAGCTTTAGCCGCCCCTGAAGCCTCGGAGTAGGATCACCTAAGAGGTCGGCCGCGGCCGCATGTGAAAATTCGTGGACAGCGATTGCCGCAAGCAAAGAAATGAGGTAAACAACGAAAAGGGGAGGATTGGTGAATAGATAACTGAGCATAATAACAAATATCAAACATCAAATAACAATTGAATAATAAATTTCAAATAATTAATATCAAAACAGTTTTATTATTTAGTATTTATTATTTGATATTCATTTGTTATTTGTTATTCTTGTTTTTGTGGACGGTATATGATATCATAAATCCTTATGGAAAACTCATGTTATCACTGTGGTAAGACAGTCCTTTACGGCCGCACACATACTCATCATCGAGGAGTCGCCGGAGGACGGTGGAAAAAGCGCGCACCCAAAAAGCAAAAAATCTTTCGGTCTAATTTTGTCCGCCTAAGCATAATTGAGAGTGGTCTAAAAAAAAGAATTAAGATATGTGCTAAGTGCTTAAAAAGAGTAAGGAAAGATATGAAAGACGGTAAAAAACCATTTGTAGTCTTGGCAGCAGTCAAAAAAGAAATGAACGCTAAAAATAAAGCCAGCAAAGTTGCTGAAGAAGCGAAAACAGAAGTAAGAGCTACTTTAAAGAAAACATCTTCTAAGAAATAATTTTCATTTTGAATTTTTCATTTTTCAACAAGTTTTCATTTAAACATTTTTCAGTTTGAAAATTGAATCATTAATAACTTAATGAAAACTGAAAATTGAAAACTGAAAACTAGATTTCAATAGCTTTAAGCTCTCCATCTTTTTCCTTGTAAAGTGGTCCATTTTGCTCGACACTTCTTTGGGTAAAGACGACTCCTTGCAGGTGATCCATTTCATGCTGAATAATCGTCGCTTCAAAGCCTTGGAACCATCTCCTCACGACCTCCGAGGTCGTGGAGGCGAGATCTTGATACTCAAGGAGGATTTTTGGCGCTCGTTTAACCGGTCCCCAGATACGGGGGATTGAAAGGCAGCCTTCTAGCTTTACCGGATCCCTTTTTTGTTTTTTCAATTTTATTGTTTTAGTTTTGGAATTTGTTTTTGGTTTCTGGTTACTGGGCTCGAGTTTGATTATTTTTGGATTAATAAATATCTGCGTATTGGCAGTTGGTGATTTTTTAATAATAAACAATGATAAATCAACTCCGACTTGATTGGCGGCCAGTCCCACTCCCTGCGGGTCGGTCTGAGCAGCCAGAGTCTCTCCCATCTCAAAGATGAGTTTCTTTATCTTTTCATCAATTACGTTTATCGGTTTGGTGGGCGTTGATAAGACTTTATCTGGCACCGTTATGATTTTGAGCATAAGATATTATACAATAAGAGTTGAAAGTGATAACTTATGAAATTAACACTCTGTATTGCCACATTTAATGAAGAAAATAACATCCACTACCCACTAGATTCGGCTTATGACCTAGTTGATGAGGTAGTAATCGTTGACGGAGGATCGAGTGATAAGACCGTTGAAATTGCCAAGTCTTATGGTAAAAAGGTAAGAATTATCACGTCTGACAATCCGATCATGTTTCACAAGAACAAGCAGAAAGCCATCGAAGCGGCAAAGGGGGAGTGGATTTTGCAGCTTGATGCGGATGAAGAGCTGACCGATGAATTAAAAAAGGAAGTTCGATCTATTGTCATCTCGAATGGAATGAGAGATCTAGCGACTCCCGCCTTTGGCGGGATAAACTCCGGGAGCGTAAAGAAGCAAAAGAACGCTTCGCTAGATTTCTCACCTTCGGCTCGAAATGACAAAGTAGCAGCGTATTGGTTGCCGAGGAAGAACTGGTTTTTATCAAGGTTTCTTATGAAAGGGGGGCAGTATCCTGACTATACAATTCGACTTTATCGTAATGGGTATGCAAAGTTTCCGTGTAAAGACGTTCATGAAAATGTTGAGATAAAAGGCGAGATAGGTTATTTGAAAAATCCACTCTTACATTATGCCGATCCGGATTTCTCACATTATCTTATGCGCTGGGATCGGTACACAACCGCAGAAGTTGAGAGAATGCCAAAAGAAACGAAACTTAATTTTTTTAACTATATTTTTTGGAAACCAAAGATTACTTTTTTGATGATGTATTTCCGTCACAAGGGCTTTATGGACGGCTTCCCGGGGTTTGTCTTCGCCCTATTTTCTTCAATTAGATTTTGGGTGATTTATGTAAAGTGGGCGACTAGGAACCAATCTTAAATTCCACCACATCTCCGTCTTTCATTTCATAATCTTTCCCCGTTATTTGTACTAATCCCAGTTCGCGGGCTTTTACCCAACCTCCGCATTTAACAAAATCTTCATATTTAGCAATATCGGCCTTGATAAACTTTTTCTCAAAATCAGTATGAATGGTTCCGGCCGCCTGTGGGGCGAGCCAGCCGTTTTTGATCGTCCAAGCACGGGCCTCAATAGTGCCAGCCGTTAAGAAAGAAATTAATCCAAGAGTCTTATAAGCTTTCTTTATCAAACGGTTTAATCCCGACTCAATTAGTCCAAACTGTTTAAGATACTCGATTTGTTCTTCTCCGCTAAATTCAACTATTTCTGCCTCCATCTTCGCACACAAGAATAGATAGTGACTAGTGACTAGCGGTTGGTGGTTAGTTTTATCAACAATGCTGTCATTCCCGCCCCCATTCGGGGACAGGCTCCAGCGGGAATCCATGTTCTTTAAAATGTTTTTTATTTTGTTTTCAGTCCCTGCTATATCTTGTAGTTGTTTTTCTGAAACATTAAAGACAAAAATAACTGGTTTTATAGTCAGTAGATTCAGTGGCTTTAAAGCAATTAATTCTTCTTCATTTAAACTTTGCTGGCGGACAGGGACGCCACTATCAAGATCAGTCTTAATTTTTTTTACTACTTCATATGCTGCAAAAGCTTCTTTAGGAGCAGAGCTTCCTTTAGGTTCTTTTTGTTTGTTGACAGTTTCCAAATCAGCCAAAATTAATTCGGTTTCAATCGTTTTTATGTCATCTTCAGGATTGATTTTTTCAGAAACATGGATGACATTGCCGTCTTCAAAAAGGCGGACAACGTGAATGATTGCCTCAACTTCTCGGATGTGGGATAAAAACTTATTTCCCAGCCCTTCACCTTTTGAGGCCCCTCGGACTAAACCGGCGATGTCATAAAATTCTATTGCCGCAGGGACGATTTTAGTAGTATTAACTATTTTTGCCAACACTGGTAACCGTTCATCGGGTACTTCGATAATTCCAACGTTTGGTTCGATGGTGCAGAAAGGATAGTTAGCCACATTTGCCACCTGTTTTTTGAGAAGGGCATTGAATAACGTGCTTTTCCCGACGTTTGGAAGACCGACGATTCCGATCGATAGTTTCATAAGAAGTAATTATACCAATAATCCCAAAATCTAAACCGATTACTTATAGTCTAATTCTAAAATACGTTGTATCTCTGCCTTCTTTGGAAGAAACAACTCTATTTTTATAATGATTATTAATACTTTTATTGACGTTTAGTCGCTTTGTAGCATCCATCTCAACAAATGAAAAACGTCTTTGACTTAAGGCAGCCTCAAGTCCATCCATTAGTATTCCCATGCAGCCCTTTCCTCTATATGCCGGACTAACCGCAATCATTTCAGCTTTTGCGGAGTCATCAGATATTCTTGTTGCAAACGCATAACCAATAATTAAAGAGGGATTTTTAAGCAAAAGTATATAGATATTGTTTGGATCTGATTCATTTTGAACAGCGATTGCGTTTAATTTATCTGAAGAAACCGGAGTTTCAGCATTGAGTCCAAGACCCAATTGTGGCCAATCATATGCTGAACCTTGAAAGAGAAGAGAATAAGGTTTTTCGGCCATTTTTTATTTAATTAACAATGAATAAGTAGTATATAAAATTAATACTAATATTCAACTCCGTTGAAAATAATCCTAAGTAGTTTTTCTTCCGTATTTTTTTTGAAAAGATTAATAGTTTTTTAATGTCATTTCGGAAAGCTGTATTCAATAAAACTAGGATTATCAATTTTACATCCCACGAAACACGCATGTAACAGCTTTCTTTTGAATTCAGGATATTTTCGGCCGTTCTCAACACGTTTTATAAGTGCAACACTCCAATTCTTTATTGAAAAATTACTACTAGGTAAACGTATATAATCGTTAATATCATATGGATATGTTATTTCAATTGGGAAGTAATTATAAGCAGTCCGCAATCCATCGATTTCAACTTTATTTAATTTACCCAGACCTATAAGCCATTCTGAGTAATAAGGTATTCGTTTTGCCTCTTCAACTGATGGGTTGATGTTATCAAAGAAAAATAGATTCTTTATAGTTAAATTTCCTTTAGAGTTATTATTTGTCCCGTCAAGTATCCAAAGTGGCCAAAAGCCCATAAATGGATCGTTAAGATTCCAATCGTTAGACTGATGTAATCGGACATTTGTGATTTTTCCACCTTGACTACTATTTAAGCCCATTACTTTGTGATATCCTTCGAATAATACATTTGAAATTTCAACATATGAATTTTTTAAAGCAGCGATACCAGAGCCGTCAATTCCAGCAAACGACTTAACTAAATAAAGAGCTTGACCAAGTGGTATGTAGTAATCGCTTATTTGTTGCACACTTCTTGAAAAATTACTATTCGATACAAATCCTTGAACATTTCCAATCAGCAAAATAGAATCCCAGGTGTTATTTACGAATTGACTATCAGTTATGGAAGCCTTAGTAGCAATGCTTTTATTTCCGAGTACCGTAATCCCTCTTACGCCCGCCGCGCCATCGGGAATATAATCTTTGCCAAGCGCTACTCCTTCCAAGGATATATTATCAATTGTGACCTGTGATGAACCTTCAATCAATATTTGCGAACGTAAAGCATCGTATGGTCCGATCCCGATATCAATCTGTTTTTCATACGTGATTATTCCTGCAGGATCATTATACTGACGTACTTTCCCCCCTATTAAATTTATATTCTTTATAATAACGTTTTCAATATTGGATAAATATAAACCTGTTTCACCTTCAAAATAAATATCCGGCTTAACAATTTTTTTAAAGTAGTTGGTTGAATTAATCTCTAAATGCTTTAGATTAGAAATTTTCAATGCCACTTTTGTTCCGACGTATCCAAACCCTTTATCACTAGTCACAGGAGCACTTATAATTGAAGGACTTAGGTTATATAACCCGGGGGTAAGCAATAGACGGAAACTTCCACCATTAGATTTGTTTATTTGGTCAACTTTTTGTAAAAAATCTTTTGGAGAAGCATATATAACTTGAATAACCGACTCAGGACTTAGGGTTGTTGTTGAAGCGCGGGAAGTAGTAATTTTTTTATTTTGTTTATTTATTGAAATTGTCAAAACAGAAACTATTTCAATCAAGATCAACAATAGTAAAAATATTTTTTTATCGATGCAGAATCTGTTATTCATACTTAAATATAATCATATCATGCTTTTCTACCGTATTTTTCTTTTGAGAGTTTGATGATTTTATCTTTATTATCATTTTTAAGCGCGGGAAGTGGGAGAGTGGTGGCCGGGAAGGGAGCCGATGTCATCCCATCAATTGACAACTTGAGGACCGCTTCAAATTTACCCAATGACACGAGGTCATTTTCCGTATAAATCTCGGCATACTCGCGGGTGAGGACATAAGCGTCGCGGGCGCCAACGACAAATGACATAAGAGTTCCCACATTTCCAAAAATAGCCCTGGTTACTTCTTCATCCAACTGTTCAATATATTGATTGGCAAGAGTCAAAGACAGTCGGTATTTGCGGGCTTCAGACAGTATTTTTATAAAAGACTGGGTAGCAAAGTTTTGAAACTCATCAACATAAAGGAAGAAATCTTTCCGGTCGGCTTCTTTGATAAAAGATCTGTTCATGGCGGCAAGTTGAATTTGGGTAATAAGCATCGCTCCAAGTAAAGCGGTATTGTCTTCTCCGAGTTTTCCTTGAGAAAGGTTTAAAATTAAAATTTTTCCTTCATTCATTATCTGCTCAAGATCAATCGAAGACTTTGTCCGGCCAATAATATTTCTTATCATTTTTGAGGTGACAAATTGACCAACTTTATTTTGGATCGGGGAAATCGCCTCGGCCTTTAAGCGGTCGGGCATCTTGGCATATTCTTTCTCCCAGAAATCTTTAAGGACAGGGTCAGTAAGTTCACGGACGACTTTTTTCCGGTAGTCGGCATTTGATAAAAGACCGAGAATATCAACGAGGGTTGCGCCCGGAGACTCAAGAAGTGTTAAGATAACATTTCTTAAAATATATTCAAGACGTGGCCCCCAACTGTCTTTATAAAGTTTGTAAAAAATCGAGACGATACCGCTTGCGACTAAATCTTTTTGCTGCTTATTTTTTATTTCAAGGACATTTAATGAAAAAGGTCTTTCCGTATCGAAAGGCTCAAGATAGACGACATCATTCATCCTACGTTTTGGGATGTAGTCAAGGATAGTTTCTGATAAATCACCGTGTGGATCAATAATTCCGACCCCGCGATCTTTACGGATGTCATCAATCGCCATATTGGCAATGAGAGTCGATTTACCGACGCCAGTCTTACCGATGATATAGACATGTTTTCTCCGGTCTTCCGTTTTAATTCCAAAAATTGTCTCTTTATTTTTAAACTCGGTCTTGGCAAAAAAGTTAATATCCTGTTTTATATCGACACCCTCAGGGTGACCTGGTTGACTCTGGTCACCCTGAGGGTGTCCAGGCACAACCGGCAAATTCTCCGGCGGTTCGCCTAAAAGAGTTTTTCCCCATGCCATATTTTTGATTCCGGCTAGTAAATAACCGGGTGGATGCCAAAGAGTCGCCAACTCCTGAGCATTCAAGATCTGCTGTTGGCGCTCAAAATAACTAATTTTTCTTGCCTTCATCCGATTAATCAAGGCATCCTTAAAGAAAACTCTCTTTTTATATACATATTGATTACCTTCACCAAGCGAAAAGCTACCGAAAGTCCCAGCTAAATTAGTTAAATAAGGATATGGGTCAACTTCATTAGTTGTTGATCCCACAAGGAGTCGAATGGCAGCTTTCCCACCTTGAAAAGAGGCCTTCTTCATGATTAGCAATTTCTGTGGGTTTTGGCCGTATTTATCGGCCGTCTCATCATAAGTCAGATGCTTGGCGGCAGATACGGCCGCATCGGCCCAGGCAAAATAAGCGGGGGTGACTGCGATCTGAACACAAAATTTTAAATGAGCCGGTTGCTTTGACAGGAAGCCTAAAAGGGCTGATAATGGATCGACATCTTTGAAATCAAAATATGTCTTAGTCGGAAAATATGAATAAGAATTTAAGGCCACTTCGCCGACCGAAAGTCTTTTTGATTTCAAAACTATATCCATCGGGTCCCCGGTCTTTTTGACGGTTGAAGTAGGGAATGATGAAGATACCAAACTGCTGATCAAAGTCTCCGACTGGGAAGGAGTCGTCACATAAAAATATAAAGTCTGGGAAATGAGATAGATTTCAAAAGCATAGGTTTTCGGGTGGATTAACCATCTTCGCCAAAGGGGGACAAAAGAGGGGAGAAGGGAGGCAAAGATCTGGGTTCCCGCCTCAATTGGCGTCTCATCGTCTTTTGGATTTCTTATTTGTAAATGACTTAGCTCAGCCATAGTTTCATTTTACTTGATTTTGGCAAAAATGTTATAATACTTATATGGATAAATATAAGGCCTTAATCATTCCAATTCTGAAAAAATACGGCGTCAGCCGCGCCTCTTTGTTTGGATCAGTCGTTCGCGGCGAACAAACAGAAAAAAGCGATATTGATCTTTTAATAGAGCCAGCCAAGGGAACTACTTTATTTGACATGGCTGGAATGCAAATCGATCTTCAAAAAAGCTTAAAAAGATCAGTAGATCTTGTAACTTATGGAAGTGTTAATCCGATGTTGAAAGATCGAATTTTGCGAGATGAAAAGGTTATTTATCAAATATGAAAAAGGATAATTCGTTATTTCTTAACCATATTCTTCAAGCAATTGAAGACATAGAGGATTATATAAAAGACACATCCTCACAAGAGGATTTTACAACTGATAAAAAAACTCATAACGCAGTTCTTAGAAGTTTTCAAGTAATTGGAGAAGCCGCAAACAATTTAGATGAAGATTTTTTAAATATACAAACGGACATTGAGTGGGAAAAAGTAATTGGGATGAGAAATTTTATTATTCATGAATATTTTGGAGTTGATTTAAAGATTGTTTGGGATACGATAAAAGAAGACCTGCCGTCATTTAAAGAAAATATAAAAAAACTTCTCAAAGATCTTTCTCCAACGACCTAACTCCGACCGCTTCGGTCGGGAGGAGGGAGGCAAAGATCTGGGTTCCCGCCTCAATCAGAGTTTATCCTGAGCATCGTCGAAGGATCTCATCGTCTTTAGGATTACGGATTTGGAGATGACTTAACTCGGCCATAGTTTCATTTTACTTGATTTTGGCAAAAATGTTATAATACTTATATGGATAAATATAAGGCCTTAATCATTCCAATTCTGAAAAAATACGGCGTCAGCCGCGCCTCTTTG
>Ga0209212_1008163_pt1 | contig 11297 bp, 7 predicted proteins | sample RifGroC2_FD_183996 | JGI IMG/M metagenome (GOLD analysis project Ga0209212, IMG submission 183996) | Groundwater microbial communities from Rifle, Colorado, USA - Groundwater C2 (SPAdes) (version 2) | ecosystem: Environmental > Aquatic > Deep subsurface > Groundwater | place: Rifle, Colorado...
AAAGTCTGGACCCAACTGGGGAAATAGCAGTCAAATTAAGAAAATGAAAGAAAGTTTTAGTAAGGCGACAAGAATTAAGAAGACAGGAAATCGAGGGGTTAATATCCAATCGATAAATGGTTGCTGTTATGGTATAGACAATCATCCCGAAAAGGATGGATATACTAAATTATGCGGGCAGCGGTTTTGGGAATTTATTTCTGGAAATCGGGAATTATATGTTCAAATCATTGAACCTTTAGGGCATAAAGCAAAAGAGAAAAACGACGAATTTATGCAAGAATATGGACGTCTACTAAATACGTTTGAGGCTGAGTTTCTAAGAGATTTTTGTCCTAATGGAGTTATTGATTGGGCGAAGCTGGTAAAGTTAAATTCTGGTAACGATTCTGTGTAGTACAGGAGGTCGGCAATGCTCATTCTCAGCTTTACCTTTATATAGCCGATTTGAGCGGTTTCAAGATTGTCGACCAATTCCACCGCGCGGAAACACAGCACACCGAGCAAGGGAATGGCCTATAACAGGAAACCATTTTTCTCATGATGAAGGATATTTAAAAATGCCGCTTTCAGCTCAACAAGCCGTCGAAATTGAACAATTACTCAAAAAGCAAATCAGGCTCATGCTAGCTGATTACTCTCCAGAATTCATCAATATGCCATTTCACACTCGCTTGCTCGGAAAAGATAGAATGGCTCTATTTTCATTCATAAAATCGATAAATACCGCCCTGGAAAGTTCTGTATTTAACCAAATTGCCGCATTAATTGCAAAACCACATTTTCGGCAGGCTATTAATCATTATAAAAACTTCAACAATACGATTAGTTCAGATTCTCGAATTATTATTCAACAAATCTTAGTTAATTTAAAGGGGGGGAAATACTGGTCCGACAAGCGCAAAGAAATCGATATGATTCTTTCGGTCGCACAAAAAGGTGAGTTAAAGACAATTAAACGTCCACGGATTGACTTGTTTTTGGAGGCCAATGATGGAACCGAATATTATTTTGATCTAAAAGCTACCAAGCCGAGTTATGAAAATATTGTCGGCTTCAAAAGAAAAATGCTGGAATGGGTGGCAATCCGTGGAGCAACTAATCCGAATCCCAATATATCTACTAGCCTTGCCATAACTTACAACCCTTATGAGCCAAAACCTTATGCTCGCTGGGCTTTCCAGGGTATGTTTGATTTGCCGAATGAGATGAAAGTTGCAGACGAATTTTGGAATTTCCTTGGTGGGCCACAAACATACGAGGATTTACTAACGGTGATTGAAAAAGTGGGAATTGAATTACGCCCTGAGCTTGATAAGAAATTTGCCACCTTTGCACCAAAAAGTAACCTAGGAGCGCAGCTATGATCGGTACAAAATTATCACTGGTACGGCGCAACCATGCACTTGAACATGCGACCATGCAAATTTTCAGCGCCAAAAAGCCGGGAGTGCGCATGGCGGGTTATTCGAATCCGCAAGGTTTCTGGGTTTTTGGCGACATTGAAATTGAAGAATTAAGGGATACTGTCGAGGAAGCGCAGCGGCGGCTGCGGGCTGGTGAAAGCCGACTGGCCATCCACCCGCATTGCGGGACTAATTTTGCCATTTCCGGTCTGGCGGCCGGCACGGCTGCCTGGCTGGCTATGCTTGGCAGCGACGGCAGCCTGAGACGCAAGCTGGATCGTCTGCCGCTGGTCACCACCCTGGTGACGCTGGTATTGATCCTCACCTTCCCGCTGGGGCCAAAGGTGCAGGAGCGGGTCACAACCGATGCGCGGTTAGGGGACTTGCGGGTGGTTGGCATCAACCGCTATATGCGCGGCGGGATGCCGGTTCACCAGGTTTTAACCCGCGACCTTCCCGGGGCCTAGCCCATGACGGACGCAGTCAAATCTCCCGACACGCTCCCGCAAGTCACGCTGCTATTCGGCGACGACCACCAGGCATTGCACGATCGGGTGAATGCGTTGATCGAACGGATGGGCGATCCGTCCATGGCCGACATGAACATTCAGCGCCTGGATGGGACTGATTCCAGCACCCGGGAAGAAGATGTTCGCACGGCAGCTTACACGCTGCCGTTTTTAACCTCGCGGCGGATGGTCATTCTTAATAACCCGATCAACCTGATGAAATCGGACAGCGCCAAAGAAAAAATCCTGAAAACGCTTGGCAGCCTGCCGGAGAGTACAGCACTGGTGCTGGTTCAGGATGATTCCTGGCAAGCCAGCGGAAAACAGCGTGGCTGGAAGCTGCTCTATGAGCACAAGGATAATAATAAAACCAAAATCCACCCGTTATTGGAATGGGCGCGGGCGGTCGGGCCGAAGGCAACCATCGAGATCTGCCGGCTGCCGGCGCTGAACGCCATGCCGGGCTGGATTACCAGCGAGGTAAAACGGCAGGGCGGGCGCATAACGGCGCAAGCCGCATCCGCATTGGCGGCGATCATTGGCGCGGATACCGGACAAGGCCGCCAGGAAATCACCAAGCTGCTTGCGTATGTCGATTTTAAACGACCCATCGAAGCGGAGGATATCCATGAACTGATTGCCCCAGGCGGGCAGGCTGATGTATTCGTGATGGCGGACGCATTAGCAATGGGGGATGCGCCCCAGGCGCTGCGTCACCTGGGGCGGCTGCTCGAGGAACAGGATGCCATCAGTTTATATGCCATGATCGTCCGGCAATACCGTTTGATTCTGATGGCCAAGGAAGCTCTGCAGAATGGCGTCACCAGTGATGACGCCGTCGGGAAACTGCTGGGTGTCCCCACTTTTCCGGCGTCCAAAGCCCTCAATCAGGCGCGCCGCTACAGCCTGGACAGCCTGAATCGCATCTACCACCGACTGTTGGAAATCGACCGCATGTCCAAGACCGGGCAAATGGACCTCGAGGTAGCGCTGCAAGCTTTTGTGGTTGAGATGGGGCGTTCCGCTTAAATTTTAATGAGTTAGGCACCTGCCGGCTGTGAAGTTAACAGCCGGTTTTTTAATTAATACAAGTTGGCACGAACCTTGTTACTATAATGTTCCAGATCCCTTATTGTTTGCATTGGGGCGGAACGTTCAGCGGGATGCCCGGAGGACTTTATGAAGAAAATCACTTTGCTCACATCGGCCGTACTACTGGCAGCAGTCTTATGGCTTACCACAAGCACATCCAGCCTATCCATGGCGGCTCCTGAGCCACCCCAGGGCGGCGGTGAGGTTGACCCGGCTCTCGAACAGGCGCTGCAGGTAAAGCTGGGCGAGTATCAGATCAAACTGATGGGGGCAGAACAAATCGGTTTCACAATCGATAATATGATTGCCAGCGAAGACGAGCAATCCGCCTTGCTGTGGCTGGCGCCGGTTGATCTGGCGACAGGCGAGGTGATTGCCACTGAACCTGGTCTGGCGGTGGGCGTGAAGGATGACACCCAACCAGGCGGTTGGCAGGTTTTATTGCCCCCAGACTCACAGTTCAACGCTTCGCTGGATGCGTTTCCGGTCAAGCTGCTGCCCATTGAACTGCAGGCTGAACTGTACGGCGAAAAAAATGGACTGGATTCCAGCCTGGACGGAGTTATTTTGCGTGGGTATAAATTACCCTGGGCAGCCGGCGTTAGTCGGCGGTTAAGCGGTTCGATCGGGCACTTTCTTATCTATAATTCCTGCAACGAAACACGCTGCCGCTATGCGTACGATTTTGCTGACGGCACCATGTTCCCATTGCTGGCAGCCAAGGGCGGGACGGTTAAGGATTATTACGATGGTTGCTATAACGGCGACTCCACCTGCACGAATTATTTAACCATCGAGGACCGCAGCACGAGCCCGACCACCTGGCAAATTTATTATCATATGGCGGCTAACAGCATCCCGGCCGAGTTAAAAAAAGCGGGTACCTCCGTACTGCAGGGGCAGTACATTGGGAACGTAGATGACACGGGCTACAGCTCGGGTCACCACTTGCATTACCATGTAACCAGCGGAATTTATTATTACACCACCTATTATGGCCAAAGAGTGCCGTGGGGGTCTTCGGTGGATATCCGCTTTGATGACGTATCGGTCAACGATGGGACGCCGCGCACCTGTTATGAGGCAGCCAACTTTCCAGCTTATGGCACCGAGTGCTCCGACAGTTATATTTCCGGCAATGTTGGTGCTAACCCGGCAACTGCCAGCCTGTCCGCGCCTGCGAATGGACAGGTGATCACACAACCGGCCATCCAGATCACCGGTACCGCAGCGGATGATCGCGGGGTGGTCAAAATTCAGGCGATTGCGCGCAACCGCGATGGAGCCTGGGTCGAGCTGGGCGATTCGACCAATGTCTCGCCATTCAGCATCAACGCCGATGTCTGTTCTGCATATCTCCAAAATGGCCTGGTTGACATTGCCGTTCGCGTGTGGGATTACGAGGGAAATATCAGCGTGCCGCAGGGGGTGCGCTCACTGGTCAAGAATTACAACTGTACCCCACCGCCCCCGGCGGCTTGCACGCCCTCTGCTGACCAGGTCGCCGTCTATTCTGAACCGAATTACATGGGCGCCTGTACCCGCTTAAACCTTAACAGCGGCGCTTACTCGAGCAGCAACTTTGGCAGTGTGGGCGCCAAAAATATCGCCTCGCTGCAGGTCGGCGCGAATGTGCGCGCGGTAGTCTCAGACGCAAGCATGACCTATTATACAGATTACGGTAACCAGCAAATCATAACTTCCGGAAGAGTTGAGGCATTCGAGGTCAACGACCCGAACCTGGCTGATAACCAGGTTGGCAGCGACACGATCATGGGGATGGTTGTGCAGCCGAGAACCGCGCGGGTATCGGATGATGACGTCGTTAAATTCCCGGTTTTGGACACAAGCGCTTCTGCCAACATTGTTAGTTTTCCAACCAAAGACTCGCTGGGCGTAAGCTTCTACGAGCCGGGCGGCACCAGCTACCGGGTGCAGGTCTTCCGCGAAGTGAGCGCCGGTACATTCACCCTGTTCCAGGAATATGACAAATTGCCGTCGCCAGCCGCTTCGCTGGGGAGTTTCCCTCCTGGAAAGTATCGCCTGTGGGCTTGCGGCAAGAGTTTTTCCAGCGGTACCGGTTGCAGCAACAATACACCTTATTATTATTTCTCCGTTACCTCGGAGGGCCTGCCTGCACAAACAGCCAAGCCTGTGCCGTGGACGGATGCACTGGATGTCAACTCGGCGGAATGGTCAATGAGCGGGTTGTGGCGCTGGGGCGACCTGAGTGAGGGGCGGAAAGGCTTTATCTACAATCAAGGCGGCAGTTATAACACCGGAACGACTAATTATGGCAGCCTTACTTCACCGCCCATTCAACTTTCGGCAGCGGGCAGTGCGATCTTGCGCTTCCAGTACCGCTTTGAGACCGAAGGGCCTTACCCGTACTGGGATCAACGTTGGGTACAGGTGGCCGTGGACGGCGGAGCATTCAAAAATGTCATGCAATTGAGCGACGACGCGGCCAACTTCTGGCTCAGCAGCCCGGAAATTGATTTGACTGCATACAAGGGACAAAAGATCAGGGTGCGCTTCTTCTTTTACACGGCTGATGATCGCGCCAATACCGGTGCGGGTTGGCAAATTGACCAGGTAAGTATCGGCCAAAGCGCTTTGCAGTCCACCTGCAGCGACAGTAACAGCACTCTGGCAACTGCAGAAAGTATTGCGATCAACCAGCATGTCACCGGTCAGTATATTTGCCCGGCAGGCGACATCGATTACTTCAAATTTACCGGCGCCAAAGGGCAGCAGTTGGGTATCTGGTTAGATGCCTCCCGCGACGGCTCTACGCTGGATCCAGTCTTGACCTTGTTGGATAAAAACGGCAGTTTGATCTTCGAGAACGACGACCAGGTACCGTTCGTGGTGCAGGATTCGCTGCTGAACGTCATGCTGCCGGAAACAGGCGAATACTATCTGAAAGTAAAGGCCTGGAATCATCCGGGTGCGGGTGGGACAGACTACCCCTACTCACTGCATCTCTTCGAAGATACTACGCCTCCGGTTATTGGCATCACCTCTCCGGGCAGCGTTTGGCCGACCAACACCGTATTTCCGATCAATGTGGATGGAAGCGATGGTTCGACCCGCATCATGCAGATGGATTTCTTCTGGCATCCGGCAGATTGGCAGGGCGGCACCTGGTTGTTGATCGGCACTGATTTCAACGGTGCGGACGGTTGGACGATGCAGGTCGATCCGACAAAGTTAGGTGTGCTGAAGAACAGCGCCCTATATGTGGAGGCTAAGGATGCAGCCGGAAATATCAGCGGAGAAATCCGCATCACCGCACAGGTGGATACCGTCCCGCCGACGGTAAAGATCGCCCCGCTGCCAAACCCCATTGGATCGACAGCCTTTGAGTTGAAATTTAGCGGGTCCGACGATTCGGCTTTGCAAAGCCTGGAATTGCAATCCCGGCCCAGCGGCGGGACATGGGCCAGTTCTGGCAATGTTTGGCCAACCGGTTATTACAGCGAATGGTTCATTGGAACACCAGGCACCACCTATGAGTTCCGGGTGGTTGGCAAGGATACAAGCGGAAACAGCGCTGAAGCCAGCACGACCACAACCATTGCCACTGGCTGCACAGTTGACGCTTATGAAAAGAACGGCGACGGGCAGAAGACCGGAGCGTCTGTGCTGGTCATTGGACAGCCGCAGGAGCATAATTTCTGCGCAAACGACGTGGACTGGGCGGTCTTTGACGGCGTGGCAGGGAAGACCTACTTCTTCACCGCAGAATCTCTCAGTGGCGGGGCAACCATAAAGCTGGAGCTGCAAGACTCCAGCGGCACCACCCTGCTCCCCGTCAGTGTCTCCCCAGGGTTGGGTAAACCAGCCGCGATAGTCTGGAAGCCAACTTCCTCCGGGAAATATTACCTGATGGTGACCTCGGTGTTACCTGAGGTAGCCGGTACGGATGTGCGTTACTCGCTCACGACAATCGATGACCCGACCATAAATTACTTCCCGTTCGTCGGGAGGTAAATCTACCGCAGCTTAACCAAACAGGACAGGCACATTGCCTGTCCTGTTTTATGCTGAAAGATGAATTACTGGTATCCGAGAATACTTTTACGGACCTCGCCCCATTTAAGGGCGCTGGCGATGCCCTGTTCGATGGAAGAGGTTGCCTCCCAACCCAGTAGCCGGCCGGCGGTATCCGCATTGGCATAGGCGCCAGCCACATCGCCGGGGCGCGGGGGCATCTCGCGCAGCGGAACTTTTTTGCCAAATACATTCTCGAAAGCTGTGACGATTTCACGCACGGTCACGCCGCGGCCGGTGCCCAGGTTGATGACCAGGTAATTATCGCTGGGGTTGCCGGCGCGCTCGAACACCGCATCAAAATTAGTCACAGCAGCCAGGTGGGCGGCTGCCAGATCCCAGACGTGAATGTAATCGCGGATACCGCTGCCATCGCGGGTAGGCCAGTGCACACCCGTCAGTTCAAAGTACGGCAAATTCCCCAGGGCAACATCCACCAGTTTGCCGAGCACATGCGATGGACGTTCGACATGAATACCGGAGCGCATTTTCGGATCAGCGCCAATGGGGTTGAAATAGCGCAGCGCAATGCCGCGCATACCGTACGCGGCGCAAAAATCCCGCAGCACCATTTCCATCATGAACTTGGTACGGGCGTAAGGGCTGGAAGGATTGAGCGGCGAGTCTTCCGTCACCATAAAACCGGGGACAATGTCGTAAATGGAGGCGGATGAACTGAAAAGCACTCGTTTACATCCCAACTGGTTCAGCGTGCGAAACAATTCCAGGCTTTTGGCGACATTCTCGCGGTAATACTGGTACGGTCTTTCGACCGATTCCGGCACAATCGCCAGCGCGGCGCAGTGGATAACTGCGGAAATATCCGGGTGGTCGCGGAAGATGGTTTCCAACGCAGTCTGGTCGGCAATATCTGCCTGATAGAAACTGCGACCGCGAGTAAACTCGCGTTTTCCGACCGATAAATTATCCAGGATGACCGGGGTGTGCCCGCTATCCTCCATGGCGGATGCAATGGTGCTGCCGATGTAGCCGGCTCCGCCGGTGATGAGAAATTTCATAGTGTCTCCATGGAAGGCAATTTGTGTTTTTTTGAATGCAACCAGAAGTTTTGTCACCTGGCAGGAGCGTAATAGACTTCTTTATATTCCTATGGTCTGAATTATTGAACCAGAAGGGCGTAAAGTTGGGCTGCCAACACCAGCATGGCTTGTTTGGTAGTGTCGTCAGGGGTCTGGCTGCCGGCGCCGTTGAAAAGCAAATCGTAATTAAATCCGTCGGTTACATTATCGCTGGCAGTGACCAGCGAGGAGGCCAGGGTGTCGCGCCAATTATACAACAGCTTGAGTTGCTCCAATGGCAGCAGCGTTTGTCCCAGAGCGGCGTCATTGCAGCTGCGCGCGTAAGCAAAACCGCTCTCGAAGATCATCAGACGATTGCATACCCCGGCGATTCCGCCGGTACGGCGCCAATCGATCAAAAGCCCGGCTGGCGGGTCGCTGGGCAGCCTGGAAACGTCCAGCTCGGTTAACCGTGTCCAGGCGATCAAACCGCGCTGCTCTTCCAACTCGGCTGTCAGGGTGCCGCGCCCGTCAAATTTCAGGCTGCCATCTTTGCCAATGACCTCAAATGCTGCGAAACGCGCCTGCCAGATGCCAAGTTCGACCGATCGCTGCATCCCGGGGAAAGATTTTACCTCCGGCGTGTTGTCACAGGGACTGACACCGACCCCGGTGCCGGTGACCACGATTTGTTCGCAGTCTCCCTGAGCGTCTGTTGAGGTCAATTTGATGATCGGTTGTCTGGATTGATCCCCGACGGCGTAAGCTGGAATGACTAGCGAACCATCCAGGTTGGTGTGAAATTCGTAACTCTGTCCGGAGACGCTTAGAATGATGCGGTAACCGGGGGTAATAACCTGGGCGCAGGCGCCCGGAGTCGGGACGCCCAAACAGGCATCCGGCCAGTCCACCGAGTCAACACTGACAACGGTGATGGAGGCCGGATCGATGGTTAACAGGTCTGCCAGCGCCTGTTGAACTGCCGCGACAGCCGCGCGTGTTTCTTCATCAGCGACAACAGGCCGCACAATCGTTCCATCCAGGTCAGTGCGGTACTCGTAGATCTGGCCCTCAGCCAGGAGGGTGACCAAATAACCCGAAGTGAGTACCTGCGCGCACATTTCGTCTGCCGCGCCTAAACCCAGACAGGAATCGGACCAGAGGGCAGGTTCGACGTTTTGGATGGCGACGTTTTCGATCAAAAGTCCCAGTTTTTGTGCCAGCGCGGCCTGGGCGGCCAGCGCGACTGGCGGGATATCTTTATCTTCGGCAGTTGGTAGTGGGATAGCGGTCAGCGGCAACGGGGTGGGAATGGCCGGGCGGCAGGCTGCCAGCAACATGCCAGCCAGGCAGAGGAATGTAAGGGGTCGGTATGCAGATTTGTTCAAGCTATGCTCCTGGTTAAGGCAGGAATGTAGCATAATTATAGTCTGACGCGCAGTGAATAGTAGAGGTGGGTATTGGTAGGTCGGATTGAAGGCGTGCGACTTAGGTTGGTTAAAAATTTACACTTGTAGCCTGAAATCCGACGAAGAAGATATCCAACAATGTCGGTTTTCGGGGCTGCTATGGTGATTTTCCATAAGATATATTGAATCGCCCCTCTAACCGACCTACGAAGATCATACTGCACTGAGCAGATATGGTGTTTGAAAAGGCAAATCATATTAATAAACGAACTTATAAAAGATGCTCTACGCCAAACCGGTTAATTTAAGGCTGGTTTCCCACAAACGGCGGGCGGTTCCGTCATCGTATGATTCCGGCGAAGATGGGCGGGGATGGCAATCGACGAAATATTGGCCGGTCACCGTTGCCACTTCGGGCGCAGAGGCTAAATATATGGACGTTTGCGACCCTTGTTCGGATGATATGGCCGCCAGTTCAAACAGACTCCACAATGGGCGAAAAATGCCCCCGTTGCTTTTGCCGAAATTGGTGGCGACAAAACCCGGATGCAGACAATTAGCGGTCACACCTTTACCGACCCGGCGAGCCAACTCGCGGGTGAAAAGAACATTCATCAGCTTGGATTGGGCATAAGCCCGCCAGCCCCAGTAAAAACGTTTTCCGCTCAGATTGTCCGGGTTAATGCGGACTGACCAATGGGCCATTGAGGAGACGGTGATAATCCGCGCCGGCGCGCTGGCTTCGAGCCGCTCCAGCAGCAGGTTGGTGAGCAAGAATGGGGAGAGGTGGTTCAACGCCAGGGTCATCTCGAACCCGTCTGCGCTGGTGCGGTGTGCAAAAAATACTGCCCCGGCATTATTGATCAATACGCTCAACCGATCGAATCGCTGGCGGAATTCAGTCGCAATGCGGCGCACCTCGGACAGGTCAGAGAGGTCGCCGATGAGCATTGCCACCCGCGGATTTCCGGTGCTGCGTTGGATTTCGCTGACGACGGCTTGTGTTTTTTCGGGGCTGCGGCCGACGATGACCACCTGCGCCCCTTTGCGAGCCAATTCCCGGGCGGTGATGCGGCCAATGCCGCTGGTGGCGCCGGTAATCAGAATGGTTTGATTTTGCAGGGGTGAGCTCATCGCAGTTGAATTCATTAATTTTCAGGGGATTGACGGATCTAAAGCGAAAAAAAATTATAAGGCTGGAAGATTAAGGGAAGGTTATTTTGGGTTTTCAGGCGATTTTCTCCCTTTTATTTTTGGACAAGATTTTTCCCAACAGGTAGAGGCACGGGGAATAATTGAATTTGTTCGATCTTACACGTATCCCCGTGCCCGGGTTTTGGATAATACTTGTGGGCACGGGGATGGTTGATTTATAAGGAGGGCTTAAGGCGCCCCGTGCCCGCGCGGGAAGGGCGGCAAACGCCTCTAATGAAAATGGTTGCTATTGCCTCTTTACCGGCAGTTTCTCGAGCTGGTCCACCAGTTTGGCGATGACGTCAAAACCGCCTTGCCAGAAGGAAGCCTGGTTGACGTCGATGCCGGCTTCCGCCAGCAGCTTGACGGGAGCCATGGACCCGCCGGTGGACAGGATTTTGATGTAGCGCGGCTTGAAGGCTTCGCCTTCAGCCTTGAACTGCTTGTAAAGCGCAAACACCAACAACTGCCCAAAGGCGTATGCATACACATAAAACGGAACTTCGTAGATATGCGGGATGGAAACCCATTCCCAGCGGAACTCGTCGCTGATTTCGACGGCGTCACCAAACTGGCTCTTGAGGTTTTTCAGATAGGCTTCAGCCAATTCGT
>Ga0209212_1008164_pt1 | contig 11296 bp, 5 predicted proteins | sample RifGroC2_FD_183996 | JGI IMG/M metagenome (GOLD analysis project Ga0209212, IMG submission 183996) | Groundwater microbial communities from Rifle, Colorado, USA - Groundwater C2 (SPAdes) (version 2) | ecosystem: Environmental > Aquatic > Deep subsurface > Groundwater | place: Rifle, Colorado...
CATTACTGCTGTACATGTTGATTTCTTTACTGCCATCTTCCGGATAACTTCCGGTCACCCTGAATGACGGCTCCGGTGTAAACGAGAATGAATGGGGATTCGACAGTCGATTCCCGTTGATATCTTCAATTGTTGAGTCCACGATAATGGTGTACGTCTTCCCCACTTCGTATGCTGGTGTCGAATAGTAACTCGGATAACGAACGATCTGGAACTCAATCAATTCCTCAAATGGTCCGGCCGTTCCGGGCCTGGAGCCGGGATTGCGGGGAGGAGCACCCTGCCGACCCCACTCGTAGTAGTAATAGTAGTTCTTTACGCGGACACGGACCTGATAGGGGAAACCGTCGCATGTAACCGTCAGCTCTTTGATGCTGGCAAGATTCATGTACTTGTTGAATTGCACGACGAAGTGTGGCTCATTGGAGGTTGGACCCGGTGCATAGATCTTGAATGGCCCCGTTGCGTGGTTTGATGGCACTGTTGACACCACTTGAGGCTTGATCGAGGGATTAGAGAGGCTCTCCCGGCCATTCTCGGGTTGCACCAGTGAGTCTGCCTGCTTGTCGCAAGAGTGAAACGACAATGCTGCAAGCAAGACGATTGCAGCGCGGACCACTGTGGGGAAAGAAGTGTTCATTTCGTGGTTCCTTCCAATAGTATTATCGGGAGCGAGTCACAGTAATTCTCGAAGACGGGAAGGGGTTCCAGGCCTGAAAATGGTGTATGGCCCACAGCCGAAGCAGAAATGTGGGAGGTCTGGTTCCTCCCGGCGTTGGAGATGTGGAGAAAGTAGAAAATTGCCCGATGGGAATCAACAGGGACGAAGGAGACTTTCATCGGGGACAACTGAAAGTGCCCTTCTTCTCGAGCAAGACTGCGCTATCACTTCAGAAGCAGCAGTTTCTTTGTCTCCGTGAATGCGCCGGATGTCAGCGTATAGAAGTATGTCCCACTTGGAAATCCCGACGCTTCCCAAGACACCTCATAGCTCCCCGGTCTCAGTTCCTCATTCACCAGTGTTGCCACCTCATGTCCCAGGAGGTCAAAAATCCGAAGTGACGTGAAACCTGAAGCCTGCCCGCCCGCCTGCGTCGTTCGGGCGGGAAGCTTGAAACCTATTTTTGTGCTCGGATTAAACGGATTGGGATAATTCGATTCCAGAGCGAACGAAGGGATGCGATCCGGGGTGATTTGTTGCACACTCACTAGAGTATTGTTCATGAGAATCGAAACACCATTACCCGGCAATCCGTTGTTATCGAAATTGGCAGCTGCAAGGTCCAGATCTCCATCGCCATCAAAGTCGCTTGTGAGCGTTGTATTAGGCCCAATGCCAACGTTAAAAGCCACGCGTGATTGGAAGGTCGAGTCACCATTGCCGAGAAACACGCTAACGCTGTTGCATTCGTTGTCTGCCACGGCCATGTCGAGGTTCCCGTCACCGTTGTAATCGGCGGAGGTGACCGTGTGCGGTCGACAGCCGGGCAAGTCGACTTTTGGATGAAATGTCCCGTCCCCTTTGCCCCTCAACACCGAAACGAACGGAGTGTTGGAATGAGCATTTGGCACGGCAAGGTCCAGATGGCCATCCTTGTCGAAATCTGCCAACGAGGGGCTCTGACCTTTGTTCCCCACCGGATAGTCGACTCTCGCCCCGAAAACCCCCGTTCCATTGTTGAGAAACACACCGACGCTCCAGGACCCGTTGTTCACGACGACAAGATCCAAATCGGCATCCCCATCGATATCATCGGTGATTGCCGTGTACGGGAATGATCCCGTGGAGTAGAGTACGGGATCGGCGAATACTCCATTTCCATTGTTCACCATGATGGCAACATTGGCTGATCCGGAGTTCGGAATCGCCAGATCGAGATCTCCGTCTTTATCAAAGTCACCCGCACATGACTTGTGAGAATTCAGCCCTCCTGTTTCATAGGTACTGTCAATCACAAACATCCCATGGCTGTCATTCAGCAAAATGTAAAGCTCACTGCCGCCGTAATGTGTTACCGCAAGATCAATATCGCCGTCATTGTCAAAATCTGCGGCAACGATCCCCCCGGGGGTATTCCCGACGGTGTAAGAAGAATCGACCGAAAAAGTTCCCTGGCCGTTGTTCAGGAGAATGGAAACCCAACTCTCGTCGTCGCTTGAAGCGGCCAGATCAACATCACCGTCACCGTCAAAGTCAGCCGAGGCGATAACGTAGCATCGTGCACCCACCGTATAGTTGACTGCAGGCGCAAACAGTGATTGTGCAACAGAATTCCGGCAGGTCAATACCATTGCGATGGCAGCAAGAAAAAGAATAGTGTGAACCTTCATAATGAACCTCGCTGCTGTGAGTTTCAGCGCATAAGGACAAGCTTCTTCGTCTCCACAAGCCCGTCCGATTGCAGCCGATAGAAATACACTCCGGTCGGAAATCCCGCTGCATCCCACGTTGCCTCGTAGCTTCCCGGCCTCATCTCCTCATTAACGAGCGTCGCCACTTCACGGCCGAGCAGATCAAAGATCTTCAAAACTGTAAACTGAGAACTGACAACTGAGAACTGTATCTTCGTGCTCGGATTGAACGGATTGGGGAAATTCTGGCTGAGATGATAATCTTGCGGTACAATGGACTCATCGCGGCTCACCGTCGTAATCAAGTCGGTCACGCCATCCATTTCGAATCTCAGCGTATCATTAAGGACCAGAATGAAATCGACCGAATAGAAATTCGAATCCGGGAAGACCCAGGCATTTGAAAAGAGACCGTCTGCTGCAAGGCTGTCACCATGAGCCCCGTCATCAAACAACTGGACTGTGTCGATAACTGTCCCCGTTGATTTGACCTTGATCTTGGCTGAGAATTGAAGGGCTGCTGGATCATCGACCCGAATCGTAATCTGAACGGTATCCTCAGTGGAATTGATGACGGTGTCGCCGGTTGAAATGCTGAAGCTCATTCCCTTCAGCGAAACTGCATAACCGGTTCGGAGGGCAGTGAGAAATCCTGCCTGATACCACATGTGATACATCGAGCTGTCAGCAAGAACACCGCCCGACCATATGCCCCCCGCGTCCCAGGTTCCGGAAGTCGACCGAAGCACTGGATTGGCGCTAGCCCTTGTCCATTCGATGCCGTCCGGAGAGGTCGCGTATCCGATTCCTCTATAGTTGGTGTTGTACGGAGGACCTGCACTGTACCACATCTGATACTGTGCTTTGACACTATCGAAACACACCTTTGGACTTCGGAGCCACGTGGGTTCCCACGTTCCAGCCTGGGGACTGAAAACCGGATTGATGCTGTCTGCCTTCCCCCAGGCTGTATCATTGATTGCCGTTGCATAACCGACAGCAAGGGCCGCTATGCCAAGCGGAACTCCTTCATACCACATCTTGTACCCGCCCGTCCCATCGGTCAGCACACAAGGCCCTTCGATGTTATCCGCGTCCCAGGCCAAGGGGCCGGGTGTGACGACTGGATTGCTGACGTGCTTTGTCCATTGCAGGCCGTTTTCGGACCAGGCAAATCCAACTCCACCTGTGCCACCACCACTGCCACCGTTGTACCACATCTTGTAAAGGGTATCCTCGAGGACGACGGATGGCTGCCAAACGGACTGAGCTTCCCACGCTTGAGTGGGTGCCATGATCGGAGAGGGGTGTTTTGTCCACGAGACTCCGCCGTTGGTCGACCATGCATAGCCGATGCTTATGACTCCAAAGGAATTTTTTCGGCCGGAGTACCACATTTTGAGCGTATCCTGGACGCGAATGACCGGGCCGGCAATTGCCCATTGATCGTCCCAAGAACCGGGGGATCCGACGTCTATCACGGGATTACCTGCATACTTGAACCAAATAGTCTGGGAAGACGCCGTCGTGAAGAAAAGTGTGATACACACTCCGAGAATGCATCCTGTTGATCTGGTCATGGCGTTGTCCCTCTCAGTGACAGTATTGGCTATCGCATCAACACAAGTTTTTTTGTTTCGACGAATTCTCCAGCCTGCAGTCGATAGAAGTACACGCCGCTAGGCAATCTCGCCGCATCCCACGTGGCCTCATAGCTCCCGGGCATCAGTTCTTCATTCACCAATGTCGCCACTTCACGACCCAGAAGGTCAAAAATCCGAAGAGACGTGAAACCTGAAACCTGAACCTTGAAACCAATTCTCGTGCTCGGATTGAACGGATTGGGATAGTTCTGCTCAAGAGCGTAACTTGTTGGGAGCTTAGAAGAAGCGATCTCCACAGCAGAGACTGAACCAAGGACTCTTGTGAGAAAAGCGAGAACCGTGTCTTTTGCGATCAGGCCGGCAGGTGTAAGGGCATAGCCAACGCGGTCCTGAATAAGAATATCAAACCCGTGAGGCTCATCCGGAAAAAGTTGAAGCTGACTGGCCCCCCCGTAAGCGATCAAGCTGTCATGAACTGACTGAACCTCCTGAACGGGATTACCGGCATCAGCCGTGCCGTGCAAGAACAGAACGGGGGTGGTAATTCGATGGATATTCCCGATGCAACGCCCTTTGGCCACCTTGGAAGGGTCATTCGAGAAATAGTCCTGCCAGAATGTACCGTCGTATCGGTCATAACGGCCATACAACAGCACGGCAGCGTCGAGGCGATCGTCCACCAGCAAGTCAGTTCCAAAGTATGCGTCATCATTGTCCCATGTGATGGCCTCTCCCCAGGTTTGGGCACCCAATGACATACCCCAGCCCGCAATCTTGCCGCCGGTGAATCCGAGACTATCAAGGAACCCTCGCATGAATTCCACGGCGGTCTTGGCTGCACGGGTTTTCGCGGGGTACTTCTCCAATGTCAATGCGTCCGAACCCGGATAGCGAATGGACATGGCGATGTACCCATGGGCCGCGAGGGTATCACACCAAACTTTGTTATTGAGCGGGATACCCCCAAGGCCGTGAATCAGGACGACGGCATTTCCATTCAGTGTTTCCGGAACAAACATCGTTGCAGTCAAACTGCCATCCACGTAGCCCGGAGGTGTATAAACCGTATCGAAGACACTGACACCTTGAGCAATGACCAGAGATGTCGCGCCATACATTTCGAACCCAAGGGTGTCGTTGATGGTCAACATGAAATCGACCGAATACTCGTTGAGCCGTTTGGGAATCCAGGTGTTTGATAGGACTCCATCAGCTGCAAGGCTGTCACCATGAGCCCCGTCATCAAACAACCGGACCGTATCCACTGCAAATTCGCTTGATTGGACCCTGATCTTGGCCGAAAACTGAAGCCCTGTTGGATCGTCAACCCGGACGGTAATCCGAACAGTATCTTCAGTGGAATTGATGGTGGTGTCGGCAGTTAAGAAGCCGAAGTTCATCCCTTTCGGCGAAACGGCGTAGCCGGTTCGGAAATACGTTCCGTCATAACCCCAGTACCACATCCGGTACAAGTTCCCATCCGACAGGACTTCGCCCGCATGCACGCGCGCATCATCCCATGATCCTTCAGGACCTGACTGGAACACCGGGTTCTGCGGCCATTTCGTCCATGTGAACCCGTCGGATGAAGTGGCATATCCAATTTTCTGAAAAGTAGATCCCGAGTACCACATTTTGTAAGTTCCCTCATCAAGCATGACTCTCGGATAGCCCGCATGGGTTGCGTCCCACGACCCCGCGGGCCCCACTTGGAGGATAGGATTGCCGGGGTGTTTTGTCCACGTCACATTATCCGTTGAAGTGGCATACCCGATCCGCTGCAAAAGAGCCGCGTTGAAACCGTAGAACCACATTCTGTATCCCCCGACGCTATCGGGACCCAGGACAGACGGGTATATCAATGCCCGCTCATCCCAGGAGTCGGCCGGGCCGACATCAAGGATTGGATTCTGGGTGCTTTTCGTCCATGCTATCCCGTCGACTGAAGTGGCAGATCCGAGCCTTCGAAAGTTCCCTTCCTGTCCTAAATACCACATCCGATATCCCGAATCGGTATGGATCACATACGCATGTGACGCAACCGAACTGTCCCATTGCGACGGATCGGGATTGAGGATTGGATTCCCATTATGCTTTGTCCACGATATTCCGTCCGCCGATGTGGCAAATCCGACACGCATTCCATGAAAGCCTGCGCTGCCGTCCCAGCTGGAGTACCACATCTTGTAGACCGAATCCTCGAAGATCACGCGAGTCGGTGCGGCTGCCCTGCTGTCAAACGCCGCGACCGGTCCTACATCCATTACTGGATTACCCGCATACTTAAACCAATGCGTTTGAGAAGGTGCAGAGATCGCCGCGAGGAGCACGAACATGGAGAGCGAGAAAGTCCGAGATTTGAACATGGTTCCTCCACCAAAATTCTTTTGCTGGTTTTACTTCACCAGAACGAATCTTTTCGTCTCCGTAAACGATCCTGAAACCTGGAGTTTGAAACCGCTTTCGCTTCCTGTCAAAATACCAAGATGGAAGAGCGATCCCTATCACGTGCGTTTCAAAAGCGATAACTCATGCTACACTCAGAAAACACTCGCTATGGGCTGGATTTCGCCGAGGTTATAGGCAGGAGGTGAGACGAAGACCGGAAATCGATGCAGCCGCTGAGCTAGGAAGACGTGTGTGATCCATTCTTCCCGTTGAGATCGCTCGGTGGATAGCCGAATTGTTCGCGGAAACATTTGGTAAAATAGGCGGGACTGCTGAAACCGACGGAGTATGCCACTTCGCCAACCGACCCGGCCCCCTTTTTCAACACGTCCATCCCCCGGTGCAGGCGCAGGTAACGGACGAAGTCGCGGGGACATTGGCCGGTAAGCGCAATCATCTTGCGGTAAAGTTGAACGCGGCTCATGTTCATTTCCCGGCTGAACTGCTCTACGGTGAATCGTTCGTCCCCCATGAATTCCTCCACTGCCGCAATCGCCCTCTTCAGGAACACATCGTCCATCGACGTCACCGCGATTTCGCCCGGCTTGAGGACTTTTCCTCTTTCAAACTTCTCTCTCAGCGTGCGGCGCAAATCGATGAGATTCCTCACTCTGACCATCAGCTCGTTCGCATCAAATGGCTTGACAAGGTAATCGTCCGCCCCCGTCTCCAGGCCCTCCAATCTGTTCTCAATTCCGGCCTTTGCCGTAATGAGTATAATCGGAATATGACTCGTCTTTTCGTTGTGCTTTAACACCCGGCATAGCTCGTGGCCGTCCATCTTCGGCATCATCACATCACTGATGATAAGGTCGGGAATCTCTTCAATCGCTCGCTCAACTGCAGATGCACCGTCCGACGATTCAAGAATCCGGTAGCCGTGATTCAACGAGGTCCGTATGTAGTGCCGCATGTCGGCATTGTCTTCGACAATGAGGAGCACCGGCGCCGTTCCGTTGCAATCCAGGGAACATTTTTCGTTGATGGACCCGGATTCTGTTTCGTCGAACGCCGGGGGCTGACTCACAGGAATCTCCTCTTCCGTATCGGAGACGATCTCATCCGGACTGAGATGATCCTTCCCTACGGGGAACCAGACGGTAAACGTGCTCCCTCTTCCCACCTCACTCTTCACTCGAATCCCGCCGTGATGCAGTTCTGCCAATTCCTTTGTCAAAGCCAGGCCGATGCCGGTCCCGCCATATTCACGCGTTTGTGAAGCATCAACCTGATAGAACCGGTCGAACACCTTGTCGGTTTCTCCCGGCGGGATGCCAATGCCGGTGTCTGAAACCGAGATCTCAACATCTCTACGGGAATCGGAATGCCGGACCTTCACAACCACTTCTCCTCCTTCAGCGGTAAACTTGAAAGCGTTTGAAAGCAGGTTTGTCAGAATCTTCTCCACCGCGTCGCGGTCGAACCAACAGACAAGACGCTCGTCCACACCTTCGATCGTAAACTCTATCTCCTTCTGTCTCGCCGCAGATTCAAACGCGGCCGCGACCCATCTGACGACCGCTGCGAGATCCTGCTCCCGCATGTGCCTCTTCATCTCCCCGGACTCGACCTTTGCCAGATCGAGCAGCTGGTTCACCAGTTGCAGCATGTGCCGGCTGTTCCTCAGAACAATGTCATACTGCTCTGTTGGATCCCCCTTGTATTCCCCCGACCTCAGCCGTTGGACAGGCCCTTCAATCAGAGTGAGCGGCGTCCTGAATTCGTGAGAGATATTCGTGAAGAAATGATTCTGGGCATTCCTCGCCGCCCGGAGGAGAGAGACTGTTTTTGACAGCTCACTTTCGGCCTTCTTCAGGTCCGATGTACGTTGGTCGACTTTCACCTCGAGGTTGTTTCTATAATCAGTGACTGCCCGCAGTACAAGCGAATCGTGAATTGAGACGCTGATGATCGGGACGAGATACCCAAGTAATTCCTCCAATTCCCGGGCGCCGATTTCATTCCCGGGACTTATTGTCAGCTCTCCAATCGTTTCTCCGTCCACGTGTATGACTCTGGAAACGAGCCGCACGCCGGGCCGCAGATCTCCGCTTGTACTTTCAATGCGAACGTCGTTTCCTTCGACATCCTTGAAGAGTTTGAGCGTGGCCGAGGAGAACTTAGCCTCTCTCACGAGAGCATTCGTAATTGCCTTCAACGTCGACCTGATCTCCAGGGTCTGACGAATGGATTTGGTTATCTCATGGGCGGTCTTGAGCAGAGTCGATTGCTCCTCCAGGGTCTTCTTCGACTGAACGAGCTCATCATATTGCTTCAACAGCGCAACATTCGCCACATCAAGGTCGGAAAGAGCCTTTCTGACGTAAAACAGCCATCGCAGTCGTCTTATGACTTTGAAGAGAAGACCCTCTTTTTCCCAGGTCATGTCGTAAACCGCTCCCCGGTCCGTCCAGATGAGATTCAACTTGAATTCTTTTCTCACCAACAGGCCCACCTGATACCATGATCCTTTTGTAATCAGAAAGAATTCCGGAGTCGGCTCGTACCCCGGCGACATTGTGAGCGTGATTTTGACCCTGTTTGATGCGACGTATTCAATGCCGTAATCCACACAGTTAAACAGTTGCCTCCCAACCCGAAATGCCTGGTTCGCCAGCATCCTGGAGAGTCTGCCCGTGGAAAAGAGGAAGAATCCCGCTACCACAATTTCTGCAAACCGTTTTTCCTTGATCTGCTTCACACCCATCTCCTCAAAATCCGAAGGCGTAAAGAAAGCCCTCAGATTTTCAGCAATCGCAGAATAGACCCCCCATTCAATGCGTTCGTGCTTATCTCGCAGGTAGGAGAGCGTGTAGGGAACGCCGCGAAGGAGCCTGGAATAATCGATATTCTTCTCCTCGGCGGCAATCAGCAGCGGCAGGAGCGCCTTGCAAGCAACTTCTTTCTTCGGGATATGGTCAACGGGTTTCATTGTTCGTCGTTTTGATGAGCATAGTCGGGGCATAGCTCGACAACGTGAATGAGGAGAAACGGATACCTCATCCGCGCCGTTGACAAATCGGGAAGGCTTGTTACTGAAGCCGAACAGACGTGAACAAGAGGCCGGGGGAGAATTCTTCTTGCAGAGTAGAATACCGCCGACATAGAATCCCCTCCCATGTTCGGCGTATGGTTGTCCCACGAAAAAGAACTGAAGAGGCGGCGGAGCAGAGGCGGGTGCGTGAACGGACTGTGTCGCGAAACGAGACGTTCGCGCTCTCAGATTCGAGGGACCTCTCAGTTCAAATCAAGAATCCCTACTAACTTGAAGCCAACTTAGCGATGCACGATGAGAATGTCAACAAACAGATGAAAGGATTCCGGGGAAATTCTCAACATCACGGCGTTTAAAACAAGAATCATTCCTAGTCTGGGGATCACGGGCACTTAGAAAGACCATGATCCAGATGGCCGTTTTCGCAAGTTGCCTTTGCCCGGGATGATGACTACTTTTTCGTGCCTCTCGAAGACCCAGTGCCCTTCCTCTATCTCATAGCCGGAATCCTGATTGGTTTCCTCATGGCCGTCCCCATCGGGGCGGTCGGCATTCTTTGTGTCCGGCGAACCCTCGCAAGCGGTTTACGTCAAGGCTACATCACGGGACTCGCCGGCGCGACCGCGGACCTGGTTTACTGCGTCGTCTCCGCGGGCGGGATCAGGCTGATCGCCGATTTCATGACAGATCACCAGCATGAAATTCGGCTCGTCGGAGGAGTCGCGCTGTTGCTGATGGGGATACTTTTGATTCGTTCGCGTCGCAGTCGTGCAATTGAGCAGCCAGGCCTCCTTGATGACACCAGGGTCTATTTTTCCGCTCTTGTTGTAGCCACCACCAACCCGCTTGTCCTCTTCTCATACGGTGCGGTGATGGCTGCTCTTGGCGTCGCGAGGCTGGACTATTTTTCCCTCTCGCTGCTGATCGCCGGAATGGTTGCTGGCTCATTCCTCTGGTTCATCTTCCTTTCCAACCTAGCCCACCGCTTCCGCGCATCGATGAACCTGGAAAAACTCTCGATTGTCAACCGCGTTGCCGGAGTACTGCTCATTCTTATAGGACTGAGCGCCGTGTGGAACGGGATATGGGGGTTGCCGTAAGATGCCGCCAATTTGAGATTGTGCATTGAATATTGAGTATTGTTTTTGGGGTTACATGGAAACAATGTCCAATGTTCAATGTACAATCCTCAATGTGCAACACCTTATCCTGCCCTCCTTCACCCGCAGTAATGTGACCTACCGCATTCACCCCCCTTGACATAGTCAGTTCATTTGACGATACTGGACGTCAATCTGGATCCCCCCTACGCCGATCCCTGCCTGCGTGCCGGTAACACTCCGGCAGGCAGGCGTGTCATCGCTCCACATCTAATTCATTTACATCACTTCAAGGAGGCAGCACCATGAAGCATGCCCGCTTTGTTTTGTTGGCGGTAGTGTTGTTACTCATTACCGCGACCATCTGGAATGGTTGCGAAACGGCTCCCCCCGTCTCTTCCACCGCACCTCAGGACGAACCCCTTGCATCTGTACAATCCTCCCCGCAAATGCAAGAGGCCCGACCGTTGTTCGTTGCGGGTGAAGCACTGGTCAAGTTCAGTGCCGGAGCAACGGAGGATCAACGCTCTGCAGCTCTTCAGAGGGTCAGTGGAATTGTCGGAGAACGTATTTTGACGCGTGCGATGCAGGCCCGCGGCGACAACGAAGGGCTCACACTCGTTCGCACACCGATGACCGTCAGTGCTGCCGTCGCATCATTGCGAGGTGCCGCAGGCGTGGAATATGCGGAACCGAATTACTATTACTACCACGACGCCGTTTCAAACGATCCTTACTATACCAATGGCTCGTTGTGGGGTATGTATGGTGATGCCACAACTCCCGCCAATCAGTAT
>Ga0209212_1008167_pt1 | contig 11294 bp, 12 predicted proteins | sample RifGroC2_FD_183996 | JGI IMG/M metagenome (GOLD analysis project Ga0209212, IMG submission 183996) | Groundwater microbial communities from Rifle, Colorado, USA - Groundwater C2 (SPAdes) (version 2) | ecosystem: Environmental > Aquatic > Deep subsurface > Groundwater | place: Rifle, Colorado...
CACCCTTTATCCTCTTCTTCTGAAGTAAAATAAACGGGTGGCTTTTCGTTTGATGCTGTGCAAATTTATTTATGTGAAAGGATTATAAAGAATGGCGTTAACTGGACTAGACATTTACAAACTACTCCCTAAAACAAATTGTAAAAAATGTGGGCGGCCCACCTGCCTTGCATTTGCCATGCAATTAGCCCAGAAGAAGGCAAACCTGTCGGACTGTCCTGATGTAAGTGAAGACGCTAAAAAGGTTTTAGGAGCCGCCGCTGAGCCTCCAATCAAACTTGTAACCATAGGCTCAGGCGCTAAAAAGCTGGAGATTGGACAAGAAAATGTATTATTCAGACACGAGGAAAAATTTTATCATCCAACAGGTGTGGCGGTAACCATCAATGACGATTTGAGCGATGAAGCCTTTAGCGACCGTTTAAAAAAGATTAACAGCCTGAAAATTTCCCGCGTTGGCACAGAGATTGAAATTGACCTGGTGGCAATTATTAACAAGAGTAACAATGCTGAAAAATTTGCCGAAGCTGCTAAAAAAGTCAGCAATGGCTCTCACCTTAGCATTATTTTGAGTAGTGCATCTGTTGACAACATGAAGGCTGCTCTGTCAAACTGTGCCGAAAAGAGGCCTTTAATCCACGGCGCAAATTCACAGAATTGCGAGGCAATGGCGGCATTAGCGAAAGAAAAGAACTGTCCTATGACAGTAACAGCCCCAACGCTTGAAGAACTCGCAGATTTAGCTGAACGCGCAAAGAAGACAGGTGTTGGAGAAATTGTATCAGATGTGAGCGGTAACAATCCAAAAGAAGTGCTTCAGAAACTGACTAAGGTAAGACGGGCGGCTTTGAAGAAAAATTTCCGTGCCCTTGGATTCCCCATGATTACGTTTGTTTGTGATGACGACCCATTTCAGGAAATTTCACTCGCAAGCACTTATTTGCTTAAATATGCAGGCATCGTTGCAGTTAATACCTGTGAGCCTTGGGGGATCATGCCGCTGCTTACCACCAGGGCAAATATATTTACCGATCCACAAAAACCAATCCAGGTTGAACCCAAATTGTATGCCGTGGGTGATGTGAAAGAAGATTCCCCAGTTATGTTCACGACAAACTTCTCACTTACGTATTATACAGTTGAAGGTGAAGTCGAGGGCAGCCGTGTTCCGTCATATATATTGTCAGTGGATACGGGTGGAACTTCTGTATTGACGGCGTATTCTGGTGATAAACTTAATGATAAAGTTGTAGCTAAAGCAATGGCAGATGCAAAGGTAGAAACTAAGGTAAAGCACAGAAAACTAATTATTCCTGGTCTTGTGGCTGTGATGTCAGGTAAGTTGCAAGAGACGCTTGGCTGGGAGATTCTGGTAGGACCCAGGGAAGCGTCAGGACTTGCTTCTTATCTGAAAACGGTATGGCGGGCTTAGTAATAAGTTTTCAGTTGTAAGTTTTTAGCGATTGAAGGAAATCAAATACTATAGATAATCATGGAAAACTCGCGTTATAAAGTTCACTTTCTTCCAGGCGATGTTACTGTAGAAATTGAGAAAGGTAAAACCATTCTTGATTCTGCCTTCAAGGGCGATTTGTTTATTAATGCCCTGTGCGGTGGCGATGGCACCTGCGGTAAATGTAAAGTAATTCTGAGTGACGGCAAGGTAGAAAGTCTGCCCACTACCCATATTACTGAAGCTGAAGCCAGGAGGAGATACGTCCTTGCGTGCAGGACAAAGGTAATGGGTGACTTGGAGGTCTTGATACCTGAAGAATCAAAACTCGATAAAAGTCAAATCCTTGTCGGTGATTATCCACAATTCCCGGGTTCACAGGCAGCGGTAAGTTTAGGTGCAGAGCAGTTTAAAAAAGAGCCGCTAGTTTCCAGGATATATCTGAAGTTATCGCCTCCCAGCCTGGATGACAGTATGGCAGATTATGAAAGACTCTGCCAGAGTATCATGGTTAAGACCGGTATTCCGTTGGAAAAGCTGACAACAAATTTTACGGCTTTAAAACACTTACCTGCTATCTTAAGAGATAGTAAGTGGAAGGTTACTGTGACCCTTGGTTATCGCGGTTCTACGGTGGAAATTCTGGAAGTACAACCAGGAGACGTTAGTGCGAACAATTATGGCGTTGCAGTGGATGTGGGCACTACCACCGTTGTAGCCCACCTCCTTAACCTGTCTAGTGCGGAGACTATTGATATTGAAGCCACCTATAACTCCCAGATTAAGTATGGTGATGACTATATTCAAAGGATTATCTATGCCGAGCAGCATGATGCAATGGAAATTATGCAGGAGGTTTTAACAGAAGATGTTAATTATCTGATATCCACTCTTGTTAAAAGAAATAAATTAAGTATCCACGATATCAACTCGGTTGTTTGTGCAGGGAATACGGTGATGACACATTTCCTGCTGGGTTTAGACCCGATAAATATACGAAAAGAACCGTATCTTCCTACCGCAAGCTTTGTGCCCCCTCTTAGAGCCGATGTGGTAGGCATAAAAATTAATAAGTATGGTTTGCTTTACACACTGCCGTGTGTTGGGGCGTATGTGGGCGGAGACATTTCTTCCGGTGTTTTGGCCGTCCGCTTGGACAATGCCGAGGTGTTATCGCTTCTTATTGATATTGGCACGAATGGAGAGATCGTACTGGGCAATAAGGACTGGATGGTTTGCTGTTCAGCGTCTGCGGGTCCTTCTTTCGAAGGCAGTGGCATTTCCTGCGGGATGCGTGCGGCAAAGGGCGCTATAGAAAAGGTGAATATTACAAAGAATTATGATGTTATTTGTAAAACAATCGGCGATACGCCTCCAAGCGGGATATGTGGCTCAGGATTGCTGGATTGCCTTGCCAACCTTGTCAGGAGCGGAGTTATTGACAGAACTGGAAATTTTCAGAAAGGGATAGACACAGACCGTTTGAGAAAGACGGACAATGGATATGAGTTTATTCTTGTCCATAGGGATGAAACGGCTACGAAAAGAGATATTGTAATTACGCAGGCCGATATTCAGAACCTTATACGTTCAAAGGCGGCTGTTTATTCGGCAATTTCCACACTGCTTGAATCTATGAGTATGAGCGTATCGGATATCGAGCAGGTATACCTCGCAGGTGGTTTTGGTAATTATTTGGATATTCGAAGCGCCATAACGATTGGAATGCTTCCTGATATCTCTGTCTCAAAAGTTCAATTTGTTGGGAACACCTCCGTAATTGGAGCGAAGATGGCGCTCTTTTCCAAAGATGCTTATGAAACTGCAAGGGCGATTGCGTCCAAGATGACTTACTTTGACCTTATGTGCAACAACAAATACATGGAGGAATATGTGTCGGCAAATTTCTTGCCTCACACAAATATTGAAAAATTCCCATCTGTTGCGGAGGAATTATTAGTTAGAAATTGAGAAGAGGAGAGGTTGTGAAGTTGAGAATATTTAAATTTCACAACATCCTAACTTCTTAACCTCTCAACTTCTCACTGTGGTGATATAAATTTGTGCATCTACAATAGAAATTTTACCTTAGTGGTCTAAGAGGTGTTTGAAAAATGGCATTTAACATTGCAGTGGCTGGGAAGGGTGGAACGGGGAAGTCAACACTTTCTGCCCTGATTATAAGATATATTACCGAAGAGCTTGGCAAGCCTGTGTCCGCTGTGGACGCTGACCCAAATGCCTCTCTGGGCGCATTGCTGGGACTGCATATACAGAATACAGTCGCCGATATTCGTGAGGATATTGTAGAAAAGAAGGCAGATTTTGCCGGGATGTCCAAAGACAGATATATTGAGTATGCGATTGAAGAGTCCATTATTGAAAAAGAAAAATACGATCTTCTAACAATGGGCAGGCCTGAAGGACCTAAATGTTATTGCTATGTGAATAACCTCTTGCGCAAGTATCTGGATAAAGTAGGCACAACCTACCCCTTTATCGTGACAGACAATGAAGCTGGGATGGAACACCTCTCTCGCAGAACTACCAATAACGTGGATCTTTTACTGATTGTGAGCGAACCTACAATTGTTGGCGCCTTAACATTGCAGAGGATTATTAAATTGGCAGATTCACTTCCGATAACGATTAGGCAAAAGTACTGTGTGCTAAACAGGGTGCCCAAAGATGGCATTCACGAGAATCTACAGCAGAAGCTAGATAGTCTTGGGATCGAAATATCTGCCATATTTCCATTCGATCAGGAGGTATACGATACTGCGGCATGTGGGTCTTCTATATTTGAAATTTCCCGTGAAAATGAATTGTATCGTAAATTAGGCGGATTCTTACAAAAGCATTTACCAGCAAGTATGTTTGAAAAGAGTATAGCTGGTCATACGTAGGATGGATTAAGCAATGCGAACCCATCTTTACCATTTTTGTTGGGTGCGCTTCACCCAACCTAATTTAATGTTCAGGAATTTCAAAGTGAAAATGTAGCACGGGATTTATCCAGCATAAGCGACATAAATGTCGCGCTACAATAAAAGAAAAAGTTGCTGCCGAAGGCGACATAATTTCTGTGTACTCTAGTTAAAAATAAGCAGGAGACAAATTAATGGAAATACCAAATGTAGCGGATAAGTGGACGGGTGGTGTCAATGAGATTACCCTTGGCACCACGAAAGACAAGGGTGGCACTCGAACAAAGACGATTACCATCGGCGGCGCCAAAAGTATCCCGTTTATGGACTTTGAAGGTAATCCAGGCCATAAGCCAGTGATTGCTATGGATGTATATGATACGCCGCCTGAGGACTGGACAGAGACCTTAACAAAGCCTTTTAGTGATGTGCTTAATGATCCGGCAAAATGGGCAAAAAAGTGTGTGGAACAGTATGGGGCGGATTTGATCTGTCTCAAGCTGGATGGGATTCATCCGGATAAAGGCAATAAAAGTGCGGAAGATGCGGTAAAAACAGTGAAGTCTATCCTGGCCGCAGTGGGTGTTCCTTTGATCATCTGGGGATGTGAAAACGATGAAAAGGATAATGAGGTAATGCCAAAGGTAAGCCAGGCTGCAAAAGGAGAAAGTTGTTTAATGGGAATTGTGTCACAGGATAACTATAAAACACTTACTGCTACATGTCTGGCTGATGGTCATTCCATCATTACAATGGCGCCTGTGGATATTAATATTGGGAAGCAGGTTAACATTCTTGTGTCCGAAATGGATTTTCCATTAAATCGAATAGTAATGTTCCAATCTACCGGTGCACTGGGCTATGGTATGGAGTATACATACTCTATACAGGAACGAGAGAGATTGGCTGCTCTTACAGGTGACAAAATGATGTCCATGCCTGTAATCTGCGATGTTGGTCATGAAGCATGGCGGTCAAAAGAGTCTAAATCAGACGATAAAGATGTTCCTCAATGGGGCAACAGGGAAGAAAGGGGACCAATGTGGGAGGCAATTACGGCTGTTAGCCTTTTGCAATCTGGCGTTGACATTATTCGTATGAACCATCCGAAAGCTGTTGCCACGGTAAGAAAATGTATTGATCGTTTATATTAAAGAATAAGAATTTAAAATAACCACAAAGTCACAAAGAGCACAAAACGAATGAGAGAGAAAGATGTGAAGTTGTAGAGGCAGGATGTTCTTTGTGTGCTTTGTGTCTTTGTAGTTTGACCTTAATTTAAAAGAAAGGGAAACCATACAATGTTTTCAATAGCTGAACGTATCAACGGTATGTTTAAAGATGTTCGAGAAGCTATAAAGAATAAAGATCCAAAGGCTATCAGAGAACTTGCCATAAAACAGACGGAAGCCGGGGCGAGCTTCCTGGACGTAAATGTGGGTACGGCTACTGCCGATCCGGCTGGGGCAATGAAATGGCTGATTGAAGTTATTCAAGACACAGTAAAGACGCCTATTGCCATTGACAGCCAGAAATTTGATGTCGTGAAAGCAGGTTTATCGGTAATCAAGAACGAGGTCTTGATCAATTCTTCTAAAGGTGACCCCGAAGAACTAGATAAATTCATGTCTGTAGCCAAAGAATACAATGCATCGCTGATATGCCTCACGATGGACAAATGCGGTATTCCTCAGGATGTAGAGCGTCGCATGGAGATTGCCATGAAGATTGTGGAAAAGGCGGTAGAGCATGAATTTGAACTCTCAAAGGTATATATTGACCCTGTGCTTTTCCCCATCAATGTTGACCAGAAGCAGCCTGCGCTCATGTTTGACATCTTCAATCAGATTAAAATGATTTCTGACCCACCGCCGCACAGGAATGTTGGATTGAGCAATTTCTCACAGGGGACGAAGGAAAAAAGGCTTTTAGCCCGTATATTCCTGACAATGGGGATTTCGTACGGTCTGGATGCCGCCGTGATGGACGTGCTTGACAAGGACTTGATGGATGCCGCGATAACTGCCGAAATCATCATGAATCAGCATGTTTACAGCGATTCTTATCTCACGGCATGCAGGAAGTGATAATGTAACGTCTATGAATTTCAATTTGCCCACGAAAGACACGAAAATATCCTCCCCCTGTCCCCCTCCAGAGGGGGATAAAGGGGGAGGATCGTTTCTTTTCGCATGTTTTGTGGGTAATATGCTGCTGCCGAAGACAGCATAATGTATCGCTTTTATATTAAGCATTGTTTTCTCTGTGTACTTTGCGCCTCTGCGGTGAATAGAGGTATTTTTAATAAGGCACGATATTAAACCGTGCCTTTTTTTGTGGGTGACTCCATTACTCTCTAAGATATGGTAGACAGGAATTGACATAGCAACTTGTATTAACTATTTTATATTTCGTAAATCTAATGTCGAATGGCTAAGATGGATAGTTATACAAACAAAATATATTAAGAAGTTTTTCTAAATTATCGCTTAAATTTTTCATGTTATCTACAAATTTTTGAAGCTCTTCTTTTTTATTACATATTAAGTTATATGCTTCCATAAGTAATTCTCTTCCCTGTTTATCCGAATCTTCAATCTTTATAGGAAAGTAAACGCTCTCTTCGCTGGTTTTATTATTTATAAAAATTGAGCCATGTTTAATCTTGTTATATACTTTCACTAAATGGAGTTGATTTCCTTCTTTATCCTTAAATCTATTTCCAATTGCAATTTTTATTTGTTTTAGAATTTCTGTAGTCTCTTTTTTAAATTGTTCTTGTGCCTTTTCTTGCCCACCTAAATAATTGATTAAAGGCACCTCTGCCAATTTTACTGCTTCTTTCGACAAAGGAAGATTAAGTTTTTTTAGAAAATCTTCAATACTAATTTTTTCTAATTTTTCTAATTCGTCATATATTTTTTGTGAAGTATATTTTGAATTTGAATTTTCATTTATAAAAATCTCGAACAGGGATTTGAAAAAGCTTTTATGCTTAGATTTTTCTTTTAAGGCATAGTAAATCATTGCAGTATCTTCGAGCATTCCTACATACTGAGAAATGATTTCAATACCAATTGACTTTCTAACCGCCCGATTTCCGAGATCAAATGACTTGAGGCATGCTTCACAAATGATATAACGATGAGCAAGATTAAATTCCTTGTACTGTTTTACAAATTCTTTATCACTAATTTTAATCTTTTGTATCACCATATTAATTGTCCTGACCCGAACAAGTTAGAAGAGTGCCAAAAGTTGTGCATCTAAAAAGACATTTTCCTTTTTTCTGAAGTTGTATCTAAATTAACTCCTTCTGGCGGTTCATCGCCTAACTTTAAATACAAGGCATCTATTTCATTGTCGTAATAAACCTTCGCTTTCTTTCTTCTTTTCTTCAAGAGATAGTTTATTATTACTGGCAAGAAAACACTCAAGAACCAAACAGGTATCTTTTGCGCTCATTCATGTCCAGCGTGCAGTTAGTGTTTTTATAATTCTTTGCTTTTGAGTCTTGATTTCCAGTTCTGTGGTTCTCGACTCAGATGCATTACTGCTACAATGAGCAATGTTTCTTCTTTAACCTGATAAATTACTCCATATGGAAATTTATTGGTTCTACAACGACGCGTACGTTTTGAAAGTTTAGTCCATGCTTCAGGGTATTGAATAATTCGTCCAATAGTTCTCTTTACTTCTGCGGCAAATTCATAGCCAAGACCTTCGCTCTGTATGTTGTAATAGGATATAGCGTCGAAGAACTCAGCTTCTGCTGGAGTGAGAAATTTAATGTTGATCATCTTTTGCGGTTTTCAATTTTTGCGAATACTTCTTTTGCCGGGATATCAGCTATTTCCCCCCGTTCAAATGCATCAATACGACTTTCAGCTTCTTGAGCCCATAAGTCATCAATAGTTTTCCGTGAAGGGAACTCAAAACTAGCTAAAAGATTCTCAACAAGTTCTGCACGTTCTGTTGGTGGCAATTTCAAGGCTTCCTCAAGTATCTGTTTTTCAAATTTAGACATGTAAATCTCCCTTTTCATTAATAATTTATTGATAACAGCCTGCGTTTTTAAGCACAGACAAAAAATTATTTTTTCCTTTTTAATTACACCTAACGGTTTATTATGCAGTAATAATTCTATAAATAACAATAATACTTGAATTTTGCGAAGTTTCGCATAAAATCAGTTTAATTAGTATAATGTTTTAGTCAAGGGGAAAATTAATAGGTGAGAGACATAATCCAAATTAATCCGAAGTGTTTGCGATGAAAATTCAAGAAATCAAAACACGCGTTCGTTACCAGGAAACCGACCAGATGGGCGTTGTCTATTACGCCAATTTCTTCGTATATTTTGAAATGGGTCGGACGGAATATTTGAGAAGCCTGGGATTGCCATATTCAGAATTAGAGAAAGAGCATATCTATTTTCCAGTGATCGAAGCCCACTGCCGTTTCCGCTTACCTGCACATTATGATGACGTCCTTATCATTCAGACATGTGTTTCTGAACTGAAACATGCCACAATAGAATTTAGTTATAAGGTAATCAGGGAAAGCGACACGAGCCTCGTTGCAGAAGGTTCTACCAAACTGGCATGTCTCAATGCCAGCCGAAAGCCAGCATCTATGCCCGAAAAGTTAAAGAAACTGTTGTTATAAATCAAAAATAACATGCCAGAAGAACGCATCAAAAAAATACTATCACTTCTTGAAAAGGCATATCCTGATGCGAAACTCGTTTTGCATTACAAAAATCCTCTGGAACTGCTAGTTGCCACCATCCTTGCTGCTCAATGCACAGATGAACGGGTTAATAAAGTAACAGAAATTCTGTTCAAAAAATATCAAACCGCAAAGGACTATGCCAATACAAAACCCGAAGTGTTTGAGCAAGAAATTCGTTCAACAGGTTTTTATAGAAATAAGGCAAAGAATGTTATTGCATGCTGTAAGGAACTCGTCGGGAAATTTAATGGTAAGGTGCCAGATAATACGGAAGACCTTGTAACATTGCCGGGAGTTGGCAGGAAAACTGCCAATGTGCTGTTAGGTAATGTTTTTGTAAAACAGGCAATTGCTGTGGATACACATGTCTTACGCATTTCCCACCGTTTGGAACTGGCAAAGTCCAGCGATCCCGACAAGGTCGAGTTGGAGCTATGCAAGGTTATTCCTCAGGGAAAATGGACAAGGTCATGTCTTGTTCTGGGGACTCATGGCAGACGCACCTGCATTGCCAGGAAACCGCTATGTAGCGTATGCGTGGTGGAAAAGCTGTGCAACTCGGCGGATAAAACATACGGTAGCAAATAAATTATTATAGAATAAAATACAGGGCAAGCAGCGCAAGGGCGCCTCCTAGAAAATACTGCGAGACGTCTTTAATGATGGTTTTCTTTTTAATTCCAACAATACTTTTGTGTTTTTCAATAACCTGCCCAAAGATGTGTTTGAGTTCATCGCCTGTAGCATCGTGCTGATATGTTCCGCCCACCATTTCTGTCATCTCTCTCAAAAATGCAGGATTGGGTTTGGTGTAAATGGTTTCTCCGTCTTCAGTGGCTTCATAGCTTGTTACGTTCCCTTCCGTGTCTCTTTTGGGTATTGGCGATGCTTTTTTGGGATCTCCTATACCAACTACATAAATAGCAATATCCTTCCTTTCCAACAGCAGTTTTACAGCCTCGGCAACCTGGCTTCGGGTGATAACTTGTTCTTCGCCATCTGTGAGGAGGATCATTACCTTTTTTGAGGTTTCTTTGCTAAACGTATTCATAGCCAGGATAAATGCGTTGCCGATATTTGTTCCATACGGCACAAATCGCACATAATGTTCGTTAATCATATTTAATATACGTAAAAAGACTTTTTCGTAGTCGTTTGTGGGATAAGGTAAAAGGGAAAATGCCCGTGCTGCGAATACCACCAGGCCGACACGGTCGCCTTCGAGTCCTCTGATAAGATTGGATATTTCAATCTTTGCGCGTTGTAATCGGTTTGGTTTTACATCTTCCGCAAGCATGCTGATCGAGACATCCAGGACAAAAACTATCTCCAAGCCCTCTTTTTCATGGTGGTCTATTGTTGTTTGCCATTTGGGCTGTAAGACCACAAGGCCTATAGCACAACAAGCGGCGCTGATGCTTGTGCCTTTTAGTATATTTCTGTAGGTTTTGGGGATTTTACTAAATCTGTTAATTAATGCTTTTTGCCCAAAGGCTTTTAACCAGGCTGATTTTCTTTTGTATAGCAATAAGTAAAGAGTGAAGATTATACCAGAAAGGATAAAAACGATTATTTTATATTCTTCGTAGTTAAAGAATAGCATTTCAATCAGTCTGTTTATTTATGATAAAAGGGGGGGGTTATGTTACTCTGTAAAATAGATTACCAGCGTATTTTTTGTTCCCCGCTGTATCTATATTTTGTGCCCCAGGGAATGAGTTTCAGGGCTTCGATCCTATCTTCCCGCTCTTGTTGTTCAGGGCTGAACATGGTATTAAACTGCTGTTCGCCCAGCCTCATCCTCTCAAGGTTTTTCTTTGCCTGAAAATCGTTAGCATCAATTTTTAATACCTCGGCATATTGCAAAGCGGCGGTGGAAAAATCCATGTCAGTTGCAATGATGTTTGCGTTGTTATAAATTGTCCGCGCCTTTAAAACAGGGTCTTTTGTTTCCATAGCCTTTCGGTATTCAGCGCTAGCCTTTTTCCTGTTTTCCATTAGTGCATATAAAACTCCTTTGTTATATGCAATCACGCGGTCTTCTTTTTCAACTATCTTTAAGATTTTGAATGTTAAGGAATTCTCTAATTGTTGAATCATGGCCAGTGCATCCTGGTATCTTCCCATTTTAATCTTACCTTCCAATCCTGCTACTGTTTTGGATTTTTCGTAGTATCCAT
>Ga0209212_1008168_pt1 | contig 11293 bp, 8 predicted proteins | sample RifGroC2_FD_183996 | JGI IMG/M metagenome (GOLD analysis project Ga0209212, IMG submission 183996) | Groundwater microbial communities from Rifle, Colorado, USA - Groundwater C2 (SPAdes) (version 2) | ecosystem: Environmental > Aquatic > Deep subsurface > Groundwater | place: Rifle, Colorado...
TGGCCCGCTCCGACACGCGGCTTACTCAACCCGGGTCCGGCTCTTGGCCATCTTCTCTCCCAACTGGATGTATTGACCTTTCAAGATCAGTTGGGCATTTTCCTCGTCGTCCTCGTCCCACATCCCCAGCGTGTATCCATACCAGGGCTCCCGCAGGTGGAGTTTGGGAAGCCCCGCCTCCTCCCAGATCCGGATCGCTCGCTCCATGTATTCCTTCTTGGGCAAGGCCACGGGAGGATAGGGGAACTTGCGGGTGGCATCGATAAGCAAAGCGGAGTTCCCCGTCGGGGGAGGGAAGGCCCGGCTTTCCCCCTCCACGGTAAAGGGGAGCCCCGAGGGATCCAGCCGCGCCGTTCGTCCTTTGACGATCTCGATGTCCCGGTGCGGCTGTGTCGAATAGGAAAGTGCCCAGTTCACCGCATCAGCGTCTCTGGGATTAATGTCCTCGTCCACGACGATGATGTACTTGCCGATGTTCGGGTCTCGACCGGCCACGGCGTGGAGAATCTGCCAGGGTTGGCTCGGATGACTTTTGCGGATCTGGATCACCAGGTACATCCAGCCGCTGCCCGAGTAGTGGAAGGCAAGATCCTTGACCATGGGCAGGTTGCACTCGTATTTGAGGAAGCGATGATATACGCACTCCGTGGTAAAGCGCTGGATCACGTGATTGTCCGAAGGGGGAAAGCCCACCAAGTGCGGTGTAAAAATGGGCCGGCGCCGGTGGGTGATGCAGGTGATCTTCATGATGGAGTTGACCCGGTGCTCCATCATCATGTAGCCCGGATACTCTCCGAAGGCACCGTAGGGCTCCGCGAATTCCGTGGAAATTTCCCCCTCGATGACGATCTCCGCATGGGCGGGAACTTCCAGATCGACGGTTTTGCACTTGACCAGCTCCAGAGGCTTCCCCATGAGAGCCCCGGCCACAGCCAGTTCGTCTACCCCATAAGGAATATTCACCGAGCCCACATAAGACACCGCCGGGACGGCACCGATGACGATGGCCGTCTGGAGGGGGATGCCCATCTGTCGGGCTTTGCTCCAGTGATGGAGTTTGGCGTGGTGGACAGGGCCGATGGCGCACATAAGACGGTTCCTGGCCCGCAGGTGACCGCTGTACGTCCCCACGTTCCGAATGTCGCCCCCCGGCTCCTTGGTAATGAACTGGTTCGTGGTGCGGATGGTGCCGCTGAACCCGGGCTCCTCCACGGGAACCGGGAAATAGTCCATTCCTACTTCTTCCAGCCAGGCCCCCGTGTGCACTTCCTCCTGAACCGGCCCCGAATTCACCAAGCATGGCGGCAAAGGATGGTCCAGGGCTTGACGCCACTTATCGTACATCTCGTCGGGGTTCTCCAGACCCATTCCCCAGGCAAACATATCCCGGGAGGCTCCATAGACGGCGGCCGCCACCATCCCGTCATACTGGCCCCCTTTCACATCCGTAACGTTTTCGAAGAGAAACGCTCTTCTCTCTTCCTCTGCGAGCCCGCGGAACTGCAAGCGCACCAGAGGGAGGAGCTCAGTCTCTTTCACCACCGGGCGTGTGATCCGGGCCAGCCGCCCTTTCTTTTCGAGCACCTGAAGGTATTCGCGAAGGTCATGAAATTCGGCCATCTCTCTCTCCTATTCATGGAACCATAGGTTAGATCTCTACAGCCTCTGATCGAAAACTAATTTGCGGGTTTTGCCCCCTTCTCAAACCAGAGGCTGTTCCAGAAATCACGCACTTTCGGCAATATTTTCTCCGCTTAGATTTGGTGCATTCTTCAGGATCCTTAATTACTTACATTCCGCCTCACGGCCGGCATACGGAACTGAATTCCCGCCTTGCGGAGTTCCTCCTCGTAGATCGTCCGGACATCGGGCTCTTCATCTTCGTACTCGATCTGGTCTCCGCCTTTTTTCACATCGAGCCAGGGCTGGAATTGCTTCCCCGTTCCGTACTCGCCCCGGCGAAAGGCGATATGGCGAGCCGGCTCCGGGCTCGTGTTGAAGTGCTGATGGAACCACCCTTCCGGAGGGGTCTCCATGCCGCCCGGCTTCCAATCGATGCGGATTTTTTCTCCCCTCTCGTTCCACATAAACGTATAGCCGCAACCGCTGAGCCAGATAATGTGAGGACCGGGGTCGTGGCGATGGGCTTTTTTGTAGGTCCCCACCTCCAGCTCGGCCATATGAGCGGACATGGTGTTCGAGGCCAGGTTGAGTTGCAGTAAACCCATGCCGGTGCCCATAGGGGTTTGCGCCAATTTGGGGGCGTTCGCATCGGGAATGAGGTTCACCCGCCAGAGAGGAAGGTCGGTTCCCAGACCCATGGAGGCGTCCTTCTTCCCTTCGGGGCTGAAATAGTCCGACTCGCCGCGGAAGCGGTCTCGGAAAGCAAAGAGATTGGAAAAGACAAAATCCTCGTTGGCAAAAATGTTGAAGATCACCGGGGCATTGGTCACCGCCACGTAGCGCGCCGGCTCGCTTCCCGTGTTGCGATGTACGTGCCAGGAGTTCAGGGGAGTGGCAAAGATGCTGTCTTTGCGCCAGGAAGCGACCTGCCGCTCACCCTCCTTGTACCAGAACCCGCTTTCCCCCTGTCCATTGAGAACGTAGATCTGCTCCTCGAAGAGCTGCCGCTGGGGGATCAGGGTCTCCCCCGGAGCGATCTCGCACACGTAAGCCGAAGTCCAGCCCTGGCCCCCGTGCAGGATGATCAGCGCTCCCTTGCCGCCCTTGCGTTTCCAGGGTTCCACGGGAACCTTTAAGAGGTCCTCCACGGCGTAGTCGCGGATGACCGGAATCCCCTGCCGATCCGCCCAGACTTCAAAAAACGGCTTTGAGTAACTCCACTCGGTCACTTTTCTCTCCTCCATCTCCGCTACTTACGTGCCACAACCGGCATTCGGCACTGAAGTCCTACCTTTGCGGGCAAGCGCATCAAGGTACTCTCTCAACTCTCGGTAGTACGTCATCCCTGCCTCTCCTTAAGGGCTGCGAGAATCTTTTCAGGCGTAATAGGCAAGCTTTTTATCTGCACGCCGATGGCATCATAGATGGCGTTGGCAATCGCCGGCACGGTCGGAACCAGGGTCATCTCGCCGACGCCCTTGGCGCCGTATGGTCCCTCTGGATCTATTGTTTGAGTGAGGTGGCACTCCATTGGCGGCATATCCCTGGATGAGGCAATCCTATATCCAGCAAAGGAGGGATTCAATGTTCGTCCCTGTTCCGTCTCCAGGTCCTCATAAAGCGCCTGGCCGAGCCCCATGGAAACGGATCCTTCGATTTGCCCCTCCGTAGCCATGGGATTGATGGCGAAGCCACAATCCTGGGCTGCAACCAGGCTCAGGACCCTCACCTCTCCGGTTTCCGGATTGACCTCCACCTCCGCGCTTTGGGCGGCGAAGGTGTAAGCACCGGAGACGTTGCCCTGTCTGGTTCTGGGGTCATAATCCGTCGGGGGGTTGTAATAACCCCGACCCAAGATGACGATCCCCTTGGGAGAATTAAGAGCACCTGAGACTGCCTCTTGAAAGCCCATGCTTTTACGGAGAGAGCCTCTGACGTAGATCCTTCGGTCTTTAAGTTCCAGGTCAGCGCTGTTGGCTTCCAATTTTTCCGCGGCAACCTCGAGCACCTGCTCCTTGGCATCCCGGGCCGCGGCCAGGACCGCGTTTCCAGCCACAAACGTGGTGCGGCTGCCGTAAGCTCCAAGATCCATGGGGGTTACATCCGTGTCGGCGCTAACGACCCTCACATCCTCGAGCGAAATTCCTAGCTCCTCTGCTACGAGTTGGGCAAGGACCGTGTTGGCCCCTTGGCCGATGTCGGAGGCCCCGGTAAGAAGACAGACGCTTCCATTCTCCTCCACCTTGACAAAGGCGGCGGAGGAGTCATGCTCGAAGAAGAGCTTGGCTCCGCTGATATAGGCGCCTGAGGCGATGCCGACGCCGCGCAGCGAACCCTGACGCGAAGTCGCATTTGTTGCCCGCCCATTCCGCTTTTTATAGAAACCGCCCCTTTCAGCCACCTTCTGGATGCACTCGCGCAGCCCGCAGGTGGCTACCTTCGCGCCCATGAGCGTTGTCTCTCCGGGCAGGCGGGCATTCTTGAGGCGCAGCTCCACCGGGTCTATCCCCAGCTCCCTCGCAATACGTTCCATCACGCTGTCGTCAGCAAAGCGGATCTGGTTGTTGCCAAAGCCGCGCATGGAAGAGGTCACAGGGTTGTTGGTGTAAACATGGTAGCCCTCAAAGAGGAAATGGGGGAAGCGATAGACCAGAGTCATCTGGCTTGCGCCAGAGGCCACGATCATCGGGCCGCGGCCGTTGTATGCCCCGCCGTCCGCGATAACACGGAGGTGCTTGGCCACCAGGGCGCCGTCCTTCATCACCCCGATTTTCAGATAGATTTTCATCGGTACCCGGCGCCGGGTGGCGGAGAACTCCTCTTCCCGGTCGTAGGTGATCTTCACCGGCTGGCGGCTTTTCCAGGCGAGAAGCGCAGCGCAAAAATCCCCGGCGAGCATCTCGCGCTTGCCGCCAAAGCCCCCGCCGACAAAAGGCTTGATGACCCGGACTCTGGCCTCAGCCACGTCCAGGGTGAGCGCCAAATCGCGCCGCAAATAGAAAGGCCCCTGCGTTGAAGACCAGAGGACGATCTTTCCCGAAGAGTCGAAAGTGGCCAGGGCTGTGTGCGGCTCCAGAGGGCAATGGGCAATAAACTGGGTCTCAAAGGAGTCCTCAAAGACAAAGTCTGATTGGGCAAAGCCTGCCTCCACATCTCCTCCCAGCGGGACGCGAAGCGCGAGGCTCACGTTATTTTCCACATGGTCATGGATTCGCGGCGCTCCAGGTCTCATCGCCTCCTCGGGAGTGAAAAGAGCGGGCAAGATCTCGTATTCGACCTCGATCAGATCCAGAGCGTCCCTGGCTGCTTCCTCATCCACTGCCGCCACGGCTGCCACTTCGTCTCCAATATAACGCACCTTGTCTATGGCGAGGGGAAGCTCGTCCCTCAAATTGTCCAGAGCCCCGTATCTTATCCCGGGCGTCTCCTTTCCTGTGACCACCGCCCGGACACCAGGCAGCTTCAACGCCTTGCCCACATCAATTCGGACAATCCGGGCATGGGGATGGGGGCTTCGGAGGATCTTCCCCACGAGCATCCCTGGCATGGCAAGATCATCGGTGAATTTAGCCTCCCCCGTAACTTTGGCTACGGAGTCAATTAATGGCAGTCTCTTCCCGATAACAGAATATTTTTCCATCATGGCCTTCTTTGTGCTGAAGCCGGAACAAAATCAGTAACGCCTGGTAGCTACTGGCTGTGTCCCTCTTTTACCACCTCGAGTATAGCTTTGACAACCTTCACGTAACCCGTGCACAGGAGCACGGCCACCACCACCAGCGCCTCATCTTCTGCGGTTCTTTTCGTGGTTCTCTGGTAAGACCAACCATAAGGCTCTGCTGGGTCCGGGATATTAAGTTCGGCCACGAGTTCGTCCTCTTTCAGGACGGTTTTAAAAGGTCCGCCGCAAAAGTCCTCAACCATCACCTCCAGAGTAGCTGCGGAGCGGATCTGGGGGCGGGAAAAGATGCGGCAGCCCTGCCACAGAAGGGGGGACTTTTCCCTGACTATGGATGAATCAGCCACATCGGCGTAGGTCGTCATGGGTCAAGGCATAATCCCGCTCCCGCAGAGTATCCGATGCGGGTTAATTCGCTGATCCCTCGGAGGCCGATGATATAGTGCGGAGCCATTTCTTTTTTGCCTGCAACGTGATACCCCTGACCCGAAACTTTTTTTTTCAGCTCCACGAGGAGGTCTGTTCCACCGGCCAAAACTTTAGTATTACATTGATGGGATGTGTGGGAAGATTATGAGGAGATCATAAAGGGAGCACCATGACCTTTTGGCTCCAGACCTTTAATGGTCTATCGTTCGCGATGCTTCTTTTCCTTCTGGCAACAGGGCTGTCGCTCATCTTCGGTCTCATGGGGATCATTAACTTGGCTCATGGCTCTTTCTATCTCTTGGGGGCATATGTAGGCCTCACGATCATCCACCAGACCAAAAGCTTCCTCCTTGCCGTTGTTGGGGCCATCGTGGTGGTGGCGGCTGTCGGGTGCATCATGCACCGCTTTTTCCTGAGTCGCTTCTACAAAAATCCGCTGGGTCAGGTTCTGGTCACCTTTGGCTTTCTCTTTATCATTGCCGACGTGGCCCAGTGGATTTGGGGGGGAACTCCCCAAGCTCTTCCCAAACCCTCGATGTTTGAGGAGTCGTACCGCTTCGGCGCCGCAGTGGTCCCCAGCTATCGAGTCTTGGTGATTGGGGTAGGACTCGTTATCGCGATAGCTCTTTGGATCTTTCAAGAGAAAACCACCCTGGGAGCCATCATCAGGGCAGCGGTAGATGATGAAGAGATGACGCGTGGTCTGGGCATTAATGTGCCCTTCCTCTTCAGCGCTGCCTTTAGCCTCGGGGCAGCCTTGGCAGCCCTCGGCGGAGTCATGGGCGGCCCATTTGTCGGAGTCTATCCGGGGGTCGACTTTGAGATTTTGTTCTACGCCCTTGTGGTGGTTATCATCGGTGGCCTGGGGAGCCTCAAGGGAGCCTTCGTCGGTAGCCTCATCGTGGGCCTTCTCGATAACTTCGGCAAGGCCCTGTTTCCGGAATTTTCGCTCTTCACGATCTTTGCGCCCATGGCAATCATATTGGTAGTCAAGCCCACAGGGCTCTTTGGCAAGGGATGAGAGTTCACCTCCAGAGAATTGTTTGGATTGTAGGGCTATTGGGCCTCCTGGCACTTCTGCCGCTAGCCCTTACCGAGTACTACTTGGGACTAGTCACGCGGATGATGATTTATGCCGTGTTTGCCATGAGCCTGGACATCCTGTTGGGATATACAGGGCTGCCTTCTTTGGGACACGCGGCTTTTTTCGGAGTCGCAAGCTACACGGTTGGGATCGTGTCGGTCAAGGTCACCCAAAACTTCGGCCTCGTGATAGCCTCCACCGTTGGGGTGACGATTGCCATCAGCGCCGTTTTTGGCGTTTTAGCGATCCGCGCCAGCGGAGCCTATTTTTTCATGATTACCTTGGCACTTGCCCAGGTGCTTTGGGGCGTTGCCTTTAAGTGGCGCGCGCTCACCGGCGGAGACGACGGCCTGCCTGGAGTGCCTCGCCCCAGCCTAGGGATTTCCTTCTCGCTCGGGAGCACTACGAACTTCTACGTCTTCGTCCTTGTGATCTCTGTCCTCGTGGCCGCCGTTCTTTTCCTGTGCGTACGCTCGCCGTTCGGACTCGCCCTGAAGGGGATCCGCGAGAGCGAGACACGCATGCGCGCCCTCGGCTACAACGTGCGGCTCCACAAATACCTAGCCTTTATTATTTCCGGCTTCTTTGCCGGCCTAGCCGGTATGCTCTTCGCCTATTACAATGGCTTTGTGAGCCCTTCGGACTTGAGCATTGTGCTATCAGCCAAGGTTTTGCTCATGGTCATCCTGGGAGGGGCTGGGACCCTATTTGGACCGGCCGTCGGCGCTGGGCTTATTGTGCTTCTAGAAAGTCTCGTCAGCGCCCAGAGCGAACGCTGGCTTTTTATTTTGGGCTCATTTTACGTGGCCGTGGCCTTGTTCGCACCCCAGGGGATCGGCGGGGCCCTTAAGGCGAGACTGGGAACGTCGGTGAGCCTGTGAACTCTCAGTGCCTTCTCGTCAAGAGATTGAACAAGAAGTTCGCGGGTCTCCAGGCTATCCGCGACCTCACTCTGTGCGTGGAAGCTGGAGAGCGACGGGCAGTGATCGGACCCAACGGTGCTGGAAAGACCACCCTGTTTAACTTGATTAGCGGCACTCTCCTACCTTCGTCAGGGGAGATCCATATCTTTGGCCGGGATGTAACCTGGCTTCCGCCTCACCGGCGGGCCGCCTTGGGGCTGGCGCGTACTTTCCAGATCACCAATCTTTTCCCAAACTTGAGCTTACTTGAAAACGTGCTCCTGGCCGTCCAGGCTATGGAAGGCGTCAATTTCTCCGCGCTCTACAGGGGTTCCGCTTGCAAGCGCCTGGAAACGAGAAGCTATGAGCTTCTGGATGAGTGGGGGATGCGGGCTAAAGCCGGGGAGCTTGTGCGAAAGCTATCTTACGGGGATCAACGCCAGGTCGATTTGATTCTCGCCCTGGCCGGGAAGCCCAAGCTCTTGCTCCTCGATGAACCCACGGCGGGCTTGTCACCTGCCGAGACGACAGTGGTGACCGAAGCGATCCGCAAGCTTGACCACAACATAACGATTGTGCTCGTCGAGCACGATATGGATGTGGCCTTCAGTTTGGCCGACCACGTCAGCGTCTTCCACTTAGGATCCCTCCTGGCTGAGGGAAGCGTGAGTGAGATCAAGCACGACCCGAAGGTGCAAGAGATCTATCTAGGAGAATAAGGTTCCATGCTTAAGGTAGAAGAGATCCACACCTTCTACGAAGAGAGCTATGTCCTCCAGGGAATTTCCCTGGAGTTGAAGGATGGCGAGGTTGCCGCTGTACTGGGTCGAAACGGGGTTGGGAAGACGACGCTCATCCGCTCTATTATCGGGTTTACTCCCAGCCGGAGAGGGCGCATCCTTTTCAATGGCATCGACATCACCCACAAGCCCGCATACGAGATCGCACGCCTGGGGATCGGCCTGATCCCCCAGGGCCGCCGTATTTTTCCCTCTCTCACCGTCAAGGAGAACCTGGAAATCGCACTGCGCTCAAGAGGAGAGGCCGGCCCGGAATCCTGGACCTGGGAAAAACTTTGGGCGCTTTTTCCAGGGCTCAAAGAAAGGACTCGGCACCGGGGTAAGGAGTTAAGCGGAGGGGAACAACAGATGCTCGCCACCGGCCGCGCCCTCATGGGTAACCCGCTGTGCCTCTTGATGGACGAGCCGACCGAGGGCCTTGCCCCTTTGATTGTCCGCGAGATCGGCCGTCTTATTGACCAGATCAAGCAGCGGGGGCTGTCCATCTTGCTGGTCGAACAAAACCTCGCGTTCGCCTTAAGACATGCGGATTACGTATACGTGATGAGCAAAGGAAGGATTGTTTACCACTCTTCCCCTCAGGAACTTTGGCAGAACGCGGAGATTAAGTCCCGCTATCTAGGCGTGTAGGCGGGCGCCGAAAATAGAGACCTATCCCTTCTGTTCGCTTATGGCTGCCAGAATCTTTTCAGGTGTGATGGGAAGAGTCTTAATCTGCACGCCGATGGCGTCATAGATAGCGTTGGCAATGGCCGGGCAGGTGGGCAACTGGGGCATCTCGCCAATTCCTTTCGCCCCGTAGGGTCCTTCGGGTTCCATGGATTCCACCAGGTAGGTGCGGATCCAGGGAACGTCTCGAGCACTCGGGATCTTGTATTCGGCAAAGGAGGGGTTCAGGGTCCTCCCCTCTTCCATGAAGCAATCTTCGAAGAGGGCTTGGCCCAGTCCCATGGTCACCCCTCCCTCGACCTGTCCTTCGACGGCCATGGGGTTGATGGCGAAGCCGCAATCCTGGGCCGCGCTCAAGGAGATCACCTTGACCTGCCCGGTCTCTCGATTTACTTCCACCTCGGCCACCTGGGCGCCAAAGGCATAGGCCGCCGTGCGGCTCCCCTTGCGAACCTGCGGGTCGTAATCCGTGGGAGGATTGTAGGAGCCGCGCCCCATGATGGGAATCCCCTTGTTGGAAAAGAGAGCGGCTTTTACGGCTTCACAAATGGAGATGCTTTTATGAGGTGCCCCCCTCACCTGAATGCTATGGTTCTGCAGCTCCAGATCATCTGGATTGGCTTCCAGTTTTTCTGCCGCAGCCTCGAAAAGCTGGCGCTTGGCGTCGCGAGCTGCTGCCAGCACCGCGTTTCCGGCGATGAACGTGACGCGGCTGGCGTAGGTTCCCAGATCATAGGGAGTGACATCCGTGTCGGCGGCAATCACGGTCACCTCCCGAGGTAAAACCCCAAGTTCGTGAGCCGCCAACTGGGCCAGCACGGTGGTGGAACCCTGGCCAATGTCCGCTGTCCCGGTGAGAAGAGATACGCTGCCGTCCTGATTGAATTTCACAAAGGCCGAGGAGCTGTCGTGTGGCACCCAGATCTTGGCCCCGCTGACGTACACCGCTGCGGCCATGCCAATGCCCCGCCCGTTCCCCAGCTTCCCGTGCTTGGAGCGAAAGTCCGTCTTTTGGGTGACAGTCTCGATGCACTCCCCAAGACCGCAGCTCTTCATCTTGGCCCCCAAAAGAGTTACGTCGCTCTGGCGAATCGCGTTCTTGAGCCGGATCTCCACCGGGTCCAAGTTCAGCTCTCGGGCAATGCGGTCCAATTGGGAATCGTCGGCAAAGCGCACCGTGTTATTCCCAAAGCCCCGCATGGGCGAGGTCACCGGGTTGTTCGTGTACACGTGGTAGGCCTCGTACAGGAGGTGCTCGAAGCGATAGAGATTGGTCAATTGGGTTGCCCCCGAGGAAATGATCTGGGGACCCAGGCCGTTGTAGGCCCCGCCATCGCCAATCACCCGGCAGTGCTTGGCTATCAACGTGCCGTCCTTGCGGACGCCGGTCTTCAGGTACACGCTCATGGGAACCTTGCGACGGGAGGCCGAGAACACTTCCGGGCGGTCGTACACGATCTTCACGGGCTTGCCCGTCTTCCGGGCCAGCAAAGCGGCGCAGAAGTCCACGGCCAGGATCTCCCAGCGGGCTCCAAAGCCGCCCCCCATGAAGGGCTTAATCACGCGCACCATGCCCAGGGGCAAGCCAAGAGTTTTGGCCAGATCGTCACGGAACCGGAAAGGGACTTGCGTATTGCACCAGACGGTGAGTCGACCCGACAAGTCGGCGGTGGCCAGAGCCACGTGCGGTTCCAGGTTGCAATGAGTGATCCAGCCGCTGCGAAACGTATCTTCGAAGACGTGGTCCGATTCCCGGAAGCCTTTTTCCACATCGCCCGCCGGAATCCGGATTTTTCCGCTGATGTTGTCCTCCACATGGTCATGGAGGCGAGGGGCACCCGGCTCCATCGCTTCTTCCGGCGTGAAGACTGCCGGAAGCGGCTCGTACTCCACATGAATGAGATCCAAGGCTTCCAAGGCCGTATCCTCGTCCACAGCAGCCACGGCGGCCACCTCGTCGCCGATATAACGCACTTCATCTACGGCGAGTGCCAACTCATCCATAAACGGTTCAATCGTCCCGTACTTGATCCCCAACGTATCTTTCCCGGTCACCACGGCCCGCACCCCTGCCACCCGGGAAGCGCGGGTGGTATCGATACTCAGG
>Ga0209212_1008171_pt1 | contig 11292 bp, 17 predicted proteins | sample RifGroC2_FD_183996 | JGI IMG/M metagenome (GOLD analysis project Ga0209212, IMG submission 183996) | Groundwater microbial communities from Rifle, Colorado, USA - Groundwater C2 (SPAdes) (version 2) | ecosystem: Environmental > Aquatic > Deep subsurface > Groundwater | place: Rifle, Colorado...
CCACCTGCCTCGCCAATAAAATGTGCTCCCGCGTCTGGGGCATCGGGCCGTCGGTGGCGGAAACCACCAAAACCGCGCCGTCCATCTGCGCGGCTCCCGTAATCATGTTCTTAATGTAGTCGGCGTGTCCCGGCGCGTCTATATGGGCGTAGTGGCGCTTGTCGGTCTCGTATTCGGAATGATGCAGCGCGATGGTAATCCCGCGCTGGCGCTCCTCCGGAGCGTTGTCAATCTGGTCCACCGACTCCACACGCACCTTTTTGCCCGCCAAATTAAGGACATGCAAAAGAGCCGCGGTCAAGGAAGTCTTGCCGTGGTCCACGTGCCCGATTGTTCCTACGTTTAAGTGAGGCTTGGTTCTCTCAAATTTTCCTGCCATAAAACAAAAAAATCCTTACGTTATCTATTAATTTGTGATAACATCACGTATTTACAATGATAATCCAAGCCGGAAAAGGAGTCAATACCCAAAGAAAGGCGGTCTTTCAATCGAAGGTAGCCCCTAGAATTATCGTGAAATGTCTCTATTTCTATCGAAAAGAAAGTTAACAACAATATAAGCAAGGCCAGCAATTTTTATGAGATTTTCACCAATAAAAGAAAGAATGACTTTTTGGTTGTCAAAGGACAATATCTTAAAACCAAGAAGTGTAATAAAAATAAAGTCAAAAAATATTACTGCAACAATACAGAGTAACAGCCATCTAGACCACTGCTGACGCATAACACCAATAGATTTTTGTTCATCCAACCAAGCAGTTATTTTAGCTCTGTCTGTCTCTAATTTAAATTTAGCTGACTCATTACCAGCCTCTATGAAATCAACAAGTACGCTTGGTTTTTCGACAAAAGCTTTTAGGAGTTTGCTCCGTTCACTATCATCCATCGAAGTCTATACTTCATTACTTCAGGAGAAACCCCGAAAATATCAGCAAGAACAATAAAATCGTTCGCCGTAAGCCCGTATTTCTCCATAACCTTTATTAACATGTCTTCTGGGACTAACAAATTAGCCGCGAAATTATTTGCCTCTTGTTCTATTGGATTCTTATCAATTGGTGTAGCAAAACGATACAAAACCCCAAATTGTTCTGGAGAATGCTCTAATTCAAAATGCCCTAACTCATGAGCTATAGTAAAAAATTGACGTGTTGGTGGATCCTCGGAATTAACATATATAGTCTTCGAACTCGGGTCAAAAAAACCAGATATTTTTTCCAGTTCTAGACTATCTGGTTTAAAGTATTTAAGGTTGATTCCCTTTCTTTGCGCAATCTCAGCAACAGGAACTATGGGATCTTTTATATCAAAATCACTCAAAAGTTTTGTAGCCCCATCTTTTGCTTTTTTATAGTTTGGCGGAGCCATACTTCCTCTAGTATAGCACATAGAAATATAAGGGCCGTTTCCCGACAACTACTTCTTCCCTTCTTTAATCAACTCCGCGATGTTCGCGGGGACTTCCTCGTAGTGGTCAAACTCCATAGTATAGGAAGCCCGGCCTTCGGTCAGGGAACGGAGCGTAGTGGCGTAGCCGAACATCTCGGAGAGAGGAACTTTGGCGCCAATCACTTTCAAATTCAGGCGGTCCGCGATGGCTTCAATCCGCCCGCGCTTGGAATTAAGGTCGCCCGTGACGTCTCCCATGAATCTATCGGGCGTGATGACTTCCACTTTCATGACCGGCTCCAAAATCACGGGCCGGGCGCGCCTGGCCCCTTCCTGCAGCGCGATGGACGCGGCAATTTTAAAAGCAATCTCCGATGAATCCACCTCGTGATATGAACCGTCGAAAATCGCGACGGTAATATCAACCAGGGGATAGCCCGCGACCACCCCTTTCTCCATGGCTTCTTTCACGCCCTTCTCCACCGCCGGAATAAATTCCTGCGGCACGATTCCTCCGCGAATCTCGTTTTCAAATTCAAATCCTTTCCCGCGCTCCTGCGGTTCCAGGCGAAGCCAGACATGCCCGTACTGCCCCCGCCCGCCCGACTGGCGGATGTATTTGCCTTCGGCTTCGGCTTTTTGGCGAATCGTTTCCTTATAGGCCACCTGCGGTTTTCCGGTATTGGCTTCAACCTTAAATTCCCGCCTCATCCGGTCCACAATGACTTCCAGGTGCAGCTCGCCCATGCCGGAAATAATCGTCTCCGAAGTTTCTTCGTCGGATTTGATGCGAAAAGTCGGGTCTTCCTCCGAAAGGCGTTTCAAGGCGAGGCCCAGTTTTTCCTGGTCCTGCTTGGTCTTGGGTTCAATCCGCATGGAAACCACGGGTTCGGGAAATTCTATCTTCTCCAAAGTGATCGGATGGTCGGGATCGCATAAAGTGTCGCCGGTCTTGGTGCTTTTGAGCCCGACCATCGCGCCGATCTCACCGGCGTGGATTTCCTTAATCTCCTCGCGGTGGTTGGCGTGCATCCGCAAAATCCGCCCGATTCTTTCCTTGTCTCCCGACGCAGAGTTCAAAACGTAAGAACCAGCTTTGAGCACTCCGGAATAAACCCTGAAATAGATCAGCTGCCCGACGTAAGGGTCGGTCTGGAGTTTGAAGGCGAGCGCCGAGAAAGGGGCGGAGTCGTCGGCCGGGCGCGTAATTTCCTCCCCGGTTTTCGGATGAATTCCTTTCACGGGCGGAAGATCCAAAGGCGAAGGAAGATAATCAACCACGCCGTCCAGCAAGAGCTGCACCCCTTTGTTTTTCAGAGCCGAGCCGCAGAAAACCGGAACAAGTTTGTAGGCAATCGTGGCTTTTCTCAACGCAACGCGAAGCTCCGCCTCGCTTATTTCCTTTCCTTCAAGATATTTTTCGGTGAGCGTCTCGTCGGTCTCCGCAATTTTTTCCACCATTTTGTGCCGCCACTCTTGGGCCGGCTTTTTCAGATTTTCAGGAATTTCCGAAACCTCTATTTTTTCTCCATGCTCCCCGGAAAAACGCACCGCTTCCATCCGCATCAAGTCAATCACGCCTTCATGCTCTCCTTCGTGCCCGATGGGAATCGTAACCGCAACGGCAAAAGGCGTCAGCCGCTCGTAGATGGAGTCCAAAGATTTTTCAAAAGACGCGCCCATGCGGTCAAGCTTGTTTATGAAGCAGACTCTCGGAACTTTGTATTTATCGGCCTGCCTCCAGACCGTCTCGGACTGCGGCTCCACGCCCGCGACCCCGTCAAACACCACCACCCCGCCGTCCAGGACGCGAAGCGAGCGTTCCACTTCCACCGTGAAATCCACGTGGCCAGGCGTGTCAATGATATTGACGCGATGCTCTTCGCCGCCGCGGGTCGGGGTCCAGAAGCAGGTGGTCGCGGCGGCGGTAATCGTAATCCCGCGCTCCCGCTCCTGCTCCATCCAGTCCATAATCGCCTCACCCTCGTGCACCTCGCCGATTTTATGCGAAACCCCGGTGTAAAATAAAATTCGCTCGGAAACCGTGGTCTTCCCAGCGTCAATATGGGCGATAATTCCAATATCCCGAACTCTTTCTAAGGGGTACTCGCGCGACATAAAATTCACCACGCGAAATGCGCGAACGCCCGGTTGCCCTCCGCCATTTTATGGGTGTCTTCCTTTTTTTTGACCGCCGCGCCCTCGTTCTTGGAAGCCGCCAAAAGCTCTTCCGATAATTTCTCCGCCATGCCCTTGCCCTTCTTGGCGCGGGCGGCGTCAATGGTCCAATTGATGGCCAGCGCCAATCTCCGCTCCGACCGGACCTCGCGCGGCACCTGGTAAGTCGCCCCTCCGACCCGGCGCGAACGGACTTCCAAAACCGGCGAAACGTTTTTTATCGCCGCGGCCAGAACAGCCAACGGGTCCGCAACCTTCGTCTGCTCCTTCAAAATGTCCAGAGCCCCGTAAAAAACCTTGCGGGCGGTGGCTTTCTTGCCGTCATACATCAAATGATTGATGAATTTCTCCACCAGTTCGGACTGGTAGAGGGGGTCGGGCGAGAGATGAAATTTTATTTTTACCTTTCTGCGCATATCTATTGTTACCGGTGTTACTTGGGCCTTTTCGTTCCGTATTTGGAGCGCTGTTGTTTTCTGTTTTCCACGCCGGTCGCGTCCAAAACGCCGCGGACAATGTGATAACGCACGCCCGGCAAGTCCTTCACCCTCCCGCCCCGGATAATCACGACCGAGTGCTCCTGCAAAGTATGCCCCTCGCCCGGAATATAGGCCGTGACCTCCATGCCGTTGGTCAGCCGCACCCTCGCTACTTTCCGCAAAGCCGAGTTCGGCTTTTTGGGAGTGGTCGTGAAAACTTTCAGGCAGACTCCGCGCTTGAAAGGCGAAGGATAGAAAACCGGGCGGTTTTGCAAAAGATTAAAACCCCGCTGCAAGGCCACGGCTTTTGATTTTTTTATCAGGGGCTTGCGCCCTTTGCGGATTAACTGCTGAATGGTCGGCATAATGAAAAGAGTTTACCAGAATTAAATTTTAAATCAAGTCTTTTTATAAATCTCGTGCGTTCCGACGTTAAGGTAAACTGCGGTGTGGTCGTCTGCAAAGTAAAAATGAACTCGGTAGTCCTTATTTATCGAAAAAGCCCAGTCATTTTTAAGCTTCCCGCCGAGTTTGTGGGTTTCTAAAGAGGGGTGAAATGCGTTCAGTCGAAAAAGTTTATCCTTCTTTTCTGCCAGTTTCTGAACGTGTTTCGGCAACCGTTCAAAATTTTTCTCAAAGAGAGTGGCATATTCCACCACCCGAATCCGCCGCGGCGTCATCTAATAAGTCGGCTCAGGCTTTTTAAGGCTTTGGTCTTGCCTAATTTATATTCTTGCCTTCCAAGTTTACTTGCTCTTACCGCGTCCTCCATTTCCCAGCTTCTGCGCAAATCCATTTCAAACTTTTTGGGGTCCACGACCAAAAGCCGCCGCGAGGTTTTCTGTTTTAATACTTCCTTTGGAATTTCGATGGTCAGAGTAGCCATAAAAAAAGTTTAGCAAAATAAAACTTTATAGTCAATCGGCGCTCCTAAGCCCCGACGAAAAATCTAAAAAGGAGAAAAACGAGCGGGATAAGATAGCGCCAGAGAACGAAGATAAACAAAAGCAAAATCATAAAGCCGTATTGTTCCAAAACCGCCTGCAGGCGGTGAAACGTATCCGGCAGAAGGGCAAAAAGGACTTTGGAGCCGTCCAGAGGCGGGATGGGGACGAGATTGAAAACCGCGAGCAGGATATTTACAAAAACAATGGTGGTAAAAATGGCCGCGAGCGGTTCCGGAGCGGAAGCGGAAAAAGCGCGCAACAACGCGGCAAAAACCAAGGCCACGAAAATATTGGAAGCCGGGCCGGCCCCGCCGACCAAGGCGGGACCCCACCTTTGATTTTTTAAATTATAAGGATTGTAAGGGACGGGCTTAGCCCATCCGAAAATAAATCCGCCGATGAGATAAGTGAAGACAGGCAAAAGCACCGAGCCCACTGGGTCAAGATGCTTCAAAGGATTCAAGGTTAATCTCCCATCATACTTCGCGGTCGGGTCGCCCAAGGCGTTGGCCGCAAGACCGTGCGAAACCTCGTGGATGACGACAGACATAATCAAAACGGCGATTGAAAAAATAAAATCAAGCATGTATAATGCCCATTATGGCTAAATTCTGCCCCGTCTGCAAAAAGGGCTCGCAAATGTCCGGAACGCGCGTTTTGCTCCGCGGACACTACAACCCAACCAAAACTTCGCGAAAATATCCCAACCTCCAATGGGCGCATCTTCCCTCCGGCGGCCGCATTAAGGTTTGCACCTCCTGCCTGAAACAAGGAAGGCATCTCACAGCGAAAATTAAATCCTAGGAATAGGATATATTCGCTCCAAATGAATTAAGGGCGTCAATTATGCCCTTTGCGGTTTCGCGTTTTAAGCGGCTGTGCCTAGGAATGGTTGTAATAAATTTACCTTCTTGTGTTTTGATTTTGCAATGTTTTCTGCCCTCAAAGATATCGAAGCCGCACTGTTTCGCAATTTTGACCAGCGTCCCATACGAACAATCTGCGACTTTAACATTCAATCCTTTGTCCACCCTAGCTTACAAGCTGCAACTTTAAATCCTGTTCTTGCTTGATTACCGGAAAAATGCCTAATTTTTGAGCCAACTCAATAGTAGGAAGATAATTTGCAACAAAAGGCGCGTATTTTCCAGGTACTTCGAAATAACTTATTGCAGCGTCGCTGACCATCTCTATTAATTCAGAAAAAGTGTCTGCTTCTGTAATAACACCGGGGAATGTTAATACTTCTGCAAAAAATCCGCCGTCTTCTGAACGATGTATTCTTACTTCGATTTCCTTCGGAAAAAGCGATCTGAATCGATTAATTTCTTTTACATCTTCCGGTGAGAGTTTGACCATATCAAAATTATACCAAAAACCGGCAAAAATACAAATTATGTCCGCAATTTTAAGCTTTGCACGAACCCATTTTGAGCAAAAGGGCTGATGCGCCTCGGACGCGCTCGCTCCGCTCGCGCGGCAAATCCAAAAATTCCCTTTCCATTTTTTTGTGTGGCTCCCCCCTCACCCCCCGCCGCAAGGCGGAAAAGGGAAAGGAAAGAAATTTTTGGTTTGCTCCGTTGCTTCAGTCTTCGAAAAGAGCACTTTTAGTTTACCATTTTTGATTGCTCATTTCTCCGTCTTCGCGGCGACCCAAGGCGCTCATCTTAGATTAAGTCAACAGTGGCTTGCGTAAAACTTTCTGTATTGCTGTTTTGGGAAAAACTCGAACGATGACATTGTATTGATTATTCTCATTAAAAGTCAGTAAAATATCAGATCTTGACTTGATTCCGATGCCCTTGATTTTTACACAGAGTTTATCGAAGTCGACATCATCTAGATCACCATCCTTTTGTAAAATAATAAGGAGGTTGATTTCTCCAAAATCGAAAGCGTATTTTTCTGCAATTGATTTTATAAATTTATACAAATCGTTAGTCGTGAGATTCCCATTGTATCGTTTGTGATATTGTTTGAGTTGAAATTGCCTTAATTTGTAATCAGGAGTAACAATACTGAAATCCGTCAGGTCATTTTCTTTGAGATTATTTTTTAGCTCTTCAAATGTTTTCGGGGTTTTGTGTAGATCATAGTTCTCTTTCATTATCCAACCAGTCCTACTCCCTTCGGGGTAAAATTGAAAAAAGTAGAAAAGCGCAAAAAATAATTCCACCTGTGTCGTATCGTTTCTGCTTTTTGTATCTATGGCGTCTATGATCTGATGGGCTTTTGTCTTATCAGCCGCTAACTCGTCGAATGAATAACCACTCTTTGCCATTTCGAAGCTAATTTCTTTCAGTTTCTCTTTTTTAAATAACCTTGTCATTTCGTCCTTCGTAAGGACGATCATATTTTTCTTTTTGAGATATTCCATGCGTTTTCAGTAGTTCTCAATAACAAAAGTAGAAACTACCTGATAGAATTTTGGCTTGATTTTGGCGTATTCGTTAGAAGCGGTTCCAGCACTGATTGAGTACAATATATTTCCTTTTGCGAGAAAATAGATTAACTGCGTCGCTTCCAAATCAAAATCTAATACCTGCGATTTTGCCGAATATTCAACCCAGTAAGCAGGCTCATTGTCAATTTTTGTTTCTCCATAATCAATTACTTTTACATCAGAAAACTTTTTCTTTGTTCCTTCAATAGTAGAATCTATAAATTCCTTTGCAGAGCCGATGTCTTTGATCGATGAAAAACTTTCGCCGCCAAAATCAAATTCTTGCGCGATTATGCTAATGGTACTGTTGCCAAAAACCGCCTTTTGGACAATATGAGGTCCGTCGCCTTGTTGAATCGTCCAATTTTCAGGAAATTTTATACGGAAGTGGTATTTTGTATTGCGGTATATATTTCCGTTGATTTCGGAATGTTGAGCACTTTTGTCGGTAGAAATTTCTGTTAGCTCCGACATTGCGCGTTCTCCCGCATTAAACACTATTGAGCGAACAAACCAACTAACTGCTACAGACAACACCAAAGCTATTAAAATAATTTCTACTGTTTTTCGTACAATTCCTTTTTTCTTCCTAACTTCTTGTGTCCCAAGAAGCGAGTTATCTCTTGTAAATTCTTCCACAAGATAAAAACCAAAAGTCCCTTCTTTTTTCTTCAACTTAATTTTTTTAGCTTTGGCATATAAAAGGAAAAGGATGCTAAAAATAATTAACCAACCCAACATTCCAAGATTAAAACCAATCTCTTCTTTAAGCACGAGGTAAGAAAGAATAAATACAAATAGCAACGCTCCTCCAATAAAATAAATAGCGCCTCGCCACCACGGCATTTTAGAGTAATAAATTTCTGTTTCAGCTTTCGGAACGCTTTTCTTGCGGAAAAAATAAAACGGTGAGATAAGTATTGCCACCAATAGCATTATACCTCCAACGATAAGTATTGATTCTAACATAGATTTTGCATTACTTAATGAAATAATTAATATCTTTTCCGTACAGCTTGGCGAACTTTTTTATCTCAACAATATCTAATCGCTGCTCAAAAATCGCGAAAGTCTTATCGTGTCCGCCCACCAGGCCTCGAACCTGGAACCTTGTCCTTAAGAGGGACCTGCTCTGCCAATTGAGCTATGGGCGGGGAAATTGTGTCGGGCCAGGCGGAATCGAACCGCCGACATACCCACCCCAAGGGTACGTATTACCACTATACTATGGCCCGGGGGCTTGGCGTCCTCGCCGAGATTCGAACTCGGATTTCAAGCTCCGGAGGCTTGCGTCCTATCCGTTGGACGACGAGGACAATTATTTATGTATGTCTATCGGCCAAAACAAAAGCTCCGAAAGAATCGGGCTTGATGACGGCTTCAAAGCCGTAGCCCTTGACCATTCCTACCACGGCGTCAATCAGTTCCCTGGTCGGGCCGTTGGTGCCGACGTCCAGATGCACGGAAATTTTTCCGTCCCAGAAGTATTCCTCGCCGATTTTGTCGCGAAGCAGCGAGCGAAGCTCCTGCGTAAGAGCTATGGACTGCATCGTTTCCTTGTAAATCCGCTCTCGCATGGTCGGCGCCTGAATTTCTTCCGTCCTCATCCAGAAATAGCGTCCGCCGTTTTTGACCCTTAAAATGGAAACCGCGGTCACGAACCGCGTGGGGCTGGAAGCTCTGGAATCCGTGCCCACCACGATTTTATATTCCCGCTCCGGCTGGTCTTTGACGAAGCGGACCAATTCCGAAATCAGCTCGTCAAAAGTGAGCAGGCGGTCTTCGTTATGAAATTTCATGTTTTCGCCCATTAGAGTAATTTTGTTTGTGCTTCGCCCGGAATCTCGTAGGGCAGGGCGGTCAGCTTGGCCGCAAGCACGCGCTCAATCTTAAATATTCTGGGGCTTTTCCGCAAGTGGCAAAATCCTTCAAAGAAATCCCCGTCCAGTTTGTAAATGTCCACCAATCTGGTTTTGCGCAAGGGATCCGGGCGGTCGGAAGAGCGCGTCACGTAATCGATTTCCACGCTCTTTTTCCGAGCGAAAGCTTCCTCCAGAATTTTTTTCAATCCGCCATCCCGCGCCCCCAGAACGCCCCAACGCACCGGGATCGCGACCCGCCCCGCCTGGTCGCGCGACAAAAAAAGCACGTGCCCGTTGGTTTTCCCGAACTCATACAAATCGCGCGTGAGGCGCACGTCGTCGGTGCAGTATTTTTTAATCTCCTCAATTTTCCCCTCCCGATACCACCTTACCGCGTCCAGCCCATGGGCGGATTTAGCAGCTCCCAAAGTGGTCTGGCACAAATTATCCAGCGAGACGCGAAAACCAACGCCCGAAACCACCTCGTCCATCAGGTCCAAAACCGGCAAGGCCAGCGGGTCCAGCTTGAAATACGGCCTCAAAACCGGCAGGTCAAAACCCTTGATGTTGAAGCCGACCACTTTCCCGGCCGAAGCAAGCATGGTTTCAAAACGCCCGAGGTCTTTTTCCTCAAAGGCGTAAAATTTGTCCGAGAGGTAGGAATAAGCGCAGAGAACGGAGACCTCCAGTTTTTCCAAATGTTCCCGCCCGCCCACCTCGGCAAAATCTTTTTTGGTTTCAAGGTCAAAAACAATCGTGTCTGTCATATTTTAAAGCGGAAGGTCCAGCGAAAACGCCCCCGGGCCCAAAACCAAAAGCGAGAGAGAAATAGCCAAAAGCGAAAGTTCAAATTCGTAGCCGTCAATGAAGCCGCGCCACAAGGAAACTTTCCACAACCTTCCCAAAATATCAACGGCGAGAATCAGGGCGGCCAGCTGGGTTAAAAACCCCAAGACCAATAAAATTCCTCCAAAAAGTCCCGCCACTCCCAAAACCAGCACCCAAGCCCGGGCCGGCCTGAGGTCCATGGTTTCAAAAAATTCCGCCGTCCCCTGAAAATGCCGGAAGAGTTTCGGCCATCCACGAGTGATGAAAACCGCGCCCAGCGCGAGGCGCAAAACCAACGGGGCCAATTGTTCAAAAGCGAAAAGCTGGGGAAATAAGCTGGGCATAGAATGACTATATCATAAAAAACTGCGGGAGCCACTATTTAGTGACTCCCTTTCTTGTTCAAAAGACGTGTTTTTTCTCTCGCAATCCCCTCAAGAAATCTATGCCGTTTTCCCCGCGGCATGCGGCGCAGCATCTCCTCGACGAGCGCCTCCCCGATTGCCTTCCTGCCTTTCTCAAAAGGACCGGGCCTCCTATACTCGTCATCTCTCATCTTGCCCTCCTCACACTGAATTTTTTCAATCATACCAAATTATTATCTTCTTGTCAAATTATACAATATGTCCTATAATCAAAGCAATGCCTAACGGTAGAAACGCCAGAAAGGGGGGAGGGTTGGGATTTTTTGAAGAATCAAGGTGGATTTGGCTTTTTTTGATAATCGTCGCCGTTATTTTATTCACGGGAAGCGGGTTTTTCCGCGAAGGCGGAATCAGGTTCGGCTCTCCCTCCAATGAAGGCAGGTCGGGGGGAGAAAGTTCGGGTGGCGAAGCTTCGCCCGAGGCAGGGTCTCTGCCGCCTCCGGCTGGAGAAGGGGCAGGCGGGGCCGACTCGGCGCTCGCGGGAAAACTCACGCTTTCAACCGGAAGTGCTTTTGCCGAAAATCCGAACGAGGAATACATTGAAATTTTTGCCTCCAGCGCCAACGAAAAGAAAATCGTCATCACCGGCCTCACCCTGGGAAATTCCCGAGGCGAATCTTTCGCCATCGGAGAAGGCGCCTATCTCCCCTATTCCGGGCAGGTGAATCCAGAACAAGCGGTGGCCCTGGAACCGGGAGGGCGCGCCTATGTCATAACGGGACAAAGCCCCATCGGCTCGTC
>Ga0209212_1008175_pt1 | contig 11289 bp, 10 predicted proteins | sample RifGroC2_FD_183996 | JGI IMG/M metagenome (GOLD analysis project Ga0209212, IMG submission 183996) | Groundwater microbial communities from Rifle, Colorado, USA - Groundwater C2 (SPAdes) (version 2) | ecosystem: Environmental > Aquatic > Deep subsurface > Groundwater | place: Rifle, Colorado...
TTTGGTTATCCTTTTGCAAGTCGGCCGCGGTCACGGCTTGAGCGGCTCGTCGTTCAATCAATCCGGCGTGCAAACTGTTTTTGGAACCAAGGCAGGAGATTTTTTTTCAAAGGCCACTTCCGTGATGGCCATCGTTTTTATGCTTACGTGCATAACCCTGGACGTGATGCACTCACGGCGCAGCCGTTCTCTTTTTGGAGCGGGCCAGGAAAAGTCCGCGCAGGTTGATATGGAAAAACTCAGGCAGGTGCTTGAGAAAATCCAGGCTGAAAAGGAAACTGCGCCGGCTCAACCCGCTGCAGAGGCCACACAATCAGCCGCCCAGCCTGTTGCGGACCAGGCAGCGCAGCCTGCGGCACAGCCGGCAGCTCAGCCTGCTGCGGCTCCGGCAGAGGAAACCCCAACGGCTCCAGCGGCGCAAGGTGGATGATCATAGACCACGGCATTTAACTTTTCGCGTATTTTGCTGTCTTTCTATTGTTTGTCTGATTGTCCCTTTCGCTAATCCTGCCAAAGCTCAAGTTTCCAATACCCTTGTTATCGCGCTGGGTGGCGCCCCCAAATCTTTCAATGAAATCATTGCCCAGGAGACGACGACATCGGACGTCACCGGGCTAATGTTTGAGGGCCTGACGCGGTTTAATCCGTTGACAGGCGCTGTCGAGCCCCGATTGGCGGAATCCTGGGAGGTTAGTTCCGGGGGATTGGATTGGATTTTTCATTTGCGGCGTGACGTGCTGTGGTTTGACGGCAAGCCGTTCACATCCCGGGATGTTGTTTTTACCTTCGAGAAGCTTATTTTTAACCCCGCGGTCATTGCCCCTGCCAGGGATATTTTTACGCTTGACGGCAAGCCGATTCAGGTGGAGGCATTGGATGTCTTTACCGTCCGCTTCCGCTTGCCGGTTTCCTTCGCGCCCTTTCTTCTCGCCCTCAATCAATCCATTTTTCCGGAGCATGCGCTAAAATCCGCGGTGGACAGCGGTAATTTTCAAAGTGTCTGGGGTGTTGACTCGTCTCCGGAAGCGATTATCGGGACCGGGCCGTTCAAACTTAAGCGCTATGCGCCCGGCGAGCGTGTGGAATTGATACGGAATGAAAAATATTGGAAAAAAGACGCCTCAGGCAAGAGCCTGCCCTATATCGGCCGGATCATAGCTCTTATCGTTCCCAGCGCGGACGGCAGGCTCCTTAAATTTCTCGAAGGGGAAACGGATCTTTATGTTTTATCCGGCGCGGATTACCCTTTGCTGAAACCCAAACAGAAGAAAAGCCATTTTGAACTGCTGGAAGCCGGCGCGGCTTCGGGCTCGTATTTTCTGGCTTTCAATCAAAACCCTCCCAACCCCGTCCATCGGGAATGGTTTAAAAATCGTGTTTTCAGGCAAGCTTCTGCGCAGGCCCTTGATCGTGAGGCCATGATTGATATTATCTTCAACCGGAACGGTGTGCCGCAGTGCTCGCCTTTGAGTCCATCCGTGCCTTTTTTTTACAGCGCGAAGGTGCCGTGCTATGAATTTAATCCCGAGAAAGCGAGACAAATGCTGAAGGCGGAGGGATTTGCGGATCGTGATGGAGACGGCTACCTTGAGGATAAAAAAGGCAATCCCGTGCAATTCACTCTTTTGACGAATGCCGAAAATCCGGAAAGGCTTCAAATGGCCGGAATGGCGCTTGAGGATTTGAGCCGTATTGGGCTCAAAGTCAATTTTCTCGCTGTGGAGTTTAATACTTTAGTCACCAAACTTTCGGCGACACATGATTGGGACGCCGTTCTCTTGGGGCTTACAGGCGAAACCGACCCTCATTTTGGCGCTAATGTGTGGAGAACGGACGGTTCTCTTCATTTTTGGAATGCCGGAAAAGGCGCGGTCAAAACCGCGGGGGAAGACGAGATAGACGGCATTTTCCGGCAGGCCGCGTCTTTAATGAAAGCGGAAGACAGGAAAAAACTGTACGATGAATGGCAGATGATAGCCGCGCGTGAATTGCCCATGATATACACGGTCCTTCCGCGCACGGTGTATGCGGTTCGCAGCAGGCTTCAAAACGTGAAACCTTCGCCTATCGCCGGGCCGCTTCATAACATTGAAGAAATACGGATCAAAGAATGAAATCTTTCTTTTATTATTTATGCAAAAGACTGGCAGCTGTTTTGCCGCTTCTTCTGGTGCTTCCTTTCATGACTTTTTGCCTGATGCATTTGATGCCCGGTAACTATTTTGACTCGTTGCGCCTTAATCCGCAAATCTCGCCGGAAACGATTAAAAAATATGAGGCCCTTTATCATCTCGACAAACCTTTGCTGGCACAGTATTTTCATTGGCTTGAAAATATCGTTCATCTGGATTTTGGATATTCTTTTGCCTACAAACAGCCGGTCCTTAAAGTTCTCGCCTCAAGATTGTGGAACACTTTTTTATTGTCGGGCGTAGCCTTTGCCGCGGCCTGGTTTTTGGCCGTCATTCTGGGGCTGTGGGCCGGGATGCGGCGTGGCTCATGGATTGACCGCATCCTTCATTTTATTGCCTACACGGGCCTTTCGATGCCGGCTTTTTTACTTTCTATTTTATTCCTCGCGCTCGCGGCGCATTGGGGCAGTCTTCCTTTAGGGGGCATGAGATCCGTGGGTTATGAGGAAATGTCCTGGCCCTTGAAATGCCTTGATGTGGGAAGGCATATGGTGATTCCCGTTACCGTGATTGCACTTCATTCCTGGGGCTATCTTTTTCGCGTTATGCGGGCCCAGGTATCCGAAATCGTGGAAAGCGATTTTGTCCTGCTTTTTAGAGCTTATCAGGTTTCGCCCCATAACATAGCTTTCAAGCATGTGGCCCGAAATGCCCTGAATCCTATGATCAGTATTTTTGGTCTTGAGTTGCCTTCGCTTTTCAGCGGCGTGGCCTTGGTCGAAATCATCACCGGGTGGCCGGGCCTGGGCCAAATCATGCTCCAGGCTGTGAGAACCCAGGATGTTTTTCTGGTGCTGGGCAATATGGTTATGATTTCCGTATTGCTTGTGGCGGGTAATTTGATTGCGTACATCCTGCTTGTAGCAGCTGATCCGAGGATAAGGATGGAGAAGCCATGAAGGCGCGACCGTCGGCGTTCTGCGCGGCGCTTGTGTTTGTTATCGTTATCATGATAGGCGCCCTGCTTGCCGGTTGGATAGCCCCTTACTCGCCTCAGGAGGAAGTACGCCGTGATTCCTATCATCCGCCCACTAAGATTCATTTCGTGGATTCGCGAGGCCATTTTTCCTTCCGGCCTTTTGTCTACGCCACGCACGCGGAATACGATGACAATTTGAGGCGCGTCTATTCGGAAGATCAATCCCATAAATACTACCTCCGTTTTCTGATTCCCAGGCTGGTCACAGTTGAAGAACCCGGACGTATTTACTTGCTTGGAACTGACTCGCGCGGCCGTGATTTGTTCACAAGGATTTTGTTCGGCGCCCGGCTCTCCCTGTCGATGGCTGTCTTGGGCGCTTTACTGGCCGGTTTCGCGGGCTTGGTCATGGGCAGTTTGTCTGGTTATTTCGGCGGGAATGTGGATGCAGTTTTGATGCGGGTGGCTGAATTTTTTATCATGATTCCGGGATTTTACCTCCTTTTGGCCCTGCGTGGCGTGTTACCGCCCAGCCTTGACACCAAACAGGTATACGCTTTGATCGTGGTGATTTTGGCGTTAATCGGATGGGGCAGTGTGGCGCGCGTTATCCGTGGGTTGGTGTACTCCATCCGTGAAAAGGATTTTGTCCGTGCGGCCAAAGTCCTGGGCCGGGGCGATGCGGAAATTTTGGTGCGCCATATCTTTCCGCATACCTTTTCCTATCTGGCAATTGTGATCAGCGTTTCTATCCCGGGGTTTATCCTCGGTGAATCTGCGTTAAGTGTGCTGGGTCTGGGTATCCAGGACCCTGACGTGAGCTGGGGAAATTTATTGACTGAGTCTCTTGCCGTGGCGCATCTCAGGATGCATCCCTGGATTGTGGCGCCCGCTATTCTGATTATCGTGACCTCGCTGTGTTTCAACCGTCTGGGGGATGCGTTTAACTATCGGTCTCAATCATGAAAAAAATATTAGCCGCGTCACAACTGGAAATCGGTTATAGATCGACAAACGGCCTCAAAAAAGCCGTGGGCCCTATTGATTTTGAAATGAGGGAAGGGGAATGCGTCGGGTTGATAGGCGAATCGGGCGCAGGCAAGAGCACGCTTGCGCTGGAAATACTGGGTCTGCTGGGCTGGAAGTCGGGCGAGCGGGTCGCAGGCCGTCTGGATTTGTACATCAAGCGAGATGAAATTGCCTATATCCCGCAGGACCCTCATGCCAGCCTTGACCCTTTATGTTCTATCGGGGATCATTTTCGCGAAATAGCAAAAAAGAATTCCCTGATCGGAAAAATCCTGGAACAAGTCAGGCTTCCGCTGGATAAAATAAGCCTGCGCAGCTATCCGCATGAGCTGAGCGGGGGCATGAAGCAAAGGGTCTTGATTGCCATGGCTTTGCTGCGCCAGCCCAAACTGATTGTTGCGGATGAACCAACATCCTCCCTTGATGTGACGCTTCAGGCAGATATCATGGATTTGTTTCGGCAAATCCACGGAGGAGGCATTGCCTTTCTTTTTGTCACACACCAAGTTCCTTTGACGCGTGATTTTTGCGAGCGCGTGGTTATCATGCGGTCAGGAATTATCGCGGAACAGGGGCCGCTGCCGCATCTATTCTCGAATCCGGCGAATCCTTACACCCGGATGTTGATTGATTCAGTGCCGAGGCTTTGCTTGAGCTAGGGGCAGGAGAAAAAATGGATCAGGGACAGAGTGCTTTATTCGAGTTGTCAGGCGTAACGAAAGCTTATAGGGTTCGCGCGGGTATTTTCCGCCAACCCCGGCCGTTTGATGCCGTTCGAAATGTTGATTTGAGATTGGTGCCGGGCGTTTCTTACGGATTGGTCGGAGAAAGCGGGTCTGGAAAATCGACTCTGGCCGGTATTCTTATCGGGCTTATTCAGCCGACTTGCGGGACGGTTAAGTTCGAGGGGCAGGGACTATCGGATTTACTGCGCCTCAATTCACGGTATTTCCGGAATAATGTTCAAATGGTATTTCAGAATCCTTATCTGTCACTGGACCCTCGCTGGACTGTGCGGAAAATCATGGAAGAAGGTATCGGGCAATTATCCGCCCGAGAAAAGTCAATGCGCCTGAGTGAATCTTTGGAACTTGTGCGCCTGCCCGGAGAATTTTTAAAAAGAAAACCGCGAGAATTAAGCGGTGGCGAGCGCCAGCGCGTGGCGATAGCGCGCGCTCTCGTAATGAGACCGGAATTCTTGATTTTGGATGAGCCGACCTCGCAGCTTGACGTTTCCATTCAGGCACAAGTGATTAATTTGCTGCAGGAAATGCTTGATAAGCTTAAGGTCGGCCTTCTTTTTATAAGTCATGATCTCGCCTTGGTAAGCCAGATAGCTCAGGAAATCGTGGTGATGCATCGGGGCGAAATTGTCGAAAAAGGCTTGAAACCGCGTATATTGTCGTCTCCGGCCTCTTTCTATACCCGCCAGCTCTTGAATTCCATACCCCCTTGGCCATAATTGATTTTTTTGTGGAAAAATTACAAACTTGTGAGAGAATACAATTCCTAATTGGATCCCACGATGAATTTATTTAAAAGTGTTCTAACCTTCGTAATGGCAGGGGGAAAGGGTGAACGTATGTATCCCCTGACCCGTGACAGGACCAAACCGGCTGTGCCCTTCGGCGGTTCCTACCGCATCGTTGATTTCACCCTGTCTAATTGCTTAAACTCTAATCTGCGAAAGATTTACGTTATAACGCAATACAAATCTCTTTCCTTGCATCGGCATTTGCGCCTTGGCTGGGACATTTTGAACCATGAAATAGGCGAATTTATCACCATTGTGCCGGCCCAGCAGAGGGTCGATGAAAGCTGGTACCGGGGAACTGCTGATGCCATTTACCAAAACTTATACACCATTGATAAAATGAAACCGCAACATGTTTTGATTTTAAGCGGTGACCATGTTTACAAAATGGATTACGGAGAAATGATACGCTATCACAAGGAAAAGGGAGCTGATGTCACAATAGGCGTGATTGAGCTGGATTGTGAGAAGGCGAGCTCTTTTGGGACAGTGGCCGTGGATGATGACTGGCGCATCCGTGTTTTTAAGGAAAAGGTCAAAGATCCTCCTGTGATGAAAAACAACGCGAAGAAGACCTTGGGTTCCATGGGCATTTATGTGTTCAACACCAATATTTTGGAAGAAGTGCTGACTTTGGATTCCCGCGAAAAAAGTGCGCATGATTTTGGGAAAAATATCGTGCCCATGATGGTGGAAAGGGGCGACAAGGTTTTTGCCTATAATTTCAGGGATGAAAACCGCAAGGAAGTCCGCTACTGGAGGGATGTCGGCACGATTGACGCTTATTGGGAAGCCAATATGGATTTAATTTCCGTGACGCCGGTTTTTAATTTGTATGATGATAATTGGCCCATACGCACCTACCAAGAGCAGGCCCCGCCGGCCAAATTCGTTTTCGCTCAGGTTGAGGAAGGCGGCCGTCTGGGAGTTGCGCTGGATTCCATTGTCGCGAACGGAAGCATTGTCAGCGGGGGCAAGGTGGAGCGCAGTGTGCTTTCGCCGCTGGTCCGTGTGAACAGCTATTCGCATGTGTATGAATCCATTCTTATGGAAGGCGCCCAGGTCGGCCGGCATTGCCGCATCCGGCGCGCTATCATTGATAAGAACGTGCATATTCCGCCCGACACCATTATCGGATACGATCCGGAAGAGGACCGCCGCAGGTTTTATGTCTCGGAAGGCGGTATCGTGGTTATCCCCAAGGATACCAAGCTTGAAGAGTTCACTCTTCATGAACAGCTCGATACCTAAGGAGCAAGCTCTCGCCCAATCCGTCCGTTACGTCAAGGGAGTAGGCCCCAAGCGATCGGAAGCCCTGCTTCGCGTGGGCGTTGAAACAGTCGAAGACCTTTTCTATTATTTCCCCCGCCGCTACGAAGACCGCAGCCATTTCATAGCCCTGAAGGATATTCAGCCCGGCCAATTTTTTACCGTCAAAGGGGAAGTCCTGACTACGGGGCTGAAGAGGATCAAAAGGATGACGATTGTCGAAATGGCCCTCGGTGATGAATCGGGTTTTGTTTACGCCACTTGGTTTAATCAGCCCTATCTCAAGCGCCAATTCAATGTGGGAGATACCGTGATTTTGAGCGGCAAGGTGGATTTTTATAACAATCGTTTGCAATTCAATTCGCCGGATTATGAGGTGCTTTCTAAATCCCAGGAAGACACGATTCATACCGGACGGATTGTGCCCATTTATCCGCTGACCGAAGGATTGGGGCAGCGGGGAATGCGCCGGGCCATGAAAGAACTTTTGGACGGGCATTCTCGGGAGCTTCAAGATTTTTTGCCGGCGGAGTTAAAAGAGCGGCTTGACCTTGTCCCGCTGCGTGAGGCCGTTCAAAACGTGCATTTTCCGGAAGATGCCGATTCTTTAGACAAGGCTAGACGCCGATTGATATTCGAAGAATTTTTTGTTTTTGAAATAGCCCTGCTGAAGCGGATACGTCGTGACCGGAGCGCGCTAAAGGCACCCGTGCTTTCAGGATTTCAAAATATGGCGGAAGAATTCAACGCAAAATTGCCTTTCAAACTCACGGCTTCCCAGCTGGAAGTTCTTGGAGAAATCGCAAAAGACGCGGCAAGCTCAGCGCCCATGCGCAGACTCTTGCAAGGTGACGTGGGCTCGGGAAAAACCGTTGTCGCGGCTTTTTTGCTGGTTGCTGCCGCTAGGAACCGGTACCAGTCTGTTATTATGGCACCCACCGAAGTCCTTGCCGAACAGCATTATCAAACCTTGACGCGTTTTTTAGGTCCCATGAATTTGAAGGTGGCCCTGATCACGGGCAGCACGGAAGAAAAAGAAAAGGCCGAGCTTTTGGCTGACTTGAGAAGCGGACGAATCGACGTCACGGTCGGCACCCATGCACTGATTCAGGAGGGCATTCGTTTTGCCAAATTGGGTGCGGTGGTCATTGACGAACAGCATAAATTTGGCGTGCGGCAAAGGGCGGTGCTGCTGTCAGGGGAATTGCGGCCTCATCTTCTGGTGATGACTGCCACACCCATCCCGAGAACGCTGGGTCTAACACTGTACGGGGATTTGGACATTTCGACTATCCGCGAGCTTCCGTCTGGGAGAATTCCGGTGCAGACCTTCTGGATCACCAAGGCCCGCGAGCAGGAGGTTTTGCAGCGTGTTAAAGAAAAAGTTATGCAGGGGGACCAGGCTTATATCATTTTTCCCCTGATCGATGAAACCGAAAAAATGGATTTGCAGGCCGCGGCCAGCGAATTTGAAAAATTCCGCAAGGGAATTTTTGCCGGAGTGGAAATAGGGCTTATTCACGGCCGGCTGTCGCGCTGGGACAAGGAACGCGTCATGAAGGATTTCAGGGAGGGGCGGGTCAAAGTGCTGGTTTCGACGTCCTTAATCGAAGTGGGCATCGATAACCCGAACGCCGCTTTGATGGTGATTGAACACGCTGAAAGATTCGGCCTTTCCCAACTCCATCAGTTGCGCGGCAGAATAGGACGCGGCACCAAGGAGTCGTTTTGTTTTCTTTTTGGCGATCCTCAAACTGACGACGGGAAGAAACGGCTCAGAATTCTCACCAAAACAACGGATGGTTTTAAAATCGCGGAAGAAGATTTGATTTTGCGCGGCCCCGGAGATTTTTTAGGCACGCGCCAGAGCGGCGCGCCCTTGTTTAAAATCGGAGATTTGGTACGCGACGGAGATCTTCTGCGTCTGGCGCGCAAAGAAGCCATGTGGCTCATAGACAAGGACCCCGAGCTTTTACATTTTGAGCCATTGAAGGGACGCGTCGAACGTGAGGCAAAACAGTTTTTTAATGCTTTGAAGGATTAGCATGCGTGGGATAGGAGGGAAATTCAGAAGCCGTAAATTGAAATTTCCAAAAACCAGGGACATACGCCCGGCCACGGACAGACTGAAGGAAACCATTTTTAACGTTTTGGGACAGGATTTGTCAGGGCTTGAAGTGCTGGATATTTATGCCGGTATGGGGAGTCTTGGGATAGAAGCCCTCTCACGCGGCGCGACACGCGCGACCTTCATCGACCAGAGCCCCTTGGCCATTCAGTACATTTCCGAAAATCTCAAAAATCTGGGCCTTGAATCCCAGGCCACCGTGCTGAAAAGCGATGCTTTGCTGGCTATACCCCGCTTGTTTAAGGGGCAGGAGGGGTCTATTCCAGCCCCCAAATACGATATTGCCTTTATCGATCCCCCTTATAACAAAGGACTTGTAAAAAAATCCTTGCTGATGGTAGAGCAATTTGATATACTTTCGCCTCACGGAACGATTGTTGTGGAGCACGCAAGGCAAGAGGAGTTGCCGCTTCTCGGGAAATACATTCTGGAGAGGACGAATCACTACGGCATCACTTGCCTTTCTTTTTTGCACAAAATCACCTGACCGATCAAAAAGTTGTAACATGTTTCAAATAAATAGGTTGCAACGTTTGAGGATCAAGGAACAAAAGAATGAAAACCGCAGCGGTATATCCGGGAACTTTTGATCCGGTCACTTTTGGGCATATTGATATCATCAATAGAGCGCTTGAGATCTTTGATAAGTTGTACGTTGCTGTCGCTAATAATGCCAGTAAAACGCCCATTTTTTCAGCGGATGAGAGAGTGGATTTTATCCGCCGTGCGACAAAGCGCAAGCCTGGGGTTATTGTTGAGGCTTTTGACGGATTGGTGGTCAAATACGCCGCGGAAAAAGATGTGAATACCATCATTCGCGGCATTCGGGCCACGTCGGATTTTGAATATGAATTTCAAATGGCCCTGACCAACCGCAAGCTGAACGCCGGAATGCAAACCGTATTTTTAATCCCTTCGGAAAAACACTTTTATTTGTCTTCCACGCTTATCAGGGAAATCGCGCATTGGCGGGGCAGTATCAAGGATTTTGTGCCGCCTTACGTTGAAAAGAAGCTGGTCGAGCGAGTTAATTCGCTTTAATACCGGCCGCTCGGAGTTTTCATGAGAATTGACATAACCAGGCTTAAAGAGGACGAGAGTCTAGCTCTTGAGCATGATTATGATCCCAAGGCCTTGAATCTTGAACTTTACGATTTGCATTATTTAGCTCTTTTAAAATTTAAAGGCACGCTTGATAAAATCAAGACCGCTCTTTTTTTGAAGGGCACGTTAGCCACCAAGCTCGAGATATTGTGCACGCGGTGCCTGAAGCCGGTTCCGCAAAATGTCACGGAAAAGGTGGATCTTTATTATCCTTTCACTAACCAGGAATTTTTGGAAACGACGGATGATGTCCGTGAAACGATGCTTCTTTCGTATCCGGTGAAATTTCTGTGTCATGAGAATTGCAAAGGATTGTGTTACCGGTGCGGGGCCAATCTGAATGAAGAATCCTGCCAATGCGCCAAGCAAGACGACGGTGGTGCGGGTGGGGGCGGGGCCTTTGACCGGCTGAAAGAATGGTATTCTAAAAGAAAAAAAACGAAAGAATCTTAATAGAGAGCAGGGAAAACATGGCAAATCCAAAACGCAGACATTCTAATATGAGATCCAGACTTCGGCGCACGCATGACACGCTGAAGATAACTTCTTTTTCGACCTGCAAACAGTGCGGGGCGCAAATTCTGCCGCACCGTATTTGCGGGTATTGCGGCTACTATAATGGGAAGCAGGCCATAACCATCAAGGCTAAAAAGGATAAGAAAGAGGCATAAATTTTATGAAAGTTCATCGCATCGCAGTCGACGGCATGGGCGGTGATTACGCGCCCGGGGTGGTGGTGGACGGCGCAGTTCAGGCCGCGAATGCTTTTGATCTCGAGGTTGTTCTGGTGGGCCAGGAACAGACCCTGAAAAGGGAGTTGGCGCGCCACAAAGTCATCGGCGGACGTCTTTCAATTCACCACGCCTCTCAGGTGGTGGAAATGGGCGAATCGCCCGTGCAGGCCATTAAAAAGAAAAAAGACTCTTCGATTTCTGTGTGCGTTGAACTGCTCAAGCAAAAAGCGGTTGACGCCGTGGTAACGGCCGGCAACACGGGCGCGGCTGTGGCGGCATCCACCTTGAATCTTGGGCTCCTTCCGGGGATTAAAAGGCCCGGTATCATCATCGGCCTTCCCACGCTCAGGGGTATATCGCTCGCCATCGATGTCGGGGCA
>Ga0209212_1008176_pt1 | contig 11287 bp, 10 predicted proteins | sample RifGroC2_FD_183996 | JGI IMG/M metagenome (GOLD analysis project Ga0209212, IMG submission 183996) | Groundwater microbial communities from Rifle, Colorado, USA - Groundwater C2 (SPAdes) (version 2) | ecosystem: Environmental > Aquatic > Deep subsurface > Groundwater | place: Rifle, Colorado...
ATCGGAGATTTCAAAGAGCGGTTCCTAGAGCTTTTGTCTCCCGGTGACGTCGTCGAACGACTCAATATTGTTCGCCAAGCGATTGCATAGTACTCGGTGCCAACCGAGTATTGTTTTTATAGGAGTTTATATCCAATCTCCTCGACCCCTTTCACTCTCTTTATTTTAATCATCAATTTTTCAAGTTCCGCTCGGTTTTTGAGAAGCGCATGAATGATTAAGACCGGGAACGTCCGGTTTTTTGTTTCCATTCCGACGTTTTTCAGATTTATTTTCGATTGCGCAAAGGCGTCGGTGACATCGCGCAAAAGCCCGATGCGGTCGTGCGCTGTTACGCGAAATTCAACCAATTCGCCTCCGGGTTTTTGAAATTTCCGTTCCTCTTCCATTTTTCGTATAAATGACGATATTTTTTTTCTTGCCTCGGTGCTTTTGACGACTCCGAGCCAGTCGGGATTCGGCTTTTTGTTTTTTTGAGTAAGAATTTCTACTATGTCGCCGTTACGCAATGAATGATCAAGCGCGACCATTTTTCCGTTTACGCGTGCGCCGGTCGTTGTATTTCCGATTTGGGTGTGGACGTGATAGGCGAAATCCACGGGTGTTGATCCTTCCGGGAGGTCGAATACGTCGCCTTTTGGCGTGAGAACGAATATTCTATTTTTGAAAAAATCTATTTTCAGGGATTCGAGAAATTCATTTGGATTCTCAAATTCTTTTTGCCAGTCGCGGAGCTGTTCGATCCATGCCGCCTGCTTTTGATGGGCAAAGGAATGTCTGCCTTTTTTGATCGCGTCGGGTTCGCGTTTTTTGAATTCGGTGTAGGCCCAGTGGGCCGCGATTCCGGATTCCGCCTCTTCGTGCATTTCAGGAGTTCGCATTTGGATTTCTACGGGTTTGCCCTCCGGACCGAAAACAGTCGTATGGAGCGATCTATAGCCGTTCGGCTTCGGAAGCGCGATGTAATCCTTTATTTTTCCGGGCATCGGCGGCCAGAGTTTATGAACTACGCCTAATGTTCCGTAACATGCCTCGATCGAGGGTACTATGACGCGAAGCGCGATGATATCCGTAATTTTCCCGATGTCCATGTCATACTTCAAAAGTTTTTTATAGAGCGAGTATTTGTGCTTCGCTCGTGCGTGTATGTCAATCACTCGGATATTCTCTTTTTTCAGTTCTTCTTCGAGGAGCGGTTTTACGTTTTGGATGTAGCGGTCGAGATCGGCGTAGCGCTCTCGGGCGTTTTGGGTAAGCCATTCAAATTCAGCCGGGTAGATGTAGGGAAACGCGAGGTCTTCGAGATCCCCGGAAAGTTCGGTCATTCCGAGGCGATACGCCAGAGAGGCATAAATTTCGATGGTCTCAAGCGCAATGCGTTTTTGTTTTTCCGGCGGGAGGAACGAAAGTGTTTCCATGTTGTGGACCCGATCGGCGAGTTTCAAAATGACGATTCGGATGTCTTCCGCAATCGCGAGAAACATTTTTCGCAAGCTTTCTGCGGTTCGCTCGCTCCCTTTATATTTTATTTTGTTGAGCTTGGTGACGCCTTCGACTATGAATGCGATTTCATTGCCAAATTCTTTTTGTATGTCTGTGACCGTGTATTTCGTATCTTCGCAGACGTCGTGCAAGAATGCGGCGGCGATTGCAGGCGCGTCAAGACGCATTTCAACAAGCCGTTCGGCGGTCGCAAGCGGGTGCGAGATATACGCTTCGCCGGATTTCCGCTTCTGCCCTTCGTGGGCACGCGCGGCAAACTCGTACGCGCGGCGAAGAAGTGCGATTTCATCGTCCGTGTGCTCCGATTTCAATTTTTCGAAAAGTTCCTTGACCCCGTTAGAGAGAAACGGAGGATGTTCCTCCTGTAAAAATTTGTTATTTTTGAGGATGGGCATAAGAATAATAATATTACTGTCGGTGTTTCTCTCTAACGGGGTTGACTCCCATGGTGCGGATATTGTAATCTGAGTTAGAACTTTCTTCAAACGGAGGGAGATATGTCAGATCAGGTGTGGTGTGGAGAACATGATCCAAACCTAGGGACAACAGAAACCGCCAAGTGCTTAGAGCATCCCGACGCGCCTCTTCACGAACTCCATAGTAAATTTCTTGAGAGAGAATTTGGTATTGTCGCTCTCTTTTATTGTCCGATCGGGTGGTGTCTTTATGCAACTCCGGTGTTTTTTGAGAAAGATATGGCAATCGATCTTCATAGGGATGCTTTCGGATTACTTTTATCTTCATCAGTTGACTCGGTTGGAGGCAAGGAGATTGCACGTCTAGTCGCCGATTCGCTGCTTGATTGTATGACGATGAACACCATGCGTACAGAAGTTCTTCGGCGTAAGATAGAGTTATCTCAGTCGACTTGAAGGTCAGTATGGTAAAAAGCGCCTTGCGGCGCTCTTTTCTATTCCTCCTTTTTTATTTTTTCTTCCGGCGGCTTTCGCGGGTCGGTCCATGAGGCATAGTCACAGGCGGGGTAGCGGGAACAGCCGAAAAATACCCTTCCTCGTTTTGTTCTGCGTATGATGATATTGCCTTCGGTGCATTTCGGGCATTTCATATTAATCGCTTCCGCGTTGTTCTTAAGTGTTTTTGTGTTTTTGCATTCGGGGAATCCGGAACACGCAAGAAATTTTCCGAAGCGGCCGTGGCGAATCACCATGGGCTTTCCGCATTTTTCGCACACCTCATCCGTTTCTTCAATCATATTTTGTTTCTCAACCTGCTCATATTTTTCCGCGAGGTGTTTTGCAAACGGGTCGTAGAATTCCTTTATGACGGGTCGCCATTCTTTTGTGCCTTCGGCGATTTCATCGAGATCGCCTTCCATGCGCGCGGTAAACTGGACGTCGACGATTTCCGGGAAGTGCTCGACGAGCATGTCGTTTACGATAAAACCGATTTCTTTTGGTTTTAGATTTCTCCGTTCAAAGCGCTCGACGTAGCCGCGGTCTTGGATGGTTGAAATAATCGGCGCATACGTTGAGGGACGGCCGATGCCGTTTTCCTCAAGGGTTTTGACTAAAGACGCTTCTGTAAACCGTGGAGGCGGCTCGGTGAAATGCTGTATGGGCTTTATTTCCTTGCACAAAAGTTCTTCGTTTTGTTCGAGCGCGGGAAGGATTGTTTCTGTAAACTTTGTTGGATAGATTTTGAGAAATCCGTCAAACTTCATGACTTGGCCGGTTGCTCTGAATGTGTATACGTTAGAATTGTTAGAGCTGTTGGAATCGTTTCTAACGTTTTCAGCGTCTACTGATGTTGTATCAAAAAGCGCTTGCGGCATTTGGGATGCGATGAAGCGCCGCCATACAAGGTCATAGAGCCGGAATTGGCTGTGGTCAAGATATTGCTTGATGGATTCCGGCGTTCGCGCGGGATCGGTCGGTCGGATTGCTTCGTGCGCTTCTTGGGCGCCTTTTGATGATGTTTTAAAAATGCGCGGGCTCGGGAGCGCGTAGGATTTGCCAACTTCACCCGCAAGGAATTTTTTTGCCTCCTTGACCGAGTCAGCGGAAAGATTCAAGGAATCGGTTCGCATATAGGTAATGAGACCCACGGGCCCTTCTTGGCCGATTTCAACGCCCTCGTAGAGCTGCTGTGCAACGACCATGGTTCGCTTTGCGGAAAACCCGAGGCGGCGGAAGGCGTCCTGCTGGAGGGTTGACGTGGTAAACGGGGGAAACGGATTTTTTGTTGTTGCTTTTTTTTCTACGTTCGAGACGGTCCACAGGGCGTCCGTGAGCCGCCCGGTGATTTTTTTCGCCTCGGCTTCGTTCGGGATCGCGAACTTTTCAAGAGCTTTTCCGTCTACTTTCGAAAGATTCGCTTCAAATTCGTTCCCGGTGTTTTTTTGCGAGAATATCCCCGAGACGGTCCAGTATTCTTCGGGCTTGAATTTCTCGATCTCGCGCTCGCGCTCGACAATGAGCCGTACCGCAACGGATTGGACTCGTCCCGCGGAAAGTCCCCGATAGATTTTTTTCCATAAAAACGGGGAGAGTTTGTATCCCACGAGCCGGTCAAGAATCCGGCGTGCCTGTTGGGCATTGACGCGCTCCATATCAAGATCGCGGGGATTGGCAAGCGCTTCCTCAATCGCGCGCTTTGTGATTTCGTGAAATACAATCCGTTCAATATTGTCTCCCGGGCGGTCTTCGAGGCCGAGCGCGGAAATCAAGTGCCACGCGATCGCCTCTCCCTCGCGGTCCTCGTCAGTTGCGAGGATTATTTTTTCCGCCTTTTTCGCTTCTTCTTTAAGTTTTTTTACGGCTTTTGCGGCCTTCCGGGGAATTACGTATTGCGGCTCAAAATTTTTTTCAACGTCAACGCCGAGTTTTGATTTTGGCAGGTCGCGGACGTGGCCGTAGGAGGACTCCACAACAAAATCGCCCCCCAGAAAGCGGGAGATGGTGCGGGCCTTTGTCGGCGATTCAACAATAATTAATTTTTTCCCCATTCAATTTTTTATTGATACACGGCGCCGCACTCGTTTACAAAATCCGTTCGTAGCGTTCGCCCTCGATCGCGCGTATGCGGCCCTTCATCTCAAGAAGAGATACTGAGGCAATGATCGCTGGCGTGTCAAGTCCGGTAAGCGCTTTGATGTCGTCGACCGTGCGCGATTCGGCAAGAACGACGAGGATGCGTTCTTCTGTTTCATCGAGCGGTTCCAGCGAGCCCGTATTCGTAGTATATTCGATTCCGTATTCCTTCAAAATATCTTCTCCACAGGAAACGAGTTTTGCGCCTTCCTGGATGAGCGCGTTTGTTCCTTTTGACGAAAGGGAAAATATCGATCCCGGAACTGCGAAAACGTCGCGATTTTGCTCAAGCGCGAATCGCGCGGTAATGAGCGCTCCGGATTTTTCCTGTGCTTCCACAACAAGGATTCCTTTGGAAAGACCGGAAATAATTCTGTTGCGGGCGGGGAAATGTTCTTTGAGCGCAGGCGTTCCCGGCGGGTATTCCGAGATGACTGCGCCGCCGGATTCTGTGATACGCCGCGCAAGGCCCTGGTTTGACGGAGGGTAGAGCGATTCATTGTCTATGCCAGAGCCAAGGACTGCAATGGTTGCACCACCCGCTTCAACCGCTGTTCTATGGGCGATTGCGTCTATTCCGAGCGCAAGGCCGCTTATGATGCACGCGCCTGCGCGCGCGAGTGTTTCGGTTATTGTTTCTGTTGCTTGTATTCCGTAGGACGTGGGTTTTCGCGAGCCGACAACGCCGAGCGGTATCTGGGATTCGAAGAGGGTAGCGCGCCCGGTGCCGTAGAGAATAAACGGCGGATTCGGGATTTGCGCCAAAAGCAAAGGATAGTCAGAATCGGTTTCGCGAATGAGCCATATGCTTTTTCGAACAAGCGTCTCCATTTCGCGATCCGGGTCAAGTGAAGGCCGCTTCCACGAGATTGCGGTTATTGTTTTCTCGTCAAGTCCGGCGCGCTGGAAATCGCCTTCATCCGCGCGCCACGCCTCTTCAAACGACGAAAAATACGCCGCAAGAATACGGAGCGTTTTTCCGGTGACTGAGGGGATAGAAGCAAGTGCGTGGAGATATTTTACATCGGTTTGCATAATTACTTCGACGGTAGAAGAAATATGGAGTTTTTGCAAATTTTCTTGACACAACAACACAATATATGCTATTTTTGTTTTAGTACAAAGGGGGACCTCTGTGAAGAAAAATCGGGTTAGCAAAGGTTACACTGTTGGCAAAAGAGGGCTTTTGATCGGAATAATCTCGGCTTTCGTAGCTTCTATGGGGACTTTTGGACTATTCATATCCTTTAGTAACCATTGGTCTATGTCGCTGCTAGGACTTATTTCTGGCTTGTCAATGGGATGGGCTACTTGGATGGTTGAGGTAAGATGCATGAAGAAGTTTGTTTGCTATATGTGCGGCAAAAAGCTTTACCCGTTGGTTCATTTTGATATGATACACATCAAGAAGAATGGAACTGCCTATTGCATCCATTGCGACACATTAGATCTTATCGAACGAATTAGGAGAGCTTACGGGGACACTTCCGAGGCTAAAGCCGTAGTGACTATTTCAGCATATCAGAGAGAACTCAGCAAACCCATGGAGAGATTATTGTTTCTATAGCATCCGCTGATTCACCCAGCGGTTTTTCTTTTTCTATTGCTGATTTCCCTTGAGTTCTTCAACCGCCTCTGACAACATCTGACAATATAAGTTAAGCCCAACTTTATTTATTGCGCCTGCTTGTTCTTTCCCCAAAATATTTCCTGCGCCGCGGATTTCAAGATCGCGGAGCGCGATCGCGTAACCCGCGCCAAGCTCCGCGTATTCTTTAAGCGCTTCCAAACGTTCGAGTGATTTTTCCGTCAGGTGTTTCGGCGCATACAAAAAATAGGCAAACGCTTCGTCTTTGCCGCGTCCGATTCTTCCGCGAAGCTGGTGTGCCTGTGCGAGGCCAAGGCGCGTTGCGTCGTCGACGATAAGGGTATTAGCCGAAGATATATCAAGGCCGTTTTCTATAATAGTAGTTGCAAGGAGAATGTTGATTTCTTTTTTGCGAAATCCGTCCATCGCGCGAATAAGTTCGCGCTCATCCATGCGGCCGTGGATAATGCCGATTTTCGGGGCGCGCCGCGCCCCCGCTTTCGCAAGGAGAACTTCCAATTTTTCCCGCGCGTGGCCGATTGTCTCGATTCTGTTGTGAAGAAAATATACCTGTCCATTGCGCGAGAGTTCTGCCAGAATTGCCTCTTTGATCATTTTTTCAGAATACGGGAGCACAAACGTGTGTATGGGTTTTCGCTCTGGGGGTGGGGTTTCTAAAACCGACATATCGCGCAATCGCGCGAGCGCAAGCGAGAGCGTCCGGGGGATCGGGGTTGCCGAGAGGGATAAGACGTCGAGATCCGCACGAAACTCCTTAAAGTGTTCCTTGTGTTTTACGCCAAAGCGCTGTTCTTCGTCGATAATTACGAGGCCGAGATTTTTGAAAGAAATGTCTTTTGAGAGCATGCGGTGCGTTCCAATGACGCAATCGATTGTTCCTTTCTGTATCCCGTCAAGAATTTTTTTCTGCTCGCGCTCCGGAACAACGCGCGCCAAAAGCCGCGTCTCGATTGCGGTCCGACTGAGCCGCTCTTCGAATGTGCGCGCGTGCTGCATGGCAAGAATCGTGGTTGGCGCAAGGAGCGCTACTTGGCGGCCTGATGCAATCGCGCGAAGCGCGGCGCGAAGCGCAATTTCTGTTTTTCCAAAACCCACATCGCCCACCAAAATCCTATCCATGGGCTTTGTTCGCGAAAGATCGCGCGCAATGTCGGCCTCCGCCTTCAATTGGTCTTCGGTTTCATCGAATGGGAACGCTTCGCGGATTTCTTCTTCAAGCGCCCGATCGCCTTCGTACGCCGGGCGTTCGGCGATATTTCGTTTCGCATAGATTTCTAGGAGTTCGCGTGCGAATTTTTCTGCATCTTCCTTTATTTTTCGTTTTGTCGTTTGCCAAAACGATCCTCCGAGGCGGTGCACCCGCGGGGTTTCAAATCCCACGTAGGGCGTTAGACGGTCTTTTTCACCTATAGGAACAAACAGGCGATCGGGGGAGGAGCATACTCCACAACGAAAAAATCCGAAGCACGAAATCCGAAATCCGAAACGTTTTGAATATTCGAATTTTTAATTTCGAATTTGTTTCGAATTTCGATATTCGAATTTTGAATTTTATCTTCCGAGGTATCACCTCGGAAGATCCCAACTCCATGGTCTACGTGCACGACATACGACCCTTCGGGAAGTGACTCGATTTTTCGTGACGTTACGCGCCGAGGTTTTGTTTTTTCCTCGCGGTCGGGCCGTTCGAATATCAAAGAGACGGCGTTTCCGTGAAATTCGATGATATAGGGCTTTTTGGTGTTTATTGGCCAGAGTTCGATGAATCCCCCGCGTACCGCAAAAACCCCTTTTCCAGTGACATTGCCTCCGCGCTCATACCCGAAGTCCGCGAGGCGCCGCACAAAAAGAATCGGGGACAACACAAGGTCGGTTTCTATAAAGAATGCATTTTCTCTCCACCACGCGTGTGTTTTTACTGCCTTTTTTATGGAGAGGGCGTTTTCCGAAAACCACAATTCACCCCGCTCGAGATTTTGGGGGGTAAGAGAGGCGATCAGAAGTTCGTTCGTTTTAGGAGGCGCGTCCGGCATACCGAATATTCCGGTTCATACTACCGGAATTTAGGTTTCGGATCAAGAATTGTACGAGTTCATCGCGCGTTCCGGATTTTCCGAAATTGCGGTACTCGCGGCTTCGATTGTACGCTTGATGATTTTTGCGACTGCGCGTTTTTCATCTGGCGTCCATTTTCGGAGAACGACTTTTTCCGCCGGAATGTCCCGTTTCCCGCCGATGCCGATCCGGAAGCGCCAGAATTCTCGGGTTTTGAGCGCGCGCATGACTGATTCAACGCCCTTGTGGCCTGCGGAGTGTTTATTGAATGACAGCTTCGTCGATCCAGCAGGAATGTCGGCATCGTCATGGATGACGAAAAGGTCTTTTGGTTTTACTTTATAGAATCTGAGCACCAGAGATACCGCGCTGCCGGATTTATTCATAAACGTATTCGGTAGGAGAATCGCCGCTTTCTTCTTGCCCACCTTTCCTTCTGAAATTTCCGCATTCCATTTTTTCTCAAACCGAAAATCAGGAAAGTTCCATGCTTTTCTGATTGCCTGAGCGATTTCCCTTCCGCTATTATGGCGTGTGTGTTCGTATTCTTGGCCCGGATTTCCGAGGCCCGCGATGATTGTCATTTGCATAAAAAGCTTTTTTCTCATATACTATAGCACATCTATGTCTCAAGATGAACAAAATGAACAAAAAATGGCTGTTCCATTTTTGAGCGCCGGCGGACTTCGGCGAGATGTGTGGGAGATTTTTAAAATTCTTCTTATCTCGTTCGTCATCGTTGTGCCGATCCGGTATTTTCTCGTCCAGCCGTTTATCGTCCGCGGCGCCTCGATGGAGCCGAATTTCGAAGATCAGGAGTATTTGATTATTGACGAGATTTCATATTATTTTCGGAATCCGGAGCGGGGAGAGACCATCGTGTTTCGGTACCCGCGCGATCCGCGCCAGTACTTCATCAAACGGATTATAGGGCTTCCGGGGGAGCGTGTTGAAATCGCGGATGGAAAAATTAAAATTTATAACGTGGAAAGGCGGGACGGATTTCTCATTGAAGAGCCGTATCTTGTTCCCGAGGGCGTCATGACCGGGCTCGCGATCAATGTCCAGCTCGGAAAGGACGAATTTTTCGTATTGGGGGACAATCGGGTGGCGAGCTCTGATTCCCGCATATGGGGACCATTGAAAAAAGATTTTATCACCGGTCGCGCCATTTTCCGCGCCTGGCCCCTCACTCGATTCGGGATTGTTCCCGACTATACTGAGAGTTCAGGGCTGTAGACGTTTTCCTAAATTTCATATATGTCGAGAGAAAAGTCGTCTCATAAGGGAGAGATTGTAAAGATTGATCGCATGCCCGAGCGGGCGCGTCTTCTTCTGCGCATCGAGAAAGCGCTTGAAAACCCGGGGGAGTTTTACCGGTTTGAGCGGGTCGTATTCCCCGTGGTGGAGCACTCCCGCGCCTATGGCGCGTTTGCGAAGGCCGGACTTTTTGACGAGCGCGCGCCCGTCGTCGTGCGTCTCTGGTCTGGCGAGGAAGTGCTGCTTCGCATATCGGGACTTCTTTCGATTCTCCGGGGATACGAGGAAAACAAAATGAACGATTTCCCGCATCCCCTCAAGTTTTATATGGAAGAGCAGGTGTTTTTTGCGCCCGCCCATCGGAAAGAGGACATTGTTGAACATCGCGAATGGGCGATTAGCATGATAGGAGACGAAGGGCCTGTTGCGGAGGCAGAGATTATCCAGATTTTTTGGAAGGCGTTTGAAAAATTGGGTCTCGGCGAGCGCGTGGGACTCCATATCAATGCGGTCGGCTGCGCACTATGTCGGAACGGGTTTCGGTCTTCCCTCGCGTCCTACCTTCGCAACCGCGCCTTGCGGCTCTGCAAGAATTGCAAGCGTAAAACAAAATCGTCGAACGTCAAGGTACTTCGGTGCAGTGACGACGAGTGCCGGCGGATTCTCGAGCAGGCCCCGCAAGTTCTTGACTTTCTCTGCGAAATATGCAAAAAACATTTGAGGGGGATACTTGAGTTTCTCGGGGAGTCGGGGATTCCGTATTCTTTGGACCACTCGCTTTTTCTTGAGGGACTTTGGTACGATACAATTGTTTTTGAATTCGTCTACGCAGCGCCTTCTGCCGAGAGCGGCGTTCCTACAATCCACCTTCTTGCAGAGGGGGGGAGGATGATGCGCGCCGGGGAGGCGGCCTATGGCAAACGTTTGGATGTCGTTGGAGGGTCGGTTTTCATGGACCGTGTTGAGCAGATTTTGGTCGATAAGGGGAAGCTCGGCGCTGGCGCGAAAAAGATTGATGTGTTTTTCGCTCATTTAAGTGACGCCGCAAAGAAAAAAAGCTTGCCGCTCCTCGAGGATCTCCGCCAAGGCGGGGTCTCGGTCGAGGAATCCCTCGGGAAGGATTCGATTCGGTCCCAGTTGAAAATCGCCGAGCGGGTAAGCGCAAAGATTGCCCTTATTCTCGGCCAGAAAGAGGCGCTCGACTCAACGATTATCGTCAGGGAAATGGAGTCGGGCATTCAGGAAACGATTTCGCAGGAAAAATTGATTGAGTTTTTGAAGAGGAAGTTGAAGAAGTAGTTAGAGTTGTTCGAATCGTTTAAGGATTATGGCAAGCACGTGGAGCAGGTAACCCGATAATTTTACCATTCTATCAGTTCTAACAATTCGAACATTTTTTCATGGATTGTATTTTTTGCAAAATTGCGCGTGGCGAAACGGAATCGGAAGTCGTGCATGACGGCACGGACGTCATGGTGTTTAAGGATTTGCATCCCAAGGCGCCCGTTCACCTTTTGGTTATTCCGAAAGAGCATGTTGCTTCCATCGCGCATCTTGAAGAGAATCACGCGATGCTTATTCAAAAAATTATTTATACCGCGAAGCGAATCGCCAAAGAACAGGGCCTTGCCGGATACAAATTAGTGTTTAATGTCGGCCGTGGCGGCGGGCAGGTGATTGACCATCTCCACCTTCATATTCTCGGCGGATGGAAGAACGAGGAGGAGCGAGCGATTAACGTATAACAAAGGTCATCTCAAAATTCTGTTTCGTAGCGATATTGCTCGTTTTTGAGCGAGGCGAGGACGGA